>Ga0164292_10000882_pt1 | contig 23987 bp, 19 predicted proteins | sample GEODES117metaG_FD_111486 | JGI IMG/M metagenome (GOLD analysis project Ga0164292, IMG submission 111486) | Eutrophic lake water microbial communities from Lake Mendota, Wisconsin, USA - GEODES117 metaG | ecosystem: Environmental > Aquatic > Freshwater > Lake | place: USA: Lake Mendota...
AGTGTAGCCACTGTCGTCGCTGTGATTCTCGTTTCAGGCCAGACCCTCAAGGAGCGCTATGAGAATCCCTCAAAGGGCGAGAAGGAGGGGAAGGAGAAGGATACGGACGAGAAGGAGCCAGAGCCGCATTCAAAGTCAAAGACCGAGCAGATTTCAGACAATAACCTGAATGCCCATCTGGATGCAGGAACCACAATTCTGCACGCTTTCCAGAAGCTGAACCCCCAGCAGGTTCTACAGATGCGCGATGATACCAAAGAGCTGATGGAGACCCAAAAGCAGCTCGTTGAGACGTTGTCAAGCCTGGGACCGCAGGTTCAGCAGGGCGCTGAACTGGTGAAGTCATTCCAGGGGATGTTTGGTGGAAACATTAGCGAGGTTCTGAAGAAGTAGAGCTCCAGCGGAGTACTGGAACATGTGATCTTGAGGCGAATTTGAGCGGATCTCTAGTGGGGGTACGCGAAGTCCGAGAGTGAGAATCTTCCATACCATAAGTGTTGTGCCGAGAGTATAGTATTCTATAGTCTCGCTCCAGCGCAGGATACATGAATAAAAGACCTGCAGGGATGATACCACATAGAAAATCATCTGAAGGGTGCTGTAGTCATATGTTCCTCCGTACGATGCGTAGATGTCCGGAAAACATAGAAATACGACCCACGAAATTAAATGGCTGAGCGGCTGTACAAACATTCCCGAAAAACGTAGGGCGCGAGATAGAAAACTGGGATCCGAAAACTGAGTGCGAAGTTCATTGTATCTCCACACCACCTTCCCGTGATTCGGATGTGCTGTGAGTGTTTTGATCATCTCCATGAGGGGCGTCAGAGATTATAATACCATTTGAAGGAAAATCTACCTGATTAAACGTCTTGTCCAGATAGGACCAGCGCAATCCCTTACCATTCTCAACAATAATATCGAGAAGGGCGCGTGTAATTTTATTCCCTTCGACGACGAATGGAGAGAGGAGAGCAGTACAATCTACCTTAGTACCCTCCTCTGTAGTATACCCAATATAATACCACGGGGGGATCGGTGACTCATATAGGTCGCGGATTCGATACGTTTCGCGAGGAACTAGGCTCCAATGCACAGCAACACGATGATCGGTAAAGTCGGGCGTCTCCCGGCGGGTGTGGTGGAGAAGAACCTTATTGGCATACACCTCCGGGAGCTCTTCGCGCGTATCTGCATACTCTGACCGTTCCTCCTCAAAATCATGGAGCTCCCATACCTCTGTCGCATACGTCGTTGTCATGCGACGGCAGCTTCCTAGATACACCGCATACACGGAGTGCCATGCGCGGATAAGTGTGTTGGCGATTGTCGTCTGGAACTCTTCCATTTTGTATTGTAGAACACGTTATCCTTAAACGCTCACTGAGAGAGCTTTGACCACGTGCGCGAATCCCTGTCGTCATGCACCGTCTTGCCGCGGTGCGTCGTCATCTCGCGAACAACCGTCTTGAGCTCCTCATCAATCTGAAGTCCCATGGCAATCGATGTCGCCAGGGCTGTGATCAGGAAGGGCGTGGCGATGAGAAACCAGGATACAACACCTAGGTTGAGGCGGCACAGCAAGTCAAGGATAAAGATCGTTGCACCTCCAAATATCACCTTGGTAACAACCGTGAACCACGCGAAGTCGGCAACATCAAAGCCAAGTTGGATAGCCAAGAACAACGCATAGAGAAGTGCAGGGGGGCACAGATTATCTATGAATTTCATTTTCGTGCTTTGTGTATAGAACATAAAAAATGAGCAGCAAGGAGGTTATGGAGATTATCAACAATACTGGAACCGATCAGGCCACAGCCGAGAAGGCTCTGGAATCATCGGGTGGAAACGTTTTGGAGGCGATCATTAGCTTGACGTCTGTACCGGAGGTGAGCGGACAGAAGTACATTCCTGCCGTGCCGAAGGTAGATGATGGTCTGACCCCCGAAGTGCGCGAGAAGCTGATGAAGGCTCGGAAGCTTGCTGATCTACTTACCTTCTCAGCGAAAAACGACCTCCGCGCAGCGGCAAGCCACCACCCGCAGCTGGCGGACGTAACTGAAGAGACGGCGTAGCCAGCTGTGCAACGGCTTTGTTCCCTGTAGTGGGAGCGGGAGCAAACCGTGTTCCGTAATCAAACATCTTCTGTTCGACATCGTTGATATCATTAAAAATGTTCAGTCCGTACGCTGTATCGTATGCCTGTTTTGAGTACTTCGCGTACTCCTCGGGGTTTTCCGAAAGAGTTTTGACTGCTGATATCCACTCCTGAAGTTTATTGTAATCGAGCATCAACTGCGAACCGGCGATCCATTCACACATTCCTTCGGTACTTCCAGATTCACGTGTATTTGCTACATCTGTTCCATCCATTGGCTTGGTATGTAAGACTGGGATCCCGTTGTACATTGCTTCAAACGCAACCCTTCCCCAGCTTTCATAGAGTGAGGTAACCAGAAGAATGCGCGTCTCCCTCATAATATCCCTGATATCGTCCTGAGCATCTATCCACTTAATGTTAGGTATATTCTCGGGGACTACAATCTTGTTGTAATAGGGGCGAACACCCATAAACTTAATCTTCGGCATCCGGGTCGCGAGCTCAATAAAAAGTGGCAGTCCCTTAAGAATATTTGCATTGATCAGCGTTACGTATTTTCCAGGAGGAGGCGTACCCCTCTCCTGGAACTTTACCTCGTTCTCAATCATGATTGGTCGAATCGGCTCCAGCGTCTTGAAATGGTGCTCTCCAATGCGAGAGCGAACATTATTCGTAATGTGATTGCTGATAACCCAGAGGAACTCGGCCCAATCGGGTTTATAAGGGAGTTCATTTATGTTCTCGCCAAAATGCATCGTGACAACTATGGGCTTATGAAACCTTCCATTCAAGCGACGGACAATGTTCAGCGTAGGAAAGTGAGCTGTAGACCAAACGTGAGCCCCACTCATCTCATGTTCCGCATTGGTGTAAAATACCCATGGAAGTCCGCGATACTCTCCGCGGATAGCGTACATCCCCCGCTTTGTAGTTACAAAGCTTACAGTGTGACCGCGAGCCTGCAGTAGTTTTGCAATCGCAATATCATGAAAGAATGCGCCGCATGGGTCGGGCATAAAATTAGCGAAGAACACAATTTTCATATTGATTTATTGCGATACTGCTTTCTGGCGTAGCAGACGCGTAGGATCTCCGCCGCGCGACCAGCTCTGGACGAAGTTTCCAGCCTCCTGGATGTCTGTCTTGACGCTGTTGAGTAGGGGATCAAACTGATTGGCAAAGAACTTGTCCGACACGGTAGAGCACTCCTTGCGCGTGCGCACCGGGACGCTCTGGATCAGCTGGCTCTCTGTATCCTTCTCTCCTGCCGACGGACCACCAGCCATGTAAGGCGTAGTAGCCCACGGACGAGCAAACGTTTGCTGGTGTCCCTTGGCACGCTGGGTGCCCGCATCTCCCAGGGCGAGACGAGAATACAGGTCAATGTCGCATCCGCCAGCAGCGGTATTGCCAAAATTGCCAGTGTAGTTCATGGTGACAAACTGAGACGCCCAGTCGGCCTTGGAGTCAAAGTCCTGGCAGGGACTGGGCTGTGGGCGAGCAGTGGATAGGTAGTAGTCCTGCTGCTGCTTGTTGTCGCGAATATCGTATCCCATCTGTGTTACATCATTTTTCGGGCGCGTCGGGGCATAAAACCACGATAGCGGGTTGTTGGTCTGAGGCTCCTGGTCAGTCATTATTACTAAAACGGATAAACATTTATGAGTTCGCTACTCTGGAGTATTAGTAGAATGTCCGTTCTTTGTCCTTGTGATTGGATTGAGCACGACCAGTACGGAAAGTATGTCATTGACGTCTATGGAAAGACCAGTGAGGGCGAGACCGCTATGCTCCAGATTCGGGGGTACAAGCCGTATTTCTACATTGACGACCACCCTGAAGCTCGCAAGATTCTGGTAGGCGCTACTCTGACATCCCAGAATAAGCATGATGTGTTTGGCGGGTTCAACTTCTACAAGACATCTCGGGTCCTGAAGGTAGAGGTTGGGTCCAAAAAGCAGTTCGTTGAGCTGTCGAAGGTTGCCAAGGCATCCGAGTTCAAGGTGTATGAAGCGAATCTTCCTCCTCTACTCCGGTTCTATCACGACCGCGAGATTTCTCCTGCATCTCCGGTGAGTTTTGTGTCATCAGGCAAGATCAAGTCCGATGACATCAATGGGTGGTATGTCGAGGCAGTCAATATCAAGAGCTCTGTCGGAAAGGAGGTGCCTCTGTTGGTCGCTGCATACGATATTGAGTGTACCTCGCGGAGCGGTCAGTTTCCGATGCCCCGCAAGTCGTGGGAGTATGTAACCAAGAAGATCCAGAAGGATTTGGAGACGGCGCCAGAGGATGAGTCGATGACCACAATCTTTCAGCGGCGACTGGCTCTGGAAGGTCTGCATCGCGAGGTGAAGCTCACTCCGTTCCTCACGAAGAATGCTCATCATATTGAGAATGACAACTGGGATGCAGTTGCAAGGGATCTTGAAAAGCTGGTGGGTGGAGATATCGGCGACCCCGTTATCCAGATCGGGATCACGCTGCGGTGGTCTAATGATATGATGAAGACGTATCGGCGCAAGGTGTTTGTGTGGGGTAGCGTATCTCCGTCAGATGATCCTACTGTCACATTTGAAGGATATGAGACGGAGGCGGAGATGATTGAGGCATTTGAGCAGTTTGTCAAGGAGGAGGAGCCTGATATCATCTGCGGCTACAATACGTATGGCTTTGATGACAAGTTCATGGTAGAGCGAGCAAAAATCAACGGACTAACCCTGAATCTCGGCCGCGGGTCTATCTGGGGCGATACCCTGCAGAAGAAGACGTTTGAGCTGGCGTCGGGGAAGTACGAGGTGCAGTACATGAAGACTCCTGGTCGGCTGACGATTGACTTGCTTCTGAATATGCGGCGCGAACACAATCTGGACTCTTACACGCTCGATAATGTGGCTTCCACGTTTCTGCGCGACAAGGTGGTATCGCTGGATGGCAAGAAGATCAATACCAAGACCACGCGTGGTCTGTATGTGGGGAACTACGTGCGGTTTGATATTGTGGCTAACACCCTGAATCCCTACCGCGAGGGTCAGAAGTTTCTAGTGACGGAACTGACGCCCAAGAGTTTCACGATTAAGGAGGAGGGACTATTCGCTGATCTGTCAGAGGAGGACCGCAAGTGTCTAGAGTGGTCGTTCACCAAGGACGACCTGCATCACATGGAGCTGTTCAAGATGCACGAGGGGAGCGCCGCTGATCGGGCAGTGATTGCTAAGTATTGTATTCAGGACTGCGACCTAGTCCTAACGCTGATGGCGAAGCTGGATACGCTGACCAACGCACGGGGTATGGCTGACGTCTGCTTTGTTCCGCTACAATTCCTATTCCTGCGGGGTCAGGGGATCAAGATCTACTCGCGCGTCGCCTACGAGGCATCGAAGCGCAACCAAATCATTCTGGATCAGGAGTCAGAGATGGGAGATACAAAGTACGAGGGCGCGATTGTACTTCCTCCGCACATTGGGATGTACCTCGATACGCCGGTAGCCGTCCTCGACTTTAACAGTCTGTACCCATCATCGATGATTGGTGAGAACTTGTCGCCCGATACGCTGGTGGCAGTGAAGACGTATGATACCCGTGGCAATCTCAAGGGAATTGAAGGTATGAAGGAGAAAGTTCCCGGGTCTCACGAGGTCACGTATGACCTCAAGGAAGCCGATAAGATCGTGGGTAAGCACGTCTGCATCTACGCTCAGCCCACGGAAGACAATCCTCTGTCGAAGGGTCTTATTCCGACAGCACTGGAGATCATGTTGAAGAAGCGCAAGGAGGCGCGCAAGAAGATGGAAGACCCTGCACTGGACGACGCGCAGAAGTCGGTGTTTAACGGTCTTCAGCTAGCCTACAAGGTGGTTGCGAATTCGATTTATGGTCAGCTGGGTTCGCGGACATCGCCTATCCGCAAGATCTGTGTAGCTGCATGTACGACGGCGGTAGGACGGCGGTCTCTCCTCTTTGCGAAGGAGACGGTGGAGACAGAGTTTGGGGCGACGGTGGTGTATGGGGATACAGATTCTATCTTCGTAAAGTTCCCGACCAAGGATCTGCCAACGGCGATCAAGCAGGGTCAGGAGGCGGCGACAATGATTACGTCTCGCTGCCCACACAAGGCGTTTGTCATCGGGTACGAGAAGACCTTCTATCCGTTCATTCTGTTCTGCCGCAAGCGGTATGTCGGGATGAAGTACGAGGATGACCCCACAAAGTGTAAGCGCGCATCCATGGGTATCGTCCTGAAGCGTCGGGACAACGCGCCTATTGTCAAGGATGTGTATGGCGGCGCCCTTGATATCCTCCTGCTGGAGAAGGATGTCAAGAAGGCTGTGAAGTTTGTGAAGGGTACGCTCCTGGACGTGATCCAGAACAAGTTGGCGCTGGACAAGTTTGTGGTCACGAAGCAGCTGCGCGACGATTACGCGGCTATGAAGGAGAACTACACTGGTCGGGCGACTCTGCCTGCCCACCGAGTCCTGGCTGATCGCATGACGGCTCGTGATCCAGGCAATGCTCCGTCAGTGGGCGAGCGTATCAAGTATGTGCATATTCAGAGCGAGAAGAAGCTGCAGGGTGAGCGCATTGAGCACGTGGATTATGTCAAGGAGAAGAAGTTGAAGTTGGATGCGCAGTTCTACATTACAAACCAAATCCAGAACCCCGTAGCTCAGCTGTTTGCCCTATGTATTTCCGAGGTCGATGGATATCGAGAACCGTCGCCATCGTACAAGAAGTTGTACGAGTCTATCCTTGCAGAGTATGATGATCCTGAGAATCCTGAAAATCAGGAGGAGGCAATGTTGGGGGTCTTGAAGCACAAGGAGAAACATCTAGACAAGCTGCTCTTCTTGGGGGCGGACTATATCCAGAATACCCTCCGTAGTTCTCGAACAGGACCGCTGGATTCGTTCTTCAAGAAGGCGAAGGCGTAAGTTGGAAGGATTTTCAGGCGCGGCGTCTATTTAAATAAACAAGTATGAACCGAGACATACTTGATGCTCTCTCTGATATTTGCCATGCGAGGGCAACTTTTTTCAGGCGGTCGGCTGGAAATTGGAACATCTACCCGCAGATGAATGTCACCCAGTTTCTATCCAATGAGACCAATATTCTCAGTATGCTATCTCGTTTTCAAACTCCCCCTCCCCCTCCTGCGCCCGCTCCCGTTATACCAGCCAACCTTGTTCAGTTGCTGTTCGGGCCCGATGCATTTGTGGGTCTGGGACAACGGCAGGGTCAGGGTGCGTTCTGGGATCCGGTGCAGATAGGTCTGACAACTGAACAGTTTGCGGCGGCTACGCGAGACTACGAAAACCCTCCGGATGTTGCAGAGCAGGATCAGTGCTGTATCTGTCAGGAGGGCATTACGACGGAAGCAGCTATTCATACCCTCTGCCCAGGCGCTCCCCTAGATGATAGAGTGACCGTCACCAACCATCACTCCCTGCATCGGCGATGTGCGCAGGCATGGTTTTCGATGAGCCCTCGGTGCCCCCTCTGTCGGGCGGATTTACGAACACTGAACCCAACTACTACAAATGCCGGACCAAGTGCAGGTGCCCCAGGTGGAGAGCCCGACAGCGACAGCGACACTGCCCCCGACTCCCAGTAAGAAGGTTGTTGTTTGTACCCCGACGTACAACCGCCGATTCTGTCTTGATTTTTCGGTGGAGTGCTTTCGTCGCCAAACATATCCTGGACTCCACTGGATCATTGTTGATAACTCGTCTGATGATGAGCAGTCGTGGAAGGATATTCAGGAGAAGGAGGGGTTGTCTATCACCTATATCCGCATTCCCGAGAAGAAGACCATCGGTCTGCTTCGCAATATCATGATGCAGGAGGCGCTGAAGCATAACCCCGACTACCTTGCCTTCTGGGACGACGATGACTACTATGTCCCCGGTCGTATTTTGACATCGGTGAATGCTCTAGAAAACAATCCCCAATATGACATTGTGGGATGTGAAGTGATGAGTGTGTTCCTGACCCGAGAGAACGTACTGATGGATGTAGGTCCATATGGACGTAATCACGCTACGGCTGCAACGTACGTGTTTCGTGCCGAATGCGCTCGGACTCGCTATTTCTTGGAGACTGCATCCAAGGCGGAGGAATCTACCTTTACGCGCGATTGGACACTGCAGATGATTATGCTTCCTGCCAAGGAGATCATGTTGGTTCTCGGACACTCGCAGAATACGGTGAATAAGAGTGAGATCTTTGAGGATCCCAGGAAGTTTGGGAGCCGCATGAATAACGCCGACAATGCCAAGAATATTGTCAGGTTTCAGTGGATCAAAGATCCCAGTATGTGGGCTGTTTTCCGTAAAACATTTCTTGATGTTTGAAGAGATCAGCGATCGCATCCCCAGTTAGGGGTGTTTGATGCAGAGTATCCGATTGTCCATACTGAAACCTATTCATAATTCGTCGCACATCATGCTGGCAATCTTTTACGACTTTTTGGAACTCTTCAAATTGCATAGACCTATGCGTTGGAAGATTTTCGTAGAGAACTCGGGCATTCAATGGAATACATCTGTGAAGAATCACGTGTTCGGGAACTCGTTTGAAAATAATGGGCATTTCGTTGGCAGTACAAAGAATCGGAACTGCGCGTGTAGGATCACGAATCCACTCTAGAAGTTTGCGTTGAGCATGAGGATCACTTCCATCCACTTCATCGAGGATCACACATGTCTTTCGCGGTTTATTGCCGTACTTCAAGATGGACGTGAAACTCACAGGAGCCTTACAGGAGTCAGATAGTTTGATGACATCTTCGTGTGAGCGCAGAGATCGGGATGCATTGATTTCCAGAGGCTCGTATCCTAGAGTCTTAGCTGCTGTCAGGACAAGTGTAGTCTTTCCAATCCCGGGGGTTCCACAGATGATCACAGACTTTCCTCTGGGATTATCGCGGAGGTAGTCACGGAGTATAACTTTAGCTTCTGTGTGCCCCACGATCTCATCAAATGTCTGTGGGCGATACGCCTCCGACAACATTATACTACTAGTTGTTTAGTTACAAAGTCCTTTCCAAGTTGTGCCGCACTCACGAGCAATCTCGCACTCCTTGCCCTTGTATAACTCGGGCTTGAACGGTTGGCATTTTGTCTTATAGGCAGGAGTGCAGACTCCGTCATTCTCGATCCAGCGATCGGGACATTTAGGGCGAAATCCCCTATCCGCACCTCCATCATACCCTGGACGCACGACAACAATCGGAATTAGTTTCAAGTACAAGTAGCTGACGATGGTAAGGACAGTTAGGCTGGCGATGACCACGACGAGATCCTTGAGGTACGGCGTAGGTTCATACATTCTCTTCTATTTAATTACAAGAGTATAATGAGCACCCTTGCTGCACGACATGTGTGCGATACCTATTATACAACCACTCTGAACCCCCTTGTCCAGCACCACATTGACTCCTTCAATGACCTGGTGGAGCGACGTATTCCCCTATTCATAGCTGCATCCAACCCTGCCGTGAATCTAGTTCTGCCCCCCATGGTAGGGTCTCCTGATACGGAACGGGCGATCCGCATCTACTTTGAAAACGTAGGATACCGCCCTCCGCTGGACGAGCGCGAGAACATCCTTCCCCCGAACGTCTGCCGAACCGAGAATAAGACGTATGCCCTGGATATCATTGCTGATATGAAGGTCGAGTACCAGCTGAATGAGACGACAAAGGAGGAGGTGATATTCCCCAAAGTACTGCTAGGCCAGATGCCGCTGATGCTTCGCTCTCGGTACTGCCACCTTACAGCCATGGATCTAGAGCAGCTGTATGCTCAGGGCGAGGACTACCACGAGCTCGGAGGGTATTTTGTGGTGGATGGAAGCGAGCGGGTTCTCCTGGCTCAGGAGCGTCTTGGCAACAACCTCTTTTACGCTGGATCACGAAAGGTGCAGACCCGTCAGGAGGAGGAACAGGTAGGAGGCAAGACGGAAGAGGCATCTGAGGTGATTGAGTACTATGCAGGTATTCGCAGTGTCAGTGAAGATGGAACGCGCGGACCGTATTCTCATTACTTGGTGATCCCCGCTGCCCGGCGCGAGATATCCTTGGAAGAAGCAACAAAACGGAGCAAGCATTATGGCTCCTCTCGTATTCGGGGGATGCCGGTGATTACTCTGCCCGGATTCAAGATCCCTGTTCCCATTCTGTCAGTCCTCCATCTCTTGGGCGTCAATACCGATAAGGACCTGTACGACAGTATCTTTTTCGGTATCCCCGGTCCCGACCGCACCGTGTATGACGACTTGTTCCTCCAGCTGATTCTGGGACATAAGCCCGAGGGAAGCGATCTGGAGACTCTGATTGTTGCCACGAAAAGCCGGAGCCAGGAAGAGGTGTTCTACAATCTCCAGGCGATGCTGTTTCCGAACATCGAGGGAACAGAGGTTGCGGCTCTGTACCGCCGTAAGTCGTATGCCCTTGGATACCTTCTACGTCTGGCAATGGACAATGCCCTGGGACTCAAGAAGCCATCCGACCGCGACCACTTCCAGTTCAAGCGCTTTGATGTCAGTGGAGACCTGTGCTTCCAGGAGTTCAAGCGGATCTACAAGGAGATGGGCAAGACCATGAAGCTGGAGATGGATACCCGTATTCACTACGAACAGAAGGTGTATAGTGGCAAGGGATTCACTACCCTCCTACAGACCGAGAATCTACGTCGGTTCTGGAAGAACTATGTACTTCTCTCTGATCTCTCCAAATCCTTCAAGGGCAAGTGGGGAGGACGCGATGGTGTCTCGCAGATTATGAGTCGTATTTCTGTTCTGGGTATGGTGAGTATGCTCCGTCGTTCAGTCCTGCAGATGGATGCCTCGGTCAAGGCTCTAGGTGCGCGTCGGCTGCACGGGAGTTCGTTTGGATTCACGTGTCCCTCGGATGTCCCTGATGGTCGGTCGGTGGGTATGACCAAACACTTTGCTCTCCTGACTACGGTATCGACTCAGTCCGACTCCGCTCCTATCCGCAAGATTGTGGATGGATTTGGGGGTTTCCGGGCAACCGAGACGATTCATCCGTCGGCCTGGGACTCATCTTGGACAACCGTGTTTCTGAACGGCGATATCTACGGTGCTGTCACGGAGAAGACCGATGAACTCTACAAGAAACTTGTAGAGTACCGCCGATCGCAGCAGAGCGGGATTTCTACGGCGTGGAATCGTACAGACAACGTGTTGACCATCTGGTGCGACCAGGGACGCCCGATTCGCCCGCTTTACCGCCCTGGAGTCACAGCCGCCGCTATCACTGCAAAGAAGACCTGGAGCGATATGTTGTCGCTGTTTGATATGGTAGATGCCGATGAGTCAGATACCATCAAGATTTCCATGACTCCTTTTTCCAAGGATCTGTCATCCGAGATTCATGGAGTGTTTATGCTGTCTCCCCTGTCGGCTGTTATCCCCTTCTGCAACCATAATCCCAGCCCGCGCGTCTGCTTCTCGACTGCACAGAGCCGTCAGGGAGCATCATGGTACCACTCCAATTTCAATAAGCGCTTTGATACAATTACCCTCATCCTGAACAGCCCCCAGCGTCCCGTCTGTGAGACATGGCTGTACCCCCATGTCCTCGGACGCGGAGGATGCATGCCCTACGGCGAAAACGCCATTGTGGCCATTGCAATTTACTCAGGATACAATCAGGAAGACTCCGTGATCCTCAATAAGGCATCATTGTCTCGCGGAATGTTTGGCACTACCTACTTCCATTCTTACACATTCATGGAGGAGGTGACAAACCCGATGATGGGAACTCACACGACATTCATGAACCCAGTGGAAAAGAACCTGAAACCCAAAGCAGACAAGGATTACTCTAAGTTGGATACCAACGGAATTATCAAGATCGGGTCGATGGTCGATGTGGATACTGTGCTAGTCGGTATTGCCACCGAGAGCTCTGACGTCTCAGCCCTGCCCAAGCGCGGACAGACGGGTCGCGTCGATGGAATCCAGATGTTTACAACCACTAGCGGCTTCGGAAAGAACAAGGTGACCCTGCGTGGGGTCAAGATCAGGATCGCCGAGTCTCGCGGACCTATTTTAGGAGACAAGTTTAGTTCGCGCGCGGGACAGAAGGGTACAGTTGGTATGATCATGGAGGAGTCAGACATGCCTTTTACCGCCAAGGGATTGCGCCCGGATCTTATCCTGAATCCCCACGCTATCCCTTCGCGCATGACCACGGGACAGATGCTGGAGACCATGTCGGCTCGTATTGGAACAACAGTGGGAACCCTAGTAGATTCTACTCCCTTCTGTGCCCAGAATCAGGTAGAAGAGTACCGCGATGCCTTGAAGAAACTCGGGTTTGAACCGAATTCGTCGGAGTGGATGTACAACGGCATGACAGGAGAGATGATGGAGATGGAGATCTTTATTGGTCCCGTCTATTACCTGCGATCCAAGCTGATGGTCGAGGACAAGATCAACTATCGCGACACAGGGGCGAAGACACTCCTGACGCACCAGCCGCTAGAAGGTCGTTCAGCCGGTGGTGGTCTGCGTGTAGGGGAGATGGAGCGCGATGCCCTGGTCGCCCACGGTGTCTCAGGATTCATTGAGGAGTCGTTTATGAAGCGGTCAGATGAGGCGGAAGTTATCTACCAGCCCGAAACTGGTCTTCTGGATTCCACTGGTGATGGACCTGTGGAGAACCTGCGGATGCCTTACGCAATGTCGCTCTTCGTCAAGGAGATGGAATCAATGCACATATCCGTAAATATCAAAAACGGACAAGTTTAAAAACAAGGTCGCCATAACCTATAAGAATGTACGTAATCAAGCGCGACGGGTCTCGTCAGGACGTATCGTTCGACAAGGTTCTTCACCGTATCCAGACCCTTGCCAATGGACTGGACCATGTGAATCCCACAATTGTCGCACAAAAGGTCTGCACCCAGATCCAAGACGGTATCAAGACCGCTGAACTTGACGATTTTGCGGCAGAGACCGCCGCGATGTTGGTGGGTCGTGGGCATCCTAATTACGGCAAGCTGGCAGCGCGTATTGCGATTGATAACCACCACAAGAATACGCCTGCCACATTCGCCGAGTGTGTTATCGAACTCTTTGCCGAGGGTGTAGTTTCACAGAAGGTTCATGACGTGTCTGCGAATACGGCTATCCAGCAGATGATCGATTATAACCGCGACTTTCATTTGTTTGATTACTTTGGGTTCAAGACGCTGGAGAAGAGCTACCTCCAGAAAGTCAAGGGCAAGGTCGTGGAGCGCCCTCAGCATATGTGGATGCGCGTAGCCATCGAGATCCACACGAGCGAGGTTGTGACCGAGCACTACGGGTATCCGATCCAGTATGTCCCGAATCTCGATCGTATTCGCGAGACCTACGATGCCCTGTCTCTCGGCTACTTCATTCATGCGACACCCACACTATTCAATGCGGGAACGCCCCATCCCCAGCTGTCCAGCTGCTTCCTGCTGGATATGAAGAGCGATTCTATCAAGGGGATCTACGAGACGCTGAGCGATTGCGCTCAGATCTCCAAGTGGGCTGGTGGCATTGGTCTAGCGATTCACCGGATCCGTGCCAAGAACTCCACCATCAAGGGAACCAATGGCAAATCTACGGGGATTGTCCCGATGTTGAAAGTCTATAACGACACGGCTCGGTACGTCAATCAGGGGGGTAAGCGCAATGGGTCGTTTGCAGTGTATCTTGAGCCCTGGCATGCCGATATTGAGGAGTTCCTGCGTCTCAAGCTGAATACTGGAGCCGAGGAGGATCGTGCGCGCGATCTCTTCTATGCTCTCTGGATTCCTGATCTGTTTATGAAGAGGATGGAGAAGAACGAGAACTGGACGCTGATGTGCCCCAACGAGTGCGCCGGTCTAGCAGATGTTCATGGTGACGAGTTTGAGGCGCTGTACTGCAAGTATGAGGCAGAAGGCAAGGGGCGCAAGTCAGTGCCCGCACAGAAACTGTGGCAGATGGTTCTTGATGCCCAGATCCAGACGGGGACTCCCTACTTGTGCTACAAGGATGCTGCCAACGCCAAGTCTAATCAGAAGAATCTGGGAACGATCAAATCCAGCAATCTGTGTGCTGAGATCATGGAATACACAACGGACGACGAGACGGCGGTCTGCAATCTTGGCAGCATTTCTCTGACCAAGTTCGTCAATCAGGATGGGTCATACGATTATGATTCCCTGAGGCGTTACACGTCAATCCTGGCTCGCAATCTCGACAATGTCATTGACCGCAACTTCTATCCCACTCCCGAAACTGAGCGATCGAATATGCGCCACCGCCCAATCGGGATTGGCGTGCAAGGACTCGCAGATGTTCTGGCGAAGATGAAGCTCGCATGGACATCCGATGCGGCTGCCGAGGTGAATCGGCGTATCTTTGAACACATCTACTATGCGGCTCTGAGTACCTCGGCTGATCTTGCTGCCGAGAAGGGTGAGTATCCTCTGTTCTGGGACTCTCCTGCCGCTGAAGGTATTCTCCAGCCTGATATGTGGCGGGTCACGCCTCTCACGGAAGAGCTTGGTTGGACAGCTCTTCGGCAAAAGGTGAAGACGAATGGTCTGCGCAATTCCCTGTCCATTGCACTTATGCCGACTGCCTCTACCTCGCAGATTCTGGGCAATAACGAGTGCTTTGAGCCCTTTACCAGCAATCTGTACGTTCGCCATGTTCTTGCTGGCGATTTCATGGTGCTCAACAAGTACCTCGTGCAGGATCTCATTGAACTGAACCTCTGGAATACGGATATGCGGACATCGATTATTGCCAATAACGGTAGCGTTCAGGGTATCGCAGAGGTACCGGCTGAGCTGCAGGAGCGCTACAAGACGGCGTGGGAGATTCCCATGAAGACGATTATCAATATGGCTGCTGACCGCGCTCCGTTCGTTTGCCAGTCCCAGTCGCTGAATCTGTTTGTAGCCGATCCAACCTATGCGCGTATTTCGTCCATGCACGTCTATGCATGGAAGAAGGGGCTCAAGACTGGATGTTATTATTTGCGAACCAAGGCCGTCGCATCTGCGCAAAAATTCACGGTTGACCCTGATGTGCGTCCGGCCGACTGTTTGACCTGCTCGGCGTAAAAAATTCTATGTATTCAAGTATAAACAATGTCCGGAGCTTGGTATTCATCTAGTGCGTTCCCCGTTGGAGCTGCTCAGGCTGGTGGTCAGGATATGGAGGGTGCCCGCCGCCGGCGCCGCGGAGGCCAGGAGGGCGCTCGCCGTCGCCACCGTGGAGGTCAGGATGCTGCCCCTATGATGCCGGAGGAGCATGCTGCGCCCCCCACTGAGGGCGGCCGCCGCCGCTCTCGCCGTGGAGGCCAGGAGGGCGCTCGCCGCTCGCGCAAGGCGGGCCAGGTTGTGGCCAAGGCGGGTCAGCTGGTCAAGGCGGGCCAGGAGGCTGTGAAGGCGGGTCAGCTGGCCGTGAAGGCTGGCCAGGTCGCCAAGGCGGGCCAGGTCGCCAAGGCGGGCCAGGCTGCCGTGAAGGCGGGCCAGGATGCGGTGACGGCCGGTCGCCGCACGAAGAAGGCGGGCCAGGCGCTGAAGACCGCTGCGCGCCGCCGGTAGATGTTTAATATCTAACATTTTTTAGGTAAGGCAACTGCTTTACCGCTAAAAATGTATGTTAATAGATAACTGTATGCTTCGTCGCGTCCCAGAACCAAGACTAGGAGTTGGTGAGAGAGTTCGGCAGATCTTTGCACCTGACTGCCCTACTGGAATTCGCGATGCCCCCGGAGCTATTAAGAACTTTTTAAACTCTCTGAATACTGCCTTGAGACAACGCTTTAATTTCAACGCATTTGATATCACCGAAGGGTTTGATGACGCTGGTCGGGTGTTGCAGCTTGGGGGGTACGAACATATCGGAAGCGTTATAGGCTATAGGCCTGCTGTAGGAGAATTTGGTCACGTTGTTGCTTACGTGAAAATTAATGATGGTTGGTTTCTTGCCGATAGCAATGCCGGATACCTTATCCCCCGTCCCATTGGACCGGTTTGTCCAAACAATGCAAGGTTAGAGGGGACAACGGGAACTATACTCCCCGACGCAGTTGTATTTACTCTGCATATCTACGCATCGACAAGTATTCCGGTCGATCCGTCAGGTGTAGGAGCAGGAAGTCCGATTGTTGCGCAGGAGGGGAATACATGTGTAACAGATACAATCCACAATATCCTCTTTCTTGGAAATCGAGTACGACATATCTTTCTCATTTTTCTTCTCATGGCAAGGGATGCAGGTAGTGCGGAAGTCGTATGGGATCGTTTGAACACATACTTCGGAAATAAACCGGAATTTCGTACTCTCTTGGAGGCTATAACTCTTATGATCGGACGTCAAATTGAAGTAAGTACACATCCGGCGATTATTCTGGATCCCAGTGTCGTCGATATAACATGCACAGTACTACCCCGTGCTGGTCGTGGTCGGCGACACAGGACTCGGCGCCGTAAGCTTAAGGTACTCACCAATCGACGAAAGCATCTTAAATAGATCCTCAGTGAAGCCGAAGTGGCATCCGTTAGGTTCAACGCCCTTAGGGACACGACGGCTGGATGTTGTCCTTGGATGTACTAGACTCACAATGATCTCCTGAGGCGACAGCTCGCGGCACTCTGATTCACGACCCTTGATAAAAGACTCGCCTTCGGCCACCTTGATGTCCTCTGGGAAGCCACGCTCCTCCCAGAACTTCTTGGTATAACACATCGTCGCCTCTGATACGCGCATACACTGCGGCAGACGCATCGGGGGGACATTCACAAATGACGTATAATTGGCAATATCGTAGGATGGAAGAGTGGTGCAGAACACAGCACTCTTCTTTGCACGCAGCATCATACTGACTCGGAACAGAATACTGTTCGGAGGATAGATATCGTCGTCGTCCATATGGATGATCACAGGGAACTTAGCAAGCTGAGCACCAAGATTACGCTTCCAGGCAATAGTATGGCCAGCCATGACATAGACATGGCGACCAAACGGAACGCTCTTGACAAAATCCTCTGATGTATCCTTGCCATCATCTAGAACAATCCACTCAAGCTTATCCTGGGGATAGCACTGTGAAGAGACGCACCCTGCACAGATCTCCATGAACTTCTGGCGATCACGAGTCGGTGTCACAATCGTGACACCTGGAAGGTCGTCTTCGGGGACAGCAGTCTTATCAACAGAGTACTCCTCCGTGGTTGCATACGTCTTCAGGAATGCCTGCATCTTGGCCACCCAGTCATTCTGCCGATCCACATACCGGTCTGCATTCTGCCCGCCCATCTCCTTGCGATCGCTGAACGTCTTGGCTGAATACTCGCGCAGGGCATCTACTACGGCCTCAGGATTCGTCTTCTTAATGACACCCAGGCACTCGGGATGAGGAACCGTCTGCTCGGTCTTGACCCAGACGGTGCCAGGGTACTCGAACTCCTCAAACGGCTTGATATCATTCAGCAGGAGGATAGAGCCCGTAGAAGCAGCCTCATTGACTGCGTGTCCAAAGCCCTCGGCGCCGCTCACACAGATCGCCAGACCGCACTCTTGTAGGAGGGCATCGTACTCGGACTGCTTGAGGGTCTCCGAGTGCAGGATGACCACCTTGCGGAGAGAGTCGGGGACATCCACACGCAGACGACTTCCGTCATAGACCACGTGAAGCTCGGGGAGCTTAATTGACTTCTCCTGGGCCAGGACATACGCATCCACAATCAGCTGGGGGTGGCGATAGATGTTCTTGCCGGTAAGAACCAGAGCTTTATGATAGTTCTTCTTGTCTGGGATACCCTTGGCAATGGAGGACCAACCGATGTACTTGACGTTGGGATGAAGAGGAGTGAAAAGCTCTACTGCCTCGTGCGTCTTGCACCAGATCTCATCGATATCATGGTAGTACGACTCCCAGGTCTTGTATGTCCATTCAGGATTAGGGATAAAAATGTTCTTCGCGGCATAGGTGAAGAGGGATGGGTTCAACACCTCTAGAAACACATTGTACTCGGCTTCCTCGCACTCGGGTTGTGCTACCAGAATACGACGGAACTTGACCGTGTCGTCTGCAGAGAACCACACACCCTGCAGGAGATCGGCATCCTGCGACAGACCCGTCTGGTTACGATGAGACGAGATAACGTTGATGCGCATTACTTACTTACGATTCCTCTGCTTAAATGTTCCCCGTATTTGACGCGGAATGCGACGAGCCGTTCGGGCGCGGAGATTGAGTATGGAGAGGTACTCGTTCCGAGTAGGTTTCTGGGAACAGGGGTGAGTGCAGACAGGGCGGTCATAGAACCATTCCATCGTCTGCCCTGTCCATGCCCAGAACTCGTCAATATCGGTGCATTCGGGTGCAGTCTCCACGTCCTCGAGATGCTCGTCGGTAAAGGCAGAGCACATATCTTCGTGTTCGCCATACCCATAATTCACATCAAAGAGTTCGGAGCAGTACTGACCATAAAAGGGTTCAATGCGCTTGGTTTGGGGATTCCATACGATTTTTTCAGTTGGGCGAAACGAGTCCCACGATGATTCCCAGACGAGAATTCCTTGTGGGCATTTTCCGTATATGCGTTCTTGGAACTTGCGAAGCATTACTACGTCGCTGCTCTAAAAAAAGGACTTGAATTCCGCAGACTTGGTTCCCACAATGTGGGGGTTGATCGGGCGGCTGATCTGATCGGGGTAATCCCGCACCTGATTGCGGTTGTAGAGATACATGTTGATGGATCCCAGAACATCATCCACACAGAATGCGAGGACGCGCTCATTGAGATCATTCACCTCCTTCGCCTCCTGTCCAGGAACATTGTTGGAGTACTGGAGATAGTAGGACCGCATGATTGTCTTGAGGTCGTCGGGCCGCTGGGCATCAATGACGTGCTTCTTGCCGCTCTTGAGCCAGACTCGGTAGCGTATCTCTGTCTGCAGGTAGTGGATATTTGCTTCGGAAAAGAAGGCCTGATTCACAGGGGTAGCTGTATGAATGCGGATAGTCGCCTGCTGATTGAACTTGGATCCATACTCAAGGCGAGGATCCTCATAGTGCGTCTGAAACAGCTTGAACGCTTGGGATGCCCGAGTCTCTGGATCTCCAAGATTGGGAACCAGACCATTATGCTTCGGGGCACCGGGAATAGCGGTATTCTTGTAGAGGGTCGCCAGGTCAGGAGTCTGTTTCGGGTAGAGCTCTCCACGCTTCGGATCCATTATTATTACTTAGTTGCCGTTTTTCTTCAGGAGCTTTATATTCGGATGCAGGGTTGTGATTTCCATCACATATGCTGCCTGCATGTTCCTGTTCATGAGGGGTAGGGGATAATCCTGGGAGAATGTACGACGAGCTGCAAAAGGTATCCCTGCACTGCTAAGGTTGTACTGCTGAAGACAGACGTTCGGTGTAGAGGATGACACATTTGAGAAAGCGACATATGCGTTTGTAATACCGGTAATGCCACCTATCAATTTGGGAACAGCTGTAAAAGATGTTCCTACATCACAGCTTGACAGGATATTGGAAGGAGTAAAGTCAGACGAACAGATGTCACTCACGATAAAATCGTTAGAGAGGAGAGTAAATGCACTGCGAAGAGCGGATGTCGCGGATGGGTCGGAGAGGATACGTGTCAATGTCGGTCCGTAAAACTTGATCTCATCTCCAACACGTATGCTGCTTTTAATGAAGACATTACTATCTCCGAATGCATTGCTGACCAACGCATTCTGTGTAACAAAGAACTTGACCTTTCCCGTTCCCTGAAAGACCATATCAACGACCTGCAGGTTATCGGTCTGCGTCAGCGGTTCGCCTCCATTATCGTAAATTTGGATTTCTGCATTGGAGAGCTGAGCCAACGGAGGGTCGAACAAGTACTGCTCTTTAGAAAAAGGGTAATAGTCTGTGTACTGCGCCGGGAGGTTGCAGCCTCCTTCGTAGAGAGTCCGGGTATTCTGCGTGAGAACCGAGAATGATTTTTGGGCGGTATAAGAACCTCCATAATACTGGCCCTGCATATTCTGAATATTCATCAAGAGGTATGGCTTTCCGTGCAGCGAGTCAGGATACATAAGATGCCCCCCAAATGTTGCCGTTCCGTACGGCTGTGTTCCCCGGACAGGGAGAGTTGCGCGAACAAGGCTAATCTCAGTAATGTTGGATAGAGGGAGCTGCGTTGCAAACGTGTTCGTATTTGCCTGCTGCCCCGGGTAGATATCAATCCCGACCCGACCACCTGGTCCATCCTGGGGATTGAATACGGGAAAATAATTGATCCGTACCGCAGGATTGGTAGGAGAATACGCATCTGGAGTATGGAGGACTACTCCGTTGCTCGTAACATACTTCCAGCCATAGACTGGACGAAATGTCGCACCCGCTGTAACATTGAAATATGCGGGCGGTGTTTCTCCCGGTCCAAATATCTGGGAGCGGTTGTTGGGGACCACGGTCACTTCCCCCGTCATCCGAACATTCAGAAGAGTCGAGTGAGGCGTCTCATACGCTGCCAAGGGAATCGTAGGATTATTGAAGTAGAATGGAACTTGTGCGGTCAAGTTAGACGCCGAGGAAGCAGCTGGTGATCCAAACGAAAAAATGTTAGAATACGCATCTCCCTGTATCGTCCAATCGCGCACTGACGTATCAATGATCACATAACGCTTGATAGGAATCATATCCGGCGCCTTCTGAACCAGTGTTGTGATCGCATCGGGTTCGGCTTCATAATCCTCCTCTACCTCAGCTGGTACTGCCTTCTCTGCTTGTGTTGGCATCATGTCTTCGTTCCGCGTACGGGCAAATGCCAGACGCGGATCGGGAATACCTGTCTTGATATTTCCGTATTTATCAACATCGTCGTCAATGGATTCGCCACCCCGAATGGCTAAAAGAGCGGTCATAGGATCTACGTACTCATCGCGAGCTTCATAGTCTGTCTCCTGCAGGATTCGCAGGTAATTAGAGTCCATCTGTTAGTTATTATACTACCAGATTACCTAAATCCCGAATCCAGAACTCGGAAGGCGTTGTACCCTCCGTATCCGCGATAGCCTTGTTCAAGCGGTCCAGCTCCGCCTGGTGCTTGTCGATGTTCTCCTGAGTAATGCTGCTGAACGGCAGCTTCAGGAGCCCGTCGGTCTCGTGGAGATCGTGTGCCTTCAAGATCTTCTTGCACTCGTCCATCGGCTTCTTCCGCAGGTCAATCACATCGTTGCACATCAGCGTCAGGAACTTGACGACCTCAGTATGCCACGGCAGCTTGGCGCGCAGCTCTCGGATCAGATTCTCACGGCGCTTGCCGTAGAGATCGAGTCGTGCATGTGCATACTCCACCAGAATCTCATTGGGAGAGTCGTACCGCTTAATCTTACCGGCGGGATCAAACGCGTGCATGTTTGTGGTCTTGATCTTGTCAGTCAGGCCCAGGACCTTCTCCATCTGTGCCACCGGGAGTTCCTCCAACAGCACTACTTCGAAATTCACATCGCAGTCTGTGGAGGTGTCCGTGTAATCCTTGACCACCTCCTTCTTCTCGCAGTAGCCATCCAGCATCTTCTTGAAATCGCCCGTCCAGTAGCCCACCGGCAGATCGGTCACCACCACTGTCCGCGTCTTCGGGTTATACGTGTAATTCGCGGTCACCACATAGTCGTCCGCGACCTTCTCAATCTTACCCTTGAACCCGCGCGCCCACGGAGCCAAGACCTGTTGCTTCAGGATATCGTCCGCATGCCCGCCCTGCAGCCAGCGCAGAAGAACGTCCTTCAGTGTTGTGGGATTGTAGGACGGGATCACCGTCGAGTAGCCCGTACCAATACCCCGCGCACCATTCACCAACAGCATCGGCAGAACGGGCGCATACCACTCGGGCTCCACCGACAGCCCGTCGTCGTCGCGATACGTCAGGCATGGCAGATCGTCCGCGGGAACCAGATGTTTCATGTACGGCTGCAGGTACGTGAAGATATAACGAGATGCGGCACTATCCTTGCCGCCCTCCAGCCGCGTGCCGAACTGACCCTTCGGGACCAGCCACGGGAGATTGTTGGACCCCACGAAGTCCTGAGCCATCCCGATAATCGTCTCGTTGAGAGACATCTCGCCATGATGATAGCCCGCGTGCTCGCTGACATAACCCGCCAGCTGTGCGACCTTCACCTTCTCGGTCAGCTTTCGCTTGAGACATCCGAACAGAATCTTCCGCTGCGATGTCTTGAGCCCATCCATTGTGCTCGGGATAGACCGCTCCAGATTGTAGTACGAGAAGTGGATGAGGTCGCGATGCACGAACTCCTCGTACGGCAGAGTCTTGTCTGCCGAGGGCAGAACGATGTTCGCTGCCGAGTGCCCTTGGAGCCAGACCTTGCGATCGTCGGCCCGGGACTTGTTGAACGCCAGATCAATCGACTTGCTGCTCTCCTCCGGCGTGCAACGGAAGCGCGTGATGTTCATGTCCTTGAAGTACTCCTGCGCCTCGTCGCGCGTCGAAGTACCAAGACCCTTGTAATACTGAATCGCCCAGCCCGTGCGTGGCACTGCCTTCCACTGCTCGTACTCGTACTGCGTGTAGAACGTGAGCGTGTCCTTGCCCTTCGCCGCCTTCACGATCGGCGTCGCCATGTACGTCAGAAACCCAGGCAGCTCAAACAGCTGAGGCCAGAGTTCGTGAAACAGATTCACCAGCAGCCCGCGGATGTGCGACCCATCGTAGTCCTGATCTGTCATGATGAGAATGCGCCCATAGCGGAGCGACTTCGTGTCGTGATACGCCTTCCCTGACTCCAGACCGACGATCTTCTTGAGCTCGGCGATCTCCTTCACCAGCTCCACCTTCGATGCTGCCGAGTCCTTCACATTCATAATTTTACCCCGCAAAGGGAACACGCCGAAAGACTGACGCTGAGTTTTCGTAAGGCCGCTGAGTGCCATTGCCTTGGCTGAATCGCCCTCGGTAAGGATGAGGGTGCAGTCGGAGCCACGTACTGTTCCAGCCCAAGCAGCGTCTTCAAGTTTTGGGATGCCGTAGATTTTGCTTTGCTTTTTTCCATCGGACTTCTTATTTTCCTTGTCATCCTTTTCTTTCTGGCTGATGATGAGTGTATCCACCAGTTCCAACTTTGCCCTCACTTTCTTGAAGAACTCCTCGGGCAACTTGCACGTTGAGCCAAACGCCGTGCTCTTTGTCGTCAGCGTCTCCTTGGTCTGCGAGTTGAACGAGGGATTCTCCACCTCTGCCGTCACCCAGATTGCCAGATTCTCCTTGATTAGCGAGGGCTTCACCTTGATCTTCTTCTTGGTCTCCAGATACTCGGCAATGTTCGCCACCACCTGATTCACGATGTAATCCACGTGCGTCCCGCCCTTGGACGTCCAGATACCATTCACGAACGACACCTGCAGATGCCGGTCAATCGGCGTGTCCGCCACCGCCACACTCCAGCGCGGACCCGTGTGGAACACTACAGGAGTCGTCACGAACTCCTGTGCGTAGATGTTCAGGTCGCGGCACTTGATTGTGACCTTTTCCGTCTCACCATGTTTCCAATGCACTTTGACGTCCTTCCCGACCGTCATTGCCAGATCGCTCGCCCGCCGACGGAACACGCTCACCAGCTCGGGCGTCACCTCCGTCATCCCAAATCGCCCGAAATCCGGCGTCCAAGCCACGCTGACGTACGGCTTCACTTTGGATGCCGAGATCTTAGGAGACAGCACCTTCGTCATGTTGTCCTCCCACGTCTGAATATACTTCTTGCCACGGACTGCATCCACCGTCTCCACCGTCAGGCGCTTGCCGAAGATGTTCGCCAACTTCACGCCGTAGCCGTTCTTGCCGCCTACCAGCTTCTTCTC
>Ga0164292_10000887_pt1 | contig 23872 bp, 19 predicted proteins | sample GEODES117metaG_FD_111486 | JGI IMG/M metagenome (GOLD analysis project Ga0164292, IMG submission 111486) | Eutrophic lake water microbial communities from Lake Mendota, Wisconsin, USA - GEODES117 metaG | ecosystem: Environmental > Aquatic > Freshwater > Lake | place: USA: Lake Mendota...
AAATTCGAAACAAAACATGCAGCAATTCCAGTCGCTGACTGTAGGCCATTTCACCACGTATTTGCCTGCATACAAATGTCACATCCTGCTTTTCTTTGAGCATTTCTCGCAGAATCAGCAGCAGGTGAGAAGCCCTTTGCTCTCCATAGGTGCGAACAAGCATGCGTTTTACCAGGTCAAGTTCACTGCGCATGGCCGATCCGTCGGCATTCATGATGGCGGCAATGAGTACTAGTAAATGTCGGGTGAAGTCGGTGGGTGGTGCTTCGCGGTATGTTTCCCGCGTTTCCTGTCGGTTTCCTTCACTTCCGGCGTACTCTATGTACATTCCAATTAAAAATCCCACGATGGCACCAATCGGTCCTCCGGAAATTAAGCCAATGATGGCACCAATGATGGCAATGGAAATTTTCAAGTCTGGTAAAAGCGGTTTTTATTGGGGTGCAATATCCTGTAAAGTTTTCATTCGGCTGTTCATGATGGCGCCTTGAATGACCCAGAGCTCCGGTTTACCTGCCACCTGCACCCAGTAAGTATCTGTTTCGAAATTGGGTACACTTCCGTCCCTTCTGTCGGGTGCGTAGGTTTCAACACTGGTTTTCATTCGAAACATGCGAATGCCCTGCTTCTTCCCGTTAACATCGGTAATGTTGATAGAGAAGAAATGTCCGCCCCCAATAACGCTGTCACGCAAAACCTTCTTTCGATTGATGCCTGCAGTTTCGCCATATTCGCGGGCAATGTTTTGAAACCTTTCAAGAAATGACAATAGACGGGTGTTGCTGATATTCTTTACTACAGCCCCTGAAACATTTCGCAACACAAGGGCATTGTTTTCCCTGCTGATGCTAAATCCTTTATCCGGCGTTTCCGGCCATGAAATTTCTACTTTTTGGATTTGCTCTGCGGGCACATCTATTATAATAGGAGATCTCCAGGCATCCATGTCTAGGGTGAAATAGGGGGTAAGGTATCCTTTGAAACCGGTAATTTCCACAATGCATGGTCGTTCCATGTCGGGATGATACATATAGGTGGCCTCCTGATTCGGCGTAGGATTACCGGCATAAAAGGAATTTACTTCAGTTCCCCCACTGTAGAAAACTGCTTTTACTCCATTGAGCGCAATTTCGCGCGTTACGGGTTCTTTTTCTGCATCAGATACCGGTGACTTGATCTGGGCTTTTCGCAGAACCCAGTGCAGCAGCTCACGAATACTATGGGTGTCGGCGGGTTCTGTTAGCTTATTGTTTTTTACGAACCAACGGTCATTCTCCTTATATATAAGGATGTAATCAAGTTTGGTGTTGTTGGGTGAGAGTAAGATCTTATCAATTTTATCAGGGTTTTCCAGTCGAAAAGATTGGGAATCCATGGAATGTGTCTGATTTATGTTCCTTTTAAAGAGGAAAAAAGCCACGATTAGAAAAACAATGATGGCGATGAGGGTTCCGATTTTTTTCATGGAAACCGCAAAGTTAAGAATGAAATTGAATGTGCGGATTGTGGGCTGAAAAAGTTGACATTGGGGTGTGGAAACACCCTGTAAGAAAAAAGTGTGAATAAGGTTTTGAAAAATCAAAAAAAAGGACTATTTTTGCAGTCCTTTTTACGGCCCATGTACAATGAGCCGCGTTCTTTAACATGCCACCTTAGCTCAGCTGGTAGAGCAACTGACTTGTAATCAGTAGGTCGTTGGTTCGATCCCGACAGGTGGCTCAAAGCATTTAAAGGCAAGACTCAGGGGAAATACCAGAGTGGCCAAATGGGGCAGACTGTAAATCTGCTGTCTTACGACTTCGGAGGTTCGAATCCTTCTTTCCCCACTAAACACCTTTAAATGCAATGCGGGAGTAGCTCAGTTGGTAGAGCGACAGCCTTCCAAGCTGTAGGTCGCGGGTTCGAGCCTCGTCTCCCGCTCCGGTTGAAGCAAACCGGGGCACTGATTTGCTTCAAAACGGTTATCGAAAGATGACCGGGTTCCGCAAGGTACCAAAAGCCGATGTAGCTCAGGGGTAGAGCACTTCCTTGGTAAGGAAGAGGTCATGGGTTCAAATCCCATCATTGGCTCCAGAAACAGAAACAGACAAACTAAAAAAAAAAAATATGGCAAAAGAAACATTTGACCGCTCCAAACCACACGTAAACATTGGTACCATCGGTCACGTCGATCATGGTAAGACTACTCTTACCGCTGCAATTACCACCGTACTGGCTGACGCCGGACTTTCTGAAAAGAGATCTTTCGATTCTATCGATTCAGCTCCTGAAGAAAAAGAACGCGGTATCACCATCAACACAGCTCACGTTGAGTATCAGACAGGCAACCGTCACTATGCTCACGTTGACTGTCCAGGTCACGCTGACTATGTAAAAAACATGGTTACAGGTGCTGCCCAGATGGACGGTGCTATCCTCGTGGTAGCTTCTACAGACGGCCCCATGCCTCAGACTCGCGAGCACATTCTGCTTGCTCGTCAGGTTGGTGTTCCTCGTCTGGTGGTTTTCATGAACAAAGTAGACATGGTAGACGACGAAGAACTGCTTGACCTGGTTGAGCTTGAAATTCGTGACCTGCTGAAGTTCTATGAATTTGACGCTGATAATACTCCTATCATCCGTGGTTCTGCCCTGGGTGGTTTGAATGGTGATGCCAAATGGGTAGGTACCATCCGTCAGCTCATGGATGCAGTTGATAACTGGATTACCGTTCCTCCCCGTCTGGTAGATCAGCCCTTCTTGATGCCTGTGGAAGACGTATTCTCAATCACAGGTCGTGGTACCGTTGCTACAGGTCGTATCGAGCGCGGTGTAATCAAAATTGGTGAGTCAGTTGATATCATCGGTTTCGGTGCTCACATGACCTCTACCTGCACAGGTGTGGAAATGTTCCGCAAATTGTTGGATCGCGGTGAAGCTGGTGACAACGCCGGTATCCTGCTGCGTGGTATCGAAAAAACCGATATCCGCCGTGGTATGGTTATCTGCGCTCCTAAGTCAGTTTCTCCTCACAAGAAGTTCAAAGCTGAGATTTATGTACTGAGCAAAGAAGAAGGTGGTCGTCATACCCCATTCTTCAACAAGTACCGCCCTCAGTTCTACTTCCGTACTACGGACGTAACAGGTGAAATTATGTTGCCTGAAGGAACTGAAATGGTTATGCCCGGTGATAACATTTCAATTACAGTTGAACTGATTCAGCCAATCGCTATGGAAAAAGGTCTTCGCTTCGCGATACGTGAAGGTGGCCGTACCGTAGGTGCTGGTCAGGTGACTGAAATCATCGAATAATTTTTGACCTAGAGAGGGCGGTTATCCGCCCTCTTTATACGGGCATAGTTCAATGGTAGAATAGAGGTCTCCAAAACCTTTGATCTGGGTTCGAATCCTGGTGCCCGTGCTAATAGAAGCGCAATGTTTGAAAGAATAGGTAATTATTTCCGCGAAACTCGTGATGAACTCCTTAACAAGGTGTCATGGCCCTCGTGGAATGAACTCACGGAAAGTACCTGGATTGTTCTGGTAGCTTCCGTACTTTTTGCCCTGATCATTTGGTCTATGGATCAGGTGCTGGGTCTTGCCCTCACCAATTTTTACAAACTTTTCTGAAAATGACGACTGCTGAAGAAAAACATAAATGGTACGTTGTTCGTGCAATCACCGGTCAGGAAAAAAAGGTGAAGCACAACATCGAGGTTGAGCTCGAAAGGGCCCGCAAGCAGTCTTTTGTGCCCGAAATTTTGATTCCAACAGAAAAGGTTTACCAAATTAAAAATGGCAAAAAAATTGCCAAAGAAAGAAATGCTTTCCCGGGATACATCCTTGTTAATGCTGATTTCTCAGACCCTGAGGTAATTCCGTTGATTAAATCTGTATCTGGTGTGGTGGGCTTTTTGGGCAGCAAGGATACACCCGTGGCTCTCAGACCGGCAGAATTGGGAAGAATTTTGGGTACAGCCGACGAACTCAGCGAGTCTGCTGCATCTTCTGAGGAACATTACATGGTGGGAGAGGCCGTTAAGGTAATCGACGGTCCTTTCAACGACTTTGATGGTGTGATAGAAGAAATAAACGACGAAAAGAAAAAGCTGAAAGTGATGGTGAAAATATTTGGTCGCCGCACTCCGCTCGAACTTAATTATAATCAAGTACAGAAATTGTAACAGTAATGGCAAAACAAATATCAGGCTTCGTAAAACTCCAGGTGAAAGGCGGTCAGGCAAACCCTGCTCCCCCCATTGGTCCGGCTCTCGGTTCCAAAGGTGTTAACATCATGGATTTTTGCAAGCAATTCAATGCGCGCACTCAAGAAAAAATGGGCAAGGTATTGCCTGTGGTAATCACGGTTTACGCCGACAAATCCTTTGATTTCATTATCAAAACTCCACCAGTGGCTGTTCAGCTGCTCGAAGCAACAAAACTGCAAAAGGGTTCTGCCGAACCTAACCGCAAAAAAGTGGGTTCTGTGAACTGGGATCAAGTGAAAACAATTGCTACTGAAAAAATGCCCGATTTAAACTGTTTTACAGTAGAATCGGCCATGAAATTGGTAGCAGGAACGGCCAGAAGCATGGGAATCACCATTTCTGGTGATGCGCCTTTTTAATCCTTTAAAGAAGCAAGAAAATGAAAGTTGGTAAAAAAAGAAAAGAAGCACTCAGTAAGTATGATAACACGAAGTCATACACGCTGAAGGAAGCTTGCGAAATCGTAAAGAAAATTACGAACACCAAATTCGACGCATCCGTTGATATTGATGTTCGTTTGGGTGTAGATCCACGTCAGGCAAACCAAATGGTGCGCGGTGTGGCCAGTCTGCCTCATGGTTTGGGTAAAACCATTCGCGTTCTTGTTCTGTGCACGCCTGACAAAGAGCAGGAAGCCAAAGACGCAGGTGCTGATCATGTGGGTCTTGATGACTACATTGAAAAAATCGCGGGCGGCTGGACAGATATAGACATTATCATTGCACTTCCCAGTGTGATGGCAAAATTGGGTCGTTTGGGTAAGGTACTGGGTCCTAGAAATCTTATGCCTAACCCCAAAAGTGGTACTGTTACCACTGAGGTAGGTAAAGCCGTTACTGAGGTAAAGGCCGGTAAAATTGACTTTAAAGTTGACAAAACTGGAATTATCCACACTTCAGTTGGTAAGGCCTCTTTCGATGCAGATAAGTTGAGTGAGAATGCGCTTGAATTGGTTCAGGTTCTCAATAAGTTGAAGCCATCTGCCGCCAAAGGTACCTACTTCAAAAGTATCTCTATGAGCAGCACCATGAGCCCCGGTGTAAGTATTGATGTTAAATCCATTCCTGGAATCTGATTATGAACAAAGAACAAAAACAAGCGGTGGTTGCCGAATTAACGGAAACCTTTAAAAATAGCGATGTGGTGTATCTGGCAGATACAACCGGTCTTAGTGCCAATGCAACCAATGCTTTTCGTCGTGCATTATTCAACAGTGGTGTTACTATGCGTATGGCTAAGAACACCCTGATCAATATCGCCATGGAAAACTGCGGTAAAGATTTTGGTGATCTCAAGACTGCGCTTGCAGGATCCACCTGTGTAATGATTTCTGAAAACATGAAGGCACCTGCTAATGCCATCAAAACTTTCCGCGACAAGGATGGCTTGCCCATACTGAAAGGTGCATGGATAGACAGCAGTGTGTTTCTGGGTGATCAATCACTGGAAGAAATTATTCAACTCAAAACTAAAAATGAACTTATCGGTGAAGTTATTGGTCTGTTGCAATCACCTGCCCGCAATGTTATCAGCGCGCTGCAAGGCAATGCAGGTCAAAAAATCGCCGGTCTTGTAAAGGCAGTAGCCGAAACTAAAGCATAATTAACTAACAAAAAAAACTCAAAAAACAATAAAACAATGGTAGATCTGAAAGAATTCGCGAATCAGTTGGTAAATCTCACTGTAAAAGAGGTAAATGAACTTGCTCAAATCCTGAAGGAAGAGCACGGTATTGAGCCTGCTGCTGCTGCAGTGGCTGTAGCCGCACCCGCAGCGGGTGGTGGTGGAGCCGCCGCCGCCGAGGAACAAACCGAGTTTGATGTAATCCTCAAAAATGCTGGCGCTAACAAACTGAATGTGGTTAAAATCGTAAAAGATTTGACCGGACTCGGTTTGAAAGAAGCCAAAGATCTCGTAGACGCCGCCCCCAAAGCTGTTAAAGAAAAAGTTTCGAAAGCCGAAGCCGAAGATCTTGCAGCTAAACTTAAAGAAGCGGGCGCTGAAGTTGAGGTCAAGTAATCTCCAACAAACACAACCCCAAATGGCCCCGGAATACCGCGGGCCTTTTGGGCGTTTATTGAGTTAAACATCCATTGTCGTACCAAAAAAAAACAAAACAAATTGAGCACACTACAAAACAATAGGGTTTCTTTTGGCAAAGTAAAACACGCCATTGAATACCCCGACTTCCTCGATGTGCAGCTGCAATCGTTCCAGGAATTTTTTCAGCTTGACACACCCGCCGATAAACGCGAAGGCGAAGGACTTTTCATGGTTTTCCGTGAAAACTTCCCCATTACAGATACCAGAAATATATTCGTTCTGGAATTTTTGGACTACTTTGTAGATCCACCCAGATATACCATTCAGGAGTGCATTGAGCGTGGCCTTACCTATGCTGTTCCCCTGAAGGCAAAATTGAAATTGAGTTGTAACGATCCCGAGCACGAAGATTTTAAAACCATCGTGCAGGACGTATATCTTGGAACCATACCTTATATGACGCCTAATGGTACATTTATCATTAATGGCGCTGAACGGGTAATCGTAAGCCAGTTGCACCGCTCTCCGGGCGTTTTCTTCGGACAAAGCATTCACTCCAACGGAACCAAGCTTTACTCAGCCAGGGTAATCCCTTTCAAAGGTTCTTGGATTGAATTTGCCACCGATGTGAATGCCGTAATGTATGCATACATTGATCGTAAAAAGAAATTCCCGGTGACTACCTTGCTCCGAGCCATTGGATTCGAGAGCGACAAGGATATTCTTGACATTTTTGGACTTAGTGAAGAGGTAAAGGTTAGTAAAACCGGTCTTAAAAAAGTAATTGGCCGCAAACTTGCCGCAAGGGTGCTGCGCACATGGATTGAAGACTTCGTTGATGAAGATACCGGTGAGGTAGTTTCTATTGAAAGGAATGAAGTTATTCTGGAGCGTGATACTATTCTGGCAGACGAACATATTGATGTTATAGTAGACGCCGGCGTAAAAACCGTAATTCTGAACACAGAAAACACCGGCAACATCGATTTTGATATAATTTATAACACGCTTCAGAAAGATACATCCAACAATGGTAAAGAAGCGTTGGAAGTAATTTATCGTCAGTTGAGGAATGCAGATCCACCCGATGAAGAGACTGCGCGTGGTATTATTGAGCGTTTGTTTTTCTCAGACAAGCGCTATGACCTTGGTGATGTAGGCCGTTACCGTATCAACCAGAAGTTGAATATGAATACGCCAATGGATGTGAAGGTACTAACCAAGGATGATATCATTAGCATCATTAAGTTTCTTATTCATCTTTATAACGGACAAGAAGCGCTTGATGATATTGACCACTTAAGTAACCGCCGTGTGCGTACTGTGGGTGAACAGTTGTATGCCCAGTTTGGCGTCGGCCTTGCCCGTATGGCGCGTACCATCCGCGAAAAAATGAATATTCGCGACAATGAAGTATTCACACCTCAGGATCTGGTAAATGCCAGAACCCTCAGCAGCGTTATAAACTCATTTTTCGGAACCAACCAGCTATCTCAGTTCCTGGATCAGATTAATCCCCTGGCGGAAATTACGCATAAGCGTCGTCTGTCAGCACTGGGTCCGGGTGGTTTGAGCCGCGAAAGAGCCGGCTTCGAAGTACGTGACGTGCATTACACTCACTACGGCCGTCTTTGTACCATTGAAACTCCGGAAGGACCTAACATCGGTTTGATTTCTTCGCTTTGTGTTCATGCCAAAATCAACAACATGGGCTTCATAGAAACCCCTTATCGTAAGGTGGTTGAAGGCAAGATAGAGGAAGGTATTACTTACCTCAGTGCTGAAGAAGAAGATGGAAAAACCATTGCACAGGCCAATGCCGAAGTGGATGCCAAAGGCAATTTTAAAACAGCTTTGGTAAAAAGCCGTAAGGAAGGTGACTTCCCGCTGGTAGATCCGTCCAAACTGGATTATATGGATGTGGCCCCCAACCAGATTGTATCTATTGCAGCTTCGCTGATTCCCTTTTTGGAACACGATGATGCTAACCGTGCACTGATGGGATCAAACATGCAGCGTCAGGCTGTGCCTCTGGTTAAGCCTGAAGCTCCTATAGTGGGTACCGGCCTGGAAGAAAAAGTGGCTCGTGACAGTCGTTCTCTCATCAATGCAGAAGGCGATGGGGTTGTTGAATACGTGGATGCCCGCGAGATTAGAATTCGTTATCAGCATAATTCTGATGACGATCTGGTAAGCTTCACCGGAAATACCAAAACCTATCAGTTAACCAAATTCCGCAGAACCAACCAGAATTCCTGCATCAATCTGCACCCCATCGTGAAGAAGGGTGATAAGGTTGCTAAGGGTCAGGTTATTTGCGAAGGATACGCTACCCAAGGTGGAGAACTCGCTCTTGGTCGTAACCTGAAAGTGGCATTCATGCCTTGGCAGGGTTATAACTTCGAGGATGCGATCGTAATCTCAGAAAAAGTAGTAAAAGACGATTGGTACACCACCGTTTACATTACCGAGTTTGAGTTGGAAGTTCGTGATACCAAGCGCGGTGAAGAGGAATTGACCAACGATATCCCGAATGTAAGTGACGAGATGACCCGTAACCTGGACGAGAATGGTCTGATACGCATAGGTGCTGAGGTTAAAGAAGGGGATATCCTTATTGGTAAGATTACACCCAAAGGTGAAACTGAGCCATCACCCGAAGAGAAACTGCTTAGGGCCATTTTCGGCGATAAAGCCGGTGATGTAAAAGATGCATCATTGAAAGCGCCTCCCGGTACAGACGGTGTTGTTATCGAAAAGAAATTGTTCAGCAAGAGCAAAAAAGATAAAACCATTCGCGCCAGCGACAAAGGAAGGTTGCAAAAACTGGAAGATGACCACAAGCGCGAAATGGCTGAGTTCAAAGACGAACTGGTTAAAAAATTATTCCAGATTGTGAATGGTAAAACCAGCCAGGGTGTTTTCAATATGTACAGTGAAGAGCTGATCAGCAAGGGTACCAAGTTTACCCAGAAAAATCTGATGAGCATAGATTACAGTAATGTAAACTACCACAACTGGACCGCTGATGCAGACAAAAATGAACTCATCGTGCGTGCATTGACCAATTACATCAATGTATACAACGATAAAGTTACTAACTTCAAGCGTGAGCATTATGCCATCAGTGTAGGTGATGAATTGCCTACCGGAATTTTGCAAATGGCAAAAGTTTATGTGGCCACCAAGCGTAAGCTGAAAGTGGGTGATAAGATGGCCGGTCGTCACGGTAACAAGGGTATTGTTGCAAGAATTGTCCGTGAAGAAGACATGCCATTCCTGGATGACGGAACACCTGTGGACATTGTTCTGAATCCTCTGGGTGTACCTTCCCGTATGAACCTGGGTCAGATTTATGAAACCGTTCTGGGATGGGCCGGAAAAGAGTTGGGTGTGAAATTTGCAACCCCTATCTTCGATGGAGCCAGCAATGCCGAAATTGAAGATTGGACCAATAAGGCAGGAATACCTAAGAATGGACTGGTTTATCTGAATGACGGTTTGTCAGGTCAGAAATTTGACCAGCCCACAACGGTAGGTATCATTTATATGCTGAAACTGGGACACATGGTTGATGATAAGATGCACGCCCGTTCTATCGGTCCGTACAGTCTTATTACCCAGCAGCCGTTGGGTGGTAAAGCACAGTTCGGTGGTCAGCGTTTCGGTGAAATGGAAGTTTGGGCACTGGAAGCATTCGGTGCATCTAACATTCTGCGTGAAATCCTAACTGTTAAGTCGGACGACATCACCGGAAGGGCCAAGGCATACGAAGCCATCGTGAAAGGTGAAAACCTGAGTAATATCGGAACCCCCGAATCATTTAATGTACTTGTACATGAATTGAGAGGTCTGGGTCTGGAAGTTTCATTTATAGAATAAATCTGAGAGAATCAGTAACATGCAAACACAAAAGAAAGTTCAAAAAATTGGAAGCAACTTCAGCAAGATCAGAATCTCGCTGGCTTCACCTGAAAACATACTTCGCCGTAGTTTTGGGGAGGTTACCAAGCCTGAAACCATCAACTACCGCAGCTACAAGCCCGAAATGGGCGGACTCTTCTGCGAACGCATTTTTGGTCCCATCAAGGATTACGAATGCCACTGTGGAAAATACAAACGTATTCGCTACAAAGGCATCGTTTGTGATCGTTGCGGTGTAGAGGTAACAGAGAAAAAAGTACGTCGTGAGCGTATGGGCCACATCAATCTGGTGGTGCCTGTTGCACATATTTGGTACTTCCGTTCTCTGCCCAACAAAATTGGTTACCTGCTGGGTCTTCCTACCAAAAAGCTCGATATGGTTATCTACTACGAGCGTTATGTGGTAATACAGCCCGGTGCGGCTTCAAACAGCAATTATCTGGATCTTCTCACCGAGGAAGAATACCTGGATATTACAGATTCTCTGCCAAAGGAAAACCAGTTGCTGGATGACAATGATCCGAACAAGTTTATCGCCCGCATGGGTGCAGATGCCTTGAACGATTTGCTGAGCCGTATTAACCTGGATAAACTGAGCTATGATCTGAGAAACCAGGCGGCAACAGAAACCAGCCAGCAGCGTAAGCAGGAAGCCCTGAAACGTTTGAAGGTAATAGAAGGTTTCCGCAGCGCCCAGCGTACCGGTGAAAATCGCCCTGAGTGGATGGTGATGAAGATGTTGCCCGTAATTCCACCCGAATTGCGTCCTCTGGTTCCCCTGGAGGGAGGCCGTTTTGCCACCTCAGATTTGAATGATCTGTACCGCAGGGTTATTATACGTAATAACCGTCTCAAGCGCCTTATTGAAATAAAAGCACCCGAAGTTATTTTACGTAACGAGAAGCGCATGCTTCAGGAAGCCGTAGACTCACTTTTGGATAATACCCGCCGTGCTAGTGCGGTTAAGAGTGAAGGCAACCGTCCATTGAAGTCGCTCAGCGATATGCTGAAAGGCAAGCAGGGTCGTTTCCGTCAAAACTTGCTGGGTAAACGTGTAGATTATTCAGGTCGTTCCGTTATCGTGGTAGGTCCTACCCTGAAACTGAATGAGTGCGGTCTTCCCAAGAATATGGCTGCCGAGCTTTTCAAGCCTTTTATCATTCGTAAACTGATTGAAAGGGGTATTGTGAAGACGGTAAAAACCGCCAAGAAAATTGTAGAAAAGAAAGATCCTGTTATCTGGGACATTCTGGAAAACATACTGAAAGGTCATCCCGTACTGCTGAATCGTGCCCCTACACTTCACAGACTTGGAATTCAGGCATTCCAGCCCAAACTGGTTGAGGGTAAAGCCATTCAGCTGCATCCCCTGGTTTGTACCGGTTTTAACGCTGACTTTGATGGTGACCAGATGGCTGTGCACGTTCCGCTTGGCAATGCAGCCGTTGCAGAAGCACAATTGCTTATGCTGGCCTCGCACAATATTCTTAACCCTGCAAATGGCTCTCCGGTAACTGTTCCTTCTCAGGATATGATTTTGGGATTGTACTACATTACCAAAGATCGTGTAGGAACCAAAGCCCACCCTGTTAAAGGTGAAGGCCTGACTTTCTACGCCGCTGAGGAAGCTATTATCGCATACAATGAGGGAAGAGTAGACCTTCATGCCAAGGTTAAGTGCCGCGTGCGCGTGAAAGAAAATGATGAGTTCGTTTGGAAGGTCATTGACACATCCATGGGAAGAATCCTGTTTAACCAGGTTGTACCCGAGGAATACGGATACATTAATGAACTTCTCAAGAAGAAAAATCTCCGTGATATCATTTCAGGAATGATTCGTGTGGCCGGGGTTGCCAAAGCAGCCAACTTCCTCGATGCTATCAAAGGTCTTGGATTCCACTATGCATTCCGCGGTGGTCTCAGCTTTAACATGAGCTATGTGAAGATTCCTGATGAAAAAGATCAACTGGTGAACAAAGCTTATGAAGAGGTACAGGAAATCCAGTCGAATGCTGACATGGGCTTCATTACCAACAACGAAAGATATAACCAGGTAATTGACCTTTGGACTCGCGTAAACAATCAGCTGGCTCGTGTTCTTATTAAGGAACTGAGCTCGGATGATCAGGGCTTTAACCCTATTTACATGATGCTTGACTCAGGTGCACGTGGTTCAAACGAGCAGATTCGTCAGCTGGGTGGTATGCGTGGTCTGATGGCCAAGCCACAAAAGAGCAGTGGAGGCGGAACCGGTGATACCATCGAAAACCCCATTATTTCAAACTTTAAAGAAGGTTTGAATGTATTGGAATACTTCATCTCTACGCACGGTGCCCGTAAGGGTCTTGCGGATACAGCGTTAAAAACAGCGGATGCAGGTTACCTCACACGTCGTTTGCACGATGTAGCCCAGGATGTGGTTATCACAGAGCAAGATTGCGGAACCCTCAGGGGTATCGCTATGTCCGCCATCATCAACAACGATGAAGTGGCAGAAACCTTGAATGAAAGAATTCTGGGTCGCTGTCTGGTGGATGATGTGATTGATAATGCCACCGGAGAAATACTGGGTAAAGGCGGACAGGAAGTAACTGAAAAAATGGCCGCTGCTATTGATGCTGCTGGTATAGAAGAAGTTGAGATTCGCAGCGTGCTGACTTGTGAAACACTGAGTGGTGTTTGCGCAAGATGCTATGGCAGAAACCTGGCTACAGGACGTATGGTTCAAATCGGTGAAGCGGTGGGTGTAATTGCTGCCCAGTCTATCGGTGAACCCGGTACACAGCTTACCCTGCGTACGTTCCACACCGGTGGTGCCGCGATGAACATTGCCGCTGAAAACACCCTTGAAACCAAATATGAAGGGTTAATCAACTTTGATAGCATGCGCACAGTAACCAAGGAAGTGGTAGATGATGAGTCTGGTAAAAAGAAAAAGGTTGAAATCGTGTTGGGCAGAAGCGGAGAAATCCGGATTCTGGATTCGCGCAGCAACAATGTCATTACCAGCTATAACGTTCCTTATGGCGCACAACTCATGGTTAAAGAGGGTGCTACCGTTAAAAAGGGCGACAAACTTTGTACCTGGGATCCATTTAATACCCTGATTATTTCTGATATTGACGGAACGGTTCAGTATGATAACATTATTGAAGGCGTTAACATGCGTGAAGAAGGGGACGAGCAGACGGGTCTCAGCGAATTGGTGATTGTGGAAAGTAAGGACAAAACCAAAGTTCCTGTAATTGCAGTGCAAGGTAAGGCAGATCTGAATAAGCATTTTAACATGCCCGTAGGTTCTATTCTGGTTGCCAAGGCCGGTGCCGGTGTTAAGGCCGGTGACATTCTGGCAAAAATTCCCAGAAGTGCTACCCGTACCCGCGACATTACCGGTGGTCTACCACGCGTTACAGAATTGTTTGAAGCACGTAATCCATCTAACCCCGCCGTTGTGAGTGAGATTGATGGTGTGGTAGAATATGGTGTGAGTAAGCGTGGTAATCAGGAAATTATCGTTACGAGCAAGGATGCTGAGAAGAAACATTATCAGGTTGCTTTGAGTAAGCACATATTGGTTCACGACGGTGATTTTGTTCGCGCAGGTCAGCCATTAAGTGATGGTGCCATCACACCTCAGGATATTCTCCGTATTGAAGGTCCCGGTGCTGTTCAGCGTTATGTACTGAATGGTATTCAGGAAGTATACCGTCTGCAGGGTGTAAAAATCAACGATAAGCACATTGAAACCATTGTAAGGCAGATGATGCAGAAGATGGAAATCAATGATCCGGGCGACACCCGTTTCCTTGAAGGTGAAATTACAGATCGCTGGAATCTTCAGTCTGAGAATGACTGGATTTGGGACAAAAAGGTGGTAACTGATGCCGGAGAAAGTGAACAGATGCACCCCGGACAGATTGTAAGCCTGAAAGACCTAAGACAGGAAAACAGCGGACTTCGCCGTCAGGATAAGAAGCTGGTGGAATACCGTGACGCTGTATCAGCAACGGCACAGCCGGTGCTGATGGGTATTACCAAGGCATCACTGGGAACTCAGAGCTTTATGAGTGCTGCATCCTTCCAGGAAACTACCAAGGTGCTTAATGAAGCAGCTATTTCCGGCAAGGTTGACGAACTGAAAGGTCTCAAGGAAAATGTAATTGTAGGTCATCTCATTCCTGCCGGTACCGGTATGCGTAACTGGGATAATGTGGTTACAGGTTCCAAAGAAGAGTACGATCGGTTGATGGCCTCCAAGATGGAAGCGGAGACCGAGGAAGCTTAAAATTATCGAATATTCAGAAAAGCCGGCCTGTAATAGGTCGGCTTTTTTTATTCCATCATATTGACCCCGGATAGTTGCTGCGCCTTATACATGGAGGCGTACATGCCATCGAGTTTCATCAACTCGGCATGCGTTCCCTCTTCACATTTTTCTCCTGATTTCATGTATAGAATTCTGCTGGAATGCCTGATTGTGCTGAGTCTGTGAGCAATAACGACAGCGGTGCGGTTGTGCAATAGCTGAAATATGGCTTTTTGAATGAGTACTTCTGTCTCACTGTCAATATTGCTGGTGGCTTCATCCAAAATGATAATTCCGGGTTTGCATGCGAGCGCCCTGATAAAGCTGATGAGCTGACGTTGTCCTAAACTCAAGGACATGCCCCTTTCCATTACATTAAAATCAAATTGGCCGGGCAGATGATGAATAAAGTCGTATGCACCAATCATTCTTGCGGCTTCTGCGATTTCCTCATCCGTAATTTCTTGATTTTTCAGACGAATGTTATCTGCAATGCTGCCGCTGAAAAGAAATACATCCTGCAGCACAGATACAATTCGTTTTCTTAGAAAATCCAGCTTGTAGGATTCTATTTTAATGCCATCAACATAAATATTACCACGCTGATGCTGATAAAATCGGGCAATGAGACCTATGATGGTTGTTTTACCGCTGCCTGTATGGCCAACAATGGCAAAAGTTTCTCCGGGTTTTACCGTAAATGACAGGTTTTTTAGTACCCAGTTTTCACCTTCATAGGCAAACCATACATTTTCAAATCGAATTTCCCCACGGAATTCCTCTGGAATGATTGTTCCGGAAGTTTCAGTATTTTCTGTGTTATCCAGCAGTTCAAAAATCCTTTCAGCAGCCACCATGCCCATCTGAATATTGTTAAACCGATCTGCAATGGCCCTTACCGGGCGGAAAAACAGGTTGACAAACATGATAAATGCAGTTAATTCACCCGGTTGTAAAGTGTTTTGCATCATTCCGCCTGTTCCATACAGAATAATGATGGCCAGCGTAGCTGCAACCAGAAATTCTACGATGGGAAAGAAAACAGCATAGTAAAATATACCGCGAATGTGGGCGTCTCTGTGAGAGGCATTAATGGTTGTGAATTTGTTGTATTCTTTCTCTTGCCGATTAAATAGCTGCACAATGTGCATGCCGGTTATGTGCTCCTGAAGAAATGAATTGAGTCTGGAAACCTCATTTCTGACCTGCTGAAAACTATCTCTTACGCCTTTTCTGAAAAAATTGGCGGCCCATAACAAAAAGGGGAGAACCAGGAGGGTCAAAAGGGTCAATTTCCAGCTGATAAAGAACATACATACCAGTATGATAATGATCTGGAAAGCATCGCCGGCTATGGTGATGAGCCCTGCGGAGAAAAGTTCGGTTACGGTCTCAATATCACTGATAGTTCTGGTAACCGATGTGCCAACAGGTGTCTTATCAAAAAAGGTTTGTCGTAGATTTATTAGGTGTTTGTAGGTGTAATTCCGCATTCTAAGAATTACATCCTGACCAATGGTTTCTGATAAATAGCTATTTAGAAAACCCAGCAAAGTCTGTACAATCAGTACGGCTAAAATCAGTAAGCACCAAAAACCCAAGCCTTCATAAGCACCCTTCAGAATATAATAATCAATGGCATGGCTATAAAAATTGGGTTGGATGGCGGATAAACAACTTTGCAGAATGGTGAGAAAAATGGCACTGTAGAAAGCCGCTCTCTTTGGGAGTGCAAGTTTCATTATGCGTCCAAGGAGGCCAGGATTAAACTTAAAAGGACTTTTCACGGATTGGAAATGCAAAGGTAGGGTACGCCGATTTGTGTAAAACTTTATTTCGCAAACCACTTGCACACCTTTTTTAAGCCATAGTAATATTGCACTATGGCCATGCACATTGCAATTGCAGGAAACATAGGGGCTGGAAAGACAACGCTGACCCATTTACTTGCCAAAAATTACGACTGGGAAATGCAGTTGGAGGATATGGATGACAATCCTTACATATCTGATTTCTATGAAGACATGCAAAGATGGAGTTTTAACCTTCAGGTATATTTTTTAAATACCCGATGGAAACACATCCAGAATATAAGAAAGGGGAGCAGGGCTGTTATTCAGGACAGAACCATTTATGAGGATGCTTACATCTTCGCTCCCAATCTTCATGCAATGGGGCTAATGAGCACCCGTGATTTTGAAAATTACAATGCACTGTTTGAAAATATTAGCCAGCAGATAACACCGCCCGATCTTTTGATTTATCTCAGAGCGGGAATTCCTAAGCTGGTTCACCAGATACAAATGCGTGGACGTGATTATGAGGATGCCATAAGACTTGATTATCTCAAAAGACTAAATGAACGCTATGAGGCCTGGATTAGTGAATACAAGGGTAAGTTACTGGTATTTAATGTAGATGATATGGACTTTTCGGATAACCCTGACCATGCATCGCTCATAGTTCAGCAGGTAGAGAGTACTTTAAACGGGCTCTTCTAATGCCCCTTAACACCCGGGTTCATACCACCTTGCTGCAGGTAAGGCCGGATGATATTGATTTATTTGGCCATGTGCACAGCAGCCGCTACATGGATTATGTATTTGCCGCCAGACTGGAACAAATGGAGAGGTGCTATGGTATGCCTTTGCAGGAATTTATGCAGCATAATCTGGGCTGGTATTTGTCTGCAACTGAAATGCGTTACCTGAAGCCATTAAAATTGGGAGACAGTATGAAGGTGCAAACAGCCATTGTAAGTATGGGGACTGCCTCTGTTAGGGTGGAATTTGCCATTCTGAGGGATGCTGATGATGTTCTTTGCTGTAAAGGATGGGCAGAATATGTCATGGTGGATTTAAAAACCGGCCGTCCAAGACCCATTCCTGAATGGATCATTAATCGTTATTCGCTTCCCGACGATTCAATTTCGTAACTTTGCGGTATGTCCTTTTTGTACCCGGTGTTTTTGTCAGCACTTGCCGTATTGCTGATTCCATTGTTGGTACATCTTTTCAGGTTTAGAAAGTATCAAACTGTTCGATTTACCCGGGTAAGGTTACTGAAGGAAGTTGAAATTGAAACAAAAAATCAAAATCGACTTAAACACCTGATAACCCTATTGTGTAGAATACTTGCCTTTACCTTCCTGGTTATGGCTTTTGCCATTCCGGGTTGTAACAACAATTCCACGCAAACTACCGGCAAAACCCGGGTAAGTATTTTTATTGATAATTCTTTTAGTATGGATAACCGCCGGGACGGACAGATTCTGCTGGAAACTGCCAAGCAGCATGCAAGAGAGATTGTCAGGTCTTATGGAGTTAACGGGGAATTCCAAATAAGGACCTCCCAGATTTCAGGGCCTTCCTCGCAATTCGTGTCATCAGCCGAAGCCGTTTCTTACATTGATGCCATTAAAATTCAGCCGGGTTCTCTTGTTTTAGAGACTTTGCTGAAAAGTATGGCTAATGATTTAAAAGAGGCCGGTAATGCCCACGCCGGATACGTGATTTCAGATTTTCAGTTAGGTTTTGTTGGAAAGCCCTCAAATGTTAGCGAACTCAAAGGAATTCCGGTAAAGCTGGTGAAAATAACTTCAAGCCCAAGAGAAAATATTGGTATTGACTCCGCATGGCTTGCAAAACCCTTTCTCATTCCGGGAGAAAAAAATAGCATTCAGTTCCGAGTGGCTAATTACACTAAGGAACCGCTGCAAGACTTTCCCGTGAAATTATATGCTGAAAGCGGGTTGCTGGGTACAGGCCGTGTTTCAGTGATGCCCGGAACGTCAGATATTGGATCGATAGATTTTACAGCAGAAAATAAACGATATAATCCCGGCAGACTGCAAATTGATGAGCCGGGTGCATCATTTGATAATGTGTTGTACGTCAATCTTAGCGCTCAAACCTCACGAAATATTAACATAAGCAGTTCCAATAGGTTTGTGAATCAGGTGATTGAAACCCAGCCATTCTTAAAAATAACACCCGCTGTAAATCCCTTTTCCGGTCAGGCGGCAACCGCAAATGATGTTTACATTTGGGTTGGGCCCGGAAATTTTTCAAAAACACAGGCGGAAAATGTAAAAGATTGGCTTTCTGCTTCCGGAGCTACGTGCATCGTTGCTGCTGATATCAACACGCCAAATGATGCGATGGTGAATGTGGTAGGGTTTCCTGATTCGAAATCGGAGAATACAACCCTTCGTATTTCGGAGAAGGGTTTTACCCATCCATTTTTTGAAGGTGTTTTCAGGCAAATACCTAAAAATATGGCTGTGCCTGAAATTAAGAAATATAGAAGTACTTCAGGATTAAACGGTGCAGTAGAAGCCATTTTAACCTTGGAAAATGGGGATCCATTTTTATTGAGGTTTAAGGTAGGTAAAGGTACACTGTATTTTTTCACGTCTCCTTTTCAGGAAGATGCGGGAAATTTTGTGAAAAGCCCATTATTCCTTCCATTGCTTACACACGCCATGATTGCAGAAAACGCAAACCCGCAGTTGTACGGAATTTGCCTTTCAAAAACCGTATTGCCTTTGCAACATGCGTTGAAATACAATGATAAACCACCTGTGTTACAATTGAATAACTGGGAGTCGGTGGCAGAAATGAGCATGACGCCCAATGGACAAGGTTTATATCTGGGAACCCAGCCTGAAAATGCAGGTAATTATACATTATTGGAAAGTGGTTCTGCAAAAATTTTGGGATCCGTATCAGTGAATGACAGTCGTCTTGAGAGCAATCCCAATATGGTATTGGAATCTTCATTAAAGCCCTGGATGGAAGCCAATGGTATACAATGGACATCCGGAGACAATGCCGTGGCTGCTTATCAGGCCAAAATATCAGACACTTCATTGTGGCGCTTGTTTATTTGGCTTGCTGCTGTTTTTTTCGCATTGGAAGTTCTGGTTCTGGTATTTTGGGATTATCGATTTATTAAAAAAAGAAAAAGCGAATAGGATGACTACAATACTTATCAAATCTGCTCAGGTCATTGACATTGAGTCAGCCCATCACGGAAAGCAGACGGACATCTATATCAAGGATGGCATGATAGAAGCCATGGGCACCGATCTGGAGGTGCAGGCCGATAAAGAACTGAATGCCAGTGGGCTGGTGGCCAATACCGGTTGGCTTGATATTCTGTCGTATTGCGGTGAACCCGGAGAGGAGTGGAAAGAAGATTTGAACAGTCTTTCCAGGGCAGCCCAGTCAGGTGGATTTACGCATGTGGCTGTGCTGGCGGGAAATCATCCGCATCCGGACCATGCAGCCGCCATTTCAGCTTTGCAAAAAGCGGGTGAAGATTTGCCCGTTCATATTTTACCTCTTGGGAATATCACACAACAGGCCCAGGGTAAGGATATGACAGAGTTTCATGATATGGCCAAAGCGGGTGCTGTTGGCTTTAGCGACGGGGATCATCCTATTTCTGATACCGGATTGATTTCCAGAATCATGGAGTATAATGCGGGTTTAAAGTTACCGGTGTTGTTCTTCCCGTTCGACAGAAAACTGGCACCCGGTGGCAGAATGCATGAAGGTGTACAAAGTGCCTCTTTAGGTCTTAAAGGTATTCCGGCTGTGAGTGAAAGTGCAGCGCTGGAGCAAATATTGCAGATAGCTTCATGGTTGAAAGTACCCGTAAGAATTATTAGGATAAGCAGTGCTGAATCTGTGGATCTTCTGAGAAAAGCCAAGGCCGCAGGAATCGATGTCAAGGCCGCAGTTCCTGCGTTTAATCTATTGTTTACAGACGAAAATCTTGCTTCGTTTGATGAAAATTACAAGGTTTTGCCCCCCTATAGATCTGAAAGAGACCGAATGGCACTATGGCAGGGCCTGACCGATGGCACTATCGATGCAGTAATGAGCAATCATCATGCCCAGGATATTGAAAATAAGGCCGTAGAATTTGAATATGCCGGATGGGGAGCCTCAGCTGTACAAACCGTACTTCAGGCCGTTACAGGCGGGGGAAAACCCGATTTGAATCTGATTGCCGCCACGCTTTCTTCCGGTCCCAGGAAACTGATGGGTCTGCCCAGGGTGAGTCTCAATCCGGGGCAACCGGCAGATATTACCCTGTTCAGTCCTACCACAGAATGGATTTTTGAGCCGTCATTCAATTACAGCAAGGGCGTAAATCAGCCATTGCTCGGGAAAACGCTAAAAGGTTTTGTTACCGGCACGGTAAAGGCAGGTACCTGGTATGCTAATCCGATGTCGGTTAAAAATGCCTGAACAGCCATTACCCCATGAAGCACATTAGCAGTCTGCAAAATCCTTTGGTCAAGGAAACCTTGCAGCTGCTTGAAAAAAGTCGATTGCGAAAAACCAGCGGGCTCTTTGTGGCCGAAGGTCTGAATGAATTAAAGATGTGCCTTAAAGAGGGTTTCACCTTTAAAAGACTATTTTTTTGTGAAAAAGATATTTCCCAGGAGGAACTTAGTGCATGGTTTCATCCACTTAAGCCAGATGTAGAGTTGTTATCGGTTTCCGGGGAAATCATGGATAAACTGGCATACCGATCCGGTGTAAAAAATGCAGTAGCAGTTGTTGAGGCAAAAAAAACAACGCAAATTTCGCTTACTCAACAGGCCAATCCTTTTTATGTGATTGCCGAATCCGTTGAAAAACCCGGCAATTTAGGGGCGCTGCTGAGAAGCGCGGATGCTTCAGGCACTACTGCGGTTATTTTGTGTGATCCTGCAGTAGATATTTATAATCCCAATGTCATAAGAAGTAGCGTGGGGTGTGTTTTTAGCGTTCCGGTGCTTGTAATGAAACCGGATGAGGCCCTGCATTTTTTAAGAGAACAAAAAGTTTCGGTGTATACCACGTTTATGGATAATTCGGTTAGCATCTGGGATCAGGATTTAACCCGCCCTTCAGCGGTGGTTGTGGGGACGGAGAGTACCGGCCTGAGTGATTTCTGGAGGTCTGCAGGTATCAATGTGAACATTCCTATGTATGGCAGCGTTGACAGTCTGAATGTATCAACCGCCGCAGCACTGATGATGTTTGAAATGGCAAGACAGCGCCAAAAGGCCGGAGGTTCCAATGAATAGTGGGATTTTAGTGCTCGGTGCAGGCAGAAGTTCTCGTTTTCTTTTGATGCAACTGACTGAATTTTGCCATAAAACTGACCGGTCTCTCACGGTGTGTGATTCCAGCCAAAAGGAACTGGATAAACACACTTTTGATTTGCAGCTTGAGCGTAAAATAATAAACGCCTCAGATCCGGATGCACTTGAGTTGCTGATTGCAGGCAAAGAAATGGTGGTTTCATTGCTTCCGCCCCCCATGCATCCTACAGTGGCAGCCATGTGTTTGAAATACAAGAGCCATTTTGCCTCTGCTTCTTATGTGGGTGAAGCCATGCGTGATATGGATGAAGCCGCCGGAAACGCCGGATTGGTTTTCTTGAATGAACTGGGCCTGGATCCGGGCATTGATCACTTAAGTGCCATGAAGGCCATGGATGAGATTCGGGCAGATGGTGGTGAAATTACCTCCTTTGAGAGTTATTGCGGGGGACTGATAGCTGAAAAATACTGTACTGACAATCCCTGGAAATATAAATTCAGCTGGAATCCCCGCAACGTAGTGTTGTCAGGGCAGGGCGGCAACAGTATTTATAGGCAGCAAAAGCAGTTGAGAAGTATTCCATGGCACCGCCTTTTTGCCGAGGCAAAAACCCTTTCCATTCCGGGACTGGGTGAATTTGATGCCTATGCAAACCGCGACAGTCTAACTTATCAATCGTTATATAAGCTGGATGACACGGATACAATTTTTCGGGGGACGCTGAGACGCGGGAATTTCTGCAAAAACTGGCAGGTCTTGGTTTCGCTGGGTTTCACAGATGCGCTGTCACTACTTCCACAAAACATAAATTCTGTTAATGATTTATGCTGTGCCCTTACCGGTAAAAAATCACAACAGCAACTATCAGACTGGTTGCTAAAAAATCGATGGATCAGTGAAGAACAGGCCGTTTGGTTTGATTATTTGAATCTGGAAAGCACCCGGCCTTTTGATTCCAAAGTTAATAATGCCGCTGAAGTGCTGGAAGCTGTGTTGCTTGAAAAGTGGAAGCTGATGCCCGGAGATTGTGATGAGGTTGTAATGTATCACAGTATCGGATTTGTAAAAGATGGCCGAAAACAGAAATTTCATTCCATGCTGTGTGTGACGGGTGAGGACGATATGTATACAGCCATGGCCAAAACCGTGGGTCTGCCGCTCGCTCTGGGTGTTGAACTGGTGTTGTCCGGAAATTGTTCTGAATGTGGTGTGGTGATTCCTGTAAGTGATTACTGGTATAAGCAGATTTTACCCCGTCTGGAAGAAATGGGAATTTCCTTTACAGAGCAAATAGAAATTTGCGATTGAAATGCAACGCAAAATCTTACGCCGATTGTAACTTCGTGACCTGAAATTATCATGAATGACATTATCAATTCAGGCAAAGCTCCCGAGCCCGTAGGGCTTTACCCGCATGCGAGGCGTGTTGGCAATCTTTTATATTTAAGCGGTGTAGGTCCCCGTGAAAAAGGCACCAAGAAGATTCCGGGGGTAGAACTGGACGAAAATGGAAACATCGTTTCTTATGATATAGAAACACAATGCAGGAGCGTTTTTCAGAATGTGCGCTGGATACTGGAAGATGCAGGCACTAAGTGGGAAAACATCATTGACGTAACCGTTTTTCTCACCAATATGAAGGATGATTTTAAAACCTACAATCGCTTGTGGGCAGAGTATTTTGCCAATAATCCGCCTTGCAGAACCACCCTGGAAATCAATTGTCTGCCCACACCCATAGCCATAGAGCTAAAGGTGCTGGCTACCATAGATTAATGATCCTGTAACTTTCCCTTTAGGCGGGATATCTGCTGTTTTAAGGCATTCACTGCCCCGTCTGCGGCATTTTCAAATGAGGTATCCTGTTGCATAACAAACAGCTCTTTTTCAGGTACTTTTACACGGATTTCCAGCGTTTTGTTCCGCTTGGTGTCTGATTTTTCTTCCTTTAGAATCACCTTTACTTCCTGCATGCGCTGATACATGCGGTTTAATCTTTCCAGCTTACCGGAGATTACATCCATAATCTTCGGTTCTGCTTTTAGGCCAATGGTTTGAAAATGAATATTCATGGTGTTACGTATTATCGATTTTGCTGTATTGCCGAAAACAATACAAACAACAATTTACTTAAAGATAACGCTGAATTTGATGATTTGTGTCAGTCTGTAGACGAATATGCCAGAAAATCCGACTGATTTTAGTTTCTTGGGTGCAAGGCGTGAATTTTCTTCAGCTTTTCAAAA
>Ga0164292_10000888_pt1 | contig 23843 bp, 10 predicted proteins | sample GEODES117metaG_FD_111486 | JGI IMG/M metagenome (GOLD analysis project Ga0164292, IMG submission 111486) | Eutrophic lake water microbial communities from Lake Mendota, Wisconsin, USA - GEODES117 metaG | ecosystem: Environmental > Aquatic > Freshwater > Lake | place: USA: Lake Mendota...
GCTTGCGGTCGAGGCCGGCGGGATCGCGGATGCCGACGACATGGAGGGGCGTCTGGCCGCGGTTCGTGATGCGGTGGGAGATGGCGTAGGTCTTGCCATTGATCTCAGCGCCGGCCTTCTGGAACTCCAGGTCGTATTTGAGGAGCCCGAGCAGAGGGACGATCCAGAGATTGCGGGTCTCGGTGGTGGCGGAGGCGTCGGCCTTCAGCGTGTCGAGCTTGCGCTGGAAGATTCGCCAGTAGTCCTGGGCGTCCGCCCAGGCACGGGCAATCTCGTCCTTCACCTTTGTGCCGGAATCGAGGCCGAAGTCGGCCGGCTTCTGGCCCGGGAGATCGTCTAGGCGATCGATGATGTCGGGCGAGAGGATCGCGCCATCGATGCGGATGCTGGGGTAGTTCATGGCTTGCCTCCCGCCGAGGCGACTTCAGGCAGGAGGACATAAATGCCAAGCAGGTCCATCGGGAGCACCGGGTACACGACCTGGTAGCGAGCCTTGTCCATCAGGGCACTGAATCGCTCGTGGGCGGCGACGAGACGTTTCGATTGCTCCTCGGCGATCTTCTCAAACTCCGTATCGAGGCCGGAGAGGGCGTCGAGTTCGGACACCAGGAAGTTCGTGCGGGCCTGGGAGGTGAGGTCGCTGGACGCCCGGGCGGTCGCGAGGAGCATTCGGGCCGTCTCGTGAGAGAGGAAATCGCGTTCCTCGAGCGTGCCACGCCAGCCCCAGAGGAGCATTTCCTCGGCGACGATCTGGTGGGGATTGGCTTGGCGGTCGCGGGCCTGCTCGATGACGTTGCGGCAGCGGAAGAGGAGGAGTGTGGTTTTTCTGGCGACGTCGCGAGTGCGGATGACAGCGGCGCGGGCGGCGCGTCGATCCTGCCGAGCGAGCGTGTTGGCCATCACGATCTGGCAGAGCTGTTCGACGAACTTGTTGTTGCGACCGAGGTAGTAAAAACCCTTGGGGGCAGGGGAGGTGAACGACACGGCGACGTTCTGGCCCGCCGGAAGGATGTTCTGGAGCTGCGGCGGCAAGTTCGCCGTCAGCACGTGGAACCCGTCCTCCTTCTTGTCGCGGGTCACCTGAACGCCGAGGAGGTTCTGGAGGACTCCTGTCACGAACTCTTCCACGGCGCGGGGGTCGCCGATGGCCTCGTCGACGGTCTTCAAGTCCTGCTCTATCTCCGCGGCCTGAATCGCGTTCTGGGCGAAGATGCTGCGGGAGGTCTTCTCGCGTTCGGCGGCTTCCTTGATCTTCTCGGTGACGACCCGCTCGGCCGTCTTGGCCTCGTCACACTCGCTGAAATCGAACTCCGTCTGTTTCGGTCCCTTGCGGACACCGATCTTGCGGTCGGGGTTGAGCAGCAGGGACTGCGTGATCGTGTCGATGATCGACTGGGAATCTTCGGGGAACGGCACGTTGATGCCGGTCGCCTTCTTGATTTCCCGGACCTTGCGGAGGAGGACGTCGAGGACGACGCCATCGATGGGGTTGTCGGCCCCGTAGAGGAGGCATGCCTTGACGACCTTCGCCGCTTGCCCGAACCGATCGACGCGGCCTTCCCGCTGCTCGAGCCGATTGGGATTCCAGGGAAGGTCGTAGTGAATGACGCCCGTGAACAGTTCCTGGAGGTTGATGCCCTCGGAGAGGCAGTCGGTGGCGATGAGCACCCGCTGCTTGGCCGAGCCCATCCCGGCGATTCGCTCCTTGCGGATCTCGTCCGGCTCCTCGCTCGTGACCACCTGGAGGTCGAGGTGCTTGTGAGTTTTGGCGAGAAGGGGCTTCAGTTGCTCGCCGAGGTAGTTCGCCGTGGGGATGAAACGGCAGAAGACGACCGGATGAATGCCTTTCTCGAGCCAATCGCCGATTTGGTCGACGAGACTGGCGAGCTTCGCGTCGCTGGCGGGGCCGGTGAGGTCTGCGAGGCGGCGGGCGAGATCGCGAAGCTGCCGTTTCTGTGCCTCGGACCAGTCGCCCTTCTCGACGAGTTGCGTAGGGGCTGTGTCGGCGAGCGCGAGATCTTCGGTGTCCGCGACGGGGTTCTCCGTGAGGCCGAACGGATCCTCGGCACCGGAGCTTTGTTCGGCTGAGCCCGCTGTCTCCTCGCTGTCGCCGGCACCGGCGCGGAGCTTGTCGAGACGGGTCGTGAGCATCGTCGCACCGGCGGCCGGGCTCGACATCACACCTCGGAGGAGGGCGAGAGCCGTCCAGTAGTGCGCCCGCATCCGACGGCCTCCGACTGCCGCATCGCCGGAAACGAGCTTGCGGGCGAAACCGAGCATGTCGTCGTAGAAGGCGGCGTAGGCCGGAGTGAGGGCATACGCCACCTCGAACGCCTCCCGGGTCGGGAATGGCGTGTCTTCCCCGAGCCACTTCTCTACATCCGCCCGCTTCCGTTGGACGAAATGTTTTGCCAGCTCGCGGCGTTGGGCCTGCGACGACGACGGGAGGTCGAGCGACTCGAACTCCGGCTTCAGGAGCCCGAGAAGGGAGTGGAATTCCTCCTGCTTGCCACTGTGAGGAGTGGCCGTGAGCATCACGAGGTGTTGGTCGGGACTCGCGGCGAGGCGGCTGAGGAGGTGGAATCGCTGCTGCTGCTTCTCCGACGCCCCTTCTGGCCGGGCGCAGGCGTGGGCCTCGTCGACGATCACGAGGTCCGGAGCCTGCTGCACGAAGACGTCGCGGCGGTTATCGGCCTTGATGTAGTCGATGCTGATGATCTGGTACGGGTAGTACTCGTAGACGCTGGTGTCGCCCTGGATCTGGCGGTCGAGGCGGGCCTGGGTACTCGAGCGGATGATCACGGCTTCGATGTCGAGCTTGTCGCGAATCTCCTGCTGCCACTGATCGCAAAGATGAGGCAGGCAGATGACCGCGAATCGTCGAATCCGTCCCCGCTCCATCAATTCCCGTGTGAGCAGCAATGCCTCGACGGTCTTGCCCACCCCGACGTCGTCGGCGATGAGAAGACGGACGACGTCCTGCCGCAGGGCCATCACGAGCGGCACGATCTGGTAGGCCCGGGGCCGGAACGACAGCTTGGCCAGGGCGCGGAAAGGGCCGGCGCCGTTGCGGAACGCCAGCCGGGCCGATTCGGAAAGAAGCCGCGCCGTGGCGATGTCACCCAGGTCGGCGGCTTCCGGCGGCGGAAACCGGGCATCCCTCGGGGTGTCGTGACCGATGCCGAAGGGAAGGAAGATCCCGGTCGTCTCGTCGTCGGCACCGCCGAGCGGCTTCACGACGAGCACGTCGGGGTCATCCGAGGGGAGGACGACCCAGTCGCGGCCACGGAGGCTGACGAGCTTGCCGGGTTGGAGATGCGCGGCCATGCGAGATGCGATCCCTGGAGGGGCGGCTCAGCGGACCTTGGAGAAAACATCGGTGCGAGCGTCGACGAACGCCGCGAGATCCTGGTCGTAACGGTAAACGAGCACATCCATGCCTTGGGCTCGGAGTTCCCCGCGTTTCCTCGCGTCGTCGGCCTTCACTTCCGGCTTGTCGTGGACGGAGCCATCGATGAACACCCACGTGTCGGGCCGGTAGAAGAAGTCGGGCTGGCTGTACACGCCGGGGGTCTGCTTCTGGGCCGAGTCCGGCAGCCGAATCCCATGGTCATGGAGGTAGTCGAGAAACGTCCGCTCGAGCGTGGAATTCGGGTCGAGGAAGGGCAGGAGCGATCGGTAGTGGTCGTCGTAGCTGTCGTGGTCGGAGTTCGTTTGGACCTCGACGGTGCACGCCAACAACTTCTCCAGAGCGTCCTTGATCTCGAAGCGGTCGAGCGTCTTGTGATCCCGCTGGTTCTGGTAGCTGAGGAGATCGTCGTAGGATGCCTTGGCCTTGTATTCGGGGTCGTCAAAGCGACAGATCTCGAGGGCCCGCCGGACGACGCGGTGCAACACCCCCGGTTCGTCGGCGAAACGGGAAAGGATGCCGAGGCTGCCCTCCGCAGCCTCGTAGATGAGGATGTTCGGGGCCGCCATGTTGCCGATGGCCACGACGCCGATCTCGGCCGGCTCCGCCTGGAACTCGGCCTCGATCGCCCTCTTGAGGGCATGCTGGAGCGAGATCACGCCAGTCACCGTGAGTCCCAGCGGCTGGACCGGCTCGATGTAGAGCGCGTCGGCCGTGTTGGAGGTCATCAACGACACGAGCCGGTGCGGTTCGGATTGCTGGGCGCCCGCCCTGGGCTGATCGGGAATCCTCGGCTTCCAGAACCCATTGACCATTCCCAACGGGAATCCGGCGTTGCTCGACGTGCGCCACTTGCGATTCACGTAAACGAGCCGGGCGGCGGGAAGGTAGCGGAGGTTCAAGAGCCGGTCCTCTCCGGAGCGGGCGACGGCCTGCCGCACACGATCGAGGTTCTCGACGGTGAAGAACGTGTCGATCTCGAAGCCACGCGACAGTCGCTCCTCCTCCTCGCAGGAGATGCGGTCGATCTCGATCGCCCGCGACTCCTGCATCTCGATCAGGTCATGAAGCGTCATCGCGTTGGCGTTGTCGGCGAGATCGAGGCCGGAGAAGGGGCAGCGCTCGAGAAGCTTTTGTTCACCGGTGAGGAAGTAGCCCACCTTCGTGCTCACCTTGGCGTCGGTGAGGGCGTCCTCCGGCGACTGGAGGACGAGCTGCTCGACGCGGTGCTTGCGCCCGCCGTGGTAAATGACGTTGAGGGGGCCGAACTCACGCAGGGCGATCGCCCGTGGGCGGGAGATGAAGTTGCCGGATGACTTGCCCGCCTCGATGAAGATGCGAAGCGGTAGTCGGGTGAAGTTGTAGCCCGGCAGGAATCCTTCCGAGGCCAGATAGCGGTAGGGATAGAACTCCGAGAGGTTCGAGGAACGAGGGCCGAGCTCGTTGAGGAGCAGGTTGATCTGGCGGGTGGATTGTGTTACTTGGCGAACGAGTCGCTTGTACTCGTCGCTGGTGGCCACGAGCGTGCCGCTGTCGATGCGTGCGGTGTCGCGAGTCCGCGTCGACTTGGCGACCTGGAACAGCTTCCGCCAACGACCGAGGGACTCATCCAGGTGATCGGCCAGCCGGGAGAGCGTGGTGTCGATCCAGGTCTCGTTGAACCACGGAGCCTTCTCGCCGAGATCCGCCGCGAAATCCCCGATCGCCCGACGGAAGCACGCCTTGATCTCCCCGAACTTCCTCTCGGGAATCTTGAGCCCCTCCCGGACCGCCATCGCCAGAGGCATTCCCGTCGCTTCCATGTCCACGAGCGTCTTGAGGGACGCCTGATGGCCCCCCTCGGCGTCGAGGCTCGGTAGGCCGATCTCGGAGATCGCCAGGGCGTTGAGGTGCGTGATCAGGAGCTCGCGGTTGAAGAGGTCGAGCCTCGGGGGCTGGACGGCACCGGCGACGAGTTCGGCCTGGTCATGAAAGAAATGGCGGTCGTGGGCGGAGAAGCCGGAGCAGTACGTGAAGACGAGGGCCCCCTGGCCGCTGCGGCCGGCCCGGCCGGATCGTTGGGCGTAGCTGGCGGAGTTCGGCGGGGCGTTGCGGAGGTGAACGACGGAAAGACCGCCGATGTCCACGCCGAGCTCCATCGTCGGCGAGCAAAACAGGCAGCTGATCGCCTGGGTACGGATTTTCTCCTCGTCGCGTTGCTTTTTCGTATCGGGGTCGAGCCACCAGTCGCACTTGAACCGATCCTCGCGGTCGAGACGATCGTCCTTGTCGAGTTGTCCGGTGTGATCCTCCGCCCGGAGTCGCTTGGCCGTGACAAAATCTCGCCGGTACATGTCGCGGAAGAACGTGTTCGGCGGGAGCGTGGCCCCCTTGTAGCTTCGTCGTTTGATGACGTCGGTTTTCACCGTCTCGCCATCTCCGAGCGTCCAGACGAGGCGGTCGATCTTCAGGCGGTAGACCGGAACACGGGTCCCGCCGTCCGCTTTCGCCTCCTCTTCTTGAAGGTAGTCGGCGTCCGTGAGCTTGCGGCAGAGTCCGAGAATGAAGTCCTTGTAGTGGTCCCCCTGGACGACGGCGTTGTCGAGGCCGGCGTCCTTGACGTATTTCTTGACGTACTTTCCCAGGCTGCTGGTGGGACCGATGCTCGCAGAGGCGAGCGGGGAGCGGCGGTCGAGTGGGTCATAGCGCAGAACCCTGGGATTGGAGAGCCGCTCGTTCTCGTCGAGCGTCCACGGGGCACGGAGTTGCTCCCGAATCTCCTTCTCCGCCTGCCGCATCCTGTCGTAGTCGAGAAAGTTGGTGCTCGACAGGGCGTACTCAAGTCGGAAGTAGTCGAGGATCGTCGCGAGGAAGTCGAGGCGCCGATCGTGGGCAAGGTCGCGGAGGACCGGCATGTCGGCCCAGAAGGAGTCGGTGGACGCAATCTCTCCGAGATCCGCGTATTGGACGTCGAGTAAGCCGCACTGCTCGAGGTTCGGGAGCACGATACGCCAACTCCTCTCCAGGTCGGCGAGGGCGCGGTAGAGGATGAGCCGTTGGAAGGTCTCCTCGTACTTGCGGCGGACCGGAGCGAGCTCGGGGGTGCGCTCGAGATTGGCGAAGTGAGTGAATGGCAGGTCGAGGGCCTTGAACACCGATTGGCCGAGGTCGGCAAAGGTGAGGGACTTGCTCGGCGCCGACTCGAGGGCCTTGCGAATCGCCGACCGGAGATGAACGACCTGAACGAAGTCGTTGAAATGGCCGGCTTGGAGGGCGGCGTCCTGGCGGTTGTCGGTGAACGAAAGCAACTTCTGGTCAGCGAGGGCGTACCCTGCCTCACGGAGGCGAGCCAGGATGGCAAACGCCGTGATGGTGGTGGACGTGCTCCGGCCCTCGCTCCCGAGCGTGGCGAGCTTCGTGGACTCCCGGGTCTTCGCATCGAAAAAGGTGCCGCTCGTGGGATCGAAGAGCAGGGGGGCAGGCATGAACCACCCCTCGTACTCCAGCGGCGTCGTCTCGGAGCAATTGCCCTCGGCGTCGTAGTACAGCCTCTGCGGCAGGCGAGGAGCGATTTCCTTGGCGGGAACGCGCCCCGCCTTGGTGAAGCGGAACCAGGAGTCCGGGAGTTCGTCGAGGTCGTTCTCCGGATCCCAGACGTCATCGCCCACGATCAGGTACCCGTCGGTCGTCTCTTCGTCCTCGACGTACTCGGCGAGCTCCCGTGGCATCAGCCGGGAATTCGAGCGACTGACGCAGATGAACGCCTTGCCGCTCGTGCGGCTGAAGACGTTCGGAAAGATGGGTTTGCTCGTCGAGTCCTTCTTGTAGATGCCCGGCTCGAGCGTGATGAACCGATCGGGACCGCGGTCGAGCGTGGTGTAGACCGAACCGGTCTGCGAGATGAACTGGTGGAGCCGGTAGGGAAGCACGGTGTCCCGGCTGCCCGCCTTCTGGATCGCTTCATTGACGGTGCTGATCCAGAGGAGCACGCCGGAGAGTGCGGCGAGGCATTCGTCGTGCGGCCGTTCGGATTCCTCGGCCAGTTGGGCTGCCAGGGCACCGACCGGTCGCGGCTTCCGGCGCAGAAGTTCCCCCGATGCTTCATCGAGGGCCGCTCTCGCTTCCAGCCAGAGTGCGACAGGGTGGACACGCAGGCTGGCCAGATCCGCGGAAGGGGTGACGCCTGCCGCGATCGCCGTTGCCAGCTTTCTCTTGTCTGGATGGCCGGCTGAAGCGTCCAGCGAGGGGGCGAGCGTCTCGCCGACGACTTGCGATGGGTCGAACGGCTTGCCGAAGAGCGTCGACGCCACGTCGGCCACCTTGCGGCGTCGATCCTCCAGGGTGCCGCCCGAGACCATGGTAGCTGACGTGCCGATGCAGACGACGTCGTGCTTGCATTGCGAGCGGATACGTCGAATGAGCATCCCCACGTCGGCGCCTTGCCTGCCACGGTACGTGTGCAGTTCGTCGAAGACGAGGTAGCGGAGATTGTCGTAGATCGCGTCGCGGATCGAGCGCTCCTGCACGCGCGTCAGGAGCAGTTCGAGCATCATGTAGTTGGTGAGGAGAATCTGCGGAGGGCTCTGCCGCATCCGTTCGCGGGGCCCTTCGTCCTCTTGGCCGGTGTATTGGCCGTACGAGATCGGGAAGTCGTATCCCTTCGCGCGTTTGAAGTTGCCGGCGTATCGTTTCAGCTCGTCGGTCTGGCTGTTGATGAGGGCATTGAGCGGATAGACGATCACGGCCACGACGCCCTTGCTCCCGGGGTTCGCCAAGAGCTCGCTGAGGATCGTCCCGATGTAGGTCAGCGACTTGCCGGATCCGGTGCCTGAGGTGACGACGAAGTCCTTTCCGGCCGCGCCGAGCTGGATCGCGTCGATCTGGTGCTGCCACAGCGAATAGCCGGTGAAGATGTCGCCGACGTCCCTGTGAAGGACCCCGGATTTCGCCAGGTCCGCCACGCGCCCCGCGTTCTTGAAGGCCGGGTTGAACTGGAGCAGAGGCTCGGGCCAGAGCTTGCCTTGGGCAAGCTCCGTCTCAACGGTGTGACGAATCTCCGCGTCATCGATACGGATGAAGGACCGGATGTACCGGGCGTAGTCGTCGATGATGCTGCGATGGACTTCGAAGACGTTCATGTCTATTCCCGACCACATCTGCCTCGGACCCCACCCCGATCGATTGGTCCGACCCCCACGACCGGGGCGGTCTTTCTAACCGCTTGCACGGATCGAAGACCAGTCGCTCGCGGGTGCCCCCGTGAACCGCTCAGATCGGTCGCCGACGAGGGGCGGGAACGCTTGGGTCGGCCACCATCGTACGGCGAGGACGCGAACGTCGGCGGACCGGTGGCGTGGGGCGAATCCAATACGGTGGCCGAGGCCACGAAGAACAGCCCCGCACTGTATCCGCAATGCGGTCAACTTTGGTCCGCAAATCAGAGCGCCCAAATTTCGGCCAGAGAAGCCGCACTCAGGCATGGCCAATCCACCCCCCCGGTCTGGCTTGCGGCTCCTCCTTCCGGGGGTAGGCTGACGATGAGGTGGGGGCATTCGCTCTCGGTGGGAATCGTGGAGAGGGCCAGGTTGCATTGGGCCCGCCTGGGATAGCGGAGGGTGGGAATGGGGACGACGGACGACTCGCTGGAGTTCAAGCAAGCTCGGTTCCCGATCCACCTGGAGCTGCCTCCCGGATCGGGGGAGGATCTTGCTTCGGCTGCGGAGGCGATACGCAGGGAATACCGGAAGTCGGTGTCGTGGAAGAGGCTGCAGTGCCAGCGAGTGTCGCCGCATCCGAGTCATGACGGGATTCATTGCCTCGAGATCGGGCAGGCGATGGAGTTCGACTGGACCTGGGAAGGCGCGGTCGCGTTCAAGCCCCTCGACGATGCGGCCCTCAGAAACGATCCGACCCGGTCTTTGAAGATGGATGCCGATGATCAGCTCGTCGAAGACGGACTGCTCTGGTCCGGCGAGGTCCTCGAAGTCGATGACGGCCGCGGGCACCTTTACGTGGGAATCGAGAATCCCGAGGTGAAGCCGACGACCGGCATTTTCTACGTTCGGCCCTTCGAGTTTCTCGCCTGTCTCAACGAGGTCTTCAACAGTGCGGCGTTCGACAAGCTTCGGCCCCTCCTCGCTCCCCGGCTCAAGGCTGCGGAGGGAGGAGTGCATCCGCGTGTCGCACAATGCGTTCCTGCCGGGCTCCCACACCTGAAGGAGTGGTGGAAGTACGCGTGGAGCGTCATCTGGGGGCCTCCCGGCACCGGAAAGACGTACACGACGGGGCAACAGGTTGCCCGCGTGCTCGAGGATCCGTCGGAGCGGGTGCTCGTCGTGTCCACGACGAACAAGGCCACCGACGCTTCGGCGCTGGCGATCGGGCGAGCAGCGAAGGACGTCGCCCGCAGCGAGCTTTCCAAGGGCAAGCTTCTCCGCATCGGCAAGGGAGCCACGCTCCGCCAGTTCGAGGAAGAAGCGCTGACCGACATGCTGAGGGGCACGGACACCGACTATCTCGCCCGAATCGAAAGACTGCGGGAGGAACTCGTCCGTACCACCGATCCGGCCCTGCGCGCTCCTCTCATGCAGACGATCGCCGCCCTGCGTCGAGAGATGAGGGATGCCGCGAAGCAGGCGTTCCTCAACGAACGCAACCGTGCCGTGGTGTGCACGGCCTTCAAGGCCGTCTCCCTCCTGTGCGAGGACGAAGTCAAGAACGCCGTCGCCGCCGGGGTGGCGCCGTTCACCACGTTGTTCATCGACGAAGCCGGGCTCATGTCGCGAGCCGCGATCGCGGCATTGTCCCTTCTGGCGAGCCGTCGGGTCGTCTTGGTGGGGGATTCGCGACAATTGGCACCGATCAGCCAGATGAGCCGGATCTTGCCGAGCGATCAGATGAAATGGCTCGCCAGCAGTGGCGTGAGCCATCTGGAGCACTTCGGAGCCACGGAGGAAGCGGTCCATCCCCTCACGGTCCAGCGGCGAATGCACGCCGATATCTGCAAGGCCGTGTCCCAGTTCCAGTACGACGGCAGGCTCACGACTGCCCCGGAGGTCGCGGACAGGAAATACGATCTACCGGAGATCCTCAAGGGGCATCCGAGAACGCTGTGGTACGTACTCGACGAGACCACCGACAACCTCCCCGATATTCGTGCGGAGAGAGGACCCGGGAATCGAAGTTGGGTGCGTGTCGCGACCGAATCGGTCCTCGACAAGCTCTTCAAGGATGAACGGGTAGCCAATGCCCACGGGCTCTTCATCTCGCCCTTCAAGGCGCAGGCCCGGGGCGTGTCCGAGTACCTCGCCAAGAAGCACCTCCACGGCTGGACGGCCTCCACCGTCCACAGCCAGCAGGGCTCGGAAGCGGATATCGTGATCTTCGACACGGTCAACGCGGGTAGCCATGGCTGGCCCTACGACGAGTGGCGTCGACTCGTGAACGTCGGGATCAGTCGCGCTCGCGAGGGCCTCATCCTATTGGCAAGCCGGGCAGAGATGACCGAGCCGTACCTGAGGCCGCTGGTCAAGACCCTCAGTCCCGCCGTTCTCCGTTGGAAGGGGAATCGATGGGTGTTCGAGGCGGTGCCGGGGCGAGTTCAGCCTGCTTCGCTGGCACCGGCGAGAGCGGCCGATCCGCACTCCCTTGGAGCCCAGATCGAGAAGCGCAAACAGTTGCGGCCGATCCTGTCGAACGAGCAGCAGCGTCTGTGCGGGTACACGCTCGACGGAAAGCCGCGTCTCGTGCGTGGGGTGGCTGGAAGCGGGAAGACGGTCGTGCTGAGCCACTGGCTGGCGAAGACTGTGCAAGGGTTGCAGCCCGGCCAGAGGTTGCGAGTCTGGGTGGTGTTCGCCAATAAAGCCTTGAAGCGGCTGATCGAGGCGACGGTCGAGCAAGCCTGGCGTGAGGAGGGGGGGCAAGGGGACTTCCCGTGGCACACCGTCGATTTGTTCCACGTGCTCGATGTTCTGGAGCAGATGCGTATCGAGGCGGCCATCAATGGCTGGCAGGGAGACCCCTACGACTACGACAGCAAGGCTTCGCAAGTGTTGGCGCGGCGACCGGTTGGTTCGCTGGCCCAGCGTTGCGATGCGTTGTTCATCGATGAGGCGCAGGACATGGGTCCCAATACGCTCAAGATGCTCTTCGGCTTGGTGCGGCAGACAGATCCTGCGGACGCGAACAGCCGCGCGGTCCACGTGTTCTACGACAACGCACAGAACGTCTACGGCCGGGGGACTCCGACATGGACCCAATTAGGGCTCAACATGCAGGGGCGATCGGCGGTCATGAAGGAAAGTTTTCGGAGCAGCCAGCCGATCGCCGAGTTCGGGCTCAACGTGCTCTGTCAGCTGAATCCTCCGGCGGCTGACTCCGACCATCGTGAGTTGGTCGAACGTCGGCTCGTCGAAGCGTGCAACATCGACGGCGTCGACTGGTGGAAGGTGCGATTCAACCAGGTCGGCGGTCCGAAGCCATTCGTCGCGATCCATGCGACGGAGGCGGAGGAGTATTCGGCGATCGCCAAGGAAGTCTGTCGACTCGTCTTCGACGAGGGGGTGCTGCCGGCGGACATCTGTCTCGTTTTCATGGATAAGCGAGTAGAGGCAGCGATTCAACAGTACCTGAACCCGCTCCTCATGCGACGTCAATTGCAAGTGGTGGCGCAGCGAATCAATCTCACTCCCCTGGGTCCAAAAGAAATCAGGGCTACGACCCCTCACTCATTCAAAGGCTACGACGCGGAGATCGTGATCGTGCCGAGCGCGAACTACTACCGGGCCAAGGGAGCGGCTCTCGGCAGCGCGCTCTACGTCGCGCTGACGCGGGCGCGCTCCTTGCTTTACGTTCACGGCCACCATGACGGGCAAGCAGCCGGCGGCAACATCCTCTCGGTACTCCAGGCTTGCGACCGAGTCCTGGGAACCCGCCTGAGCGACGGCGACGACCATGGCGATGCCGATCGTGTCGAAGACCTCGTGCGAGCCATCGGAGAGGAGCACCGAGAATGGTTGGTGCGACTCGAGAAAACCCACGACCTCAAGAGAGAGCCGCTCAAGTACAAGCGTAAAGTCGTCGTCGAGCCCGTCTTTCACTTTCAGGCTAGGGGAAAGACCTGCATCTGCTTGGGACGGAACCCTCCCTCAGCGAGCGTGCTGGAGGCACTGAAGCAGTTCAAAATGCAAATCATCCGCCCTGGGGAGGCGATCGCTTAGGCCGCATTCTGAAACGACGACCGAGCGTCGCCTGCTGGAAGCGTCGGCAGCGTGGATCACACACTGTGGCTCGCCTGCCAATAACCTCGGCAGTAAGCCTGTGTCTTCTCGTCTCCTTGGGTGCTCGGGGAGTTCGCATACGCCTTGAAGTGGCCATTCCAGGTGTCCTGAGCTCGTTCCGCGACATCGCCAATCATCGGCCGATCGCAACCCTTCAGAAAGACAGCCGCGAGTCCCGCATCGAATGATCGCCCGGGACCTTCCCAGCCGCCGACGACGTCGCACAAGGCGAACCCCAGACCAGTGGCGGCGATCTTCTCGATGGTCGAGTGGTCGACATCCGGGGGCTCGAATGGAAGGAAGACCGCGACGCCACCAGGGCGTAGGAGACGAGCCACGGTCGCTGCGGTATCCGGAGTCAGCGGAAGTGACCGAACGGCGTAGACCAGATCGAAGGCCGCTCGGAGGTCGGGGGCGTCGAGCGAAGTCGAATCGAAGGTGAGTTCGGGTGCGGCCTTGGCGCGTCTCGTCGCCTCTGCGATCGCACGGGTGCTGATGTCAATCCCATGCACCGGCAGTCCTGTTTCGGCGGCGAGAAGTGAGGCGTGGTACCCGACGTGGCATCCAATGTCGAACACGCGGCCCTCGATCCGAAGCATGCGTGACAGATGGACCAAAAGGCACCCGGCATCGAGAATCATCGTGCGTTTCTGGGAGTGAACGATTCCGGAAATGCGAGAGTCGGCAATTAGGTCGTAGAAAGCGGTCTCGATGACTTGTGGTATCGCCGAGCCAGTCATGAGGTAGCTGGCCTGCTCGTCGTGGAGAGCCCGATACCTCCGGGAGAGGGCGCGCCCGGCGGCCCGTTCCAGTGAGGCGTCCCATACGGATGGAGGAGCAGGTGGGGCTATGCCCCACGTGGTACGCAGCCACGAGTCGATTCGACGCACGTCCGCGAGTGGAAGTCCGAGCGATCGCTTGTCGGCCGCCGCTCGCTCGCAATGTCGGAGTCGATCCGCCGGGGTCATCGAGGTCATCTGGATACTCTCCGGGAGTGCCCGTACACATGGTCTTCAGCGTCACCTGCGAACCAGTCCCTCGAGAGGTCGGCACTCGCCGCCTTTGTGGATCATCGCATGGCAGTTCGCGCACACGATGGCCAAGTCGTCGAGCGTTGTCCTCACCTCCCCTGGGGACGTGGCGAGGGCCTCAAGATGGTGGACATGGGCATAGTTTCGGCCCAAGTCGCCGTAGACATCCTCGAAGCAGAAACCGCAGCCGGGTACCTCGCAGCGGAGTGTGCGGTCCGATGAGGCTGCGATGGCTCGGTTGATCTTCGCATCCCGGAGCATGCGTTCCCGATATCGGCTGCGGGCCAGATACTCTTGCTTCATGCCCTCCCGGGCGGATGAAATCATCGACTGATCGAACACCGTCCCCGATCCTCCGAGATGGATCGCCCACAGCCGTTCCAGCTCCGCTGCAGCTTCAGGGTGAACGCTCGTGCCCGAGCCCTGCATGTTGGACCAAGAGATGAGGTCGTGTACCGGCCCCGCAGGGAGGAGATGTGCGGCGAACGGCCGAAGCGAGTCGTCGTCCCTGAAACCCTCGACCGCAGCGTCAACGATCCAGTCGACGTAGATCGCCTTCTTGCCCTGTCGTCGTTTCGCCGGGTCCCAGTGGCGCCCGGGATAGCTACCGGAGACCGTGATCCCTGACGCGACGATGCCTCTGGGTTCGCGGCGCTGCCGATGGAGGAAGACTCTCGCGCCGGGTTCGATCGATTTGTTGACGCCGCAACTCCAATCGACCGCACGTGGTTTCCTTCCGGCCCGCAAGCGATCCCATTCCGCAGTGACTTCACGGACGGACGAGTCGTTCGGGTTCCAGGTGAGAAGGTAGGTCGGCATTGACGAGATCCTGGGGAGTCAGAAGGCAAATGTCATCACGTGAAGAATGCACTTGCGACGGATGACCTGGGAGGGGCACGATGAGATCCTCGACTCGCGACGTAGACGAGGATCATCCACAGTCGCCGCCGAATCAACCGGGTGGCGGACTTCCTGTATGGGGTGACTCACCCCGTTGCCACGCGGGCCGCCCACCTCCGCATCAATTGGATCGCGGACCACCCCACGTGGTGGCCGTGGGCGAGGTGGTTTCGGAGAATACGAATCTCATGCCGCCACCCACCGTCGCGATCCTTGGTGACCTCGTGGGAAAGGCATTCCCCCAACGATGCGAACTCCCAGGGATTGGTCGGGACACTCGGGCCAGAGTGAGGAAATAACGCCCGTGACAATGACCCTGGTGTCTGAAAGCCATTCCAAGGATCGACGCGGTCAGCGAAGGGGGGCCGAATTGGGGGCAGTCGAATCCGGCCACGAATCTGCGTCTCGAATACCGAGCAGGCCGCGAGGAGAGCGTGCCCTATCGGTACGCAGACGAGGCAATTACGAAGAAAGGACGCATGGCTCTGCCCTGGATCGGCATGAAGAAGAGCTCTCGCGACCCACGGTCTGGGAAGCTTGCCGGGCGTTTCAGTGGGACTCCAGAAGAGATCTGGATCGAGCGACGTGATGGAGTCGCTCCTTTCGACGCACGCCGCGACTCCAGCGGCCGCGAGCTCTCGCTTTTCGGAGGAGAGTTTCTCGAATCGCACTGTCGCCACTCGGTCAAGTGCTGATTCGAGCACGTCTTCGGACCCGACTCGGACGTCGTTGGCGGTCAATTCCGCCTCCAGTCGCCGCGACTCGGTGATTCTTCCTCCGGTCTCCCATGCGATGCGGTGATGGCGGTAGACCATCCACGCGCGGGGCTCCGTGGAGGAGAGAAGGTCCGTGGGAGACGGAACGAGTCCATCGATGAAGTCGTGGCACCTTCCCCCAAGAGCGTTTCCCGGCGTGTCGAGGATGATCGCGACGCAGCGAGCCAACGGCTCGACTTTCGTCACCAGATCGAGGAAGCGTTCCAATTCGGAGCGAACTTGCGGTCGGCTTGTCGGAAGAGGCGGAACGATGAACACCCTGGGGGTGACGGCGGCCTCGTTACCGACCGTGGCGCCAATTTCAGGAAGCGGTTTGTCGGAATCCAGCCCCAGTGATTCGGCGATTGCCTTCGCCGGACCGCGTTCCGCAGTGACCAGCCCATCGAGGAGTTCGGTCGATGGCGCACCACCATGTCGGCCAGCGAGATAGCACTCCTCCTCGATCGCTGTGATGACGGCTTCGGCAGTGGCTTCATCGCCGACTCGGGCGATTTCGACGGCCGGCTTGTCGAGCCATGGCATGGCCTCAACCCAGGCCCCGAGCGACTCGTTGCCGCGGAATCGCCAAGCCAAAAACAAACCACCGATGTCGACGCGGATGCGCATGGACTCACGTAAACCGATTCACGAGCGTCTTCACAGGATCTCCGGAAGCGAAAGGGAACAACCGTGCGATCGCAGGCTTGTTGTCACGTCCGGAGCGTGCCATGCCAGACATCACGAGTGCCTCGATCGCCACGAGATCGTCAGCCTGACCGCCGTACGAACTCGGGAATGGTTTGTCGGGGAATGACTTCTGCCACGCCTCTCCGAAGTCGTCGGCTGTCCAGGCTTCGGAAATCCATTCGCCTATGGCACGGTATTTGTCTTCGCCGCCCTCGAACAGCGTCGTGCTCACGACTGAAATCATCCTCAGGAGTTCGTTCTCGCGAGGGGTCAGCGTTGGAAAAAACTTCTTCGCTAAGGCATCGCTCTCGACGAATCGCCGGAACTGCTCCAAGGCCTCGGAAAGGACGTCGCCCGTCGGTGTCAACCCGCCGTCGGGCACGCCCTCTGGCATGAGAAAAGTCTGGAAAACGTCGATCAGGAACGGAACTCCTTCGGTCGCGTGGTGAACGCGTTCATAGTCGCTCTCGCTAGCGAACTCGACTCCCATGATTCGCTGGAACCACCAACGGACCTGTCCATCCGTAAAACGGTGGGTTCCGACGACCTCGATGTCGAGAACGCCCTTCGCCCGACTGACGATGCCCGAGCGGAGCAGTGCGATATCGCCGAAAAGAAACGCTGGTCGTTGTTCGGGAGGGTCGGCAAGGATTCCTCCGAGGTCTTCAGGGCTGCCTTTCTGCCAGCATCGAACCTGTGAGGAGGACGAGTAGGCGGAAGCGGGTTCGACGCGCAAGCGAATGCCGAGACGTTCGGGAATTCCACCGGGTTCGTGAACGAGCGACGAGGGCCATGTCGATCCGACCACCACCAACTTCGGCGCGAGGTCGACGAACTCCGGCGTCACGAGTTCCCGCAGCGTCGCCAAATCGAGTCGATGCACGGGGCTACGGCCTTCCCCGAGGGGAGCGTCGGTGGAGTCCGCATGGGTGCCGTGCCAGGCTCTGATGTTGGCCTTGATCTCGGCGTCGATGTCCAGATCCTGGAGAAGCGTAGCGAGGTGATGGGGAAACGTGAGTTGGTACTCGACCTTGCCGTCCCGCACTCGGCGAAGAAGGAGCTTCCGCTGATGCATATCGCGAAGGCGGGTCGCAATAGTCACGGGAAGGTCCGCCCTGCTGGCGGCATCCACCAGCGGCTCGAAAGTCGAGACCACGATTTCTTCGAGCTCGGAGAGCCAGTGGCCAAGTGGCGCACGTGCGGACTCCCTCAGGACGACGCAAAAAACCGCATTTCCAAACGGGTTGCTCTGGAAATTGGCCCGGACGACTCCCCCGATCTCCTTCTGAACCTTGATGGCGGAGAAGACGTCCTGGACGAGTTCGTGTCCGATCGCAACACAGTTCTTCATCGAATCCTGCCCGAGACGCTCGATGAGAGCCTCGCCGAAGCGAAGGAGCACCGCCGGTTGATATCCGCAGCGAAAGGCGATTTCCGGTGCTAGGTCCGCAGCGTCGATCCCCATTCGCGCGAGAGGATTTGCGACCAGGCCCGCAGCTTCTTCGGGCTGTAATTGCGCGAGTTCGAGGACGTCGCCCCAGTTGTACCAGACGCCATCGCGGGTGGCCGTCGCCCAATAGCCGGTGAATACGAAACGAGCGCGTTCCACGTCACGCAGTTTCCAGCTGAGTCCCTTCCCTTTTCGGGCAGCGTCAAGTGCGACCTGGTCGGCGACGAACGCGTCCGCCTCGTCGAGGACGAAGAGCATGTCTTCGTCAGGGAATCGATCGAGGATTCCCTCCATGACGTCGATGATGTCGGAGGGGGAAGCCAAGTGCTCCGGGAGCTGGGTCGAGGGGAACTCGAGTCGCAGTTGCTCGAGCATCTTCTTCGCGAAATTCTCCTCCGTCGTGACACCCACGATACTCAGATACACGACACGAAGCGTCCGTCCGTTCGGTAGTTCGCGGCCATTCCACGTCTGTCGGATGAATTGGAGAAGTGCGGTCTTGCCGAGCTTGCGTCCGGAAAACAGCCTGGTCTTTGCCGCTGTCGTGGCCAGTTGTTCCGCCTCGTCCCGTCGTCCGACGTACATCTCGAGCCGCATCTCTTTCCCTTGAGGCAGGGCGAAAGGATTACGCGACTTGCGAGGTTGTTGCTCGAGGGCGATTTCCAGCAGGCCCACGAGGAGGTTCGGCTGGGCTCCTTCCGGATTGAGGAGACGGACAAGGTCGAGGTCGTCGACCGTCGCCGCGAAGTTGCTCGTTCCGTGGAGTGCGCGTCGGATCTGATCGCGGTTTTCTGCCGTCAGCCCAGGGCACAACAGGATGACGATGCGATTCTCTCCCTGTGCTCGGATCACCTCCTGCGCTTGCTTCCGGTAATCCCGTGATGCGGGAGACTCAGGCACCGTCGCGACGACGATCGTCTTTGCATCGTGAAGCTGGGGCAGGTATGTCGGTTGATTTGGGTGGAGGTAGTCGCGGACGTCCTTGGTGTCGACTTGAAAAGTGGTCCGCTCCTTCGTCCCGGCAGCTTGCAGCCGGGGAGGAAAAACCCATTTGGTGAACTCAGTCAGAAGACTAAGGAGGGCGTTATGACGTTTGCCCTTGTCGTGGAGATCCGCCGTCCACTTCTCGGCGATCGTCGACTGGGAGCGTTGGGAGAGAAGGAGGCGACGCGGGTCCGGGAAAGCTGCTTGTGCCTGATGCCGCCATGCCGTCTCGCGAAGAGGTGGCATGGCATGGGAGACATCGGAACTCAGTGTCGCACGCGCGTACTGCCCGGATTCCAGCGCGGCGAGTCTCGCTGGGGCCGCCTTGAGATCCTCTCTCCAGTAGCGGGTCGCGTCCTCACCCTGAGCCTCGGTGAACTCGCATACGCGATCGAGCCAGGCGCAAACCAGGTGGTAGTCGATTTCGCTTCCATCGATACGGTCGGCGTTTTCGAGGATCGTGCGGTTTTCGACGTGGCTGGAAACGAGCAGGCCTTCCAGCTTTCGCCACCCCTTCCGCAGTCGATCCTTCGCCGACTGAAGCCTAACGAGGATGATGTCCTTTTCCTGGGTGGCCCCGTTCTCGTCAGTCGGATTGAGGGGCGATTTCAGCTTCGCAAGACGGTCAAATCGCTTCTCCTCACGGAACCGTGACTCGAGTGCCTTCCGCTCGTCATCCTTCAGAGGCAGAGGGTGGGGATACAGCAAAATCGCAGCGATCTCGGGTCGATCGAGCGGGATCTCGTCCGCCGTGGGCGGAGACTTCCAGCCGATCGGCTCGTCGAAGGCATCGAGGAAGGCGGGATACGTCGAAAGAAAGCGGGTGCCGATGGTCAGCGGTCGGGTGCCAGAGGCCTCGGCCGGCGGGGTAAGCGCGAGTCGGAGCAGCCGGAACGCGAGGCGGTCTAGAGCCTCGGGCGGGGCACTGAGGCCCAAGAGCCGCTTGGCTTCCTCGAGTAACTTGGCATTCGGGGGAGCCTTCGCCTGTCTGCTTTCGATCACTTCCTGCCGGGCGATGGCCACCGCGGCGAGATGTTTGGCAAGCGATGCCGCGGCCCGGTCCATGATCTTTCTTGACTTATCCCGGACGGTGCATTCGTCGGCGATGCGATGGTGGATGGACACCAACTCCATGGCTTCTGCCGGGCTGATTCTTGGTTCATTCTCCGTCGGATCGCTCTGCAGGCGTGTGGCAAGCGGCCGAGCGTGGGTCCGCATGAACTCCATCCAGGCCGCGCTGCAGTGATCAAACTTTCCTACATATCCCGTGCCGGCGTTCCTCTGAAGGCGATTGAGTTCATCGGCGAGTTGCTTCCGTGTGCTTGCGAGAATCGCGGCGGGGTCCTTCTTGCTGTCGATATTGGTCCGGAGAGCGTTACGGAGTTGCTCGATCGGATCACTCACGCCCTGAGCGTGAGCGCGGAGAAGGTCGGTGACGACGCCCTTGATCGTGCCGTCCTTGAAGCCCGCTGCCGCAACAAGACGATCGCGTTCTTCATCCGGAATCGGCACTGACAATGTGGGCCGAATGGCCTCTAGAACGATGCCGATTCGCATCTCCTCGGTCTGCCCGTCTGCGAGTCCACGCAACCTCTTGAGACGACCCGGGTCTCCGCCCGCGGTGGAGTTGCCTGGGTCCGAAATAAGTTCCGCGATGCTGCTGATCGCATCGACGGAGAGCACCGCATTTCGTGACGCCTCGAGCGATTTGGACGCCAACCAGAGTTCTGGAAGGCGGCACTCCTCTCCTGAGGCAATCTCGTCAAGTATCGACCAGCTGAGGGTCCGGAGGGACGTGATGATTCCGTCGTCGGTCCAGGGTGCAGTTTCGCAGGAGCCGGTGAGCGGATTGAGCCAGTTGCGTCGACGGAACGCTTCGAAGGACTTCAGCTCGTCGGGGATCGGATTGACGCGGACCGGAGTGGTGGCCGATGGTGACGGCTCGTGGGCTCCAACGACGTCGACGGGAGACTCAGCGTCGTTGGATGACGATCGCTGTGGTGTTCCGCTGGAGGTCGTGGGATTCGCCGGCCGGTTAGAAATAGTGTGTGTGGATTGATGAGAAGAAGGGGCATCGTCAGGACCGTGTGCCCCCGCAAGCTCATGCACACCCGACTCCGCAGGCGTCGTGCCGGCCTCCGCCGTCCGGTGCGACGTGCCGAGAGGCGGCTCTGCCAGCGAGGCGACAGGAGATGCCACGGAACCGAGAGGAATGTCCGCAGGAGCACCCTGCGCGGCCTGCGTCTCAGCGAGATGGAGCTTGGAGAGGATTGACCGACGCACCAGCGGGTCACCAAACGCCTCGGCGACCTGGGTCTCGAGCTGCGCGGCGGTGACGTCGTCCAGAGTTGGCTCCAACACGAGTTGCAACAAGGCTGAAAACGGTACCAGGCGAGGCCTCCAGTCATCGGCCTTGCCATTCGCGGTCGGGAGTTCGGTGAGGAGACGGCTCGCTGCGAGCCTGAGTTGTACGACGGGGTGTGGCGGCTCCGGTGCCGGATGCTCGATCTGCGAGACGGCCTGAAGGAGCGAGCGGGCCGACGACGCGAACTCCCTCCACGCTTCGACTCCAATGCCCTCCTCCACGAGCCGAAGCATTTCGGTCACAGGAGGATCGTCAGGGAGGTCGATGCCTCGCGCAGCGACTTGGGCGTGGAGTCCGTCGAATGTGGACGCCAGATCAAGGAGTTGCTCCAGGAAATCGTCCTTGAGACGACGGCTTGCCTTGAGCGGGGCGATCAGGCCTTCATCGAGGGAGTGTTCGAGCGATTCATACCGCTTCAGCAGGAACTTCAAGCGATCGAGCAACGTGGTCACGTTCGATGTGGACGCCCCAGTGTCACCTGGGCTTGCTTTTGAATCCGGCACGTTGCACCCCTGGAAAACTGGCTGGCGATGCGAATCGCCGACGGCGAGCCGTCTCGAAGACCCCGCATGCGGGGTAAAGAATACCCACTCAGCCGTCCAGTGCCAGCGGGACGCGAGGTCCCACGCGCCCATCATGGTGGCGACGTCCGTCTCCGTCATCACCCCTCCTGCCAACAGGCACGCCACACCAATCTGGTGACGACGTATGCGCAGATTCGCTGAGCACGCTACCTGGAATGCGGTCAACTTTGGTCCGCAAATAAAAACCCGCAAAAACAGGCGCAGAAACGCTGCTAGAGACCGAGGGGCAACTGTTGACGGGGGGGCTCACGGCGCCGATATTCAGCACGGTGGAACTAGGCCGCCAACGGTGGGAAGAGGGCTGCCGTGCGAAGTCATCGCACGGCGTGTGTGGCCCATGCCGTTCAATCACTCGAGTCGGGAGCCCTTGGTGTTCGCGAGCAGGGACTTCGGTGGGGACTCAAAGGAGAATGCGATGGAGACGATCGGCAAGAACATCGAGTTGATGCAGGAAATGGTTCAGACGTTCCTCGATCCGCCGCCGAGTTGGATCCGGAAATGGCAGACGGAAGCCGAACACGTGCTCTTCCTGGCAGGTAACGCCAGGCAGTCGTCGGACGACGAGCAACTGCGGATGCTCGATGCCGAGGCAAAGCGTCTCGTGGATTCGCGGCTCGAGCGTCTTTCGGGCCGAAAGACATGAAGTGTCGCGGGCGTGCGACGTTGTGAAGGACAAATCCCGATTCGCGTGTGGCCTGAGGATCAGGTCTTACCTTGTCGATTGATCATCGGGTGGCACGCTCCATCGAGCAACTTCATCGTTCGTCGATAGGGTGTGGTTGCGACCTGCGATAGATATGGATGAAAGCGACGATTATTCGTAGGTGGCTTCAGTCTTCGTGAGGGCCGGCTGGCAGGGGCCGACGATCAGCAAGCCCCGACGTCTCGAGGAACCAAGGAGCGAAGGTCGTGTCGAAGAGAAAACGGTCCCGCATGATCGACGCGTCGGGGATGCTGTTGCGTACCCTTGAGGACCTTGTCGACGGCGAAGGCTGGAGGCTTGATGCGGCCGGACTTGCTCGCTGGAGGGCGGAGCCTTGGGCCGGAGCAGACATCGTGGTCTGTAGCGAAGAACCGGCTGACAACCCTCAAGGCGACACGTTCGTCGTAACCAACTACACGGGCGAGTTGAGCTGGCTCATCGACGAGATCAAGCAGGCGTGCAGTGATTTTCTCGACTTTCGCAACAAGTTCGCCTTCTACGGCCGGCTCGCCGACGCCGCCAATCGCTACCACGCGTCCCGTGAGCGTGCGTTCTGGAACCCCAAGGATCTCTGTTTTTCAGTGATTCGAGAGGCGTCTCGGATCGTTGACGAGGAGCGGCGAGGAGGCTTCGACGATCGTGATACGGTGCGGCTCCGAGGGGTTGACGTTCAGCTTTTCCCCGACGGCGGGCCCGCGGCGAGGCACCTGGCCGTCTATAGACATCCGGTTAACTCACCGGTCGAACTCTCGGGCTCTGTTTTCATCCATCGGGGGAAGCAGTGGAGCATGGGGCCGGTGATGCAAAGAATGGGGGATGGCGAAACCGTGTCATGCGTGGCGGGATATCGGGAAATCAGCGGGTCAACTGAAGGAGACGATCGGTGGGAATGATGGGAACGGTCACCGTCTAAGTCGGCGTGCGGAACGGTGACATCGCTTCTGAGATGACCAGCTCGAGTCCTTCTTCCTGATGCCACGGGAGAGTGGGCGGCATGGACTGAGTCGAAGAGGATATCGATGCCCACGCGCGAAAGGGTGTGCGGAGCCAGCCTGCGGATACCTCGGCTAGATTGACCTGCTTGCGTGGAATAGGTGCTGGCTCAGCAGCGACTGCGGCGCTTTGCATTCGACGATTGTTGTTTGAGGTTGGAAAATTTGTTCTAAGCGAAGGGGAACACCATGGGTTGGTGGAGCGGTATTTTCTCCTTTTGGGGAGATGGTTCAGAGCGACCCACATCCGGTAAAGGAACGCGTGCGGATGGCACCAACTACTACCAAGATGAAGTGGTGAATCCGACCAATGGATTTCGTGTCCAGCGTGGTGAAAAGGGTGAGAAGCGAATCAAGTATCCAACGAAGGACGCAAACGTGACGAAGAGGCTGAAGGACGCTGATTGAGGCCGCGTGGCCCATTTGCTGGCGACTTCTGTTTATGGCGGTCCAATTGATCTGAGGCGTATCTGACTGCTCCGCCGGGAAAGCGTCTGTCCCGCACTCCTTCGGGTGTCGTGCTCGCAGCTGAGTTGCTCCCAAGCATTCCCCGTTTCCCCGATTCTTAGGGCCGAAAAAATCTCCGAAACGGGGAAAAGGCATGCTTGGCAAACGGTCGAAAAACGACTAAAACGCCTTTACTTCCGGAAGAAATCGTGGTTCCTTGGATGGCGCTGGGGGTCAAGAGGTCGCAGGTTCAAGTCCTGTCGCCCCGACTGGTTGGAA
>Ga0164292_10000890_pt1 | contig 23825 bp, 18 predicted proteins | sample GEODES117metaG_FD_111486 | JGI IMG/M metagenome (GOLD analysis project Ga0164292, IMG submission 111486) | Eutrophic lake water microbial communities from Lake Mendota, Wisconsin, USA - GEODES117 metaG | ecosystem: Environmental > Aquatic > Freshwater > Lake | place: USA: Lake Mendota...
CTCATATTTATTCAGGGATTCGATCAGCAATTCCACTGAATGCAAATCGAGGTGGTTGGTAGGTTCATCGAGCATCAGGAAGTTTGCCTTGCTGACTATCGTTTTCGCCAATGCCACCCTTGCTTTCTCCCCACCACTCAATACCTTGATCCGTTTATCTGCATCATCACCGCTGAATAAAAAACAACCCAGCAGAGTACGAAGTTCCAATTCGGTTTTCTGGCTGCCGCAATGCAACATTTCTTCCAGGATCGTATGGTTCACATTCAGCGCCTCCAGCTGATGCTGCGCGTAAAAGCTTTCCTGTACGTTATGTCCCCATACCCGCTCACCATCAAAACTTTCCTTTCCCGCAACGATCCTCAATAAGGTCGACTTACCTTTTCCATTCGCACCGATCAGCGCTATTTTATCTCCCCGGTCAATTTCCGCTGCGGTGTTTTCCACGATCTTCACCTCGCCATAGGATTTGGACAGGTCTTTTAGTGTACACAGCACGCGACCGGGCGTTTTTTCGACCTGGAAATTGATCCTGATACTTGGCCGTTCCAGGTAGGCATCTTCAATACGATCCAGTTTCTCCAGTCGTTTGGCAACACTCTGTGCCTGGGCAGCTTTTGAAGCCTTTGCTTTAAACCTTTCAATGAATCTTTCCTGCTGGCGGATGTAATCCTGCTGGTTCTCAAATGCGCGCTGCTGCAAATCGATACGCAGCGCTTTTTCCTTTTCGTAATAATCGTAATTGCCCGTGTACAGGTGCAACTGCTGCTGGTATACCTCCACGATCTTGGTCACCATCCGGTTGAGAAAAAATTTATCGTGACTCACGATCACCACTGTTCCCTGGTAGTGCTGCAGGTATTTTTCCAGCCACTCGATAGAAGGAAGGTCAAGGTGGTTGGTTGGCTCATCGAGCAATAAAAGATCCGGCTGCTGAAGGATCATTTTTGCCAGCAAAACCCGCATCCGCCAGCCGCCACTGAACTCGCGATAGGGGCGCTGTAGATCCGCGTTGGAAAATCCAAGGCCCTGCAATACTTCCTCCGTTCTGTGGTGCACGGTGTACCCGCCGGCCAATTCAAGCTCATGTAACTTGTCGGTATACAGTTCCAGTTTCTGATCGTCCTGCTCATGCTCCAGTTCTTTTCCCAATGCTTCGAGCTCACCCTCTAACCTCAGCACGTCTTCAAAAGCACCCAACGCCACGGTGAGTATGGATCCATTGGTGTCAAAACTCAGCAGATCCTGGTGCAGGAAACCAATGCGAATGCCCCTGCTTTTCTCTATGGTGCCCTTCGAGGGGGTGTACTCCCCGTTTAGCAGCTTTAGCAGGGTCGATTTACCGGTACCGTTGTAACCAATGAGCCCTATACGCTCATTAGGTTGGATATGCCAGGTGGCATCCTCCAAAATCACCCTTGAGCCAAATTCAAATGTAACATCCTGCAACCCTGCCAGCATCTTTATGAGATTTTAAAACCGGCTGCAAACTTACAACAATATGGAAGAACGTTTATAATGCTATCTTTGAAGCCTAATTGTTAATGATGAAATCTTTTACAGCGATAGTGATCGTTTTGGTGTTTGCAGCCTGCTCCGGCAGTAAAATTGCAGAAAAAGAAGAAGCGAAACAGCCTGAAATGAAGCCCCCTGCCGTTTCAGTTGACGGGGCTGCAATGGCTTCAATGACCCACCTCCTGAGTACGTATTTCCTGGTGAAGGATGCCCTGGTTGATTACGATACAGCAGCCGCCAATCTGGCCTCCTTTTCGCTGCATGCGGCAGCAGACAGCATCAAAACCGATGGTATTTCTGACTCGGCCCTGGCCGCTACCCTTAGGAACTTTGCCGGGAATATTTCATCAGAGTCCGTTGCCCTCGTTGGCAAGAAAGACCTGGTGGAAAAGAAAAGGTCATTTGCCATGATCTCTGAGAATCTTTACCCCATGCTCCAGGCTGTTCAATACAATGAGGCTGTAGTCTACCACCAGATGTGCCCGATGGCGTTTAACGACAATGAGGCCGCTTTCTGGCTTAGCAATAACCGCGAGATCATTAACCCCTACCTCGGAAAAAAACATCCAAAATATGCCTCAGGGATGCTTCATTGCGGAGAAGTAAAAGATTCACTGGCCTACGGTAAATAGAACGAATGAGTTTGTTGAAGGCTTTTCTCACCATTGTTTTTCTTTTTCTTTTTCAATTGACTTCGTTTTCCCAGAAACGCTACACCATTAGCGGGTACATCAGGGACTCGTTAAGCAGGGAGACCCTGATCGGCGCGTCTATCACCGTCAAATCTCAAGGAAAAGGTGTCAGCTCAAACCAGTACGGTTTTTACTCTATCACCCTGCCCGAAGGCAGCTATACCCTTGTGAGCAGTTTTGTAGGATATCTGGCATCCGAAATCAAAGTAGAGCTCAATAACAACATGGACCTGGATATTGCTACCATTTCCAAATCATCATTGTCCCAGGAGATCGTGGTCTCTTCAAAACGCCGCGACGCCAATGTGAAAAACGCCCAAATGGGGCAGATCGATCTTTCCATGAATAAGATCCGTTCCCTGCCCGTGATTTTTGGCGAAGTGGATCCGCTCAAATCGCTGCAGTTGCTTCCCGGTGTCAGAAATGCGGGCGAAGGAAACAGCGGGCTCTATGTTCGCGGTGGCGGCCCTGACCAGAACCTGATCCTGTTAGACGATGCTGTAGTATATAACCCCGGACACCTATTCGGATTTTTCTCCGTTTTCAACGGCGATGCCATTAAGAACGTGACCCTCATTAAAGGCGGTATGCCAGCCCAATATGGCGGCCGCTTATCCTCCGTGGTGGATATCGCCATGAAAGATGGCAATATGGAAGATTACCAGGTGGAAGGCGGTATCGGTACCGTGTCGTCACGCTTGTCCATACAGGGGCCAGTGGTGAAAGATAAAGCTTCATTCATGGTGTCCGGTCGCAGAACATACATCGATGCCCTCGTGAAACCCTTTGTACCCAAAACCAGTTCTTTCAACGGTTCGGGGTATTTTTTTTACGACATGAATGCGAAGTTCAACTATAAGTTCTCCAACAAAGACCGCTTGTACTTTTCAGGATATTTCGGCCGTGATGTATTTGATTTCAAGAACAGTGAGCGAAGCCTTAACATCAGTGTTCCCTGGGGCAATACCACCACCTCGGTGAGGTGGAACCACGTCTTCAGTCGTAAACTTTTCCTTAATACCACGGCCGTTTACAACGATTACAAATTTGATTTCGGCGCCAAACAGGACAATTTTTCGGTGAACTTGAAAAGCGGGATCCGGGATCTTACCCTGAAATCAGACTTCGACTATTTCCTGTCCACAGATCACAAATTAAAGTTCGGGGCTCAGTATACCTTTCACAGATTCACGCCATCGGTCGTTTCCGGCAACCAGGATACCGTGCTGTTTGAGCCCAATAATGCGCAGACCAAATATGCGCGTGAAGTGGGCCTTTATATCCAGGATGATTGGGAGGTTAGCGAAAAATTTAAGCTGAACTATGGCTTCAGGGTCTCTGGCTTTCAACAGGTGGGCGCATATACTGACTATACGAGGGATTCTGATGGCAACAAGCTCGACAGCACCGTATATGGCGGTGGTGAGAAAGTGAAGCGTTATGGTGGCTTTGAACCCCGGGTTACCGCAAGATATGCTTTCAATGATGCAACATCGATCAAGGCATCGGTGACCAGGAACCTCCAGTATATCCACCTGGTGACCAACGCGGGTTCTTCTTTGCCTACCGATGTTTGGGTGCCGAGTACGATTCGTGTGAAGCCCCAGCTGGGCTGGCAGTATGCCCTCGGCATGTTCAAAAATTTTTCTGATAATATGTTTGAGACTTCCGTGGAAGTGTACTATAAAACGATGCAGAACCAGATTGAATACAGGGAAGGATATACGCCATCTTTCAGGGACCCGGAAGAGGAGTTTGTTTTTGGAAACGGATGGAGCTATGGTTCGGAATTCTACATCAACAAGGCCCGAGGAAAACTAACGGGTTGGATAGGATATACTTTGTCGTGGACCTGGAGAAAATTTCCCGAGTTGAACGGAGGCGGGAAATTCCCCGCGAAATATGACCGCCGCCACGATCTCTCAGTGGTAGGTATCTATGAGCTGTCGAAAAAATGGAAATTATCGGGTGTTTTTGTATATGCAACGGGCAATACCATCACCTTGCCTGAAAGGTTCTACTTCATCGAAGGGGTACTCGCCCAGCAGTTCAGCGCGATCAACCAGTATCGTTTAAACTCCTATCACCGGCTGGATTTTTCGGCCACCTATGTTCCCAAGCCCAATAGTACCAAGACCTTTAAAAGCAGTTGGGTATTCAGCATATACAATGTTTACAGCAGGATGAATCCGTATTTCATCTATATAGACCAGGAAGGAAACGTAGCAGACAATACACTACAGGTCCAGGCCAAACAAGTTTCCCTTTTTCCAATAATTCCCTCCGTAACCTGGAATTTCAAGTTTTAGTTTGCTTCCGGGTTGCTATTTTTACAACAACCTAAACAACCGGCTATGAAGTTTTTAAGTTTTGTCTTTTCATTCCTGTGCTTTATCACAGCCTTTGGTCAGTCCAGCGTAAGCATCGAAAAGCCGGATATGATCGCTGTGAACCAGATTATTGCCGAAGGCATGTCCAACTCGAAAGTCATGCAGCATGCTTTTTACCTGACGGATGTATCCGGACCCCGGCTTACGAATTCACCGGGTTACCAGCGTGCATCTGAATGGGCGGTGAAAGAGCTTAAGAAATGGGGCATCGCCAATGCGCGCCTGGAATCCTGGGGTGAGTTCGGCAAGAGCTGGCAACTGGACAAGTCCTATATCGCCATGACCGCGCCTTATTACAGACCACTCATCGCATTTCCCAAAACCTGGACAAAAGGAACCGATGGTCTTCAGCATGCTGAACTGATGGTAGTGGATGTGGCGGACTCTGGTAAACTCGATGCACTGAAGGCGCAAATGAAAGGGAAGATCGTGATACTGGGCAGGGACGATGTATACAAGCACACATTCAAAGCGGATGCAACGCGGTACTCAGATGAAGAACTAAATAAAATGGCAGGGTATGAAATGCCTGCTTCGCAAAGATCAGACGATACCGCTGCGCAAAGAAGGCAGCGTCAGGATTTTTCACGCCGGATGTCGGCCTTTACCATGGCAGGCAAAGTAAAAGCGGCTGCCGAACAAGCAGGGGCAGTTGCGGTGCTAACCATGAGTATGGGCCATGATGGAACCATTTTCGCTCAAGGGCCTTCCACAAGAGGCGCACAGCATAAAGATTCTGCAGATGCTTTTACCGAAATGGTGGTGAGCATGGAAGACTACCTCAGCTTTTGCCGTTTAGCCAAAGCGGGAATTCCGGTAAAATTGGAAATGGATATCAAGACCACCATCAGCAAACAAGTGGTCGATGGATTTAATGTGATCGCCGAGATACCGGGTACAGATCCTACATTGAAAGATGAAGTGGTGATGCTGGGAGCGCATCTGGACAGCTGGCAGAGTTCTACCGGTGCGACAGACAATGCGGCAGGATCAGCGGCTATGATGGAAGTGATGCGCATCATGAAGCAACTGGGACTAAAACCAAAGAGAACGATCAGGCTCGCGCTATGGAGTGGGGAAGAACAGGGGCTTTATGGTTCCAATGGGTATGTAAAAAATACTTTCGGACAAGCCGGAACCCTTAAGCCGGCGCATGAAAAATTCCAGTGCTATTTCAATATTGATAATGGAACAGGGAAGATAAGGGGGATCTACGCGCAGGGCAACACGGCCGCTGCTCCGATCTTCCGGGAATGGATGGCACCATTTAAAAATATTGGCGCGTCTATCGTAACCCTGGAGAATACCGGTGGCACAGATCACCTTTCGTTCGACAGGATCGGCTTACCGGGCTTTCAGTTTGTTCAGGATCCCATCGAATACGATACGCGTACCCATCATACAAATATGGACAGTTACGATCACCTGATCGGAGACGACCTGAAACAGATATCTACCATTGTGGCGAGCTTCGTGTACAACGCCGCGATGATGGAGGGGAAATTCCCAAGGAAATGATGATATTTAGGCTATGGTAGCCAGTGTTCTTTTAGGGATCGGTCTAAGCGCAAGCGCTGGGTTCCGGGTTTTTATTCCCTTACTGATCGCCGCACTGGCGGGGAAATTTGATTTTCTGCCACTGACCGAAAGCTTCCAGTGGATGGCAAGCTGGCCTGCTATTATTTGTTTTGGAACGGCTACCCTGATAGAATTGGTTGCTTACTATATCCCTGTTGTAGATAATTTTCTTGACCTCATTACTACACCCATGGCGATCCTGGCAGGCACGTTGCTCGCTACTTCTGTTTTGCCGGTAGATAATGAGCTCCTGAAATGGAGTTCCGGAATTTTACTGGGCGGAGGTGCTGCGGGAGTTATTCAAACAGGAACGTCATTGTTGAGGCAATTCTCTACAAAAGCAACAGCGGGCATTGCTAATCCAGTGGTCTCAACCGCTGAGCACATGGCTGCGCTGGGTACTTCCGTGTTTTCTGTTTTTTTGCCTGTCATTGCCGGGTCACTGATCCTGGTATTGATCATATATATCCTGGTGAAGGGAAGCGGAAGATTATTTTCGAAGTGAGAATCTGACCGCTCCATTGGTCTGCTCTGAAGAGCTGATGTTTACCTCATAGCGTTTATCCCCCACCGTTACTACCATCAGGGCGGTGTTGGGGGGAATGGTTCCCAAATTTTCCGCGTACATGATCAGCTCATTTTCTTTGTTCTCATCGAGGTTGATTTCGATTGAAACAGGAGTGGTGCTCAGGCGTTGCCGGGATACCATCAGTTTACCGTTCATGTAAAGACTGATGGTATCCCCGTCTATCTGACCGTTATCATACATATCCACGCGAAAGATTCTTGAATCTACCTCAATGGTTTTGATGATCTGCTTGCTCCTTCTGTCGATCTTGCTGATATCGGGCCCGGATATGGTAATCGGCGCCTTTGGTTTTTCAATACTGGGTACAGTTTTTTCTATAGTCTGAGGTTTATTTGGCGTAGAGGCTACCGGAGGTGTTGCATTGGGAACTGCCGGTTTAGGTTTTGTCGCAGGGTTGGATGTTTTGGGTGTAGTGGTTTTCGCTACCGGTGGAGCTGTTGTTTTTGGAACGGGTATTGGAGAAGTTGCAGGCGTTGTGCTCTTTGGTGCAGGATTGGTTTTGGATGCAACAGGCGTAGTGGTTTTCTGAGGAACCACTTTCACCAACTGCTTGCGTTCTAATTCTGTCTGACCTGCACCACAATTGTCTTTTTCAAAGGTTGGTTTCCATTTGCCCACCAGCACCTCTTTGCCTTCTGATTTCAAGTACGTAAGTGAATGGGTTTGCAGGCAGTCCCGGAAATCGGGCGGTGTATTTGACTTTACTTTTTCAACCTCCCTGACAAGAATCGATTTACTCTGTTTCTCGTACTCACCCTGAAGGCGGCAGATCACGTAACACCTCTTGCCGCCGATATTGAAATAAGTGTACGAATAGCCCGCTACTTCAGTGCCACTTACCTCCAGTTCCAGCACATACTCCGTATTTCCACCCACCATGTCCGTACTGCTCTTGAAAACGCCTGTCCACTGGCCAGACAGTTTTTGGGCATAGCCCTGCATAAAAAACAACAACACAAATAAGGTCAAAACAATTCTCATCATCGTAAAGGCTTAATATATCCCGTTCAAAGGGCAAATTATCATCATTTACGGTTAAGGGAGCGAAATAGTTCGTTAAATTTGCCCTCCTTGACCATGCCGGGGGAAGCACTGGCAAAAAAGGTAAAGTAAATGAATGTAAAATGATCAGGATAAGTTTCCCGGATGGGGCAATTCGTGAGTTTGAACCAGGCGTAACCGCCCTGGATGTTGCAAAATCTATTTCGGAAGGTTTGGCGAGAAAGGTATTGGCAGCCCGTGTGAATGGCGATGTTTGGGATGCAACCAGACCCATCAACGCAGATGCCACCATTAACCTGCTGACCTGGGATGATACAGACGCCAAGTCAACTTTTTGGCATTCCACCGCCCACCTCATGGCTGAAGCGGTAGAATCTATTTTCCCGGGTGTAAAATTTTGGGTGGGGCCATCTATTGATAGGGGGTTTTACTACGATATAGACCTCGGTGGAAGAACCGTTTCAGAAGACCAGTTGAAAGAGATCGAAACCCTGATGGCTAACCTGGCCAGACAAAACAATGCCTACCAACGCAAGGCGGTACCTAAAGCTGAAGCCGTTTCATATTTCAATGAGAAAGGGGATGAATATAAGCTGGATCTTCTCCAGAACCTGACCGATGGGGAGATCACCTTTTATACCCAGGGCGGATTCACGGACCTGTGCCGGGGACCCCATATCCCGCATACCGGGTTCATCAAGGCTGTCAAGCTTACCAATATAGCAGGAGCTTACTGGAAAGGCGATGAAAACAATAAACAGCTCACCCGGATCTACGGAGTAAGCTTCCCCAGTCAGAAAGAACTTGACGAGTACCTGCTGATGTTGGAGGAGGCCAAGAAAAGGGACCACCGCAAGCTCGGAAAGGAATTGGGGATCTTTACGTTTGACGATGAAGTGGGGCCGGGGCTGCCACTTTGGATGCCCAACGGAACCATTGTGATCGAAGAACTGGAGAATCTTGCCAAGAAAACAGAACTGGACGCGGGCTACAAAAGGGTGGTTACACCGCATATTGCCAAAGAGAGCCTTTATCTGACCAGCGGTCACCTGCCGTACTATAAGGATGGGATGTTTCCGCCCATGGAACTCGATGGTGTAAAATACTACCTCAAGGCCATGAACTGCCCGCACCATCATAAGATATTCTCTGCGGAATCAAGGAGCTACAAGGAGTTGCCATTAAGGCTGGCTGAATACGGTACCTGCTATCGCTACGAGCAAAGTGGAGAGCTGTTTGGACTGATGCGGGTGAGATGCCTGCACATGAACGACGCGCACATCTACTGCACCAGGGAACAATTTGCAGATGAATTCAGGGCAGTAAACGATATGTACCTGAAGTACTTTAAGATCTTTGGTATTGACAAGTACGTAATGAGGTTAAGCTTGCACGATCCAGCGAAACTCGGACAGAAATACATAAACGAACCGGAACTTTGGCTCGAAACGGAGGCTATGGTCAGGGAAGTGTTGATCGAATCAAATATTCCATTTGTGGAGGTGCCCGATGAAGGGGCATTTTATGGCCCGAAGATTGACGTTCAGATCTGGAGCACCATTGGTCGTGAGTTCACCCTGGCAACCAACCAGGTTGATTTTGCTCAGGGCAGACGGTTCCAGCTAAGCTTTACCAATAAGGATAACCAGGCAGAAACGCCGTTGATCATCCACCGGGCACCTTTAGGTACCCATGAACGGTTCATCGGTTTCCTGCTCGAGCACTATGCTGGTAAATTCCCCTTATGGCTGGCCCCTGTACAGGTCAAATTGCTTCCTATTAGCGATAAATTCATCCCTTATTGCCAGGAAATACTGGCGGAATTAAAAAAAGCGGATATTCGCGCAGAACTGGACGACAGGGGAGAGAAGATCGGTAGAAAAATCCGGGACACCGAGTTGATGAAAGTACCCTATATGTTTGTGGTAGGCGAGAAAGAAGTAAATGAACGAAAAGTGGCGGTGAGAAAACAGGGAAAGGGTGATGAAGGATCTAAAGATGTCTCGGAAATAATTAGTATTTTAAAGAACGAAATCAACGAACGGCAGTAGTTCATCATAAAAATAAATAACAGCTTATCCCTGCAGATTGCCGGCTGAAACATAAGCACTAGTATTATGGCATTATCAAACAGGCCGTTCAACAGGAGCGGCGGCGGTAGGGGGAAATTCGCCCCTCGCAAAGAAGCGGAACACAAGATCAATCATTTTATCAGGGTTTCCCAGGTGAGGCTTGTAGGTGACAATGTTGAGGTGGGTGTTTACTCCGTTCAGGATGCAATGAAAATTGCCCAGCAACAACAACTTGACCTTGTTGAAATTTCACCTAATGCCGACCCTCCGGTCTGTAAGGTGATCGATTATAACAAGTTCCTGTACGATAAGAAAAAGAAAGAGAAGGAAATGAAGGCCAAAAGCAAGGCCTCAGAGATCAAAGAGATCCGGTTCACCCCGGGTACTGATGACCATGACTTCGATTTCAAAGCTAAGCATGCAGAGAAATTCCTGAAAGACGGTAATAAAGTGAAAGCCTATGTTCAGTTCAAAGGCAGGGCGATCATGTTTAAGGAAAGGGGTGAGCTCGTGTTGCTGAAATTTGCAGAGCGCCTCTCGGAAGTAGGACAGCCGGAAGGGTTACCGAAGCTGGAAGGTAAAAGGATGCAAATGGTGCTCGCGCCAAAAAGCCAAAAGAAAAAGCCACAGCCCACCTCATAGACTATTGTAAATATTAGATTGAAAGCAGGAGTGATCCTGCTTTTTTTTGCTTCAGGCATTCACACGGATCTTAAAACGATACCTGAAGAGGATTAGATCGTTTTACCTTTCCATTTTCCACTCCTGATGTATAAGAATGATGGAATAAATATGGAGGTCCAGTAGAGCCACTCCGAAGCCCAGCCCCAGGAAATAGGTAATTTGAAGTGTTCCATCACGCTGTACACATAGATCGAGTACAGGATCACTGCCATGATCTCAACCAACATGTTGATCCTGGGATTGCCAGTACCTATCACAGCATTCAGCCACACAGTTGCAAACGACATCAGGATCAGGGCCACAGAAACGATCCTAAGTACAGGTACGGCCTGCGTAATGAAGGAGGGGTCGTTACTGAAAATGCTGAGAACGGCCACGGGGAATAGGTTGAGGATCACCGCCACAACAACCGCTACAGAGGTGCTTAACTGCATAATTTTCATAATGAGCTTCTCCACTTCTTCATGTCTTTTTTGACCGATGATGTTGCTCACCATAGTGCTGCTGGTGGCAGCAAAAGCCCAGGTGAATACACCAAAAAATCCAAATATATTCCTCATCGTATTTGAAATGGCAAGATCATTTGAATCGCTCGCATTTCTTTCTACCAAGATGAAAAAAAACTCCCAGCTGATAATACTGATCGCATACTGGAAGATCAATGGTGTTGATTGATTAAGTACCAGTATCGCATTGGTTTTGTCGAATTCCAGTCCTTTATAAAGCTGAAAACGCTGCCCGATCCCTTTCCAGTGAATAACAGCCAAAACCACTAACATTCCCGTGGCCTCGGCAATGACCGATGCATAAGCGGCTCCGTTGAATCCAAGCTGAGGCAATCCCAGTTTACCAAAAATAAGGCCATAATCAAGTACGATGTTGGTGATCGTTTCTGCCAGGGTTCCTATGACGAGGTAACGGCTCTGGTTGATCCCCACCAAAAGGGCATTCCTCATCTGGTAGACATACAAGAATGGCAGTCCCCAGATCCGAATCCTGAGGAAGGAAATGACCCGCTGCGCATTCTCCTGGTCGCGCAACAAATTCGAAAAAATGTATGGAGCAAGGAATAGGGTGATGAGTATTCCCAACGCGGCAATGCCTAAGGCAATGCGTATGCCCTGTGAAAATAATTTTCCGATCTCCTCAGGCCTGTTTTCGCCGGCCCTTCTGGCTATCAAAGCCTGGAGTCCGTTATTGAGCCCGTATCCGATAGATCCAAAAACAAGGTAAAAAACGCCCGTTATCCCGGCCGCACCCAATTCTTCCTTTCCAAGTTGCCCGAGAAAAACATTATTGGTGATGAAGTTGATCTGCGGCACCAGAATGGCAGCGGATATAGGCAGCGCAAGCTGCAGGATATGCTTCCTGCTTATCCCCATCCTCAGATCATATGAACCACTGCCTGCCATGGAAATGTGCAAACGTACAACAATGTCCCGTACAAAATTTGTATAATTGCCTACTCAATAACTTCGTTTGCAACCATCATTCCAGATAAGATCGGCAGAAACAGGTGCTATTCAGTATAACGAATGCACCCTGATCATTGACGTCGGTGAAAGGTATTTCAGCTTTGTCCTATACAGCAGCAATGACAATGAATTTGTGGCTTTGGAATATTACCTGTTCAGCTGCGGGCAAAAGCAGGAGCAACTCAAAGAATTATTGTCGTCGCACACCCTACTTCAGCTCAGCTATCCAGCCGTTCAGGTTTATTTCAACAGTGCTGTACGTCTGCTTGTTCCGGAAAGATTCTATGATGAAGATAGCAGCTGCAGAATGCTTGAACTGGTTGCCGGGGATATGCATCAGAATATGCCATTATCGGATGAGATCGAAGGGCTCAATATGCGGAATGTTTACTCTGTGCCTGACTACCTGCGCGAAATGCTCATCAGCCAGTTTCCCGCTGCTGTTTACCGGCATTTACATACGGGTCTGCTGAAGAAAAATATGATGCTCGAGAGGAAAGACAACAGGATGGAGATCATTTTTTATCCGGAACACATCATTGTATTGCTCTGGAAGGATAATGCCCTGCAGTTCATTCAGTGTTTCAATTATGAAACGCCGGAAGATGTCGCCTACCATACTACGAACTTAGCGGAGCAATGGAAACTCGATCGCGCAGAAATCAGGGTGATCATTAGTGGACTTGTTGAGAAAGATTCCGCCTTATTTGCTTCAGTTGATAAGTATTTCCAGTTCGTTGAAACGGAAGAAAGGCCGGAACAGTTTAATTATGATGCTGCCTTTGACAGATACCCGGCACATTTTTTCTCACCATTGTTTACAATTGGCACATGCGTATCATAGGCGGTGAATGGGGTGGCAGAAGAATCAGTCCGCCCGCCAAAATGCCTCATACCAGACCAACCACAGATATTGCCAAAGAAGGACTTTTCAATGTGATCGAGAATAACCTTGACCTGGAGGAATGTACTACCCTCGACCTGTTTGGCGGAACCGGAAGCATCAGTTATGAACTGGCTTCACGGGGTGCAACAGACCTTACCATCGTTGAGAAAGACCCCGCTATGCATGAGTTCATCAGGAAAACAGCGGATACCCTGGGCATGAAGAATACCCGCGTGGTTAAGTCCGATGTGTTTCGGTTCATGCAACAAGCCACCGATAAGTATGACCTGATTTTTGCAGGCCCGCCTTACGCGCTTACCAATATCGATGACCTTCCCAGGTTTGTTTTTTCACTGGAACTCCTCAAGCCCGGTGGTTGGTTTGTTCTTGAACATACACCCCGAAACGACTATAAAGATTTCCTAGGGTATCGTACTGAGAGAAAATACGGCACCACCATTTTTTCCATCTTTGTCAATACCTTAGAATGAGATCCATATTCATAACGGGAACGGGTACGGGAATTGGTAAAACAGTTTGCAGCGCGGTTCTGGCGGAAGCGTTGAAGGCGGATTACTGGAAACCCATACAGGCAGGTTTCGAAGACGGAACCGATGCCGGTTCAGTACGTGAACTCATTTCAAATGAAAAGACCTTTATTCACAGGGAACTTTACAAGCTGGCCCTGCCAGCATCCCCGCATATTTCAGCCCGCGCAGAAGGCCTTACCATTGATACGGACCTCATTGCTGCTGCTCATCATGACCTTCCGAACCAGAACAACTATCTTCTTATCGAAGGCGCTGGGGGCATTATGGTGCCGTTGAACGAAAAGGAGTTCGTGATAGACCTCATTAAGAAACTGAACGCTTCAGCCATCATTGTCAGCAGGAACTACCTCGGTAGTATTAACCATTCTTTACTTACTGCCATGGCACTGGCCAAATATGAGATCCCCGTGCTCGGATGGGTTTTTAACGATCAATTCATGCATTATGAAGATGAACTGGTGGGGTGGACGGGAATTCCAAAAATCGGCAGCTTGCCCTGGCAGGAAAAAGCAGACCAGCGTTTCGTTGCGGCACAGGCCGAAATATTTAGACCCGTTTTAAGTTCAATGCTATGAACAAAAAAGAACTCCGAAAATACCTGTTGGCAGAACGGATGAGAATCGATCCGGTGAGCATACAGAAATACCAGGATCTGGTACTCATTCATTTTCAGCAGATAGTCCTGCCTTCCATACAATATCTTCATACTTATTTACCCATTGAAGGCCGAAATGAGTCCGATCCCGATCCCATGGTGAGAATGATCGAATTCAGGAATCCCGGCCTCCAGATAGCCGTTCCCAAACTCGTAGGTGAGAACGACATGTTGCACATCGTGATAAACGACGGCAGCGCATGGGTCAAAAATAGTATTGGCATCCTTGAACCTATAGAAGGAGAATCTTTGTCGCCCGAAAAGTTTGACCTCATTTTTGTGCCGATGCTCGGATGTGATTTGAAGGGTAACCGGATCGGGTACGGAAAGGGGTATTACGACAAGTTCCTTGCGCAATGCAGAAAGGATGTCTGGAAGATCGGATTCTCTTTCCTGGACCCCGTTGAAAAGATCAGTGATATTGCACCCTGGGATATTCCTATAGATATTTGCATTACACCAGAAAGGGTATATGAATTTTAATAACTTTTTTTTGCGGTCATTCCGAATACTATTGTTCCCCTTTGCATTGGTCTATGGCCTCGTGCTCAGGGTTAGGAATTATTTGTACAACAAGCAGATCATTCGTTCCACGGTGTTCAATCTGCCTATCATTTGCGTTGGCAACCTTAGCGTTGGGGGTACCGGTAAATCGCCTATGGTGGATTACCTGGCTGCCATGTTGAAACCGGAGTATAAACTGGGAACCCTGAGCAGGGGATATAAAAGAAGAACAAAAGGGTACCTTATGGCTGGGAAGGATACCACCGCAGTGGAGATCGGAGATGAGCCGATGCAGTTCCATCTGAGGCATCCGGAGATCGCGGTGGCAGTGGGAGAAGAAAGGATCGTGGCGGTACCTCAGTTGTTGTACGACAGGCCGGAGACGCAGTTGATTATCCTGGACGATGCCTTCCAGCATCGTGCTATCACGGCCGGCTTCAATATCGTTCTCACCGATTGCAATAATCTCTACACGAGGGATTTTTATCTGCCTACCGGCGACCTCCGCGATAATATATCCAGTGCGCAACGCGCAGATGTGATCATTGTGACCAAGTGCAAACCCAGCCTGACCGAGCCTGAAAGTAGGGACATCATGAGGGAACTGGATCCGCTTCCTTCTCAACATGTTTTTTTTACGGCCATCCGGTATGGTCGTTTGTATCACATCATCAACCAGGGACCCCGGGAACTTTTCCCGAATTCCGAAGTGCTCCTCATCTGCGGTATCGCAAACCCGGCACCATTAACGACCTATATAGAAGAAGAAACCAGTGGCTACGACGCACTGTTCTTTAGCGATCATCATATTTTCAGCTATGACGATCTTAACGATATCAGGGAAAGATTCGCTACCCTGAAAGGACCAGACCGACTGATCATCACCACGGAGAAAGATGCTGTACGGCTGGTTAAATACCGCGAAGAATTAAGGGATATGCCCTTTTTTGTACTACCCATTTCCGTGAGTTTTCTTTTTGGCAGGGAAAATGAGTTTCGGGGATTAATCAGTAATTTCATTACCAACTTTGGTAAATAAATGAACATATGAGGCGAAAGGATAATAAGGAAAGAAAAAATAAGAGGTCGGCATCCAAATCCTCATCCTCCAAAACCTTCACTGGGACCCTTGATATCACCCGTTCCGGAATGGGCTTCGTGATCGTGGATAATATTCAAAAAGACATACTGGTGAGGCCGTCGGACCTGAACAGGGCATTTCACGGTGATAAGGTTAAGGTTAGTGTCACCAGTGAAAGAAACAACCGTTCGGAGGGGTTTGTGCTGGAAGTTCTTGAGCGTAAACAGACTGAATTTATCGGCATAATTGAAATCAATAAAGATTTTGCTTTCTTTATTCCCGAAACCGCCCGGAAGATCCCTGATTTTTATATCCCCACTTCAGGCTTTGGCCTTGCAAAAGATGGAGAGCGGGTAGTGGTGCGCATGACAGGCTGGGGAAAAGATGATAAAAATCCTAAAGGCGTAGTGGTAACTGTGCTGAACAACAAGGATACGAATGATATGGCGATGAAGGAACTGCTCGTTGAAAATGGTTTCGCACTTCTTTTTTCTGACGAAGCCATGGAGCAGGCCTTGCGGCTTCCGGATCTGATCAGTGAAGGCGAAGTTGCATTACGGAAAGACATGCGCGACATCCTGACATTCACCATCGACCCCGTTGATGCAAAGGATTTCGACGATGCCATCAGTATTCGAAAATTAAAGACCGGAAGTTACGAAATAGGTGTACATATCGCGGATGTGAGCCATTACCTGGAAGAAGGATCTGTTCTGGATGAAGAAGCTTATGAAAGGGCAACGTCGGTGTATTTGCCGGACCGGGTACTGCCGATGCTTCCGGAGCGGATATCCAATGAGTTGTGTTCACTAAGGCCGCATGAAGATAAACTTACTTTCTCCTGTATATTTCAGATCACTCCTAAAGGCGAGGTTAAGCAACACTGGATCGGAAGAACGGTGATCCATTCCAATCACCGGTTTACCTATGAGGACGTGCAGGAGATCATTGATACCGAGAAGGGACTGTATCCCCAGGAGGTATTGTTGCTCAATGAACTCGCCCAGCATTTCAGAAAACAGCGGTTTAAAGCCGGTGCAATCAACTTCTCATCAACAGAAGTCAGGTTTAAACTGGATGAAGACGGAAAGCCTGTGGGGGTTGTTGTCAAAGAAAGCAAGGAGTCGCACCAACTGGTGGAGGAATTTATGCTGCTTGCCAACAGGACCGTTGCGGAGAATGTCAGTAAGATCAAGGTGAACAAAAAAGATATCCCTTTCCCCTACCGCGTGCACGACCAACCCGATGAGGACAGGCTTACACCTTTTACAGAATTCGCTAAAAAATATGGCCATCATTTTGAGATCAGCAGTCCTGAAGGGATTGCACGCTCCTTCAATAAAATGTTGAATGAGGTGAGGGGTAAGCCCGAGCAGCATGTATTGGAACAGCTGGGGATACGCACCATGGCAAAAGCTGTGTACACTGTTGAGAATATCGGCCACTATGGACTGGCCTTTGAGCATTACTGCCATTTTACTTCGCCCATCAGGCGTTACCCGGACGTTATGGTACATCGTATACTGGCACAGGTGCTGGCCGAAAAACCCAGGATCGATAAAAAGCTTGAAGACAAATGCCGGCATAGCAGCGAACGGGAAAGGGCAGCCATGGAAGCGGAACGGGCTTCGAACAAATACAAGCAGGTTGAGTTTATGAAACAGTTCGTGGGCGAGGAGTTCAATGCTGTGATCAGCGGCGTGGCCAGCTTTGGCTTCTGGGCTGAGACCGTGGACCACAAATGTGAAGGTCTGGTAAGTGTGCAGAGTTTGCTTGATTACGACGATTTCCGGCATGTGGAAACTGAATATGCCCTGGTGGGCAGGAGGAGTGGGCGAAGTTTCCGTATGGGTGATAAAGTAAGGGTGAAACTGGTGTCCGCAAATCTCGCTAAACGCCAGCTGGACTACGAGTGGGTGCTTTACGTGGAAGAAACAGATGACGATTCGGAAAAGACCCGAAAATCAAAAAAATCAAAGAGGAAGAAGTAGGAAATCATTTATTTTTCAGTTTTTACTGATCACGATTTTTATTCAGCATGCATCAATTCGAGGAGCTACAACAACAATTTGACAAGCATTTCTCCCATAGGCATTTCCCGGAAGATCCAGCAAGTTTATACGACCCTTCAGAATATTTTTTAGGATTGGGAGGCAAAAGGATCCGGCCGGTGCTTTGCCTGATGGGGAATGAATTGTTCGATGAGATCATTCCAGATGCATTTCATGTAGCGTCTGCGGTGGAATTGTTTCACAATTTTACACTGATCCACGACGACATTATGGACAAGGCACCACTCAGGAGAGGGAAGCCCACGGTACATGCCCTTCACGGGGAAGCCACGGCATTATTGAGTGGCGATGTGATGCTGGTGGTTGCCTACGAAGAACTCAATAAAATTCAAAGCAGGTATACGCAGAAGATCATGACCATGTTCAACAGAACTGCGAAAGAGGTTTGTGAGGGCCAGCAATTGGATATGGATTTTGAGAAAATGGACATGCCAGGACTTTCCGAATACTTGCATATGATCAGTCTGAAGACATCTGTGTTGCTGGCCGCAAGTCTTCGTATGGGCGCCATGCTTGGCGGCGCGGGTGAAGGAAATCAACAGCACTTATATGAGTTCGGACGCACCCTTGGCATTGCGTTCCAGATCCAAGACGACTATCTCGACGCCTTCGGGGATCCTGAAAAATTCGGTAAACAGGTAGGTGGTGATATTATCGCGAACAAGAAAACCTTCCTGATGATCCATGCCCTTGAAACAGCGTCGGAGCAAGACCGAAAATCATTGAAACAATTGATGGCAGAAAACCCCGATGATAAGGTAGCTAAGGTGTTGGATATTTTTAAAGCCTGTGGGATCGATGAGTGGGCAATGGAACTTAAGGATCAGTATCTGTCGGCCGCATTCAAACATCTTGACGATATCGCTGTGTGGAGCGAAAGAAAAGCTCCACTTACCAGGCTCGCACATTACCTCGTTCAACGGGACAAATAACTGATATTTCAACGCATGAATAAAACATCTGATTCTGTATTCCGGAGAAAATCTTTACATGCCATCATCGAGGAAGCCGAAAATGGGCTTGGCGACGGTCACCAGGCGGGGGGAATGAATAAGGTCCTCGGCGTAAAGGATCTCACCTTTATGGGTGTAGCTGCCGTTATCGGCGCCGGGATTTTTTCAACCATTGGAGCAGCAGCTTTTAATGGCGGGCCAGGAGTGATATTCTTGTTCCTGATCACTGCAGTTACCTGTGGCTTTACGGCCCTCTGTTATGCCGAATTTGCTTCGAGGGTACCCGTGTCCGGTAGTGCGTACACCTACTCGTATGTAACATTCGGGGAAATGGTAGCCTGGATCATCGGCTGGGCGTTGATCCTGGAATACGCGATCGGAAACATTGTTGTAGCCATTTCCTGGAGCGCATATTTCAATAACATTCTGAAGGCGTTTGGCATTCATTTGCCAGACTGGCTGGCTACAGGATACCAGACTGCTTCGCAGGCTTATCATAAAGCCGTGGCTGCCGGGCAACCCCTTACTAACCTGGTGTACACCAATGCACCGGATATCGCAGGTATTAAATTCATCATCAATTTACCGGCTTTTATCATCGTGGGGCTGGTGACCATGCTCGCCTATATTGGTATACATGAGAGTAAGAAATCTGCAAACTTCATGGTGATGCTGAAGATCGTGGTACTGGTTCTGGTGGCTGTCATAGGTTTCTGGTATATATTCTCGAACGGAACAACGGATAATTGGACACCCTTTCTTCCAAACGGAGTAGGTGGCGTACTGAAAGGCGTGTCCGCAGTGTTCTTTGCGTATATAGGATTTGATGCCATATCGACTACAGCTGAAGAATGTTCCAATCCGCAGCGGGATCTCCCCAGGGGTATGATCTATTCACTGATCATTTGCACCGTGATCTATGTGGTCATCGCACTGGTGATCACAGGCATGGTCAATTATGCCGAATTTGATGGTGTCACTGATCCACTGGCTTATGTGTTTGAAAAGATCAATATGCAAAAGGTGGGCTTTGCAATCTCGGTCAGTGCCGTTGTTGCCGCTACCAGTGTATTGCTGGTGTTTCAATTGGGTCAGCCAAGGATTTGGATGGCCATGAGCAGGGATGGATTACTGCCTTCATCATTCGGAAAGATCAATCGCAAATACCGCACACCGGGATTTTCAACGATCGTTTCCGGTATCCTCGTTGGCAGCCTGGTACTGTTTGTTGATGATAAACTTATGACCGACCTTACCAGTATTGGAACGTTGTTTGCATTTGCCCTCGTGAGCGGTGGTGTGCTGTTACTGCCGTTCCGGAAAAAAGAGCCCGGCAAGTTTCAATTGCCCTATATCAATGGTAAATGGATCATTCCCGTTCTTTATATTGTCTTTATCACTTCAGCGTTTGGGCGTTTGAAAGATGCCTTTACCCATTTTGACACAGAGTCTTACCAGGAGATTCTATTCGTTGTTTTTTTTATACTGGCAGGGATCATGGCGGTGATGACATTCATTCGTAATTATTCATTGATCCCCGTGCTGGGTGTTTTGTGTTGTATGTATCTCATGATTGAAATCCCTGCAAAAAGCTGGCTTGTATTTTTTGCATGGATGGGACTGGGTCTTTCTATCTATTACTTTTACGGATACCGGCGGAGCCGGCTTGCAGTAAACAGTGGCGCATGAAATTTCAGCAGGGAGATAAGGTGATTCTTTTACATTCGGGCGAAGAAGCAGAGATCATTGATTTCATCAACCGGGAGATGGCATTGGTTGATGTGAATGGAGTGAAGTTTCCTGTTTACCTTGACCAGCTTGATTTCCCATATTTCAAACGCTTCACTGCGAAGCCTGAATTGCAGCCGAAGAAGAAGATCTACATAGATGAGGTCAGGAAAGAGAAAACTTCCGCCATTGCTGCATACAAAGTGGGGGAGGGCCTTTGGCTCTCTTTTCTGCCAGTATATGACAAAGATGTTTTTGATGACGATATTGTTGAGTATTTCAGGTTATACCTGGTGAACCAGACCAGTATGCACCTCAATTTTATATACTCGCTGAAACTGGCGGGGCAGATCGATTTCGAACTGAAAAACGACATTCATCCGCTATCTGATTTCTACCTGCACGATGTCAAGTTTGAAGCCCTGAACGATTCACCCCGCTTCGATTTTGTACTGACCCTGAATAAACAGGATAAAAAGAAAGCCGAGTATGTGGAAGCCAGCCTGAAGCTCAAACCCAAGCAGGTTTTTGCACGTATTGAGGAAAGCCGGATGAAGCAAGAAGCAAGTTTCTCCTATATTTTGATTGAAGGTTACCCAGACAGGCTGGATGAGGAAAAAGCGGACCTTCAGCAGTTGTCTAATGCGGGTTATAAAATATATGAAGGAGGCAGGGTGAACCACCAGCAGTTGGAGCCCGCCCGTTCAGTTTTGGATCTTCATATTGAAAAGCTTACGGATCGTCCCGGATCCATTAGCAAGCAGGAAATGTTCGACCTTCAACTAAAGACGTTTGAGAAATACTACGAACTGGCGCTCATGCACCACTTTCATCAAATGATCGTTATACACGGTGTAGGAACCGGAAGGTTGAGGGATGAGATACATGATATCCTTAGGTTGAAAAAAGAAGTGAGATCTTTTGTAAACCAGTTCCATCCATTATATGGTTTTGGCGCGACCGAGATCTATTTTAAATAAAAATACCTGCAAACACTGTAAGCCGGATCCTGTACTCCTGGGAGCGGTTATCATTTATCTGTCCAACCGGTTACCCGGAAGGATCAATCTGCCTACCCTGTAACGCATTCCTTTTGGGAAACCCGGACGAGCCGCCCTTACCGTTACTATACATGGCATTTCAGCGCTTAAGGTTTACCCACCGTTCATGTTACCATGAACAGTTGTGGGCTCTTACCCCACATTTTCACCATCACCCTCTGGATAAATCATTTAGCCAAAGCCATGTAACCCATCCAAAAGGCTGTTATTCTCTGTGGCACTTTCTGTTTCCGAAATCGGAACCCGGCTATTCACCGGTAAGCTGCTCTGTGCTGTCCAGACTTTCCTCACCCTGTTAGGGAGCGATAACCCGTGTTTGCAGGTTGTACGAAATTAAATTAAAAAGCCGGCGAATCGCCGGCTTTCCAAAAACTAACCAACAAACTAACATTTTTAATTGTTCGAGGCCAATGTAAAGTGGCGCTCATCTTTCATGTTCCGGTTGATCTCCATATCAGCCTTTGCAAAGCTTTCATCGCCGGGTACTCCAATATTTTCTGCATTGAACATAGTGTTCATTTGCTCGTCTGCACTTACCAGATCAGATGATTGCCTGATACCTGCTTCTTCAACTGTAAAAAGTGCATTCATATTAGTGTCAGCCTCGGCCGCGAAAAGGATGCTTAGATTTTCAGCAGCAAAATCAATACCCACGCGCTCGTCTGCATAGAGGGCTACCGGAAGACCGATGGTTGTTTCGCTAATGAACAAGTCATTCACCTTTGCGTCGCTCACTGCGAAGAGGCTTGCAAACTTACTCACCTTATTTTCCCTGAGGGATTCGTACAAATTCACCGTTATTTCAGTATCGGCCCTCTTCACCATCTCGCTGGATGGAAGGGGTAAGGTCACTGTTTTTGAAAGGTCAATTCTTTTTGCCGTTTTGCAACAAGAATCTCCGGCTTTCATGCCTGCCATGATTAGACCTGGGTTCATGAGCAGTACCGCTAACATCAGAACTGAGGCAATTAGTTTTCTTAAGGCGTTCTGAATTCCATTTGTTTTTTTAAGTGTTCCTGCCTTTGGAGTCACTTGATTCATCTTCTGTTTCATTTTCTTTTTTTCTGTTGTTTCTCTTCTCGTTCATTGATATATCAAAGATACATCAACTTTGTACTACTATGCAATACCTAATACCATGTATGGTCAGGAATCGTGATGGGCGGTACATTACCGCTGTGTAGAACGAAGAAACCCACTTTTATTATTCCGAATTGGGCTTTACAGTTGTTTCAATTGGTGCCGCAAAGATATGCTAAATCGTGTAACCGACAAAGCTACCATGTTAATTAATTTTAAAAAATATTCAAACAAGCGTATCCTAGGAACGATAAATCATTATTTATTATTGTTTTTAGACCCTTTATTGAATACATTTCAAAGAACCCATCTTTCTCTTTCCTGTTCCTGATATGACACAGCTAGGGGCATTTTGTTACAAAAAGAAATGTTAAGGCTTATGCCAACGGGATGAACGTCTGTATCCGCGGATAGACGGAAATATCCTTACGTTTTGGAGCATGGCATCAAATAAAATGACTATCTGCCTTGAAAATCAAGTAGATAGCCATTGCTTATTGAAGTCTTGTAGCGATGTTACCTTCGGAGTAGCCGGAAAAATGGTCAGGTGATGGGCACAACCTATTTTTTAAGTAATTCCTCTATTTTCTGCGCGAGCATTTCGTGGCTATTCGGCTGGTTGCCCAAAAGTCTTAGAACGAACTTTCCATGTTGATCGATCAGAAACTTCGTAGGGTACCCGCCAATGTCATAGGACTTGGCAAGGTCATTAACATCCGGGTCGATCATGACATGCAGCCAGTCAACTCCATCCTCTGCAATCGCTTTTCGCCAGGCTTTGTCCCTGTCTTGTGGCGTTTTTGCCGTCTCGCTGGCGATTCCAATGATCTCAACCCCCTGGCTATTGTACTTTTTGTAAAGCTTTTTCATGTCCGGATGACTCTTCCTACAGGGTACACACCAACTTCCCCAGAAATCAATGATAACGATCTTACCTTTTAAGGTTGCAATATCCACCATCGTGCCCGTATGGCCAATTTGGGCAAAAGGGATCACTGGTTTTCCAATAGCGGTACTTTTGTTGCCCTCAATTTTTTCCTTGAGTGCAACACCTGCCAGGGAATTTTTGTATTTAGCGTCAAGATTCTCATATTTGGCCTCCATGGCATCCGGAGTAAGCTGAAGCGACATGGACTGGAGCACCAGAATGCTGGCAAAAGCCTTTGGATTCTCATCAATGAATTTTGCTTTTATGGCCTGGTTCTTCTTCCAAAGCAAGGAGATGGCAGCGTTATTGGCAGCTGTACCAGCAGTATC
>Ga0164292_10000892_pt1 | contig 23810 bp, 23 predicted proteins | sample GEODES117metaG_FD_111486 | JGI IMG/M metagenome (GOLD analysis project Ga0164292, IMG submission 111486) | Eutrophic lake water microbial communities from Lake Mendota, Wisconsin, USA - GEODES117 metaG | ecosystem: Environmental > Aquatic > Freshwater > Lake | place: USA: Lake Mendota...
ACCATCTCGCTTCTGCTGATACTTGTGAGTGTGATCATCAGCCTGGCGCTGATTATCTTCGGGTTCGCCGCGCGGCACGGCGAAGAGGCTGGTGAGGGACGCGGTCGCCACCTGCGAACGATCGGAGTCCCACTTCTGCTGGCCCTGCTTGCTCCGCTGTTCACAGTCTGGGCTTTGCAGCTGAGCAAGACCACCGCTGAGCGTGGCGCGCCGTCGACGAAGCCGTGCATCGAGGTCTACGAGAAGGCGGCCGCGATCGCCAAGGACAACCCGAGGTTCCGGATGCTGGACACTGACCGCGACGAGGTGCGGTGCAAAGTGAATGCCGCACTGGGCCGCTAGAACCCGCTGAGGCCTGGCAGGTCTTCTACAGCGAAGGCCTGCCAGGCTCGTCGTGGACCTCCACCAGGGTCTCGTCATCGCACAGGCCCAACTCGTGGGCCAATTCAGCAGCGAGGGATGCGTCCGGCACCAGGTGTAGCGGGATGCCTTCGTCGCGGAGTTCGGCTGAATGCGAACGCAGTTCGGCGTTGCGCTCGTCGTCGTCATCACCGACCTGGCGGATGATGATGAGTTCGGCTCGGCCCGGGAATTCCCGCGCCATTTCCTCGTAAGTCAGTGCATCGCGCTGACCGCTGTCTCCGATCAGTACAAAGGGCATGCTGGGGTAGGCCGCGAGCAGCCGGCGGATGGCCGTTCGCTTGTGTTCGGCACCACTGCGCCGCAGGTACCGTTCGGTCGGGCCCCAGTCGGTGAGGAACATCGGACCCACCGGAAAGCCGCGCAGCTGAACGAATTCCTGCAGCGTGGGATAGAACGACCAACTGCCGGTCGACACGTAGAAGAAGGTGGGCACCGGCTTGCGATTGCCGTTGCGGGACGGTACGCCGCGGGCGAGACCGCGGTAGAACGACGACATCCCCGGAATCGCGGCGCGTTCGCTGGCCTCCCGCAGCACGGTGCGGGCCACCATGGCGACGCCCTCGGTGAGACCGGTCAGCAGGATGGTGTCGTCGATATCGGAGATCACCAGGAACGGCGCCTTCAATGACGGTTTGACCACCCGGCCGGTGCCCGACGCCGATTGGCCGTCTTCCAGTGGCGTGGTCAGCACGGCGTGGGCCTGATGCCAACCGGTCCGCAGGCCGGGAACGGGCAGCGAGAATTTCGCGAAGCCGTGGCTGTCGGTGACCTCAGTGGTGCTGTGCTTGCCGATTCGCAACTCCACCTCGGCGCCGACGATCGCCAGCGCGGCGTGGCGGTTCAGATTGGACTGCGCCACCTCCCAATAGGGAATCCGGCTGTCGCCGGGCAGTTCCGGCGACTCCATCACCCGAACCCTGACCTTGGCGACGTTGTCGGCGACGAATCCGCGGTAGACCACCACATGCACGCCCCGGAACGCACCGGACTTCATCTTCTTCTCGCGGCGGCGTCGGGTCAGGCCACTCTCCAGGCCCGCGACGAAGGCGGCGGTCTCAGGGCTACGCAGCTTGGAGTTCAACTCCGAAGCGATCCGGCGGGGAAGGCTTGGCACATCCCCCAGCATCCCAAAAACCGGCCCTGCTTGCTCCGGTTATGAGGGCGTGATGGTGGTGAACTTGTCAAGAGCAGTGCCCGCCTCAATCAGGTCAACGACGGAGTCATCACGACCGTCGATGTTGATTTGCAGAACGTATACCCCATCCTTGCCGGGGATCACCGTTGTCGTCTGCGAAATAAGGCGGCCGACATCGTTGCGCACATAGCTACCGCCGAAGCGGACAGAGTCAAACCCGGCGAACTTCTGCCGCGTCGGCTCTGTACTGCCACCGAACTCTGGGTTGAAGGCAGGCAGGTTTTGGACCTCGTTGGGGGCCAGGTTGAGGATCTCGGCCGGATCGGTACCGCTGGGCATCTTCGAATACGCCACCACGACCGTCGGGGGGTCCTCGTTGAACTCCGGATTGATGTTGACCAGCGCCCCGTAGGCAAATGACGGGGTTGCGGGGCCGGCAGGCCGCCAGTTAGGCAGGACCGGCAGCTTGACGACCGGGGCTGCTGGGTCGCCTGGCTTCACCTGGACGGGCGTGATGTTGTTTTGCTGGAGGTAGTCAGAGATCGTCGGTGAACGGCCCTCGGTCCCGGTAGTGGGCTTCTTTGGCTGCTCGGCGGCCTGGGACTGCTCGGCGGCCTGGGACTGCGATCCGGTGTCGGAGGCGTCGGTCGCTGTACGCGAACACCCGACCGCACCACCTGCTGTCAGAATCAGGCAGGCCGTGGCGATCGGCAGCCACCGTTGGCCAACGGACATTCGTGTGCTCCTCAGCTAGTTGAACGGCGCCCCGCGGGTGAGATGCCGGTCGATCGAACCTTCATTATGCCGGACGGGGACCGGCCCGCCCGGTTGGGCAGGGGGCTCAGCGAGGCTCTACGGCACCGTTTTGCCGGAGGCGGCGCAGGAACAGCACGCCGACGAACATCAGCGTTGCGCCGCCCGGCCCCGGCGCGACCGTGTAGCCGAGGTCGCGCAGGATCCCCAACTCGACGGCGCTGAGCGCGCGCGGCGCGGGGCCGCGGCTGACCACCGCCGTCATCAGGGTGTCCTTTGAACCGGTGAACACGTAGTCGCTGAGATGAGACAGCGAACTCCCCGAGACCCACGGGTTGGGCGTGTAGAGCGGGACAAGTCCGTTATTGGCGGCCACGGCGTTCGGCCCGCTGAAGTACACCCCGCGGTTGGCGCCGGTGAGGTTCGGGTTGTACGCGCTGCTCCAAAGGTAGTCGGGGCCGATGATTCGGTTCCCCGCGGAGTTCACCAGAAAACTGTCGTACACCGTCCAGGTCTGTCCGGTGTTGGCGCCGGCCTGCTGGACGTAGGACAGAAATCCCAAGGTGTGCAGCAGTTCATGCATCGCGATGGACTCAAGGTCGTACTGATTGCCAGCCACCGGACTACCCAGACTCCAGGGCTGCCCGAAGTTGACGCTGATAGTCCCGTCGGGAGTCGAGCCGTTCGCATCTGCCCCGGTCTGAATTTTGTTCTGCACCACCGTGTCCAGGAAACCCGGACCGGGACTGGCGAAGCTGCTGCCGGCTTCGGCCAGCGTCGCCGACAGTGGGGAGAACTCGCCGTTGACCTGGTAGGTGACCGTCACCGGCGAAGAGACAACGAGGTACGAACCCAGTTGCGTGGCCGCCGATTCCAGCGCGGCTCGGGCCGACGGTGACCAGAACTGGGATCCCGCGCCGTACACGAACTGGAACCGCAGCGCCGGGCGTACCGCACCGCGGGCCACTGACACGCTCGCGGAGGTGCCGGCGGGGCGGAATGGGTCCAGCAGGTTGATGTGGAAACCGGTGTCGGTCGCCGTCACCGAGAAGCTGTCCGTGCCGGCGAAGGCCGGCCCGGGTGTGTAGGTGTACCCGCCGTCTCGGTTGACCGCGACGGTGCCGAACCGAGGGGAACCGCTGATGGTGAATGTCAGCGGGTCGTCTTCGGGATCGACCGCACCGATGGTGCCGGTGATCGGTCCTTCGGTCTGGCCGGTCAGCTGAACCGGGCTGACGGTCGGTGCCTCATTGAAGAGGGTTCGGCGCACCAGCAGTGCCGCGCCGTCGATAAACGCCTGGATCGGGCCCAGCAGGTCGCCGAGGACATCGGCGAAGGACGAGGCGGCCGCACCGGCGGGGGTGGCGACCGTCGCCAGGGCCCGGGGAGGGGCGTTTACCGCCGGCGGTGCTCCGGCGAACTCCGGCGGTGCTGGGATGGGCCGATCGGGGGTTGCGGTCGGGATTGCAGTGGCGGGGACGGACACGGGGACGGACAGTGAGACGGAGCGGGGAACGGGCACGGGGACGGCGAAGGAATCCGCCGGTTCCACCGGTGTCGCAGTTACCGGCGCAGCGGCTATCGGTGACCGGGCGGCTGACGGTTCGGCGACCGCCGGTGTGGCAGTCTGCTCGGCAATCGACGGCCGGGCGTCGGGGGCGGTTGGTCGCGCGGTCCGGTCGGTGTCCGCTTCGGCGTCGGCAATCGCTTGTCCGCGCGGGGCAGTCCCCTTGACTGCACTCGGGGCGACCGAATCGGATCCCCGAATCGTCGAGTCCGACTGCCCGACGCGGTTGCTGTCCTTGACGCCGCGGGTGACGCGGGTGTTGCGGGACGGAGAGTCCTCGGCCCCGGCGGACATCGTGTCGGGGGAGTCCGCGGCGCCGACGGCAATAGAACCGGGAACCCCGGCCACCGACAAGCCCAGCGCCAACGCGGCTGCACCAGCCGCCGCACCGACCCGGGCCGAATGCTTCCCCATCGACATGACACGCCCCCGCCTCCCGCACTGATGCAGGCCGATAGGTAGCGAATCTAGCTGCGACGCAACTGCAGCGTCAACACGACCACGCCGTAACCGCTCGGCGGAACGCAGCGCCGGCGAGAACGTCAAAGCGCCGCCACGCAGTGCGCACCGCGTAGATTTCGTCGCGTTGCACAGAAGCCGCGGAGGCCGCCAGTGAAGACCGGAAACATCAACCACGCGTTCCTCGACGGTGTCGTCGTCGGCAGCCACGAAGATGTCTACTACCACTTCGGAGTGGCATCCTCCGATCCTCTGCTTGACCAGTTGCGTGATGTCAAAGCCGTGATCATGGCCGGATCCGGCGGGCGGATCACGAAGTTCGCCGACCGCTGGAGCGCAATCACCGGATCGGAGATCGTCGCCTTCCCTAAAGAAGACCGATTCGTCACCCGCTACACCGGCGGGGTGCTGTTCGCCTCACACGGCATGGGGATGCCGAGCGCGTCGATTGCGCTGCAGGAGTTGATGCGGCTGGTGTTCTTCCTTAAACGTGGCGATCTGGACGCCATGGCCGAGGTGTTCTGGTGCCGGGTGGGCACCAGTGGCGGTGTCGGTCTGCCGGGCGGCACGGTGGTGGTCTCCGCCGAAGGGCTGATGGCCGATCTCAGGCCCTATCGGCTACTGCGCGGCGGGGAGGGGGAGTACTGGTTCGACGGCCACTTCCCGGCCGCCACCTGCCAGGCCATCATCGCGGCGAATGAACACACCGACTTCGACGTCGTCTCCGGCAAGACAGTGGCCGGCAACGAGTTCTTCCTGGAACAGTTCCGGCTCGACGGGGCGGTCTGTTTCGAGACGCCGGAGACCAAGATGGCCTGGCTGCGCTGGCTCGATGAGAACGGGGTCCGCAACATCGAGATGGAAGGTGCAATGATCGCCGGCTATCTCAACCACTGGGGCTTCCCGAAATTCGCGATGATCTGTTGCACCCTGCTCGACCGTCTGGAGGGCGACCAGGTCACCGCAACGCCCGCGCAACTGCACAAGTTCAGCGAGGACTCCGGAATCGCGCTGTTCAATTACCTCGAATCCAACCTGTTGACCTAATCGAAGCCCTGATCGAAGCCCTGATCGAAGCACCCGACATGAACACCTACGTTGCCGACTCCTCCGGTCTCTTCAACCGGGCCCACCAAGCCGTGACCGCGGCCCTCGGTGCGGATCCCGACGGCGTCGACATCCCCCAGGTCCTGCGGACGTCTGAAACCCTTGCCGGGCGGATCGACCACACCCTGCTCAAAGCAGACGCGACCCTGCCCGCCGTCGAAAAGCTCTGTGACGAGGCCAAAGAGCACGGCTTTGCGTCGGTATGCGTCAATACGCGCTGGGTTCCGACCGCCGCCGAACGGTTGGCCGGATCCACTGTGATGGTCTGCACCGTAGTCGGATTCCCGCTCGGCGCGATGACCCGATTGGCCAAGGCCGAGGAGGCCCGCATCACGGTCGCCGAAGGTGCCGATGAAGTCGACATGGTTCTCGACATCGGCGGACTGCTCTCCGGTGACCTGGCTGCGGTTTACGACGACATCCTCGGGGTCGTGGGGGCGGCCCGTCCGGCGCCGGTCAAGGTGATTCTGGAGACCAGCATGCTCACCGACGATCACAAGGCCATTGCCTGCCTGATCGCGCTGCGATCCGGTGCGGCCTACGTCAAGACGTCCACCGGGTTCGGTGGCGGCGGGGCCAACGCACACGACATCGCACTGATGCGTGCCATGGTGGGGGATGCGTTGGGTGTCAAGGCTTCCGGCGCGGTCCGTACCCGTCAGGACGCCGAGGCGATGCTCAAAGCCGGCGCCGACCGAATCGGTGCCTCGTCGTCGGTCGCGATAGTTTCCGGCGGCGAGGCGGCGGCGGGCGACTACTGATGGCACTCGACGCACTCCTGGCCACCGCCCGCGGATGGCTGGCGCAGGACCCCGACCCCGCCACCGCCGCGGAGTTGTCGGCGCTGATCGCCAGGGTCGAAGCAGGCGAGCAGGCCGCGGCCGCCGAACTTGCGGATGCCTTCGACGGCACCCTGCAATTCGGCACCGCCGGACTGCGCGGCCGGTTGGGGCCCGGCAGCAATCGGATGAACCGGGTGGTGGTGGCCCGCGCCGCCGCCGGGTTGGCGGCGTATCTGGTCGCCGACGGTGGCACGGCGGGCGGTGCACTGCGGGTGGTGATCGGCTACGACGCGCGGCGTAACTCCGACGTGTTCGCCCGGGACACCGCGCGCATCATGGCCGGCGCGGGAATCGCCGCGGTGGTGCTGCCAACAGCGCTGCCGACCCCGGTGCTGGCATTCGCGATCCGTGAACTCGATTGCGCAGCAGGCGTTATGGTCACCGCATCGCACAACCCGCCGGATGACAACGGGTACAAGGTGTACCTGGGCGACGGCAGTCAGATTGTCCCCCCTGCGGATGCCGGCATCGCCGCGTGTATCGCCGCGGTGGGCCCGCTGAGTTCGATCGCCCAGTCCGCCGATTACCGGACCCTCGACGGGCAGGTGCTGGATTCCTATGTCGCGCGGGCGGTGTCACTGCTCGGCGACGGACCGCGGGAGGTTTCTGCGGTCTACACCGCGATGCACGGCGTCGGTGGCGAAGTGTTCATGCGGGTGGCCGACGCCGCCGGGTTCTCCGCCCCGACAGCGGTTGCCGCCCAGTTCGCCCCGGACAGCCGATTCCCGACGGTCAACTTCCCCAATCCGGAAGAACCGGGGGCGATGGACCTATCGCTGGCTGACGCCCGCGCCCAGTTCGCGGATGTGATCATCGCCAACGATCCCGATGCCGACCGGTGCGCGGCCGGCATCCGGTGCGGTTCGGACTACCGGATGCTCACCGGTGACGAGGTCGGTGCTCTGCTGGGGTGGTGGATCGCCGAACGCGGCCGCCGCGACGGCGCGCCGATCAGCGGGGTGTATGCGCAGTCGATTGTCTCCGGAACGCTGTTGGAGCGCATCGCCGCCGACGCCGGACTGGGGTACGCCACCACGTTGACCGGGTTCAAATGGATCTCCAAAGTTCCCGGGCTGCGGTTCGGTTATGAGGAGGCGCTGGGCTACTGCTGCGACCCGGCGGCGGTCAAGGACAAGGACGGGATCACCGCGTCGCTGCTGATGCTGGAGATGGTGGCGGCGCTGAAGGCCCAGGGGCGCGGACCCCAGGACGTGTTGGACGACCTGGCCCGCAAGCACGGCGTGTATGCGACCAGTCAACTGTCGGTGCGGGTTTCGGACGTGTCGCTGATCACCGATGCGATGGCGCGTCTGCGGGCCGATCCGCCCGCAGTGTTGGGCGGGCGTGCGGTCGTGCGGATGGACGACTTGGAGACCGGCATCGGTGGGCTGCCCCCGACCGACGGCCTGAGGTTCACCTTGTCCGATGCCCGGGTTATCATCCGGCCCAGCGGAACCGAGCCGAAACTGAAATGCTATCTGCAGGTGGTGGTTCCGGTGAGCGGTGACGTCGCTGACGCGCGCGCCACCGCCGACTCGGAACTGGCTGGCGTGCGGGACAGCGTGGCGCAGGTGCTCGCACTGTAGCCCATCACACCAGCATTGCGGTATTGGCACTAGTCATGGGGGGACTTCCTTTCCACGAGGTCCCACGGTCCGAACGCCTGAGGCAGGATCTGCGCCATCGTCTGGGCGCCCTGCGGTGTCATCACCAGCAGATCCGGGCCGCCGTGTTCGTAGAGCAGCTGACGGCAGCGCCCGCAGGGCATCAGCGGGTCGCCATGACCGTCGACGCAGTACACCGCGGTCAACCGGCCCCCACCGGTGGCGTACAGCGCGGACACCATCGAGCATTCGGCGCACAAAGTGATTCCGTACGAGGCGTTCTCGACGTTGGCCCCCGACACCACCCGGCCGTCGTCGGCGTATCCGGCCACGCCCACCGGGAAGTTCGAGTAGGGGGAGTAGGAGTTGGCGGTGGCAGCAACCGCCGCCTGGTGCAATGTCTCCCAGTCCACGTCGGTCCGACTCAGGCGATCGTGCTCGATGCGGCCGGTACAGCTGTCATCGGGATGTAAACCGTTCCCGCGCAGGCACCGTCACCGATGTTGGTCGCGAAGGTTCCGGTGAGGGACCCGTCGGCTTGAGGCGAGTACGTGGTCACCGAACTAGCCGGATCGAAGGTGATTGTGCCGTCCGGCATCAGGCAGTCCCACCGCCAGTTGTTGGTTCGTGACCACTGCGAACCAGTCCAGTTGAACTCCACGGTCGGCTCCACGTTGTCCTTGGGTGCGGGACCCTGCAACACCGATGCCACACAGGCGCCCGCAGAGCAGTCGGTGCTGAATCGGTAGGCCGCGGTGTAGGACTCCTCGGACTGCTTGGCTGCCAGGCTGGTTCCCGATTTCTGGTCGGTGTGAAATGTGATCCGGTACCAGCCGTTCCAGTTCGCGGCGGGATCGGCGTGGGCTGGCGGGGCGCTCGCGATCCCGGCCGCGATTGCCGCGGTGGCTGCCCATACTCGGATCATGTCGCTGCTGGGAATCTTTCAGCGCACGCAGACGCCGTTGACAATCTCCTTACAAACCGCGCCCGGACCCGTCGGGTTGATGCTCGGTGAGAAGGAGTTGTCGCCGCCGATGGCCTTCTCGGTGGGCGAGACTGCGGGCGCGGATGACGGCGAGGACGACGGTGGGGTCGACGGTGGGGTCGACGGCGGGGTCGTCGAACTGGTGGCAGGCGCGTCCTTCTCAGTGGTGGGACTGCAACCCGTGATGGCCCCGACGGCAACCAGGGCGGCACCGGCGCCGATAAGCAAACTGCGGGTGAAACCTGCGGAAGTCATGCGTGCATCCAGTCTGTTGGTCGGAGAGGCCTGGGGGGAGGCCTGGGTCTCGGCGAGGCCGGCAGTACCACTGCGTCTCATGGTAACGGCATCCCAGCTGAATCGTCAGGGGGCGCTGAAGCCCTCACGCTTGTGCGCCCCGTCGCAGAACGGCTTCTTCTCCGAATGGCCGCAACGGCACAGATAGCACTTGCTGGTCTGCTTCACCAGCGAGCCGTCCGCAGCCAGAACCTCGACCTCCCCGGTTACCTCGAGGGGGCCGTCGGGCAGGGAGGTGATGGTGACATTGCTCATTGTCCGCATTCTGCCGTACCCGGTGGATCAGGGTGCGGATTACTGCACGCCGGCCAGTGACTGCACACCTGCACGGGCGAAGTAGAGCAGGAATCCCGCGGCGACCACCCACAGCAGGGGGCTGATCTCACGCGCCTTACCGGCCGTTGACCGCAGCACCACCCAGCTGATGAAGCCGACGCCGATACCGTTGGCGATCGAGTAGCTCAGGGGCATGACCGCCACGGTGAGAACAACCGGCAGGGCCACCGAGAAATCCGAGATCTCGATGTGGCGCAAATGGGAGAACATCATCGCCCCGACGATCACCAGCGCGGCGGCGGCGACCTCGGTGGGCACGATCGATGCCAGCGGGGCGACGAACATCGCCGCCAGGAACAACGCCCCGGTGACCAGGTTGGCCAGGCCGGTCCGGGCGCCCTCTTCGATGCCGGCGCCGGACTCGATGAACACGGTGTTCGACGACGCCGATGCGGCCCCGCCGAGCACCGCGCCGCCGCCTTCCACGATCAGGGCGGCGGGGAGCCGGGGAAAGTTGCCGCCTGCGTCGGCCAGTCCGGCCTCGCGGGACAGCCCGGTCAGCGTCCCGAGTGCGTCGAAGAAGTTGGTGAACACCAGGGTGAAAACCAGCACCATCGCGGCCATGGTCCCGATGCGGCTGAAACTGTTCAGGCTGAACTCTCCGACCAGGGACAAGTCGGGTAGCGCGAACGGGGAGCCGGTCAACACCGGGACCGACAGCCGCCAGCCGCCGGGGTTGTCGACCGCCGAACCCAGGTGCCAGATCGCCTCGGTGAGGATCGCGATCACCGTTCCGGCCACCAAGCCGATCAGGATTCCGCCGCGCACTCGCCGGGCCACCAGGATCCCGGTCAGCAGCAGGGTCACCACGAATACCAGAGCAGGGATCGTGGTGATCGACCCGGCACCGCCGCTGCCGAGTCCGACCGGTGGCGACGGCAGTCCGGTGGAGCTGACGAAGCCGGCGTCGACCAGGCCGATGAAGAGGATGAACAAACCGATACCGGCGGTGATCGCCAACTTGAGTTGGATCGGAACTGCGTCAAAGACCAACCGCCGCAATCCCGTTGCCGCCAAGGTCACGATCACCAGACCGTTGATCACCACCAGGCCCATGGCCTCGGGCCAGGTGCAGGTCCCGACGACCGAGGTGGCCAGAAAGGAATTGATGCCAAGCCCGGCGGCGAAGGCGAACGGCAACCTCGCGACGACGCCGAACAGGATCGTCATCACCCCGGCCGTCAGTGCGGTCACCGCCGACACCTGGGCGAACTGCAACTGGTTACCCGCGACGTCTCGGGGTCCCGCGAGGATGATCGGGTTGAGCACGAGGATGTAAGCCATCGCGATGAACGTGACCATGCCGCCGCGAATTTCGGCGCCGACGGTCGATCCGCGGGCGGTGATGTCAAAGAAACGGTCGAGGCGACTCACGGGATGCAGCTCCTGTCGATCGGAGCGGATGCGGTCAGCGCAGCGGGGTGGGTTCCACCACACCGATCTCGGCGGGATTGCCGACCGCCGCCGGCAGGAATCTCTCGATGCAGAACACGAACAGCGCTCCGCCGATCAGCCCGCCGATCAGCGGGGCGACGATCGGCAGCCAGAAGTACAGTTCGGGGCCGTTGGCGGAATGCCAGGCGTCGCTGTATCCGGTAATCCAGGACGCCAGGCGCGGACCGAAGTCGCGGGCCGGGTTAATGGCGTAGCCGGCGTTGGCGCCCCAGCCCAATCCGATGGCGACCACCAGCAGGCCGATGACCAGCGGCCCGGTATTGGCCAGCGGCGGATTGTTGACCGCGCTGGTGAGAGCGAAGATGACGGCCACCAGGATCGCGGTCCCGATGACCTGGTCGAAGAACGCAGTGAAAATGGTCACCCCGGCGTCCGGGGAGGTGGAGAAGATGCCCTGGGTCGCCTTGGTGTGTTGCGGGTCGACCTTATTGATGAGGTCGCTGTAGGTGAATCGGACCAGCAGTGCCCCGACGAAGGCGCCCGCCACCTGCGCCCCGATGTAGGGGGCGATCTTGCGCGCGGGGAAACCCTTGAATGTCGCCAGTGCGACGGTCACGGCGGGATTGAGATGTGCCCCGCTGAGTCGGCCGGCGACGTAGACGGCCATGGCCACGCCCAGACCCCATCCCCACGCGATGGAGTTGTAGTCCCCAGTGGCGCCGGGCGCCGTCGTGAGCGGTGTTCCGCCGGTGACGACTTGGGCGACAACTCCGCAGCCGAAGAGGATCAGCACCATGGTGCCGAAGAATTCCGCGGAGCACTCGCCGAGTAACGGGGTTGGTTTCATGGCGGCGCCTACTCCTTACCGTGAGTCCCCGCGCGCGTCCGGCGCGAGAGTGCTGCACCGGAAGGTAGCAATGTCGTCTTGTTCAGGTGCGGCTTTGGTAAAGGTCAGCGTCGGAGCCAACGGCCGCGGCCGAACGTTTCGAAAAGTTGGCCGATCGGTGGCGGCACGTAAGACCGGGGTAGGCCGTCCTGCGGTGTCGCCCGTCTTACGGGGTGCTACAACCGTGAGGTGTTTGCAGCGAAGGCCGGCGCCGCGGACAAGCGCAGAAGGCGCCGCCGCGGCTTCGCCGCTATGCTGGCGCTGCTTCTCCTCGGAGCTGTCGCCGGGGTGCTGCTCTGGCAGAACCGATCAGCCGGCAGTCTGTCGGGTCCCTCGCCGACCTGGCGTGCCGACGAACCGTCGGGCATGCCAAGCGTTGCCGGTGCGACGCCACGGTCAGCACGCTATGACGCCGCGCGCCGGCAACTGACGGATCTGCCGGTGCGCGGCTGGGACCGCACCTCGGACTTCGGGCGCTCCCAGTTCGGACAAGCCTGGAGCGACGACGTCAACGTCGAATTCGGCCGCAACGGTTGCAACACCCGCGACGACATCCTGCGCCGTGATCTGAAGGATCTGGTGATCCGTCCGTTCACCTGTTTCGCCCAGAGTGGCACCTTGGTAGACCCCTACACCGGGTCGGTGATCGCGTTCGTACGCGGCCCGCAGACCTCCAAGAGCGTGGAGATCGATCACGTCGTCGCACTGGCAGACGCCTGGTACAAAGGGGCCCGCGCCTGGGATCCGCAACGCCGGTTGGACTTCGCCAACGATCCGCGCAATCTGCTCGCCGTCAGCCCGGACGCCAATTTCAGCAAAGCCTTTCGGGATGCGGCGTCCTGGCTGCCGCCCAACGAGGCGTTCCGCTGCGATTTCGTGGCGCGCCAGATCGAGGTCAAGAGCGTCTACGGGCTGTGGTTGTCGGCCAAGGAGAAAAAGACGATGACCGACATCATGGCCGACTGCTAGTCGAGCACGAGAGGGGAACACCCATGAGTCCACTGGTCGCGGTGGTCACCGGTGCCGGCCGCGGTGCCGGCCGCGGCATCGCCGAGGCGCTCGGCGCGGCTGGCTGGCGGGTCTATCTCACCGGGCGCACCGTCGGGGCCGAGGCCGCAGATGCCGTCACCGCCGCCGGGGGCGAAGGGATCGCGGTGCGAGTCGACCACCGTGACGACGGCGCAGTGGGAAGGCTCTTCGAGCGGGTTCGAGCCGAGAACGAACAGCTGAACCTGCTGGTCAACAATGCGGCGGCCATCAGCGACCGGCTCACCGACCCGGCGCCGTTCTGGGAGAAGCCCGCGGCGCTGGCCGATGTCCTCGACGTCGGACTACGGTCGGCCTATGTGGCGTCCTGGTACGCCGCGCCGCTGCTGCTGCGTGCCGATCACGGCCTGATCGCGTTCACCTCATCGCCGGGATCGGCCTGCTACATGCATGGCCCGGCCTACGGGGCTCAGAAGGCGGGGGTGGACAAGATGGCGGCCGACATGGCGGTCGACTTCGGCGGCACCGGTGTGAGCACCGTGTCGATCTGGATGGGAATTCTGCTCACCGAACGGATGCGTGCGCTGTTCGACGGCAAACCCGACGCCCTGCGGGACTTCGCCGAGCACGCCGAAACACCGCAATTCACCGGGCGGCTCATCGATGCGCTCTACCGGGATCCGGAGTTACCCGCAGTCTCAGGCCACACCGTGATCGGAGCCGAACTTGCTGCGCGCTACGGCATCACCGATGCCGGCGGCCGACGGCCACCGTCTCACCGGGACGCCCTGGGTGCACCACGGGAGCCCAGCGCAGTCGTCATCCGCTAGCGCGCAGTCAGTCCTCTTTGCGGATCAGCTTTTGCAGTGCCTTGCGGTCCGGTTCCAGCAATTCCGCGATCCTGGCGGCGTTGATATCGGCGACGATGATCTCGCCAACGTCCTTGTTGACGTTGCTGAAAATCCCGTGCGCCTGCATCTTCTCGGTCTGGTACTTGTTGTCCTCGGTAGGTGTCACGTAATACACCGCGTCGGCCTTGAACCGGTGCACCAGCCACAGATGCACCAGTGTCATGAGCCGCTTCTGCCGCAGCTTGGCGGAGTAGGTGTTCTGGTCGCGCACCGTCAGGATGCTGCGGCCCTGCCTGTCGGTGATCGGATCGAACACCACGTCGGCCAGCTTCTCGTCGTCGGTGTCGCCGAAGATGCTCAGCTCCAACAGATTTGAGCCGGCGCGGCGCGGCCTTAACTGCACCCGAAGGCGCTCGCCGAGCTTGTAGTGCTCGCTCCACAACGCCAGCCAGTCCTCCAGGAGCTTCTTGGGAACCTCCGTCTGCACCAGATGCTGAACCTGGGTTGATCCCTTACCCATCGACTTGGTGGTCGCCGTGCGACCGGAGGACGCGGCCAGAGCCGCATCGCTGCGCGGCCCACCGACCAGGGTTTGCGGTGTCCGGTAGGGCGACTCGACCAGCCGCATCTTGCGCTGCAGCCTGGCCAGGGCGAGCATGCCGTCCTGGCGCAGCGCGGTGGCGAACTCCTCGGCCGCCACACCGTCGACCTGATGGCCGCCGTAGGTCATGAAGTTGAAGACGAAGCCCATCGTGGCGAGTTCCTCGGGGAAGGCCCGCATCTGCTCATCGCTCATGCCGGTGGTGTCCCAGTTGAACGAGGGGGAGAGGTTGTAGGCGAGCATCTTGTCCGGATACACCGCGTGGATGGCCTCGGCGAACTCGCGGGCATCGGCCAGGTCGGCAGTCTTGGTTTCCATCCACAGCAGATCTGCGAACGGGCCTGCGGCAAGGGATTTCGCGATCGCGTACGGGATCCCGCCCCGCACCTGGTAGTAGCCCTCCGGAGTCCGGGCCAGTTCGCAGTCCCACGGGGCATCGGTTCCCAGTTCGGCGGCCTTCTTCCGGGCTGCGTGCAGCGACGCGGTCCGGGCGAACTCGATCCAGTCGGCGGGTTTCATGGCCAGCGCCTCGCCCTCGCTGTCCTTGAATCGCAGCACTTCGGCGACTGCGTTGCCATAGGTGTCCAGACCCGCGTCGGACTGCCAGGCATCGACGAACTGCGACTCGACCCGGTCGAACAGCGCATCCAGCGAGCCCGACCGGCTGGCCGTCCAGGTCGACGCCGCCTCGTCGATGAGCCTTGCGATGCCCTTGGCTTCCAGCCAGGCGTCGGCGACGGCGTACTCGTCATCGGGCAGCGCGTACAACAGATGCCCGTTGATCTCGGTCACGCCCTTGGCGTGGAACCGGCGCATCATGGCCAGGAAACACGACTTGTACGGCGGGACAGCGAGATTGGTGACACCGAGCAGGAACGGCTGGTCCCGCTCGTCGGCCCGGCCGTCGATGAGGTTGGCGGCTTCGGCGTCGGTGCGGGCCACGATGATGCCGGGCACGCCCATGATGTCCAACTGGAAGCGGGCGGTGTTGAGGCGTTTGATCTGCTCGTCTGACGGCACCAGCACCTTGCCGCCCTGGTGGCCGCACTTTTTGGTGCCCGGTCGCTGATCCTCGATGTGGTAGCCGGTCACACCAGCCTCGACGAATCGGCGGATCAGGTTGCGCACGTGCGGATCTCCGCCGTGCCCGGTGTCGGCGTCGGCGATGATGAAGGGCCGGTAGTCGACGGCCGGGGTGGCCGCCCGCTGTTCGGCGGTCATCTGCAGGCGCTGGAACTGCTGGTTGCGGTCGGCGGTCAGCAGCGCGCGAACCAGGCCGGCCGCCTCATCGGGAACCTGGCTCAACGGGTAGCTGGCCAGGTCCGGGCCGGGATCCTCGGTGACCGAACCCTTCGCCGAGGTGGCCCAGCCGCCGAGGTAGATGCCCTCAATGCCGCAGCGCTTCATGGTGACGGCCTGACCGGGCGAGTACGGGCCGAAAGTGGTGACCGACTTGTGCTGGCCGAACAGTTCCCGAAGCCGGGCGTGGAAGGCGATCGAGGTTTCCCGCGCCACGGTGTAGTCCACCGGGATGGTGCCGCGTTGTTCGACCACCTGTCGCGCGGTGTAGAGCCGGGTGATGCCCTCGAAGCGGGGACTGTCGAAATATCGCTGAGTGGCGGCCACCTCCTGCTCGACCTGCGTAAGTGCGTCCGCGTCGACAATCGTCATGGCTGCTCCCATCGAGCCTCGTTCGCCAGGGGTGTGACTCTCATCTAACCCCGGGTGCCGCCTAGTGCCCCGGCGGGGTGTGGGGAAGCTCCGCCAGCGGCGGGAGTTCGGCAGGCGCAGGCGTGGGCGCCGGCGGTGGCGGGGTGAGGTCGGCAGGCCCGGGCGCTGGCGCCGGCGGAGGCGGCGGGAGTTGGGCAGGCGTGGGCGCCGGCGGTAGCGGTAGCGGTAGCGGCGGAAGTTCGGCAGGCCCGGGCGCCGCCGGGGCGGCAGGCAGGTGCGCGTTAAGGTCGATTACCGGCGCCTGTTGCAGCGGTGCGGCGGCGTCCACCGTTGGTTCGGCCGGCGTGGCCGGTTCGGTGTCCATCCGCTGGGCCTGCACGGGCAGGTACATGTGGTTGGTGAACTGCGGCTGATAGGCGCCGCCGCCGCCGATGCGCACGCCGGAACCGCTCTCACCGCTGGACACCGGTGTGCCGTCGGGCAGGGTGACGGCGGCATGGCCGCTGTTCCAGCCGATCACGACCGAATTGGGCGCGGTGCCGTAATGGAATCCACGGTCCAGCAGAGCCGACTCGATGTTCCCGGTGTTGAATCTGCTACCGAATGCCGGCCGGCCGGAGGCGACGTTGGCAACCCAGGACGCCAATCCGGAACAGTCCGTACCCGCCGGTGTATCGCCGCCGGAAATGTAGGGCGTGCCCGACACTTGCGAGATAAGCGACAGCAAGGTCGCGAGAGCAAACATGCAAACAACGCTAACAACACATCTGTCATTCAACTAAAACCAGTGTCTGACATCACGTTTGGCCGTGTTAGCGGCGGTGGTGGTCGCAAAGGCGCTCAACAACAATAGATTTCGAGCATCGAGACTGCTTTGATACAGCAAACATGTCTTCCAGCAGTGACTTTAATGATTCCGTATCGCGGCCGTGACAGGGACAGGCCGGCTCCACCACGTCGGTCCTGCGGGTGAAATCCTTTGCCGATGTGGTTTCGCTCACAGTCCCGCCCAGCGTCGCCGGATTACCGGATTGCCGGGTAACGATGCGCCGACACCCGCGGCCGGAGGAGGATCACCGCATGCGCAAGTACCACAAGTTCTATATCGACCACCTGCAGATCAAAGGCACTATCGGCTACGGCACGCGCAGTTACGCCGACTGATCGAATGCGGGTCCTGGTCCAACGCGTGACAACCGCGTCGGTGGTGGTCGACGGTGAAGTGGTCGGCGAGATCAGCCCGGCGGGTCAGGGGCTGCTTGCTCTAGTCGGAGTGACGTACGGCGACAACTCTGATGTCGCCCGCCGGATGGCCGAAAAGCTCTGGCAGTTAAGGATTCTCGACGATGAGCGCTCGGCCTGCGACGTCGGTGCACCGATTCTGGTGGTCAGCCAGTTCACCCTCTACGCCAATACGGTGAAGGGTCGGCGGCCGTCCTGGAACGCAGCAGCCCCGGCGGCGGTCGCCGGGCCCCTCGTGGATGAATTCACCGCCGCCCTGGAGGTGTTGGGCGCCCAGGTGGTGACCGGACGGTTCGGTGCGCACATGCAGATCGCGTTGGTCAACGATGGGCCGGTCACGGTGATGCTGGAACTCGGTGGATGACGGTCAATCGAGACCGCCGCCATGCCCCGAAACCTGCGCCAACAATGGCGGCGCGCGTGATTTGTTACCGATCCGCGCTCAGGCGGCGACCACGCGGAAGAGTTGACGTGAGAAAGTGGGGGGGTTATGCACACCCACACCTTCGTCAGCTACGAGGAATTCGGCCGTCGGTTCTTCGAGGAGGCCGTGACCGAGGAACGCGTGGCGGCGGCGTTCGCCGAGATCGCCGGCGGCGACATCACCATGGGGCCGATGGCACAGGGACCGGGCGGGCTGGCGAAGGTCACCGCGCGGGTCAAGATCCAGGAACCCCATGTGCGCCGCAATCTGGGTGACACCATCACCTTCGCGGTGCGCATCCCACTGCTCATCGAATTGATCGTGGATTTGCGGCTGGACAAACAGCGATTCATGGTCGACGGCGACATCGCGCTGCGGGCCACCGCCAGGGCCGCCGAGCCGTTGATGATCGTGATTGACGTCGCCAAACCCCGGCCCTCCGACATCGCGGTGCACGTGACATCGAAATCGCTGCGCGGTGAGATCGTCCGGCTCATCGGCGGGGTGGACGGCGAGATCCGCAAGTTCGTCGCCGCCTACGTCGCCGAGGAAATCGACAGCCCGTCGTCGCAGCAGGCGAAGATCATCGACGTCGCCACCCAAGTTGCTTCCGCCTGGGACGCCTGAGCGCGTTACCGTCCGGCTATAGATCCAACGTCAACCGTTCCCCCGCCGGCGCCCGCGAGACGCAGGTCAGCATCATTCCGGCGGCGCGTTCCGGCGTCGTAAGCAGCGTGTCCCGGTGCTGGACGACACCGTCGATGACTCGGGTGCGGCAGGTGCCACAGAACCCCTGCTGGCAGGAGTAGGGCGCCCGGACGTCGGAGCGCTGCAGCGCCGCCAGCAGGGTCTCGTCGGCAGCCACACTCACTGTCGCGCCGGTGGACGACACCGTCACGCTGAAGGGTTCACCGTCTGACACCGGCGCAGCGGCGAAGCGCTCGAAATGCAACTCGACGTTGTCCCGGCCGACGAGCCGCTGTCGCACCAATGTCAACATCGCGGTGGGTCCGCAGGCGTAAACAGTTGTGCCGTCGGGGCATTCACCCAACAAATCACCTGCGTCCGGCACGCCGTGCACGTCGTCGGTGCGGATCTCGATGCGGTGATCGAAGCGGCGCACCTCGTCGATGAACGGGATGCTCTGCGCGCTGCGGCCGACGTAGACCATCGACCAGTCCACGCCGAGGCGTTCGGCCATCGCCAGCATCGGCAGAATCGGTGTGATGCCGATGCCGCCGGCGATGAACCGTAGTCGCCGGGTGGGCGAGCCGTAGCCGGGAACGCTGAGCGGGAAGGCATTCCGCGGACCGCTGGTGGTGATCACCGAACCCACCGGCAGGCGATCGTGTACCTCCATCGACCCTCCGCCGCCGTCGGGAATGCGGCGAACGGCGATCCGGTACTGGCTGCGCCAGGCGGGATCGCCGCACAGCGAGTACTGCCGGACTCGGCCGCTGGGCAGGTGGATGTCGAGATGGGCGCCCGGATGCCACGACGGCAACGGGGACCCGCCGGCAGCGGTCAGGGTCAGCGCAACGACGTTCTCGTCGCGGGCCACCATGACGCGATCAGTCACGGTCAGGGCCAAGGAGCGGTCGCGGGCGGGCGGCGGGACTACTCGACGCGTCCCTGTGACAGCCAGCACCGCGCTGAAGGCGGCATCGGCCGCACCCAGCAGCGGGGTGGGGGCCGCGCGCAGACGCCGTAGCAGCATTTAGGCGTGTGCGGCCCGCGCCGCAGGGGAGCTGGCCAGGTAGGCGACGGCCTGGGCGGTGGAACCGACATCCTGCGGTGAGTAACCGGGGCGGAAGTACGACAGCGTGGAGGAGCCGAACAGGGTGCGGTAGAGCGGCAGCAAGCCGACCTGCGAGTCGCGGGCCCGCATCCGCTGCATGCGCAGCCAGCTGATGTCGAGTTCGGGATCGGTCCGGCAGAGATACCACAAGCCGCGCTCGAAGAACGTTCCCATCACTGAGATCGCTGCGGTCATGGCCCGGATCCGGGCCGGGTAGCTGTCGTGGAAATAGGTGGCGACCTCATGGGCGACGCACCGGTGCTCGACCTCCTCGCTGCCGTGCCAGCGGAACAGGTCCACCATGGTCGGGTCGGCGCCGAAGTCATCCCAGGTGCAATTGAGGGAGAAGTCGCCCAGTACCGCGGTGTAGTGCTCGATGCCCGCGATCAGCCACAGCCGTTCGCACAGGTGGTTGAGGCGGCGCTTCGGATCGGCCGAGGTGCTCGGTGCCAGGACCTTGCCGATGATGTAGTCGACCTGTTCGAGGATCGGCCGCGGGTTGACCCCGCGGGCCTCCATGAACTGGTGCAGCATCCGCTCGTGGGTATCGGCGTGCACCGCCTCCTGGCCGATGAACCCGCGCATATCCTCGGCCAGTCGTTGGTCTTGCACCAGCGGGAGTGCCTCGTTGTAGGTGCTGACGAACCAGCGCTCGGCCGCGGGCAGCGCTACATTGAGCAGGCTCACCATGTGCGACGCCACCGGGTGGCCCGGAATCCAGTGCAGTGGGGTATCTGAGGCGTCGAAATCCACCTTGCGGGCCTGGATCTGAACTGGGCCAGGATCGATTTCCCTGGCGAAACGGCGCGGTCGCAGCATGGTGCACCTCTCGACGAGACGTTGAACCAAGTCTAATCGCGGCGTGGCCGCCGATCAGGCAACTCCGGTCCTAATCAGCCAACCGGTGTCGGGATGACCGTCACCACACCCGGCGCGCCCGGGGTCGGGCGGGCCGTGGTCTCGGTGCTCGGGGCGACGCCCGGGGTGCTGGGGGCGGCGCTGGTGGCAGGTCGCTGGGGTTGTGCCTCGGCAGAGCAGTCCAGGTTCAGTTGCATCTTTCTGGTGGTGCCGAGCACCTTCTGGCTGGCCACGACGCATTGGGCCTGAGGTACGTCGCTGCCCACCGAGCCGCCGAACACGCTTGCAACGCCCTGCGCCCGCAGGATCGCCACCGCCTTGGCGTACGGTTCGCCGACCACGTTCAGCGTGGTGTTGGTATCACCCGGGGCGGCATTGCCGGTGGCCGCGCCGAGGCCCAGCACAGCCACCGCTGCACCGGCGGCGACCATGCCGCCCGCGGCAATGCCGAGTTTTCGCACGTCAAGCCTTCCTGGTCCGGGTTCGAACATAGCGCAGAGCGGGCTGGAGAGGGTTCTGCAGGCTTTATCGCCGCAGCGCGCGCTGATGTTTCTAGCGGTGATGTTTCTAGAAGTCCCGCCGATGCCGTTCCTGCTCCAGCACGGCGTCGAGATCGGTCAGCCGCTTCATCGAGGACACCGCCCGCGCGGTGCGCATGTTGGCCGACAACAGATCGGCGTGGCGGTGGGTGAACGCCCAGTAGCCTGCGGTGAACGGGCAGGCGTCCTCGCCCAACCGCTTCTTCGGGTCGAACGGGCATCGGCGACAGTGGTCGCTCATCTTGCTGATGTAGGCCCCGCCGGAGGTGTAGGGCTTGGTGGCCACTTTTCCGCCGTCGGCGTGCTGGCTCATCCCGATCACGTTGGTGGGCATCACCCAGGCGTAACCGTCGACGAAGGCACTGGCGAACCAGTCCGACAGTGCGCGGGGGGAGTACCCGCGCTGCAGGGCGTGGTTGCCCAGCACCATCAGTCGCTGGATGTGATGTGCCCAGCCGCGATCGCGCACACCGGCCAGGGCTTGGCGCAGGCATTCGGCTTGCACCGCGTCGGCGTCGAGGTTGGTCCACCAGTCCGGTAGCGCGGTGTGCGCCCCGAGGTGGTTGCTGTCGAGGTACTCCGGTCCGAAGTGCCAGTACAGCTGCCACATGTATTCCCGCCAGCCCAGGATCTGACGGATGAAGCCTTCCACCGCGGGCAGGGGGGCTGCGCCGTCCCGATAGGCCTGTTCGGCGGCGTGTACGGCGTCCAACGGGTGCAGCACGCCGAGATTGAGCGGAACCGACAGCAGCGAGTGCGACATCGCCCAGTCGTCGCTGAGCATGGCGTCCTCATAGCGGCCGAACAGCGCCAGTCGATGCTCGATGAACTGCGCCAGTGCTTCCTGTGCTTCGCGTGGCGTCACCGCGAACAGTCGGGGTCCGTCGGACCCGACCGTGTCGATGCCCATCGCGTCGAGGTCGCGTCGCACCTGCGCGTCGATGTCGTCCTCAACAGGCCGGAAGGGCGGCGGGACCGCCAAAATACTGTGGCCCTTGGGCGGAGGCTCCCGATTGTCGGTATCGAAGTTCCAGCGGCCACCGACTGGTTGGGAGCCCTCCATCAGGACCCCGAACCGGCGGCGTTGCTCGCGGTAGAAATCCTCCATCCGAAAACGGCTGCGGCTCCTGCCGTCTTTCTGGCGCGCCCAGTGCCCGAACTCAGATCGCGGTAACGCAAAACCCGGGTTCGGCAAGACCTCGGCGACGAGGCCGTCGGAACGTAACTGGTGTACGAACTTTTCCGCGCTGTGTGAGGTGGGCTCGTGCACCAGAACCGGACGGCCGTAGCTGTGCAACGCCTCCCGGTAGGTGCCGGCCCGGATCAGGGTGGCGCGATCGCCCAGATCGGCCTTCGCATGCCGCAGTGCGGAGAGCACCAGGTGCAGCTTCTGGCGGTGAAAGTGCTTACGCCGCAATGCCGATTCGGCCTCCACGAGCAGAATCGGACGCTTCGCGTGCGGGCCGCCGTAGAAGGCTGGGCCGAGTTGATCGGCGAACAACCACAGTGGGGTGTCGTGGTCCTGTGTGGAGGCCGTCACCGCCTTGATGGTACGGCCCGCCGGAAGGTCCGTTTTGCGCTACTATCCGGCCGTTCAGCAACCTGTTACCCAGCCGATGGGGGATATCACTCGTGGCCCGACTTCCGGAATTGCGCGGACTGCGTTCGCTGGGATTCCAATCCAAGCTGTTGATCATGTTGCTGGCGGTCAGCGTGCTGTCGGTGCTCGTCGCCGGGCTCATCGGATACGTCTCGGGCACCAACTCATTGCGTGATGCCGAGTACCAACGGCTCACCCAGCTTCGGGAATCGCGCGCCCGCGAAGTCACCACCTTCTACACCGGCCTGAGCAATGCCGCGACGGTGCTCACCCATTCCGACGCGGCGATCACGGCGATGAAGGACTTCACCGGCGCGTTCGCCGAGTTGCAGAAGGCACCACTGCCGCCGGGAGCCAAGGAGGCGGTGAATAAGTACTACGCCGACGTCTTCGATCCGGCCCTGGAGAAATTCACCGGTCAGAAGGTTGACGGTGCGTTGTACCGTCCGACGTCGGATGCCCAGACCTATCTGCAGAGCCTCTACACGGTGCCGGCCAAGGGCGACTTCGCCGCTTCGGCGAAGATCATGAACGCCGGTGACCCGAGTGCCTGGACCAAGTTCAACGAGCGCTACCAACCGTTCTTCAGCGACTTCGCAAGCCGTTTCCCGTTCGACGACGCCCTACTGATCGACACCGACGGCAACGTCGTGTACTCGACGCTGAAGCAGACCGATTTGGGAGCCAACGTCAACAGTGGTCCGTTCAAGACCACCAAACTGGCCGAGGGTTTCCGCAAGGCCATGCAGGCGACATCGGTGGACGAGATCGTCCTGACCGACTTCGAGGAGTACGCCCCGGCGTACGGACTGCCGACACCGTGGATCCTCACCCCGGTCGGCGATGAGAAAGGCATCTACGGCGTTCTGGCAATGCAGCTTTCGTCGGAGGAACTGGACAACGTGATGACCGGCAACCGCGGCTGGGAACGTGACGGGCTGGGAAAGACCGGTGAGACCTATCTCGTAGGACCGGACAAACTGATGCGCTCGGTGTCCCGACTCCTGCTCGAGGACCCAGAGCGTTTCGCCCGCGAAGCGGCGGAGAACGGCACTCCGGAGGACGTCATCGAGCGGGAACTCGCTTCCGAGAACACCGTGTTACTGCAGTCGATGGGCAACAGCACATCGGTCAGCGAGGCGCTCAGCGGAAATACCGGAGTGCGCACTGGAGACAACTACCTGGGCCGGAATGTCAAAGTGCTGTCCGCCTACGGGCCGCTGAACCTGCCAGGCCTGCGCTACGCCGTCATCGCCCGGATCCACGACAGCGAGGCGTTGGCCCCCGTTTCCAGGTTCGCGCGCAATATCGCCCTCTCCACCGGGGCGATCGTGTTGGCGGTGTGTCTGTTGGCTCTCCTCTTCGCCCGAATCCTGACCAGTCCGGTGAAGCAGCTCGCGGCGGCGGTCGACCGGGTTAGGGGTGGGGAACTCGGCATCCGCGTTCCGGTGAC
>Ga0164292_10000893_pt1 | contig 23802 bp, 46 predicted proteins | sample GEODES117metaG_FD_111486 | JGI IMG/M metagenome (GOLD analysis project Ga0164292, IMG submission 111486) | Eutrophic lake water microbial communities from Lake Mendota, Wisconsin, USA - GEODES117 metaG | ecosystem: Environmental > Aquatic > Freshwater > Lake | place: USA: Lake Mendota...
ATGGTTTGGTGCGACATAAACGATAGCCAAATGAGTGAAAGAATGTTTACAATGAATTTATCATTATACGTTTTAGATATTCAACGAGCAGACAATAGTAATGAGATAGATGTATTGAGTGATACGTTAAGCATAGGCAGGGATTTAATAGCAGAATTGAGTGACCCAATTTACCAAGATTATTTTAACGTAAGATATGATGTAAACTTCGGACAAGTTCGTGAAGGCTTTCCCGATGTAGTGAATGGATGGAAATTAGACATAGCACTTGACCTAATGGAATTAAACGACAGATGTCAAGTACCAACAATTTAAACAAAAATTTATATATAATATTATGAGTACAGCATTAGAAAAGATTAGCGGAATGGGTGGGTTCTACGTGAACGCAGGAACATCCGCAAGAACAGGGTTAGCAGTAGAGAGTATAGTTGTAATGACTGATTGCGTTTTTACAGCATTTGCCATCAATGGAGTTAATCAAATGACTACAAAAAATTTAACAGGTGTAACGATTAAAGCAGGAACATATTTACCTACTAATCCTAACTTTCAAATTACTGCTTATACATTGTCGAGTGGTTCAGTAATTGAGTATAATTAATGGCAAATTTTCCAACGATAGCGATAGGTTTACCATTTGTTCATACAGGCGGATTAAGTCAAGAGGCGCAAACTTATAGAACAAATGTAATTGCGAATGGAGGCAGCATTTCGGATTCTGTATTGGCAATTATTGACACTAATTTGATATTGCCTTTAGTTGCAAGTGGAGATTGGGCAAAGCTTGACAAATTTCACTTGTATGCAGGGGTAGGAAATGCTGTTGCAGCAAGGACTAACATGGTTTCAAGTTCTTATTACATTAATCCTGTAAATAGTCCGACATGGAATAATTCAACAGGATATACGGGCAATGGATTGACATCATATTTAGACCATAATTATAACCCAAGTTTGGGTGGTACATTGGCAGTATTAAACAGCGCAACTATTGGCTATGGTGCAAAATATGCAAGCATACCAAGTACGCAAAGTTTTGGTGCAAGACAAACAACTGGAACAGCGTGTAGCCTTGCTATTTTTAGATTTGGTATTGGTGCGATTGGTGGGATTGTGAATGACGCAACTGACTTAAACAATTCAAATGTAGTATATAATTCAATCGTACTTCATGCAGCACAAAGAAGCGCAGCAAGTGGCAATAATTGTAAAGCAAGTATTATAAACACTAATTTTTTATTCGCAAACACAGCATCAGTAGCAGTTCCAAATTTGAAATTATTTGAATTGGCAAGAAATCAAGATGGCACAGCGAACTCATTTGATTCAGCACCTCACTATTATATGTTTGCAGGCAATGGTTTGATTTTGACAAACAATGTTTTTACTGCGATTAACAACACATTAGCAGCATTAGGAATATCATAATGAAAGTATTAAAAGGAACAACAAAACAAGTATCAGATTTAACAGGCACTTATGCAAATGGGGCTGAAATCAGATTTGTAAAAGATGGCAATGATAATAACATTATTGGACTTGAAGTTTTAACAGATGATGACTTCATTGAAATACGAGAACAACTATTAGCACTAACTAAAATTGATTACGTTAAACCAAAAGAAGATGCCTCATAGATTTTTAGATATTTTTGTTTCAGTACTTGGCTTCGTAGCCTTGTTAGAAAAACATAATTTTTTATTCGCTTCCATAGCCTCAATATGTACCATCATCTATTGGATATTTCGTTTTTGTAATTGGATAATCAAGATGATAACCGATAAGTCTATTGATGATTTTGAAAAGGGATTAAAGAAATGATTCAATTTGACTACATGATATTGGGTGTTTTATTCGCACTTATTGCAGGCTATTGCAGAGCCTTGTTTGAGTGTATAATTTTGTTTGATTCTTTATTTGAGAAACATGGTTATAGTGAGTGGTGGAGTTATGCGAGATTCACTCGAAATAAAATTGGATATTGGGAGAACACATTCCCAAATGATGGAGGACATCGAATCAAAATAATAGAGTTTATTTTTGATGCCTTAGCGTGCGTGTGTTTGAGTTATTCGTATGATGAAATACTACATAGCTTTATGGCAACTATGATGTCTGTAATCATAACTTATTTTTTTATAAAGTCATTTGGATTTGAGCAAACCTTTAAGGAATTGAGATGAAAAGATTATCACTTAGAAACTACTTTGAACCCACACCTAAGAACGTCAAGAAATGGCTATTAGCAATTAAATCAATATTAGCGACCATCTCGGTTTCTGCTTATGTTAATGGCAGTGAAAAGGTAGCTTTTTGGATATTAGTGGGAGGTGCAGTTATAGATGAACTAACAAACTTATTTAGCAATGAAAACGGGAATTAGAGGATTAGGATTAATAAAGAAATTTGAGGGCTGCAAACTAACTGCTTATACTTGTCCTGCGAATAAAGTCACGATAGGTTACGGAAACACCTTTTACAAAAATGGAAGTAAGATAAAATTAGGCGATAAAATTACACAGCAACAAGCGGAAGAATTATTGATGGATTTATTGCCACAATATGAAGCGATAGTTAACAAGAATATTAAAATAGATTTAACCCAATACCAATTTGATGCCTTAGTTTCTTTCGCATGGAATTGCGGTAAGTCTGAAACCTTGTTTAGATTAGTTAATAGCAAGTCTAAAGACCTTAAACAATGGTGGGAAACACACTACACAACGGGAGGCGGTAAGGTATTACAAGGCTTAGTAAATCGCAGAAAAGCAGAGGCACAATTATTCCACTTATAAATGGCAGGTCAACCAACTATTAAATCAGATATTGCAAAAGAGTATTTATTAAAGTTCCCTAACACTGCGAATATGACTTTAGCAAAGAAGATTTATGCTGAAAACAAAAGTGTTTACAAAGACCTCGAACAAGTTAGGAATCACATAAGAATTTTAAAAGGTGTTTATGGTGTTAAAAACAAACAAGAAACTCATGTTGAATTTCGCAAACAATTTGAATTACTAAAGAAAGATTTGCCAAAAGGCGAAAGTGAAAGAATACATCCTTATACACTACCAAAAGCAAGTAAAAAGATTTTAATTATAAGTGATTTGCATATTCCTTATCACAATGATGATGCAGTCTTCGCAGCCTTAGAATACGGATTAGAACAACAAGTAGATACTATCATAATCAATGGTGATTTGATTGATTTTGCGACCATCTCAAGACATGAAAAGGATATGAGAAAGAGGTCAGTTAAATATGAAATGGACTGTACAAGGGTATTCTTAAAAGGTTTGAGGGCTATGTTCCCAAAAGCACTAATAGTATGGAGTTATGGCAACCATGATTTAAGATATGACAAGTATATCATGCAAAAAGCACCCGAGATATTTGATATTGAATTAATACAACTGCATGAACTATTAAAGTTAAGAGATTTAAACATTATAAAAGTAGATTCAACTCAATACATCTATGCAGGCAAATTAGCTATATTTCATGGTCACGAAACTGGATTAACAAGTGGTGGTGTAAATCCTGCACGTTCTTTAAGATTGAAGTTAAATAAAAGCGCAGTTACATCACATTTCCATCGGGAAACAAAAGACATGGGAAAGAACTTAGACGAACACCCTTATTCATGTTTCTCAATCGGTTGTTTGTGCGATTTGCATCCTGCTTATATGCCAATAAATATGTGGACACATGGATTTGGGTATTTAGAACTTAGTCAAAATGGAGATTATAAATTTTATCAAAAATCAATAATAGAAGGAAAAATTTTTTAGGTTTAAAATTTTAGTATATTTGCAATAGTAGTTTTTTGTAAGATTTCGTTTCATTAATTTGGTTAAGAGCCTCGAGTAAATCGGGGCTTTTTTTATTTTAAAAATTATTTTTTTATGTTAAAATTAAATCCGACTTTTGAAGTGTTGTTAAGGTCGCACTTAACTAAAGATATTAAAAATATTACTTTCGGGTAGATAGGATATAAAATTAGTCTTCAAGTGCGACATTGAGGGCTTTTTTTATGCCTAATAAGTTGTATGGATTGGACTTGTTGAACAAAAATCAATCAGTAGTATAAAGGGGTTTGATAATACAAGTCGTGCCATGCTCATCCAAGCAACACGCACCCGAAAGCAGCAATGCCTCCTAAATCAAACTTAACGAAAAAACCATACCTTTAAATAGGTTGAATAAATAATAATTGGTTGGGTACGGAAGTCTTTATATTGCTATGTTTACCTTTTTACTTTAAAGGGTATTCCACTCCTTCGGGTATAATGGACTTACTATGTTTAAATGATAATAAATATTAGATTTGCTGCATGAAAAAACTAATAACAATACTTTGCTTCACTTGGTTATTATCGGGCTGCCTATACACAAAGAAAAGAGCAATAGAGAAATTTTGTACAACAGATAGTATTCCTTATTCAATTATAGTACATGATACAATAGTTATAAAGGCAATACAAGTAGATACTTTTTTTAATTCAAGTTTAGATTCATTTACGATTATCAAAGACCGCTTAGAAATTAGGTACAAGAAAGTTGGCGAAAAGATATATATTAAAGGCGAATGCAAATCAGATACTATCTATAAAACAAAATTAGTTGAGGTGCAAGTGCCAACAAAGGTTAAGAAATTAGAATGGTGGGAGACTCTATACATAAAGGCGAGAGATTGGTTCGCTGTTATAGGCTTTTTAGCGATGTTCTTAGGATTCTACTTATTGATTCCACATAAAAAGAGTGAGTAGTTCGGAAATCCCGAACAGTTGAACAGCCCTAAAAGTTACATTTTGGGGCTTTTTTTACGTTTATGTTAAAAAATAATAGCTTGATTTATAGTAAGTTATGATTTATTTTTATTCAATGTTTTGTAATGTCGTATAATTGTACGACCATTGTACTCAGATAAACGAAACAAATATGACAACTACAATTAACAAAACATGGTTTAAAAACCAATTAAGAAAAGGGAACTTATTAGTTAAATGCACTGGTAAATATACAGACGATTACGCATTTGATAATTCAACAAATTTCTCAAGAGAAAAAGAATTTAAACAAGCAGATGTAAATATGTTTGACGATTGGTATTTAAGCGTATTAAAAGTTTGGGGTAATAAGCAAGGCGAAATTAGTGCCTGTTTTGCAAATTGTGAATATTACACATTTAAAGTAGCATAAACAAAAAAGGGGAGCAGCATCCAACCAACTGCAAAATTATTATGAAAAACTTAAGCAACGAAACAAAAACACAAACTGCAATTCAAATGGTAATTATGGATGCAATCGAAAAAGGACATACAAACGCAACTGAATTAATTGAGTATATGAAATCAGAAGTATTTGAAAAAGCAGTAAAAAATTATATCAATCTTTTTAATAACAACTAACTAATCAAAATAATATGACAACCGAAATAATGAAAATCAGAACTGAAAAAGAATTAACTAAAATGGGTTATTCAATCAATGATGCAAAAAGTTTAATTGATAAATATTGGAATCAAGTTTCTTACTTAAAAACAGCAAGAGCAAAAGCATTATACATAACAGCATAAATCAAAAGGGGTGCAGCATCCAACCAACTGCATTAATAATGACAAGAACAGAAATGACAAAGAAGAACCGAGACCAATTAGCAACCGACTACAACTTACGAATAAAATTAAGTTTAGATTTAGGCTGCAATGAGCGAACTATTCAAAGGTGGGCAGTAAACAATAGCCCCAAGTTGACAACAGATAGCTTCCTTAACTACTTTAAAAAGCACGCTAACTACACAGAACCAATCACCAAAGAAATCAAAATAAACCAATTAATCGAACACTAAAACATGGAAAAACTACTAAAAAGAATCATGTATGGCGAACAAGTAACGACCATGCAGAACAAATCAAAATCAAACACTATTTTAGCACGATATGAGCGTGTTCAGAGGCTGCGAAACATTGCAATAGATGATAATACATTCTGCAAAGTTTACCAAGCTAACAGGCTGCTAAAAGAGTTAACAATCAAATTAAATCAAATCAATTCATACCAAACTTTAAACTTAAACTAAAATGAAAGTAACAAACCAAAACCACAAATTAGCATTTCAACCAAAAGAAATTACAATTCTTATTGAAACTGAAGAGGAATATCAAAACATTTTAAACCTAACACTATGTAATGTAAGTGTTCCAGAGGCTGTTAAGAATTTCGCAAAAGAATCAAATAAAACTATCATTGAAAATTTATTAGATTCAATCCATAAATCACTTTAATCAATAAAAATATGAACACACACCAAACTACTAAAGAATGTTTAATACGCAACTTTCAAGAGCAATTAGACAGCGAAGAAACTTTTACCACACCAAACTATCGTTCACTATTTAATATTGCAACAGACATGATAATTGTACTGTATGAAGTTGAAACCGCACGCAAAATGTATTCAGATATTTACGCAAGTTTATTGAAGCACGCACCCGACAAAATGGATTGGTTTATTCGTAAAATGTGGAGACATAGCTTTGAGTTAAAACTTGACAAGTCAGATTTTGACAAGTTGTTAGCAGCGATAGATATTAGTCGAACTTATGGCTTTTCAGTTGAATATGCAGTAAGTAAAATACACGATACATTAGGACACATCATTGAGGTTCAATACACACCTAAGCAATCTAATTTTATCTTCAATTCAATTCTAAACTACGACCAAGTATTAACTATGATTAGCGAATACAAAGACACCGCATTAATCGACACCTGCGATTTTGGAGTACCTGAACATAAAGAGATACCAGTAATGTATGACTTGAATGATATGTCATTAGAAGAAATTTGTCAAGCATACTTAAACATGGGTGGTCAACCTTTAATAATAGAACCGTAACCATGCCAAGAACACGACACATCACAACACTCGAACAAACCTCAATAGGTGCAAATGGTTTCAGATTGCAGTATCTATATGAAAAGAAGTTATTTGAAGTATGCCACAGCCACCATAACGGCAGGGCTGATGTAATCGACAGAACACTTTTTGTAAAAGAATCAGATGCACGAAAGTACTTAGAACAGCTAATGGCAGAAACCCAAGAGCGAATAAACGAATTTAAAGTTAATCAATCATTTCCACTAATCACTAAAATAATATGAGAACCATAAGCATAGAATACCGAGAACTTCAAAGGCAAAGAAACAGATTATTAGAGTGCCAAAGAAACCACACCGCAGCATTGAATAGAAGATACCTATATGAGACCGATGAAGCATACAGAGAATGCACAGAAGCACTTAATGAATGGGACAAGCAGACCGAATTAGTCGCTAAATTGCAGATTGAATACACAGCATTAACTAACAAAGGAGATTTAAGTTATGAGTAGAGAAAAGCCAAGTCACAAGCGAATAGATTACAAGTCAGGGAAGACCGAATCCGTAGTTATGGAAAGAGACCTGCATAATGCCCAGTATCGAATTATACTTTACAAGAAAGGCGGTGTAGGAATAGTCCAATATCGTTCATCAACAAAAGAAGCAACCGAATTATTCAACGAATTACTAAAAGAACTAAAATGATTGAAACTACTTTTGATACTAAATTATATGGGACTTGCTGCAACTATGCTTATTATTGTTTAAAGAAACTAAACATAAAACAATATAAATCTCAAGATGTTGTCAATGAATTTTATTTTAATAATGATGTAAATAACGATAATTATAAGAATTTAATTTACTCAACTATTCGAGAATTATCATTAAAACCTCTTCCTAGATATGAAACTGAATTTACACCTAAAATAAATCATGTAAAAGAAACTTTAGCGCAATGTATAAAATGCAATGAAGTGAAACCTTTGGATATGTTTTATAAATTTAGATTAAATCCTTCCAAAAAATGCAAGCAATGTATATGTATTGAAAATAATCGTGATTATAAAATAAAATCATTTCACAGACTATTGAGAAAAAATAGCAATGAAATTGATAAACTCGATGAAATAATAAATTTGTGTAACCAAAAAAAACAAGAAATATTAAAAAATGAACTACCAATTACTCAATGATTTAACGACAAATTTAAGGCAAATTTTAAATTTGATAAGGGATTACAAAGAACAGATTATATACTTGCAGGAGAAATGGGCAGAGACACAAGATACGCATAGCAGCAAGTTATTCTTAACACAAATCACAAACTGCGAAGCCCAAATCAAACACAACGAAAAGCAATACAAACAAACCATTAACCAAATAAATGAACTACTACAATGAACGAAAAAAACCAATTACCAACACTTGCGGAACTTACGCATGATGTAGAACTAAGCTACAAGAATGATGCTTTCAACTTATTATTAAGTCAGCAACCGCCTGCAACGTGGGTTAAAAAACACCCCTACATTCGAGATTACAATTACCTACCTATTGACAAGGTCGAACACTTATTGAAGAAAATATTTAAGCAGTACAAAATAGAAATTACTAATCAAGGTACAGCCTTTAATGGTGTATGGGTAACGGTAAGAGTTCACTATTTAAACCCTACAAACAATGAGTGGAATTTTCACGATGGGATTGGTGCTTGTCAATTACAGACTAAGAAAGATACATCACCTGCAGATTTAGCTAATATTAATAATGGTGCTTTACAAATGGCTTATCCAATAGCTAAAACCATAGCAATCAAAGATGCCTGCGATATGTTCGGTAACTTATTTGGGGCTAACTTAAACAGACGAGATACAATCGAATTTAAAGTAGATTCAGATACATTGAATTTCATCAAATCAAATAAGGAGAAAAATATATGATTAGCAGATTCATATTCGAAACAAAGGAGCAATGGAAGGAATATCGCAAAGGTTTATTCACAGCATCCAATATCAATAAATTAACCGCAAATGGTAAAAGCGAAACAGGCTTATCAGTTGGTGCAGTCAGTTACATATTAGAAACCATCAACGACCAGGTTGGCGAACCAAAACCCGACATCTTCAATGCAGCGATTGAGTGGGGATTAGAGAATGAGAGCCAAGCGGTATTGAGATATGCAGAGGATAACGGATTAGATGTTAATGATAACGACTTCATCTATACTTCGGTGGGTGGGTTTGTGTTCTTTACTTACTTAGGAATATGCGGTGGAACTCCAGATGTGATTTTAAAAGATAAGATAGTTGAAATCAAATGCCCAAACTCCGATACACACCTCTATAATAAGTTATTTGTGAACGCTGATAACATCCAAAAAGAATATCCGATGTATTATGACCAATGCCAACTTAATATGTTTCTAACGCAAAGAAAAGAGGCAATTTTAATGAGTTATGACCCGAGAATAAAACAGCATGAGAACCAGGTTCACTATATTACTATTCCTTATGACAATGGCAGGATTGAATTACTAATGGATAAGATAAACGCTGCTTCAAATTATCGTGATAAACTTTTAAAACAACTTAATGGCTAATTGCAAATTCTGCAAAAAACAATTCACTCAATTCAATAGCTTAAACAAGGTATGCAGTATCAAGTGTGCTATTGAGTTGGGCAAGTTAAAGCCTGCTAAAGTCAATTATAAAAGAGTTAATTCGCAGTTAAAAAGTGAAGCAAAAGAGAAACTTGAAACGTACAGCCAAAAAGTAAACAAGGCAAAAGTAATATTCCAAAAATGGATAAGAGAAAGGGATAAGAATGAACCTTGCATATCATGTGGAACATTAACAGCAAACGAATGGCACGCATCACACTTTAAGAAAGCAGAAACTTACAGCGGAGTTATATTCAATGATATTAACGTCTGGAAATCCTGTAAAAAATGCAATGTTTTTCTCAATGGTAACGAATTAAACTATCGTGAAAGACTTGTTAAAAAAATAGGACTTGACCAGGTTATCGCACTTGAAGACTTAGCGAATGAAACACGAACAAAGAAATGGACAATAGAAGAATTACAACAAATTAAAAACAAATACAAAATAAAATGAAAACAATAACAATAGAATACAATGGATTACAGACCTCAATCAAATGGACTGATGAAGTTACACCACTTGAAGCATTAGGACTGCTTAGGTATCATGAAAAGAATGTCTTTGCAGGCTTATTAAAGCACAACGAAGAAAAGAATGAGAAAAAAGAACCTGAACAACAAGTTTACATAAAAGATATGGATTTATCGGTAAGAACTAAGAACTGCTTACTTGATAATAAAATCTACACCTTAAAAGACTTAGAGCAATTAAGTGACAGAGACCTTTTGAGAATCCGAAATTTCGGCAACAAATGTCTAAGTGAATTACAATACATTTTAAAAAACCTAAATAAATAAATTTAAAAAAACCAAACCAATAAACACATGAAAAAACCAAAAACACAAACCGAATCAATCATCTGTTACTTGATAGCAGGGAACAACATCACATCAATTCAAGCAACTCAAAAGCAATTTGGGTATTGCACCAAGTTACCGCAGCGAATTGCTGACATCATTGCACTGGGATTCTCAATCAAGAAAGAACGAGTTACTAAGTTGTCAATCTTTGGCAATAGCTGCTCATTTATTGAGTATTCGCTTGACTTCAAGAAGACATCTAAAAAGCTAATCAATACTTACCAATGATAGTCAAGATAATAATAACAATCACTTTATGGGAATTATTTGTGAAAAAGTATCTTCTAAAATTATTCCATTATTTGATTAACCATTAGTTATATTTGTAAAAGAAAATTGGAGCAACAAGACTGAAACCTTGCCGATTTATGACATCTTAAACACGACATTTTTAAATAGCCTGTTTATGAGTATTTGGAAGCCTAATTGATGGGGCTTGTTTCAGCCAAAGAAAATAAGCAGGCTTTTTTATTTTAAAGCGTAATTGGTGCTTAACTAATTAATAACTTATGGCAGTAGAAATAATATTTAAAAGTTTTGAAACTTCTGGCGAATTAACTATAAAAGTAGAAAACAATTTAATTCTAATTGAAGCTCAAAGTATGAGCAATTTTAATCCACCTATTGAATTAATATTTAATAAGTATGATGCAGTAAAATTATCTAAGGAGTTACGTAGACAAATTTCAATGTTGGAGGTTTAAATTATGGCTGAAAACAAAAAATCATTCATCCTTTATTGTGACCAAAAAAGTGTTATTGATATGCTACCTGATGAGATTGCAGGAAAGTTATTTAAACACATTTACGCATACGTTAATGATGAGAACCCAACATCTGATGACCTACTTATCAATTTAGTTTTTGAGCCTATTAAATTGCAGCTAAAACGTGATTTATTAAAATGGGAAGGTAGTGCAGAAACTAAATCTATAAATGGTAGATTAGGCAATCTAAAAAGGTGGAATGAAGATTTACATTCAAAAGTTATTAAAAATGAGATTACCATTGAAGATGCTGAAATAATCGCAAAACATCGCAAAACATCGCATGGCGATAATTTGCAATCGCCACCTATCGCAAACATCGCTGTAAATGTAAATGATAATGTAAATGTAACTGTAACTGATAATGTAAAAGTAAATGATATAGAACAACGCAAATTAAAATTTGCTTCAACATTAGAAATATTTTTACCTCAATATGGTCGTGAAACTTTAAATAAATTTTATGGCTATTGGACAGAACCCAATAAATCAAATACAAAGTTTAGGCAGGAATTAGAAAAGACTTGGGACTTAAATAGAAGATTAGAAAGGTGGGTAAGTAATAATTATAACAAAGGACAAAATTTGTCCAATAAACAACCGAGCAAAATGGAATCAATGGTTAATTCAGCAAAAGAGGCACTTAATATGATACACGATGAAAATACTTAACGGTTTCGGGCTTTGTGTCCGTTGGCGATTTAAAACACAAATGTAAAATTGAAAAACAAATATTGATATGAGCAAAAAAGTTGAATTGAAAAACGAAACCGCCAATGGCACAAAACCCGTGTTATCGGCTGCTTCTTTTAATTGGGTGAGTGTTTACATTCAGAAACCAATAGAAGGGCAAAAGGTCGCAAGTAGAATATCCAACGAGCAAGGATATGTTGGTGAGTGCATTTATACTAATGGGTATTTTGAAACTTACCGAGACCATAGAAACAGAATTGAAATAACGAGGTGGAAACACGATGAATGGGCGGCTCTTTGAAGTTGCCGATAACGTTTTGCGTATATACGAGGTACGCCTTAACGAAAATTTCAAATTATAAACAAATGCTTTTAGGCGTATCTTGTATATACGCTGTTATAAGCTGTAAAAATTACGACAATGATAGTAGAAATGCCAAAAACATTAGAAGATTTTAAAAAGGTGAGAGAAACAATTTTGGAACTTATGGCTAATCCATATTGCGACCAATTTATGTTTTTGTCATTGAGTGAGAAACTTGATAAAACGGATGCCAAAATTGAGGAACTAAGCAAGTAATTTTTATTGCTTATAACTATTGGATATAAGAACTTTTATTATAAATTTGTAACTATAAATGAAAGATTTAATTATAATAAGATATACTTTTGAACCATACTTTAGTGGCTATTATGAAGATGGAAACTGGTTTAATAAAGATGGCAAAAAAATTAATAAACGTAGCTACAATGGCTGCATCTGTATTCAAGATGGGCAGCGTAGATATGGTATGAAAAAACTAAAAACATTTGCAAAAAAAATAGAAACAACAAAAACCAAATTACCATTTTAAAATGAAAACAAATAACAACCACTACTTAACTGCATTAAACTCAAAACTAATAGTTGATATGCAGCAACAAGAACTTAAAGACCGAGTAATAAAAGTACTTGCTAAAACTTATATTGACTGCGGAAAGGTCATTGAATCAAAAGAGTTAATCAGCCTATCCAATGGAGTGATTAATGAAATTAAGCGATACTTTATTAATTTAAAAATTGATGAATTAGACTTATGCTTCCAAAATGGTGTAAGAAAAGTTTATGGCGAATATTTCGGTTTAAACATCGTAACCTTTCACCAATGGATTAAGTCCTTTATGGCTGAAGAAAAGCGATTAGATGCTATTAAAATACGTTCTACACCAAGAATTGAACCTATAAAGGAATACACCGCAGAAGATAAGCTAAGAATAAGGGATGAATTTATGAGTTTTCACAAATCACGTTATCTTAAATTACGTAATTTTGGTAGCTATGAAGCATCTATTGAAAGTATTTACAAGATTTTAGTTGAAACGAATGAGGTAAGTAATATCGAGTTTAACGCTAATATTCAAGAGGCTTATGATTATGTTTTAGAAGACTTAGAATATCAGTCTAAAACGAATGATTTATTACTGCGAAGAAAATTAAGAGCGAAGATTGAAACGCTATCAATGGAAAGCAAAGAAGTAATTAACATGGCAAAACAAATAACAATAGAAGACTTATGGAATCAATAGAAGAAATAATAAATCGAAATTACACCGCCCAATTAAAGCGAGGTAAAGTCACAAAAAAAATAGATTTCTATGATTGGATAATCGACATTCGAGATGAAATAAACGAACTATGGAACAGTTACCCCAAGCACAATTCAACCTTTGATGAAAAGGAATTAGCCGATATTATTCTTGTTTGCTTGTCAATGTCCAAGCACTATAAAATAGACATCGTGAAAGTATTGGAAGAAAAGACAAAATACAACGAAACAAGAAAGGATTAAATTATGAGTAACCCAAAAGAAAAAGCAGCCGCAATGATTCTAAAATACACAATAATTTTAGAGTATGATTTTGTTTCAGATTTAAAATGGTATCCACCTAACGATAAGTACCGAAACAATCGCATTAAAAAAGATGCTAAAAGATGTGCATTAGCAGCCTTAGAGTATATAATTGAACAAAACAATGTTTGGATTATGCAAACTGAAAAAGGCAATAACAATTATTGGAATGAAGTAAAAAAAGAAATTCAAAAATTATAACTAACTTTGCATCAATGGAAAGAGAAGATGAGATATTTGCACTACTAAATCCTGATGAATGAAACCCGATAGGCTGCATTTGGTTGATATTATTGTTAGCGACAAGTCATTTAAAGAAATGTGCTTCAAGATAAATACACACTACGCTGAAGACATCTACCAAGAAACTATCTGCGAAATTCTAACCATATCAGATGAACGACTGCCCGAACTTAACTATTTAAAGTTTTGGTTTTATCGAGTTGCATTTAATGTAATGTCACGCAATGGGAAGTTAGGTAAAATAGTTCTAAGGGAGTTAATTGAATTTGACATCTACACACCAAGTGAACTAAGCAAAGAGATAATGACTAAGGAAGCGGAGCAATTTATGCTTTCCTTAAATGAGTTTGAGAATCGAATTATCTTATTATATAATCAGTTTGGTGATATGAAGAAAGTCCAACGATTAACAGGGATTAGTTATTCGGCACTAAGGGCAGTCAAAGAAAAAATTAAACAAAAAGCGAAACAAATATGATTAAACTATTAATAGTTGTACCCAGTTACCCAAAGATAAGCGGAGTTGATTACCATCGCTTGTGGATGCCACATAACGTGATGTCAGACCTTTTTAAAGATGAGATTGAGATTAGTTTAATAAATGAAGTTGACAGCGCAACAGATGAGTTCTTAAAGGACTTTGATTTGGTTGTGATGAATAGGTTTTCCTCGAAGACAAACGAACCACAGGCACTAATTGATAAACTAAAAAGAGTTGGATTGCCTTATGTGATTGATTTGGATGATGATTATATATTACCTAAAAATCATATCTTATACTATGCAGCAAAGCATGGCAACCATACCGAGCAGATTAGTTTAGCAGTAAAGAACGCAACCGCCTGCACCACCACACACGAATTATTAGCAAATACACTCACGAAGGAATTAGGGCAAAAGAATATTTACATCGTACCTAATGGGATTTATCCTGAAGGACATTTTGAATTAAGAGAACCACAATTCAATGGTAAATTAAACTTTGGTTGGAGTGGGTCAATCACGCACTTAGAAGATGTAATATTAATGCACGATGGTTTGTATTCGTTATACACCGCAGATGATTATATGGATAAGTTTAGAGTTGTTTATGGTGGATTTGCAACGCAGTCTGAAACAAGTCAAGCTATACTTAGTGTATTGAGCGCAAGAGGCAAGGCAAGTGAATCTCAATTTGGAATCTTCAAAGAAACTGGAGTTAAAGAATATGGAAACTTTTATGACCTTATTAATGTTTCACTCATACCGCTTCGAAATAATAGATTCAATAATAACAAGTCAAACCTTAAATTATTGGAATCGGGTTTCAAAATGAAAGCAGTAATATGCAGCGATGTATATCCTTATTCACCCGATCTTAAACATAATGTAAATTGCCTAAAAGTTAAACATAAAAACGATTGGTACAAACACATGACTAAGCTAATAGACAATCCGAATCTTGTTGAAGATTTAAGGGCGCAATTATATATTGATGTTCAACGCTACCACATGACTAATGTAGCAACAGAACGCTTTGAAGCATACAAAGAAATATTGAATAACAACAATAAATAGAACATTGACTACAACATTGAGTACAACATTGACTACAACACCTTAAATAAGATTAATAAATAAGATATACAAATAAAGTATTAAATAAGATAAATAAAGAATATACATGATAACACTTTTAGGATTGCCTTTTTTATGGATTTCATTCTTCACCGCAGGTAGTTTGCCTGCATGGTTAGACTTCAAACCTTTTAACTGCATTGTGTGCCTTTCTTTTTGGTCTACATTATTTGGTGTACTATTATTTATATTTGTACCGATAACGCAACCTTTCCTTATTGCATTAGGTTATGGTGGCTTTGCAAGTTACTTAGCTATATTGATGAAAAGACTTTTAATTAAACTATACTGATGAAAACCTTTGATGAAATTTACAGCGAGATAATTTTTAAGGATGACACGATTCGTTATTCATTACGTGAACTCCTTCACGTTTTTCAAACTGAAAATAGTTGGATAGGACAAACAAGCCAACTGCTTCAGCTAAAAGAATTTCAACATGAATTAACAGGAATAAGACCAGGCGGTTGTTCCGGATGTAATATTGAAGTATTGATGAATATGATTAGGTGGGTTAATAAGTATGAATCAGATAAGGCAGCCCAAGAAATAAAAGCAAAGAAAAAAAATGATAAACGATAAAGAATTTTTAGAAGCAGAATTAAAAATGGGAATTGACCCATTCAATCAAGACTTTATTAACCTATGCAATGCAACTGCAAATGCAATAGAGAATGAAATAACATTTGAAACTGTATTGGATTATGGTGCAGGTGTAGGGGCTTATGCTGATGCTTTTCATAAGAAAGGTTATAACGTATCAGTCTATGAATACTTTGAAGCACACCGCAATTATATGGCTGAAAATATGCCACACCTAAACGTAATACCTAAACCAATAACAACTGATTTAATGTTGTTTATTGAGGTCGCAGAACACATGACCGATAAAGAATTGAAAGCATTATTTAAAAAGATTAAACCTAAACATATTCTTTTTAGTTCAACACCAAACACAACGGATTGGGATTTAGATTGGGGACATATCAACATCAAGACACATGATGAATGGAACACAACCTTTGAAACATTAGGCTATGAATTTATAAAAGACTTAACAATGCCAACAAGTTGGAGTAAATTATACAGACTGAAATGAAAATAAATCTAATTAAACCGAACCCAAACAATCCGAGAATAATAAAGGATGACAAGTTTAAGAAATTAGTACAATCCATCAAAGACTTTCCGCAAATGTTAGAACTGCGACCTATTGTTATAGACGAAAACAATATCGTATTAGGTGGCAACATGAGATTGAAAGCCTGCCAAGAATTAGGATTAAAAGATGTGCCAACTATTTTTGCAAAAGACTTAACCGAAGAACAAAAGAAAGAATTTATCATTAAGGATAACGTAGGATTTGGAGAATGGAATTGGGATGATTTGGCAAATGGTTGGGATGAGGAATTATTAGTTGAATGGGGCTTGGATTTGCCAGTATTTGCTGGAATTGAAATAGGAAGCGATGGTTTTAGTTTACCCGAAGGCGATAAAGCACCATTTCAACAAATGACTTTTACCCTTGCAGATGAACAAGCGGAGCAAATTAAAAACGCAATAGCCGATATTAAAGCAACTGAAGAATATAAATACTGCGAAACATTAGGAAACGAAAACAGTAACGGAAACGCACTTTATTTAATTATTATGCAATGGGCAGAGCAAAGGAAATAATTGTTAAAGTAATACCGAGTAAAATTGCTAATGAGTTTGTAAAGAAGCATCATTATAGCGGTAAGGTAGCCGCAACAGGTTTAATTTGTTTTTGTGCTTTTTTAGATAATAAAATAATTGGGGTTGCACAATGGGGAAGACCTATAAATAAATATTTACATTTACATTTAATTGAAAATACAAAATGGAATGATTTTTTAGAATTGAATAGATTAGTATGTATTGATGACACTCCTAAAAATACTGAAAGCAGATTTATAAGTATTTGTTTATTGTTAATTAAAAAAAATGCACCACAAGTAAAATGGGTAATGAGTTTTGCAGATGCTACGCAATGCGGAGATGGTACGATTTATAGAGCAAGTGGATTTGTTTTGACAAACATAAATGATAGTAAACAACTTTATGAATTACCAAACGGAGAAACTTTACATTTAATGGGATTGCAAGGCGGACAGCACGGAGCATTAAGAAAAAAAATGTTAGAAAGTGGTTATGGTAATGCTAAAAAATTTATGGTTGAGGTTTTAAAAGGAAAACCATTAGTAGGTAAACAATTAAAATACATCTACCTAATAGACAAAACCTGCAAAATAACCGTTCCAATATTACCATTTAGCAAAATAGATGAAATGGGAGCAGGAATGTATAAGGGTAAAAAAATAACCCTACAAGAGCGTAAGGTTATAAATGAGAGCGGTGCAATAGATTCGAACTTAACCTCTAACTTGGAAAGCTAGCGTGCTACCATTACACTAACACCGCTTATGATGCAGCAAATATAAAAGAATAAATTAAATAAAAAAATGGCATACGACAGAACTAAAATATACCAACAAGCACTTGACTTAATAGAGAAGAAGAAACTCTTTTTTATTGAAGATGTCGTTTGTTTATTGCCAATTTCAAAACCAACTTTTTATGATTATTTTCAAATTGATTCTAACGAACTTAACACTATAAAAGAGCTACTTGAAAAAAACAAAATTGAAATCAAAAATGGACTGCGCAATAAGTGGTATAATGGCAACAACCCTTTAACTCAAATGGCATTGTATAAACTGATAGGAACGGAGGAAGAATACCACCGCATTGCATCAACTAAAACCGAAAACAAAAACATCAATATTGAGCGACCAATTTTTAACGGATTAGATATTAATGTCAAAAATGAAGAAAGTGAGTAAAACCGCTTGTCTTCTCGGTGGGCAAATCGCATTTTGATTTTAAAATATGCTACAAAAAACAACTGCACAAGATAAGATTGCATCACTGAATAAACGCATTAGAATAGTGAGAGGTGGCACAAGTGCATCGAAGACATTCTCTATTATACCTTTCCTAATTGACTTCGCTATAAAGGAAGCTAATAGTGAAATAAGCATAGTGAGTGAAACAATACCACATTTGCGCAGGGGTGCTATTCGTGACTTCATTAAGATTATGACAATGGTGGGGTTTTGGGATGACAGCAAGTATAACAAGTCAAGTCTAATTTACACATTCAATAATGGCAGCTACATCGAATTTTTTAGTGCAGACAGCCCAAACAAGTTAAGGGGTGCAAGGCGTGACATTCTATTCATCAATGAGTGCAATAACATAGACTTTGAAAGCTACTATCAATTATCAATAAGAACAAAGAAATTCATTTACTTAGATTATAACCCAGTTAGTGAGTTTTGGGTTGATACTGAATTATTACATGATAAGGACAGCCAATTAATAACCTTAACTTATAAGGACAATGAAGCACTTGACCAATCAATCATTAATGAGATTGAGAAAGCAAAAGAAAGGGCAAAGACTTCAACCTATTGGGCTAATTGGTATAACGTATATGGACTTGGGCAAGTAGGCAGCCTACAAGATGTTATTTTTGACCAATGGAAACAGATTGATACGATACCAGAAAGAGCCGAACTTATAGGACATGGAATGGACTTTGGATTTACGAATGACCCGAGTACACTTGTAGCAATTTATAAGTATGAAGGCAAACTAATCATTGATGAATTACTCTACCGAACTAATATGACAAATAATGATTTGGGTAACTTTCTTAAATCAATCCAATTTGGGCGAAAGGAATTGATATGTGATAGTGCCGAGCCAAAGTCAATAGAAGAACTAAGGCTGCAAGGTTTCAATGTTAGACCTGCGGTTAAAGGTGCAGATTCAATCAAGATAGGAATTGACATCTTGAAACGATACGAAATACAAGTAACTAAGAACTCCACTAATTTAATAAAAGAATTGAGGGGATATACATGGGAGAAAGATAATGAGGGCAAACTAACAGGCAAACCAATAGACAGTCTAAATCATTGCGTTGACCCTATGAGATATGTAGCACTCTTAAAATTAAATAACCGACCAAGCGGAAAATATTCAACAATTTCAATCTAAATTTATATTTATAAAAGATGATAGGCAATTACAACCAGTTAACGATTAAGCAGTTTTTAAAAATCAAACTAATTAGCGAACTTGAACAAGACCCACTTCACAGAAAGGTTTTGATTCTTAGTGAAATTAGCGGAGTATCAGTTGATGAAATCGAAAGTATGCCAATAGGCGACATGATTGAAGCATTGAAAGGACTTGACAAGATTGAGAATTTACAAGCGGATGAAAAGATTAAATTAAAATTCAAAGTAGGTGGCAGGCGATTTATTGTTAAGTGGAAAGAGCAAGAGTTAACGAGTGAGCAGTTCATTGATGTTAGTCACTTTTGTAAAGAGCCTGAAAAGATATTGAGTAACATACATAATATACTTGCTTCAGTTTGTGTAGAAAGGAATTGGTATGGCAAAGAATTAGGGTATAAAGGCGATAAGCATAAAGAGGTTGCAGACTTGTTTTATAATGAGATGAAAATATCAACTGCATATCCTATCATGCTTTTTTTTTGCAAATACTACGAGGCATTGCAGCGAAATATCCTAACCTTTTTGGAATCGGAAGCGAACAAGGCGATGGAGAACACGAAGGAACTGATGGAGAAATTCAAACTTTTAGAACCAAGTGGGGATGGATTGCAAGCATAAATGACATTTGCAAAGATGACCGAACAAAATGGGATTACTTTTTTAGGATGAATGTGATTGAGTTTCTAAATACAATGACATTTTATAAAGACAAAAGCGAACACGACAAAGAGATATGGACAAGGCAGCAGCAGCAGCAATAGGAGCAAAGTTTGGGGAGTCAATTAAAGACTATACAAAAGCAAGTGAGAATATCATTGAGGCTATTGTTATGGAGCATTGCAACGAAGGTATAAGGCTAATGTCAAAACAAATTAAATCAAAGGCAAGGACAGGTCAAGCAAGTACATTGGCAGCAAGTATGAGTAATGTTCCTATTCAAGTAAGTGCAACTAAGTTTCAAGTGAACACAATTAGCACCGAGTATTATGCTGACTTTGTAGACAAGGGAGTGAAGGGAGTTAAGAATAAAGGCAAAGCACCACGCAGCCCATATAGTTTTAGGAACTTAGGAACATCAAAGGCAATGATTGAATCGTTCAAAGACTACATTGCAAGGACAGGCAGCAAATCAATGAATAAAAAAACATTGATAAGAAAAAATAAGAAAAAACAATCAGACTTAATCACTAAGGAAGCTAAACAAATGGCAGTAGCAACTAAAATAGGAGGTATTAAACCGATGAATTTTATTAGTAAGGCAGATAATCCACAAAGGACAAAACAACTTGCAGCAAGTTTAGCAGCAGCATTAGGTAAGGCAATGGCAAAGAATATTAAAATATCAATCAATGGCAATTAACATCATATCAAATCCGAACAGCGTAGTGAGTGCATTTAATCAAATGGCTTTCAATGTGAGTAGCACGCAAGCAGGACAAACGAACTTTAACTTTTTAGCGGATGTATATGTAAGTGGAATAAACACCGCAGTAAGTCGAATTGCAATACCTAAACAACCGAGTGTAAATACTTGTTTGATTGATGCAAGTCCAATATTAAAGAACTATGTTAAAAATGATTTCTTTAATGTGAATAGTAGCTTTGCTTTCTGCGAGCCTAACTTGAATAGTCGGGCAAAATATTACGTTCAATTTGGTGAGTTATATGATGTCAGCGGAGTGCCAACTATTTACCCTGACCTTAGAAGATTCCCGACAAGTGGTAGTAACACCGCAGTTAATTCTATATTCGGATTTGAGCAATTCAATACTAATGTTTGGAATGGTTATGATGTAAGCGGATTTGGTTTCTTAACCGAGATACCCGAAAGGATAACGATTGAGCAAGGGCAAGAATTACGTTTGAGTTTTTATGACCCAAGTAATTTGATAAGATATTTATGGGTAGATGGTATTTATGAAGATTTAATCAATGCAAATAAAGTAAGTGGTGAGTTCTTATATAACGTAAATGTCAAAAACTGCTTAGATTATATTCTTGTTAATACAATAGGAACACACACAATAACACTTGCTAATAGTTTTGTCACAGAAGTTAAAAGCATAACTATTGAGATAGTCGCAGCGTGTTCTAAATTCGATACAATACGATTACATTGGTTAAATAACTTAGGTGGGTGGGATAGTTACAACTTCACAAAACAATCCATTAAAGCAATGGATATTGACCGAAAGCAATTCAAAAAGATGCAATCAATTAATTACTCAAAGAGTGATAGGTTAAAGACTAACTATAACACAACCATAATAGACAAGTTACAAATCAATTCAGATTGGATAAGTGATGAAATGGCTGATTGGTTTCAAGGGTTGCTAACAAGTCCTATCGTCTACTTAGAAAGGGGAGCAGATAACTTTGTCTCAGTTAATATCACCAATTCAGAATACTTAATCCAACAATATTTGAATGGTCGCAAAATTCACAATTTGCAGTTAGATATTGAATACTCATACAACCGTTATACGCAATCGCAATAATGCAGAAAACAGAACTAAAAATATACGCAGATAGTAAGTACTTCAATGTTGACTTATTCGATAATGAGCCTATTGAACTAACTAAGTCTATAATTGAATTGACTGAACCTGAACAAAGGAAGTCAGACTATACTAAGACAATCAACATACCAGGAACAGCAAACAATAATTCAATCTTCACAAATATATTCGATGTTAACCATTCGATATTGAACGGAGATAATTCTAACTTTTATGTGGACTTTGACCCACGCAAAAAAGCTAATTGTATTTTATATCGTGAAGGTATTCCGCAGTTAAGAGGCTATTTGCAAATGACATCTATTAACATACTTGATGAACAAAACATCACTTATGAATTAGTAGTATATGGAAGGGTTGCAAATTTGTTTCAAGATGTCGGAGATAACTTATTAAGCGATTACGATTTCAGCGAATACACGCACTTGTGGACTGAAACGAATGTAAGAAACTCAATCAATACATCAATTATTATTAATGGTGTTACTGCAAATTTCCAATTAGGTAGGGGTTATGTCTACCCTTTGATTGATTATGGATTTGATAACAACAAACAACAAACTTATAATGTTGACCAACTATACCCTGCAATTTATGTGAAGACTATTTTAGACAAGATTCTAAGCACACATGGGTATAGGTATGAAAGTACAATCCAATCGAATACCTTTTTAAATTCAACAGACTTTAAGCGGTTAATAATTCCTTCAAGTGGAGTTCCAAAACTAACATCAAGTCAAGTAATAGATAAGACATTTGTAGTTGATAGAACAACGGATAATAATTTAGGTGCACCAACTAACAATATAGTTAAGTTAATCTTTAATCGCACTAAACAAAATACAGACCCTGTGGGAGTAGCTGCAAATCATTCATCATGGGTAGTGCCAACAAATGGAGGTGGAACTTATAATTTTGTTTTAAAGTTATTCTTTAATATTACGTTAGATAATAGTGTTACATTTAATCCAGGTGAATTTGTTAATTTCAATATGTCCGTTTATTTTAGAACTACAAGTGGAAGGGTTTTAAATCCTGGTGGAACTACTCAAAGTATTAATATGGATATATATACAAGAAGTCAAGATTTAACTGCTATATTTCAAAGTGACAATAGATTGATATATGATGGAGATGAAATAGAGGTGTATTGGCAAATTACAAATTTAAACATAAGAAATACTAGCATAATTCTTATTTATTTACCTTTAAGTTTTTTAAATATAATTGTTAAAACAGGAACAGAATTTTACGATATACCAAAATCCGAACTATCTGAATTTTCAAATATAAATCCAACAAACGGATTACCCGAATTAAAGGCTAAAGACTTCTTAACTGCATTGATTAAGATGTTCAATTTATACATTGAGCCAAATCAACTTGATGATAGGTTATTAGCGATTGAGCCTCGTGATATTTATTACAACGATAATGTAGTTGACATCACTAACAACTTAGATGTGAGCAAAGACTTTATTCAGAAACCTATGGGCGCATTAGACTTCAAGCAACTTGAATTTAGCTATGCAATGGATGATGATTATTGGAA
>Ga0164292_10000896_pt1 | contig 23777 bp, 28 predicted proteins | sample GEODES117metaG_FD_111486 | JGI IMG/M metagenome (GOLD analysis project Ga0164292, IMG submission 111486) | Eutrophic lake water microbial communities from Lake Mendota, Wisconsin, USA - GEODES117 metaG | ecosystem: Environmental > Aquatic > Freshwater > Lake | place: USA: Lake Mendota...
ATCTCGATCACCGCCTCCAAACCTTCGGGCGTGATGGCGCTGGCACGCGGATCGAGTTCGCGAATCGCGTCACCCACCGATTTGACGGAGCCAGAACTCCCCACGGCCTGTAGCCACCCGACTCGTCGATAAGCGTCTTCGATCGGTTCGAGCTCGCCCCGCGCCGCCACTCGGGCGCGCAAAAATCGTTTCGGCGACAGCTTACCGCCCGCGAAGAAGCGCTCACTCATCGATACGCAACCGAGCTGCGTACTCTCGAGTTTGATCGGCGTCAGATCCTCGCCGATGATCAGTTCAGTACTGCCGCCACCGATATCCACTACGAGCCGCTTACCCTCGCCGCGCGGCATCATATGCGCGACGCCCGAGTAGATCAGACGCGCCTCCTCCATGCCGGAGACGATTTCGATAGGCGCGCCTAACGCGGCTCGAGCCTTCTCGAGAAACGCTTGTTTACGATGCGCTCGGCGCAACGCGTTGGTACCGACGACGCGGATACGATCGGCATGCATATCCCGCAGGCGCTGCCCGAAACGCTCTAGGCACGCGAGCGCCCGTGCCGCGACCTCGCGGTCAAGCCGACCATCTGCCCCGAGACCCGACCCGAGACGCACGTTCTCGCGCAAACGGTCGATGACAACGAGTTGTCCGTGACTGTAGCGAGCCACGACGAGATGAAAACTATTGGAACCTAAATCGACGGCCGCCAGCAGTTCCGGGGTGCTTCGACCGTTCGAGCGTGCCACGCAAAAAAAGAATAACCGTTGCGGCCGATCAGGCTGCGAACGATGATCCGCACCCGCAAGTCGTCGTAGCGTTAGGGTTGCGGATGACGAATTGGGCGCCTTCGAGCCCTTCGCGATAGTCGATCTCAGCGCCGCTCAAATATTGCAAGCTCATAGGATCGACCAACAATTTGACGCCGAGATTCTCGACCAGGGTGTCGCCGTCCTGAACTTGCTCGTCGAACTCGAAGCCGTATTGCATGCCCGAGCAACCGCCGCCCTGCACGAATACGCGCAACATGAGATTGGTGTTGCCCTCGTTCTCGATGAGCGAACTCACCTTGCGTGCTGCCTCGTCGGTAAAGACGAGCGCCGGCGGCATGTCGAGGGGCATATCGTCGATGACGGTATTCATAATGCTAATTTTAGGTTCCGCTGCTACGAGCGTCAAAAGGCTGCAAAGAAAAATCGGCGGCGCCCGCGGCCGTGCCCGCGGGGCGACTGCTCGCCTCTGCGACACTCGTGACCAACGGGTACAGCTTGCCATCGACCCTGGCACCCAAGGTCATCTCGATCGCACCGTAGTGCAGGTCGCCGGTGACCCGGGCTTTTTCCCCTAGCACCACCCGATCGCGACAGCGCACTTCGCCGACGATCTCACCGTTGATCACGACGTTAGCCACTTCTACGTTGCCAACGACGCGCGCATCCGCACCGATCCACAGCGTCGTCGGCGCGCCATCGACGCCACCGCGCACGTCGCCGTCGATCTGACCATCGAGGTGCAGACCACCGACGAATTCCACCGTGCCGCGCAAGCGAGTGCCGCGCCCGATCAGCGTGTCGATGCGCCCAGGGACGGGCGGATTCTTGCGTCGACCAAACATGTTCAACCTCAGGAGGGATCCGGCTTGACGGGCCAGAGCCGTGATTGAACCACGGGCGCCGTGTTGCGGCCACCACTGCGAATCTCCACGCTGACCCGCTCGGGCACAAAACCGCCCGGAAGTGCGATCACCAACTCGAGATTTTCGAAGTAACGGAAGGAAAAAGTGCGCGGCGACAAGGAGATACGCTCGATGCGAGATCCGCGACGCCCCTCGATCGAAGCTTGCACGGTCCCCGACACGATCGACTGGGGATTGCCCGGTTGCACGAGCGCGAGTCGCAAAACCGGCGCCGCGCCCTCGAGCGACTGGACGATCCGGAAACTGCGAATCGCCACGGGAGCCCGAGGATTATCGCTCGCCACGACGCCCCGATAGAACTCGACCTGTTGCTGCAAACGCGCCACCTCGGCCTGCAATTCGCCGATGGTGCGAGCGAGCTCCCGTCGCTCCTCTTCCTGAGCCGTCTTCGAGGTGTCGTAGTCGGCTAGCTGCCGACGTAGCTCGGAAATCGTAGCGTCGCGATCACGCAGCTCGTCCCGCAAGCCGCCGAGACTGGCGAGGACGCCAGGCACACCGGGCCCGATGCCAGCCCGACCGAGCCCGTAGACCACGAGACCCGCGCCCAGAATCACCGCCAAAATCCACAACCAACCGAGCGGTGAGCGGAACCAGCGACGTCCACGCACGATCACAGGTTCGGGAAACGGTTTGCGCATCACCGCGTCGGTCTCGTCCACCAATTCGGATACGGAGGCAGGCCTTCTGGGAAAGCCAGTCGACCGAGCTCATGCAAGGCACGCTCGTAAACACGGCGCTTGAAATGAATCACTTCCTGGATCGGATCCCAGTAGTCCGCCCAACGCCACTCGGAAAACTCCGGTACAGCCGTGGTGTCGAAGCGAAACGGGGGTTCGAGATCGCGCGCGCGCAGCAGATACCAGCGCTGTTTTTGACCGATACACAGCGGCAGTTGCTCGCGCCGCTGAAATCGCGGCGGCAAGCGATAGCGCAACCACCGCCGAGTCACACCCACGATCTCGACGTGCGAGGCCTCCAGACCGATCTCTTCGGCGAGCTCTCGATACATACCTTCTTCGGCAGATTCTCCCTGGTGCAAACCACCTTGCGGGAACTGCCAACCTTTGCCACCCGCCCGACGACCCAGAAAAACGCGGCCATCACCGTGCATCAACACGATGCCGACATTGGCGCGAAATCCTTGAGCGTCGATTTGGTCTGTCATGATCGTGAGCGCTCAGGCCCTCTTGGCAGTCAGACTGCGACGGTCTTCGAGATATTCGCGGCCGCGCTCCATCAGTTGACTGAAGGTGTCAGGATCCTGCGCCAACACCGCACGACGAATCGACTCGACTGCTTTGGCAAGTGCCTCGAGCGACTCGGCACCGTAATCATTGAGTGCCTGAATTTCGTAATAGAGTTGCGGGCTCTCTTGCGCCACGCGTGTGGCAACATCGAGCTGCGCGTCGAACGTCGTACTCGACAACTTCGCGAGTCGCGGCGCCGCTTCACCGCTATCGGCGAGAGCCGTGAAGAACGCGATGTTGAGTGCGTGCGACAGTCCGAGCACGTACGCGATGAGTCGATCATGCTCGTCGAGCGTCATGGTGACTTGCTCGACCATGGTGGGCGCGAACAGCTCGCGTGCCCGCTCGAGCGCCTCGGCATGCCCCAGATCGACAAAAATGACGTGCCGACCCGAGAGTAATTCCGTATCCGGCCCAAACATCGGATGCACCGAGGTCACGCGACAACCGTGCGACTTGAGCGCCATCAATCCGGCGCGCAGCGGCGACTTGAGCGAACCGACATCGAAGATCACACCGGCAGGACGCCGCATGGCGAGTTCTCTCAACACGGCATCGGTAACGCCGAGCGGTGTGGCCACGACGATGAAATCCTGAGTTAACTCGTTCTCGCGCCAATCGCCGATATCGAGCGTGCCCGAGCGCGCTCCTGCCGGGTCACTGACCTCGACCAAAAAACCCTGCGAGACGAGAAAGTCCGCGAACCATCCGCCGAGCTTGCCCGCACCGCCGATCACGAGCGCACGACGACCCGAGCCGGAACCACCTGCCACGACGCTCGCCTGCTCCTGCGTCGTGAGTGAACTGCGGATCAACATCCGCATCAAATCTTCGGCGATCTTGGGAGAGACGCCCTTGGCCTCCGCCTCGGCACGAGCACCGAGTATGACTTCGCGCTCACGACCGTAATCGCGAGTCGCGTGGCCAGTCGCCCGCTTCACGCGCGCGATTTCTCGGCTAGTGCGTTGCCGATCGGCAATCAGCTCGATGAGCTGCCGATCGATGTCGTCGAGGTGTTTGCGCAAGTCATCCAAAGTCGCCATGTCTCGTCTCCTAACCTCCTACTATAGTCGGTGCGTGCCCGCGGGCTTGGCGTTACCATGCAGTCATGCCCGTTCCAGTGCAATTTTTACCCAATCCGCTGCCCACCAACCCCTTGACCACCGCCAACGAGTGGCTGGAATTGGCCCGCAGCCGTCGTGACCAACCGAATCCCAACGCGATGGTGGTAGCGAGTGTCAGCCCGAGCGGACAGCCCTCCGCCCGCGTCGTGCTCTGCAAAGAGATCATGGTCGAGCCGGGCTACATCTGCTTCTACACCAACTACGACTCGCGCAAGGGCCAGGAGATCGAGGCGGACTCGCGCGTCGCAATCGTGATGCACTGGGATCATCTCTACCGTCAGGTTCGAGTCGAAGGTCGCGTGGTGCGTGCGCCGTCTGCAGAGAGCGATGCCTATTTTCGCTCGCGGCCGTGGCAGCGACGCGTCGGCGCCTGGGCAAGCGCCCAGAGTCAGCCGGTTGCGTCTCGTGCCGAACTCGAATCTGCCGTGGAAGAAACGGCCAAGCGCTTCGGCGTGCCGGTGCCCGGTCCCGAAGACACACCCGCGCCGGCCGGTCTCGGTGACAACATCCCAAGACCCCCTCACTGGGGTGGTTATCACGTCTACGCAGAGGCCGTGGAACTTTGGATCGAAGGCGAATCGCGCATCCACGATCGCGCTCGCTGGACTCGCTCGCTCACACCGAGCGTCGATCGACATGCGCCGCCGACGGCGCTTGGCCCGTGGTCTGTAACTCGACTACAGCCGTAAGTTTCGCGCGTTAGCGCAACGCAGCCAGTATTGGCTCGTGTAGCACGCCGTTAGTTGCCAGCACGGTCGTCGTTGTCAAAGAAATCGGCTGGCCATCGAGATCGGTGAATCGGCCACCCGCCTCCTCGACGAGCACGGTCAGCGCGGCGATGTCGAGGATATTGACATCCGATTCGATCACCGCATCGAGTGCACCGCGCGCGAGCAGGTGATAGTGCACGAAGTCGCCATAGCCGCGAATGCGATTCACATCGGCAACGAGATCGCCGTAGCGCCGCCATCTGCGCGCATCGCGCGCCAGTGTTTTTAGGTTGCCACTTGAGACGATGGCGCTATCGATGCTGTCCACCCGACTCACCTGCATGCGCTTGCTGCCAAGCCAAGCACCCTCGCCACGCTCAGCCCAGGCGAGCTCGCAATACGCAGGCGCGGAAGACACTCCGAGCACCATACGGCCTTCGTGCATCAATGCGATCTGTGTCGAGAAAAACGGGCACTCCCGCACGAACGATTTCGTGCCATCGATCGGATCGACGAGCCATACCCGATCGGCGCCCATGGCGTGCTGGCCGGTTTCTTCACCGAAGAATCCGTAGCTCGGAAATCGCGACGAGAGAACAGCGCGGATCGCCTCTTCGGCGCGTACGTCTGCCTCGGTCACCGGTGATTTGTCGGCTTTGGTCACGACCGTGAGATTGCGTTGGTACAACTCTCGGATGACGACAGCCGCCGCTTCGGCAGCTTCGAGCGCAGCTTTCAACTCGGCGGATGGCATGAAAACGTCCTCGGCAACGACGATGCAGATGGTATCTTAAACGGCATGGGAAACCGCTTGAGCAAGATCTATACGAAGACCGGCGATGACGGCACGACCGGCCTCGGTGACGGCACTCGCGTCGCTAAGGACCATGCCCGCGTCGAGGCTTACGGCACGGTTGACGAGGCCAACAGCACCATCGGAATGGTACTCGCGGTGCCCGACTTGCCGGCAGATATCCGTGAATGTCTCACCGGCGTGCAACACGATCTGTTCGACCTCGGCGGCGAGCTGTGCATTCCGGGCATGCGTCTAATCGAAGCGCAACACACCGAGCGTCTCGAGGAAAAACTCGATGCGTTCAACGAGCCGTTGCCGCCACTCAAAGATTTCATCCTGCCGGGCGGTGGCCCTGCCGCAGCGGCCTGCCACCTCGCTCGTACGATCGTGCGTCGCGCTGAAAGGCGAGTTTGGAGCTTGGCGGCGCTCAGCCCCGAGCTCAGCCCAGAACCGGCGCGCTACCTGAACCGGCTATCGGATCTGCTGTTTGTGATCGCCCGAGTGCTCGCACGCCACGAGAACGGCGCCGAAGTCATCTGGAAACGCAATCGCGGCGCAGGTTGAGTTCGGCACACCGCCCTTAGGTCAACTGGGTGCCGCGAGCGAGCGCTCGTCAACTTCGCTCTTGATCTGCGTGCCGACCACGAGTGAGACGAACAGGCAGCAAGCCAACATGATGAAGGCGATCTGGTAGCTGCCGTAGATATCGAACAACACGCCGGTCACCCAACTGCCAAGACCCACGCCGACTGACTCCATCAAACTAATCGCTCCGTTGATGCGACCAATCTCGCGCAAACCGAAATTGTTGACAGCGAGCATGTTGTAGAGCGTGAACAACCCGCCCCAGCCGAGACCAATCACGACTGCCGAGATCACGACCCATTCACGTTTCATGGTGGCAAGCCCGATAAGGCCCGCCAGCATGATGACGAGGCAGCCCATGAAGACTTTGTGCCGGTCGATATAGTCGGCGAGCCAGCCATTGGCGAGCTTGGCCACCATCGCGACGACGCTGAAGAGACCGAGCAACGGCCCTGCTTCCTTCAGCGGCATGCCAAAGCCCTTATTCAGGTGCAGCACGAAGTGCTGCACGAAACTGAAGATCGCGTAGTAGGCCAGAAATCCGGAGATGCCGATCGCCCAGAAGGTACGCGTACGGATCGCCTCTTTGAAGGTGAGCCCATGCTGCTTGAGATCGCCCACCGCCTCGCTCTGTCCCACGGCGGAATACCCCGCTTGAGCCGGCGTACCCTTGAGGAATAGCAACACGATGACGAACAACACCACCGGCATCAAAGAATTGTAGAGAAAAGCCTGCCGCCAGCCGTAAGACTCGATCAGATAAGGATTCAGACTCGGCAGAATGGCACTGCCCATGCTCGTTCCCACGAGCGCGATACCGATCGCAAGCCCGCGATGTTTCACGAACCAGCTCGATACCAGATAAATCACCGACATCGAGCCTGCAGCGGATAGCGCGAGCGAGAACATCAGGTGGATCACGTAAATCTGCTTGAGCGCATCGCCCGACCACGATGTGTAGAACGCATACAAGCCAAGCGCGCCGAGCACCACCGCGATGGCGATGCTGATGTTGCGTCCAAGGCCCGGCGCGAGCGCACCGAGTGCCACCACCAAAATGCCGCCGAGGCCGATTGCGGTGACGATGGCGATCACTTGGATGATCAGCGGCGGCGCACCGTTGATCAGCATGCTGTAGCCAACGTAACCGAGCGTGAGGTAGACGCAACCTGTCATCAACAAATAACGCGGATTCAGCTTGTCGATCAGGATGCCGACGAAGGGCGCCATAAGCGCCGTCATCGTGAACTTGATGGTATCGGTGAACTTGAGGTCCCCGCGACTCCAACCGAACTCATCGAGCAGGGGCGGATCAAAAATCGTGATGCCCGTGGCGGTCATGCCGTTCGATAAGAAGAGCGCCAGCATGCCCATCACGGCCACCAGCCAAGGGTAGTAGCGCGGCGCTTCGCGCCGAGTCGTTATTTCACTCATGTATTAACCCCCGAAACGGCTGCGAGTTCAGTCCGCAAGCGCGTCCAATCGAATGATAGGCCGGGATCCGTCTTGCGCCCGGGCGCAACATCCGAATGACCCACGAGGCGGTCGGCTGACAGCGAGGGATAGGCGCGCAGCAGCGCGACGATCAGCGTCGCTAAGGCGCGATACTGCGACGACTCGTACGGTTCGGTATCGGCCCCTTCGAGCTCGATACCGATCGAAAAGTCGTTGCAGGCCGATCGGCCCTGCCACTCGGATACCCCGGCATGCCAGGCTCTGCAGTGAAACGGGACGTATTGGCTGATGCTGCCGTCACGCCGTACCAAGACATGCGCCGAGACGCGCAACCCTGCGATGCTGGCGAAGAAAGGGTGGGCGGCTGCCGACAAGTTGCCGCAAAAGAGACGATCAATCCAAGGACCGCCGTATTCACCCGGCGGCAAACTGATCCCGTGGATGATGATCAGCTCAGGCGCTTGACCAGCAGGCCTTGCATCGAAGTGCGGACTGAGCACCTGACGAGTGCCGAGCAGGAGGCCGGTGACGGGATCGACTGCGGTCATCGAGCGCGATCATGCCAGAATAAAGGCATGTTGCCGCTCTCCTCTGCCGAATTGCGAGAACTCGACCTCGCCCACGTGTGGCACCCCTGCACCCAGATGAAGGACCACGAGTCGCAATTACCGCTGGTACCGCTACGCAGCGGGCGCGGCGCTTGGTTGGAAGATACCGATGGCAAGCGCTACCTCGATGCCATCAGCTCGTGGTGGGTGAATCTTTGGGGGCATGCGCATCCCCACATCAACGAGGCCGTGAACCGTCAATTGGCGACGCTGCCACACGCCATGTTCGCCGGCTTCACGCACGAGCCGGCGGCGAAGCTTGCGGCGGAACTCACCCGTCGCGCACCGCAGGGTCTCAATCGTTGCTTCTTTGCCGACAGTGGCTCGGCTTCGATCGAAATCGCGGTGAAGATGAGTTTTCACTATTGGCAAAATATCGGCCGGCCGCGCAAGACTCGCTTCGTCACGCTGAGCAACAGCTATCACGGCGAAACACTCGGCGCGTTGGCGGTCGGTAACGTGGAGCTCTATAAAGCGATCTATCGCCCGCTGCTCATGGATGTGATCACGGTTAACTCGCCCGACGCCTACCAGCGCGCACCCGGCGAGACTGCTGCCGATGTCGCACGACGACGCATCGCCGAGATCGCAACGCTCTTCGCCGATCGCCACGATGAAATCGCCGCGATCATCGTCGAGCCGCTCGTACAATGCGCGGGCAGCATGCGCATGTACGATGCCGAGTTCCTCGTGTTGCTGCGCGAACTCTGCGACCGTCACGACATCCACCTCATCGCCGACGAAATCGCGGTGGGGTTCGGGCGCACCGGCAAACTGTTCGCTTGCGAGCACGCCGGCATTACTCCGGATTTTCTTTGTCTCTCTAAAGGACTAACCGCAGGCTACATGCCAATGTCGGTCGTGCTCACGACCGACGCCGTGTACCAAGCCTTTTACGACGAATACACCAAACTCAATGCGTTCCTGCATTCGCACAGCTACGCGGGTAACCCGCTCGCCTGCGCAGCTGCACTCGCCTCGCTTGAACTCTTCGACAGCACCGATGCGCTCAAGGCGAACGTGTCGCTCGCAGCACATTTGAGCAATGCGGCACGCACTGCTTTTGAGCAACATCCGAATGTGGCCGAAATCAGGCAATGCGGGCTGATACTGGCTGTCGAATTCGTGCGCGATCGCGATCGGCGCGAGGCTTTTCCTTGGCGCGAACGACGACACTTGCAGATCCATCGACACGCGCTCGAGCGCGGCGTGCTGCTGCGCCCCTTGGGTAATGTGATCTACTTCATGCCGCCCTATATCGTGACGCCATCAGAAATCGAACTGATGGTCACCGTGGCTCGCGAGGGGCTCGACCTCGCGGTCGCATGAGGCATCGATCGTGAGAGACATCCGCATCTTCGTACCCGACTTGCAGGCCCACACCGACGACCGCACCGTCGCTCTACCCGAGCAAGCATCGGCGCACGTGAGTCGCGTCTTGCGCATGCGAGCAGGTGATGTATTGACGGTGTTCGACGGTAGCGGCGGTGAATACTCGGCTGAGATCGCGAATATCGCCAAAAAAGAAGTCACGCTTCGACTCGGCGCGCACTCGTCGACCGAGCGAGAGTCGCCCTTGGCTGTAACCTTGATTCAAGGCCTCGCTCGCGGCGACAAGATGGACTACATCGTCCAGAAAGCGACCGAGCTCGGTGTCGCTCGAATTATTCCGGTCGCCACCATGCGCGGTATCGTCCAACTCGACGAAGATCGGGGTGACCGAAAGTGGCAGCACTGGCGCGCCGTCGCGGCTGCCGCCTGCGAACAGTGTGGTCGGAATCGTCTGCCGCAGATCGAACCGCCTTGCAGTCTCGAGCAACTTTGGCAAACCAATACCTTGCCGAGCTTACGACTGTTGCTATCGCCTCACGCACAAACCGGTATTGCGAGCGCTCTCATCCCGCGGCCTACCGAGTTGGCTATTTTGATCGGACCGGAGGGCGGTCTCGACCCGGAAGAAGAATCGCGCGCCGTTGCAGCCGGTTTCCGCCAAGTCACCTTGGGGCCGCGCGTCCTGCGGACGGAAACGGCAGGCCTTGCCGTGCTCGCAGCCGTACAATCCTTGGCAGGAGATCTGCAATGAATTCACGACCGACACTCGCCGTGGTGATGGACCCCATCACCGACATCAAATTCAGCAAGGATTCCACACTGGCGATGCTGCTCGCAGCGCAAGCTGATGGTTTCGAGCTGCGCTACCTCGAAATGGGTGATTTGATGCTGCGCGATGGCGTTGCACTCGGACGCACTCGGCCGTTGAAGGTGTTCAAGGATCCGGCCCGCTGGTTCGAACTCGGCGATCCGGGGCTGCAACGCTTAGGCGATCTCGATGCGATCTTGATGCGCAAGGATCCACCCTTCGATACCGAATATATCTATTCGACGTACATCCTCGAGCGCGCGCAGGACCAAGGGGCTCTCGTCGTCAATGATCCGCGCGGACTGCGCGACATGAACGAGAAGGTCTACACCGCTTGGTTCCCGCAATGCTGCGCTCCGACGCTCATCACGCGTGATATGTCGGATATGCACGCGTTTCTCACCGAGCACGACAAGATCGTCTGCAAGCCCTTGCACGGCATGGGCGGGCGATCGATCTTCGTGCTCGAGCGCGGCGATAAGAACACCAACGTCGTTTTCGAAACTTTGACCGATTACGGCGCAAATTACGCCATCGTGCAGCGCTACCTGCCAGAAATCGTCACCGGTGGCGATTCGCGTGTGTTGCTCGTCGATGGCGCGCCGATTCCCTTCGCATTGGCGCGTATCCCATCATCTGAAGACAACCGCGGAAACCTGGCTGCAGGTGCGACCGGTGTTGGTCGACCGCTGCGAGAGCGAGACCTGTTTCTCGCAAGCCAGATCGGGTCGAGCCTTGCCGAACGCGGCATGCTGTTCGTCGGTCTCGATGTGATCGGCGACTATGTCACTGAGATTAATGTCACGAGTCCGACCGGCATCCGCGAACTCGACCAACAGTTCGGCATCGATATCGCAGCGCTGCTGATTGCCGCGATCCGTCGTCGCCTGGAGCGTCGTTGAAGCCTGATCTCGTGCTGCATCAACATCGGCAACTCGGGCTTGCGCTCGTTACAGCGGTGCTGCTGCACGTGGGCGTATTGAGCCTTGGCCAGTCGCAGCTTGATCAATCGATATCGCCGCGAACGGAACTGCAAGCGCGTTGGTGGCCCTCGATCGACAAGGGCGGCAATGGCTCGAGTCAGAGCGTCGTCCCCGAGCAGCAGTACATCGAACGTTGGCGGACCAGCATGGAGCGCTTTGCCACCCGCCACTTTCCCGCTCGCGTGACAGGCGCGTTGGCGCGCGAGGCGCCTGTGCTCGAAGTGGTCGTCAGTCGCGATGGCAGCCTCGGCGAGCTGCGGATCCGCCGCAGCAGCGGCGACCGTCGGCTGGATCGCGCCGCGCTCGATCTGGTTCGAGAGGCAGCGCCCTTCGAAACTTTTCCGCCACCACTTGCCGCACGACAGCAGAGCCTGCGATTCGCGTACGAATGGCGTTTCGAGACTGGCGAGCCGAAGCGCTGACCCGCATACTTGGCGCATGTCCGACGATCGAAGTCTGGCCAATCATCTGCTCGTGGCGATGCCATCGCTCGCCGACCCCGAGTTCGCTCAATCGGTCACCCTCGTGTGCGAGCACAGCGCCGAACGGGGCGCTCTCGGCATTGTCATCAACAAGCCCTTGCCGATGACACTGGCTGAAGTCTTCGAACAAATGGATCTCGAAACCTCGGATATCCGTCTCGGCGCACGGCCGGTCCTGCGCGGCGGGCCGGTCAATCGTGATCGCGGTTTCGTGGTGCATCGGCCCGAAGGCGAATGGGATTCGTCCCACCAGATCGCCGAGGGCATCCAGATCACCACGTCCAAAGATGTGCTTGCGGCGATGGCACGCGGCGAAGGCCCGCCAGACGCTTTCGTCGCGTTGGGCTATGCCGGCTGGAGTCCCGGCCAGCTGGAACAGGAGATGAAGGACAACGCCTGGATCACCCTGCCGGTCGATGAGCGCATCCTGTTCGAGATGCCACTCGAGGACCGCTGGCATGCCGTGTGGCGACAACTCGGCGTCGATCCGGTCCGCATGAGCCATGTCGCTGGCCACGCCTGAGATCGTCATCGGTCTCGACTTCGGTCTGCGACGAATTGGCCTCGCCATCGGCGATTCGCTGACTCGAACCGCCCGTCCTCTGACAGCCCTGACGCTGACCGGGCGCGATGGCCCAGATCCAACAGATTGGCAGCGCGTGAGCGCGCTACTCAAACAACACGCTCCAAACCGACTGGTCGTCGGCTGCCCGTATAATGTCGACGGTACCGAGCAAGCCCTGACGGGCAAGGCTCGGCGGTTTGCGCAAGAACTGAGCGAGCGCTACACACTGCCTGTCGAACTCGTGGACGAACGCTACTCCTCGCTGGAAGCCGAGGCAGCGCTGCGCGAACGTCGCGGTGCGGGGCAACGCGGTCGCATCGATCGCGGCTCGATCGACAGTGCTGCGGCAGCCATCATCCTCGAGCGCTGGTTCAGTTGAGATTCGCTGCATGTCCGAAATGAATGTCACCCGGTCGAACCCTTGGCGCAGCGACGGCTCCTTGCGTCACTTGCTGACGCTAGAGGGCTTGTCAAAACCTTTGCTCGAAACTTTACTGAAGCGCTCGGCGCACTACTCAGCGCCGCTATCAGAACCGGCTGCGCGCTCGAATGCCCTCAGCGGCAAAACCGTCGCGTTGATGTTCGCAGAGCCCTCCACCCGTACGCGGGTCTCCTTCGAGCTCGCCGCTCGCAGACTGGGCGCCGATGTCATCAACATCGAGGTGCAACTCTCGTCCCGGCTCAAAGGCGAAAGTGTTCTCGATACCGTCGCAACGCTCGAATCCATGCATGTTGATGCCTTCGTTCTGCGCGATTCAGATGCATCGATACCGGAGATGGTGGCCACGCACGTCGCGCCGCGTGTCAGCGTAATCTCTGGTGGAGCGGGGAGCCTCTCGCATCCAACGCAAGGACTGCTCGATGCACTCACGGTGCAACAGCACCTAGGTCGTATCGAAGGCCTCACCATAGCGATCGTAGGCGATGTGAAGCATTCACGCGTCGCGCGCTCGGCAGCGCAGATTTTCACTGCGCTCGGCGCCGGCGAGGTGCGCCTCGTTGCACCGGCGGGCTTGATGCCGGAAGCTGCGGAGTTCGCGAACTGCACTCGCTTCGAAAGCCTAGATCGCGGCATCCAAGACTGCGATGTCGTGATGATGCTGCGCATCCAAAAGGAGCGTATGACCGCCGCAGCCATTCCAGACGAGGCGCGTTATTTTCAGGAATGGGGTTTGACTCGCGAGCGCCTGCAACGAGCGAAGCCGGGCGCACTCGTCATGCATCCTCAACCGATGAACCGCGGCGTCGAAATCGCCTCCGACGTCGCGGACGGTCCGCAGTCGGTCATTCGTGATCAGGTACGCAACGGCGTCGCCGTGCGTATGGCCGTACTTGAAACTCTGTTGGCAGGTCGATGATGAGCACCCACCCCGCACACCGCGGCACGATCGCCCTCGAAGAGGGCGTCGTCCTCTCTCAACAAGCTTTTCCTGGCGAGCAGTTCGTGATCCGCCTCGAAGCCAAAAAATGCGCCGCTCGCGCCGAGCCCGGCAGCTTCGCGCACCTGCAGGTCGATGATGACATCCCGATGCGAAGGCCGCTGTCGATCATGCGCGTCGATCGCGAGGCGGGCTGGATCGAAATTCTCTACAAAATCGTAGGGCCCGGCTTGGCTGCATTGTCACGTCGACGCGCGGGAGATCGCTTGTCGGTGCTGGGTCCCATCGGCAAGCCCTTCGAGCTGCATCCGGCACGAAAAAAGCCTTTGCTCATCGGCGGCGGCGTCGGCATCCCGCCGATGGTGTTTCTGGCCGAATGCATGCCTCAGGATTGGCAGCCACTCGTACTCATGGGCTCGGAGATTCCGTTCCCTTTTGCGACGCGCCCATCGACCATCCTGGTGCCAGGAATCCCCGAGGGCGTCATCGCGACGATGCCGTCGCTCGATGAGAGAGGCATCGCCGCTCGGCTCGCTTCGCGCAGCGGCTTCCCGGGATGCTTCGATGGCTTCGTCACCGAACTTGCGAGCGCCTGGCTCTCGACGTTGACGCCTGCAGCCTTGGCCGAAGTCGAAATCTTCGCTTGCGGCCCCACACCGATGCTCGAGGCTACGACTCGCGTTGCCAAGCGCTTCGACTTGCCCTGTCAGGTCTCGCTCGAGGAGTTCATGGCTTGCGCCGTCGGTGGCTGTGCGGGCTGCACGGTCAAGGTCAATACGCCTGCAGGGCCAGCCATGAAGCGGGTCTGCGTCGATGGCCCGGTATTCGATGGCTACAGTGTCTTCGACGTCTGATCCCGCGCGCCGCTTGGCTGCGATTCGTAGCCAGATTGCAGCCGCTGCCATCCAGGCGGAGCGTCCGAGCGACTCGATCACCCTGGTCGCCGTCAGTAAAACGCAACCGGCTGCCGCCATCGCGGCGCTGGCGGATCTTGGGCAACGCGACTTCGGCGAAAACTATCTGCAGGAAGCGATCGGCAAGATCCAGAGCCTGGCCGATCGCTCACCGAGGCTGGTGTGGCATTTCATCGGACAACTGCAATCGAACAAGACGCGCCCGGTAGCAGAGCATTTCGATTGGGTGCATACCGTTGATCGCTTCAAGATTGCCGAGCGCCTCTCACAACAACGATCTCCGCATGCCCCTCCGCTACAGGTGTGCCTGCAGGTGAAACTGGGTGACGAGGCAACCAAAGCCGGCGTCACACCGGCGGAGTTACCCGCACTTCTGCGAGCCGTTGCGGCATTACCGCGACTGCAGATCCGCGGACTCATGGCGCTACCCCCAGCGGAGCGCGATGAAAACGCGCAGCGACACTGGTTCGCTGAGTTGCGTCAACTTTTGGTGACATGTCGGCAGGAGTTCCCCGGACTCGACACGCTGTCGATGGGCATGAGCGCCGATCTTACCGCTGCAATCCTCGAGGGTTCGACTTTGATCCGAGTGGGCACCGCCCTCTTCGGCGAGCGTCTACAATCGCCGTCATGAAAACGGGATTCGTCGGTGGTGGGCATATGGGTCGCGCCTTGATCGCAGCCTTGCGACGCAGCGGCGTCGATGTGCAAACCTTGTTCGTCGCCGAACCGAATGACGATTTGCGTGCTGCATTGGCGGCCGATTTTGGTATTCATACAACGAGCGATGCCAAAGAATTCGCTGGCGAGATCGACTGCTTGGTACTAGCGGTCAAACCCCAGGATATGGCGGCCGTTATCGCACCTCTGCGTCCTCAACTGGAGCGATCGCAACCCATCGTAATCTCCGTTGCAGCGGGGCTCTCGACGTCGCAATTGCAGCGCTGGTGCGGGCCTCAGGCGCGTATCGTTCGGGCGATGCCGAACCGGCCCGCCTCGCTCGGCGCGGGCGCCACTGGGCTCTATGCGGATAAATCGGTGAGTAGCACGGATCGCGAGCGAGCCGAACGCGTCCTGTCGGCTGCCGGCATGACCGTATGGGTAAACGACGAAGGACTGATGGACGTCGTGACGGCCTTATCCGGCAGTGGTCCTGCTTATTTTTTTCGACTGGCCGAGGCACTGACCGATGCCGCCGTCCGGCACGGACTCGATCGGGATGCGGCATCGAAGCTCGCAGCGGCGACACTGCACGGCGCTGGCTTGATGGCGGGAACCGACCAATCGATGGCGCGCCTGCGTGAATCGGTAACCTCAAAAGGCGGGACGACGGCTGCCGCCCTCGATAGCTTCACTGAAGCCAACCTCGATCACATCGTCGAGAGCGCAGTCGCAGCGGCGATCGAACGCGGTCGGACGCTCTCTCAGCAACAAGACAACACCGGAGGCTGACCGATGCAGCAGGCCATTCTGTTCGTAGCTGACACCCTCTTGTCGTTATTGCTGTATCTGTTCCTGATCCGCCTGCTGCTGCAGTGGGTTCGAGCCGACTTTCGTAATCCCATTGCCCAGTCGATCCTCAGAATCACCAATTGGCTGGTTTTACCGCTGCGGCGCGCTTTGCCGGCCATCGGTCGGGTCGACACCGCTTCGATCGTAGCGGTCTACGCCGCTGCGCTCGTTCAAACTGCCGCAGTCACGCTCATCCTCGTTGGCGCGCTTCCGAGCGCCTTGGATTGGCTGCAGGCCGCTTTGCTGGTGTCGGTACGCGATGCTTTGTGGCTCTACTTTTGGGCGATCTTCATATACGCACTTGCCTCCATGATCTCCCCCGGCGTGCGCTCGCCACTGCAATCACTGCTGGAGTCACTCTGCGAGCCCGTTTTGGGACGTATTCGTCGTGCGGTGCCGGCGATCGGCGGTCTTGATCTATCGCCGATGTGGGCAGGAATCATCATCCAGGTGCTGCTGATCCTGCTGCGTGGTTGATAAAAACCCCCATTTTTTACGGGGAGAAACGCCGAAAAGTGTTTGCGCGGAAAGATCCATGTGCTATGTTTCCGCCCGAATCGAAACGCGCGCGAATGCGCGCCACACTATAAATTCAGGAGAATTCCACGATGGCGAAAAAGGGTGGTCCGCCGACCAAGTCCGAAATCCTCAATCAAATTGCGAAGGACACCGAGTTGTCGCGCAAGAACGTCTCTGCCGTTTTCGATTCGCTGAACGGCATCATCAAGAAGAGCCTGCGCGCCAACGGCCTGTTCACCCTGCCGGGTCTGGCCAAGCTCAAGGTCGTCAAGAAGCCGGCCACGAAGGCTCGCGAAGGCGTCAACCCGTTCACGGGTGAGAAGATGATGTTCAAGGCAAAGCCGGCCTCGAAGAAGGTTCGCGCTATGCCGTTGAAGAACCTCAAGAACATGGTCAACTGATCAGTTCATCAAGTTCAAGAAAAAAGCCCGGGGTTTTGCCCCGGGCTTTTTTTTGCCTGCATGACGCAGAAGCCTCTGCACTTAGTCGCGCTTGCGCTCGATCCAGATCGCGGGACGCTCACCGCCCTCGACCCGACGCTCGATCCTGACCTCTCGTGCTTTACCCATTCGCTCGCGCATCATCTGCTGGCGCTCAAGCATCTTCTTTTGCTGCTCGGGAGTCAGAACGCTCCACACCTTGCTACGCAGTTCGGCTGATTGGGTCACCATCTTGGCCGACAGCTCGCCCACGCGCTTGGCCGTTTCGGCGACCTTGCTCGAATATTTGGCATCGCCGGGATTGGTATCGCGTAGTGCACGCCGCGCCTGCTGCAACTCTTGTCGCAGCTTGCGCATCTCAGGCTGATAGGTCGCTCTGTGCTCGGTGATCTTGCCGCGCTGCTGCGGGGTGAGATCAAGCTCGTCCATCATGCGATCCCAATTTTGCATTGCCTTTCGCGCGCCGCCCTCGTTATGCATTCCGCGGTGCATACGTAACGCCTGCACCGGATCTTGATCGACGCCGCGAATGACGATGCGACGAATTTCGTTGGGTGGCGGTAATCCGTCGACCGACACCGGCGCACCTGGCGGAGGCGGTGGCGGCGGAGCAGCCTCATCAGCCATGAGCGAAGCACTCGCGGTCAAGGCGGCCATCAGCAATAAAACTTTTCGGGGCTGCATCGTGAACTCCTGTGATCTTTCGGCTTGAGGGATATCCTCGCCGATTTCGACCATCGCCGTCTGCTATCGTCCGCCAAGAGACAGCAAAGGTGGTGCAAAGATCTGTGAAGTTGCGACCCTCAGGCTGACAATGACCGATCTTCATCGCACCATGAACCCCATGACGACGCGCGTATTGGTCATCGACGACGATCAGGAGCTCACGTCGATGCTGCAAGAATTTCTCGCCAGCGAGGGCTTCGAAGTCGACTGTGCCGCCGATGCTGCAAGTGGTCTTGCGGCCATCCGCGAACGGCCGGCCGATCTGCTCGTGCTCGATGTCATGCTGCCCGGCTCAAGCGGCTTTGACTTACTTCGCTCATTGCGACAAAGCCATCCGCGATTGCCGGTACTCATGCTGACCGCGCGCGGTGAGGCTGTCGATCGCATACTCGGTCTCGAATTAGGTGCCGACGATTATCTGGCTAAGCCCTTCAACCCGCGCGAGCTGGCGGCGAGATTGCGGGCTATCCACCGTCGTGCTCAGAGCACGACCAACGACACCGCTCAGACGATCATCGAGCTCGGCAAACTCAAGATTGACGATCGACGTCGACGCGCGACGTGGGCAGATGCTGCGCTAGATCTGACAGCGGCAGAACTGCGCATCATCACGCTGCTTGCCAAAGCGGCTGGGCAGCCGATCGATAGAGCCGAACTCACCGAGCACGCGCTCGGGCGAAAACTCACGCTCTACGATCGCAGTATCGATACACACATCAGCAACCTCAGACGCAAACTCGTCCAAGCTGACGCAAAGAGTGTCGAGATCCGCTCGGTTCGCGGTACGGGCTATGAACTTTTGTTGGTAGAGCCCTCGTGAGTCGTCTCGCGTGGCGAATCTTCGTGACGATCTTCCTGACACTGCTCGCTACGGGGCTTGGCGCTATCGCCATCACCTCCTGGTATATCGAGCAACGCGCGACTCGCTCGGCGATGGAGTTGACCGTTGGAGCCGAAACCGCTGCCGAGGCACTCGCTGCGGGCGGCCGCCTCGGCCTTACCGATTGGGCTCGGCAACAGGCAGCAGATCAAAACAGCCTGCTGATTTTTTTGGTCGTCGACGAATGGGGTGAAGAGCTACTAGATCGCCCAATTCCACGCCGCGCCTCCAGTTCAGAGTCGAATACGTCCGGAACCAGTTCGGGTAGCGCGAATGGAGAACCACTTCTCGGCGGGTCGGTCGTAACGCTCGATCTACCAAGTAGTATGCCGATACTCTCGGGCGCAGACGGTCAACGTTACCTGCTAATGACCATCGCTCGCGACGGACGTCGCGGTGTCTTCGGCTTGCCGGCGACTCGTCTCTCGTTGCTCGCGCTCGCCTTGTTACTGACAGCCGTAGCAAGCTACTGGCTCGCCGGCTCGATTACGCGACCGATCATCGATCTGAAACGAACGGCAGAAGCATTGTCTTCTGGCAAACTGGAAGCGAGAGTCGCCCGCGCATCGCTACAACGTCGGGACGAACTTGGAGAACTGGCTTACACCTTCGACCGAATGGCGGGTCGACTTAGCGCAGCGCTGCAGGCGAAGGAACAACTACTGCGCGACATCTCGCATGAACTGCGCTCGCCCCTCACCCGCATGCGCTTGGCAGTGGCCCTGTTACGCAAGCGCGCGGAACCACCGCCGGAGCTAGATCGGCTCGAAGTTGATATCGCACGCCTGGATGAGCTGATCGAAGACATCCTTTCGATCTCGCGTCTGCAGTCGGAGCCTTCCAGTCTGCATAAAGAGCCTACCGATTTACGTCACTTGCTCGAGCGCATCACCACGGATGCAAGCTTCGAGGCCAAAGAAAAGCGCTGTCGAATCGAATGGATGATGGGTGATACACCCTGCATTCTATCGCTTGATCCCCAGTGGGCCTCTGCAGCGATCGAGAATATAGTTCGAAATGCCATTCGTTATACGCGCGAGGAGAGCGCCGTCTCGATCACGCTCGAGCAAAATGCCCACGAAGCATGTGTCACCGTTTGCGATGCTGGCCCCGGAGTGCCAGAAAACCAACTCGCGCAAATCTTCGAGCCGTTCTATCGAGTCGAACGTGATCGGGGCCGCCTCAGCGGGGGCACAGGCTTGGGGCTCGCCATTGCTGCAAGAGTGCTAGGCGCTCACGGCGGGCGCATCGAAGCGCGGAATCTCTCGGCACCGGCAGCAGGCCTGATGATTCGGATGTGGTGGCCAAAGCATCACGCGTGACCGAAGCGCAATCTGACTCGCAGCCCAGGATCAGCGCTCTCGAGCACCAACTTGCCGCGATGCAGGCGAGCCACAGCCGCAGCGATCGCAAGACCTAAGCCGCTACCGAATTCGCCTGACGTACCCTCCAGTCTGACAAAGGGTCGTACCGCCTGCTCGCGCGCATTGACGGGAATTCCAGGGCCACGATCTTGCACCACGATCTCAGGTGTACCGTCATCCATCGTCTCGACCGACACGCTGAGTACTGCACCTGCAGGCGAATACTTGATGGCATTCTCCAGCAGGTTGCCCACGGCCTGCGACAGAATTTGTCGATGTCCAGTGACCATGACTGGCCGAATCCGACGCTCGAGTTTTTGCCCTCGCTCCTCAGCCAGCGGCTCAAACAATTCAGCCAGGTCGGTTGCCAGAGTGCCAAGATCCAGCACCTCCATCGACTCGTAGGCGAGCCCCGCCTCAGCGCGAGCCAGATCGACGAGGGCATTGAATACCTGCAGACTGCGCGTGATACCCGCCTCAGCTTCGCTCAGGTGGGCTTGGCGCTCTGTTTCACTCGAGGCAGAGCGAGCCGAATCGATAGATCGACGAATACGCATCATCGGCGTACGCAAATCGTGCGCCAGGCTCTCAGTAATCGTACGCAGACCCGTAACGAGTGCTTCGTTTTGGTCCAACATTTCATTGAGCGTTCGAGCTAACGCGCCCATCGCATCCACCCGCTGTGACACGGGCGCTCGAGCAGCCATCTGTCCACGCTGGATACGCCGGGCCGTCAGCGCGATGTGACGAATCTGCGTCAATGCGTAATGGTTTAAGATCAATCCAGTCGCGATACCGATAGCGACGATCAACAGGATCCCAAGCACCGCTGTCCGCCCGAGTGTCCGAGCCATATCCCGCCGAATGGGGTCACGATAACTCATCAACAGTTTTGCACCATCATCGAGCGTTAGTCCGACCACGAAGATGTCTGGGCCTGCTTCGTCACTAAGCCGAAACCAGCCTTGTTTACTGATCCGCTGCAAACTTTCTTCCGGCAGCATCGCCGGGTTGCCGACTACGGGTCTCCCGTTCGAATCGATCAACACCAGGTATCGGGTTGCGTCGACGATCGAGCTACGCCAGGCGAGCCCCTCAATCAATTTCGCTCGCCCGGACGTCCGATCGAATTGCCGTCGCAGCTCAAGCTCGCCGAGCAGTGTGCTGTGCAGTTCCTCGTCGTGAAGATGCATCACACGGTGTTGTACCCACATGAATGCCCCGATGAAGGTCAGCACCATGACCACAAGGGCGATCAAGCCCGCGACGAAGGCTCGGCGGTCAATAACGGGGAAGGATTTCATTTGCCAAGGATGCCACGACCGGGGCTTTTTCCCCTACACTCGGTTGCCGTGAGGAAACGATGAAAGTGCTGCTGATCGAGGATGATGCCCAAGTGGCCGAAGAGGTCGTGCAGGCACTCAGCTCACGCAGCCATCTCGTCAACCACATCCTCGATGGTGATCGTGGCCTCGAGGCGGCCCTCTCCAGCCCGATCGATGTGTTGATCACTGATCGCATGTTGCCCGGCCAAGATGGGCTCGAGATCGTTCAAGCCCTGCGAAAGGCCGGCAAGACGGTCCCGGTATTGGTGCTCTCCGCTCTCGACTCGGTCGATGAACGGGTCCGCGGTCTGCGCGCCGGTGGCGACGATTACCTAGGCAAGCCCTTCGCCATCGAAGAACTGATCGCCCGGGTTGAGTCACTGGGCCGCCGTAGTCCGCCCGCATCGGAAACCGCCTTGAAGGTTGAGGACCTTGAACTAGACCTGCTGGCACGACGCGCTCGACGTGCCGGTCGAAGCATCGATCTGACGGCTCGGGAGTTTCGTCTACTGGAATGCCTCGCTCGACATGCGGGGCAAGTCGTCACCCGCGCCATGTTGCTCAAGAACGTTTGGGACATCCACTACGACCCCCAAACTAACGTGGTCGATGTGCATGTGAGTCGTTTACGTCAAGCTGTCGACAAAGAATTCGAGAAGCCGCTCATCCACACCGTTCGAGGTGTGGGCTACTCGCTACACGGCTGACTTCATCTTTTAATTCATGCAACCGACCATGGAAAAAATGGTCGGCGCCCTCGATCTCGACGTAGTCAACCGAGGGGTCTAGCGTCTGCGCATAACGTCGTACCGCCTGCGCGTCGACCAGCTCATCTTTCGAGCCCTGCACTACGAGCCATGGGCAATGAGGTTTTTGAACGTCGTCGAAATTCCAGCGACCAACCGGCGGTGCCACCGTCACCAAGAGCTGCGGTGCCAACACCGCATGTGCTCGCAAAACCATCCAGGCGCCGAACGAGAAACCGCCAAGCCACAACGGCAAGAACGGCCAGCGAGCACGCGCCCACTCGACGACACGGATCAGATCATCCAACTCGCCGCGACCCGCATCGTGCACTCCGGCCGATGCGCCAACGCCACGAAAGTTGAATCGCAGCGCAATGGCACCACTTGCGACGAAACTACGCGCGACCGTGTGAATCACTTTATTAGTCATCGCACCGCCGAAAAGCGGATGCGGATGACAACAAACGGCGATAGCTCGCGGTTGCGAGTGCAGGTCGGAATCTGGAAGCTCAATGAGCGTTTCGATGTCGCCGGCTACACCGGCTAACAACGTTCGCTCAGGGGCTGCGATGGACAACGCCGTCCTTCATGACGAAATGAACGCGCTGCATGGCGCCAATGTCCTTGATCGGATCACCTGGCACAGCAACCAGATCAGCGACTTTCCCAACCTCGACACTGCCGAGCCGATCATCGATCTCGAGATATTTGGCGCTGACCGACGTCGCCGACTTGATCGCTTCCATCGCCGGCATGCCCGCCTCGACCATCAACACGAACTCACGCGCATTTTGGCCGTGCGCAGAGACACCCGTATCGGTGCCGAAAAGAATCTTCACGCCGGCCTTATAGGCCTTGGCGAATGTTCCCTGAATCTGCGGTCCGATCATGGCCGCTTTCGGACGAACCAATACCGGAAAAAATCCCTCTTCCTTGGAGCGATCGAAAACCCATGCACCGGCCGTGATGGTCGGCACGTAATAGGTGCCGCGCTCCTTCATCAATTTGATGGTCTCGTCATCCATGAAGGTGCCATGCTCGATGGTGTCGACGCCGGCGCGAACTGCACGCTTCATGCCCTCAGCGCCATGCGCATGCGCGGCTACCTTGAAACCATAATCACGAGCCGTCAGCACGACGCTGCGAATCTCTTCCTCGGTGAACTGAGGGTTCAACCCATTCTTGGCAACGGATAACACACCGCCTGTTGCCGTAATCTTGATCAGGTCGGAACCTTCTTTGTAGCGCTGACGCACCGCTTGCGCCGCCTGCTCCTCACCGTTGACGACGCCATCGAGTGGCCCTACGTTGGCGCCACCCAAGTGATCCGCCCAACCGTTGGTTGGATCAGCATGACCGCCCGTAGTGGCGATCGATTTACCGGCCGCGAAAATGCGCGGACCGGCGAGCTTGCCCGCATTGATCGCATTGCGCAGTGCGATGCTCGCGCGGAAACCGTCACCGAGATCTCGAACAGTGGTGAAGCCCGCCTGCAACGTGCGCTCCGCGAACATCGCGCCATCAAGGGCGACATCGGGGCCATCCTTCTTGAAACGATCGAGTTCGGCCGTGCGACTGTATTCG
>Ga0164292_10000898_pt1 | contig 23772 bp, 25 predicted proteins | sample GEODES117metaG_FD_111486 | JGI IMG/M metagenome (GOLD analysis project Ga0164292, IMG submission 111486) | Eutrophic lake water microbial communities from Lake Mendota, Wisconsin, USA - GEODES117 metaG | ecosystem: Environmental > Aquatic > Freshwater > Lake | place: USA: Lake Mendota...
TGCAATATTAAAAGGCACACCCAAGAAAATATCGGCACTGCGCTGATAAAGTTGGCAAGAGAGTTTGCCATCGGCCACATAAAACTGAAAGAAAGCGTGGCACGGTGGTAAAGCCATGCGCGGAATTTCAGCAACGTTCCAAGCCGAAACAATTAAACGACGTGAATCAGGATTATTTTTAATCTGCTCCATCAACTGACTGATTTGGTCAACGTGTTCGCCGTTTGGGGCTGGCCATGAGCGCCACTGATAACCATAAATAGGACCCAGCTCACCATCCTCTTTGGCCCACTCATCCCAAATACTCACGCCACGCTCTTTTAACCAATTGTTATTGGTGCTACCTTGCAAAAACCAAAGCAATTCAATAATGATTGATTTGAGGTGTAACTTTTTGGTAGTGACAACCGGAAAGCCCTCTTGTAAATCAAAACGCATTTGATGTCCGAACACTGAAACAGTGCCCGTACCAGTGCGGTCTGATTTGTGGGTTCCTTTGGCCAAAACATGGCTCATGAGATCTAGATATTGCTGCATATCAGAATTCTACTACTTGCTAAAAATAACGACGTGATCGGCCACTAATTTGATGCCGATTTTTTCACCAATCGCGTGATTGTGGTGACTAGGCACCATGGTCAGTAATTGTTGGCCAGAGTTGAGTGCAACCGTGTATAAAAAGTCCCCGCCACGGAAAGCTTTGGTGATGACTTCGGCTTGAAGGGGACTGTCGTCATCATGAACAATATCATCGGCCCGTAGAAGAACATCGACTTCTTCATTAGGTAAACCATAACTTGATTGCGGAAGGGGCAGTAAGCCTAATTCAATTTCCACTGATGGTCCTGGTTTGGTGACGCCTGGCACAAACACACCGTAACCCACAAAATCCGCCACAAAGCGAGTAGCAGGGCGGTGGTAGAGGTTGTAGGCGCTGTCCCATTGAACCAAGCAACCATCCACCATTACTCCAATATCATCAGCAATGGCAAATGCTTCAAATTGATCATGCGTCACCAACAAAGCAGTGGTGCCATTGGCCTTCAAGATATCTCTGACCTCTCCAGCCAAGCGTTCACGCAAATCAACATCCAAATTTGAAAACGGCTCATCAAGAAGTAATAACTCTGGTTCTGGCGCCATGGCGCGAGCCAACGCCACACGTTGCTGTTGACCGCCAGAGAGTTCATGAGGGTAGCGATCGCCAACATTATTCAGGCCCACACGCTCAAGCCATTCCTTTGCCTTGTGCAAAGCATCTTTTTGACTTAACTCTCTTAACCCAAAAGCCACGTTCTGAGCATTGGTTAAATGTGGAAATAAAGCATAGTCCTGAAAAACCACGCCAACCCGTCTTTTTTCTGGGGCGATCAAAAAGTCTTTTGAACTAACAATTTGCTTATCAAGGGTGATGGTGCCATTTTGTATAGGCTCAAAACCACAAATTGCACGCAAAACAGTTGATTTGCCGCACCCTGAAGGTCCTAGCAAGCAGCCGATCTTGCCGTGCTCCAAATGCATGCTCAAGCCTTGTACGACATGGTTCCAGCTACCAGGCTTTTCGCCTGGATAACCCACATCAATGGACTCAATATTTAAATGAATTGGTTGCGTATCGATAATCATTCTTATAATTATCCCATCTTGCGACCACGAATAACACCCATACTCCTATCTTTAGTATTGGCTTTGCCAATATTAGGGATTTTTGCCGCACTTCTGAACCCTCAGTCCAGCAGCTCTGGCGTTCTTTGGCACCTCATCAACACGGTATTGCCAGGGTACGCATGGACCACTTTGCTGTTGGCTTTAGGGGTGACGGTTGGGGTGGCCAGCATGGGCATCATCACTGCATGGTTGGTGGCCACTTGTGAATTTCCTGGTAAGCGACTATTTGAATGGGCTTTGATCTTGCCTTTGGCCATGCCAACGTATGTGATGGCTTATGCCTACACGGATGTCTTTCAGTTCTCAGGACCTATTCAAACACTCTTACGAGATTTGTTGGGCGTTGATCGCTTGCCTTGGTTCCCAGAACCAAGATCTTTGTGGGGCGCGATTTGTGTGTTGAGTCTGGCTTTGTACCCATACGTCTACCTTTTATGCCGCACAGCTTTTTTAGAGCGCAGCCCTCGTTTAATTGAGGCAGCGCGAACACTGGGCGCCAGCCCTTGGGGAGCATTTTGGCAAGTCGCTTTGCCCATGGCTCGACCAGCAACCATGGCAGGAGTTGCTTTGGCATTGATGGAGGCTGTGGCTGATTACGGTGCCATGTCTTATTTCGGGGTACAAACCATGACCACTGGTATCTATAGAGCCTGGTTGAACATGGGTGATCGCATGGCGGCAGTGCAATTGTCCGCAGTTTTGTTGGGCATCATTTTTTTACTCCTCCTCTTGGAACATGCCAGTCGTCGAAAAATGCGTTTTGCTACTTCAGGTCAGCGCTTCAGACAAATCAAACCTTGGCGACTACAAGGAAGAAAAGCTTTTTGGGCCAGTTTGGCGTGTTTATTGCCTTTACTATTTGGTTTCATCTTGCCCGTCATCATCATGGCGTATTTAGCTTTTTCAAGCGGCGAGAGTTTGAATGAGCGTTATTGGAATTGGTTGGGCAACACCATCACCTTGTCCACTCTCACAGCAATTTGCGCGGTTGCTATTGCTGTTTGGTTGGCCTACACCGCAAGGCTGGCCAAAGGTGGGTTGCAGCAAATTGTTAATCGCATGGTCAGTTTGGGTTATGCCGTACCGGGCGCTGTTTTAGCTGTGGGTATTTTGGTTTTATTGGGACAACTTGATATTGCTTGGTTGATCTCTGGTTCTGTGGTGGTTTTGGTCTATGCGTATTTAACCCGCTTTTTATCTTCTAGTTTGCAAACAGTTGAAGCGGGTCTGAGCAAGATCACACCAAGCATGGATGCGAGTGCCATGAGCTTAGGGTCTGGCCGCTGGGAATTATTGAGCAAAATTCATTTGCCACTGTTACGCCGCAGTTTATTAACAGCCGGCTTGCTAGTGTTTGTCGATGTCATGAAAGAGTTACCGGCGACTTTGGTGCTGCGACCTTTTAACTTTGACACTTTGGCAGTTGTGACATATCAGCTAGCGTCAGATGAGCGCTTGGCTGAAGCAGCTTGGCCAGCCTTGACGATTGTGTTGGCAGGCCTTCTACCAGTGATCATCCTATCAAGAGCAATGTCTAAAGACTAAGCTTGTGGCGTGACGCCAAGAATTTCATGAAGTTTGGTTGAGGTAGTTGTGTACTGCAGGTGAATTTCTTGCCCTGGATAAATGTGCGCAGCGCATCCATAAGCGGCCAAGGTTGCTTCATGAAAGCCGCACACAATCAGTTTCTTTTTTCCAGGGTAGGTGTTGATATCGCCCACCGCAAAAATACCAGCAGCGCTGCTTTGAAACTTTTCCGTATCCACCAACACTTGTTTGTTTTCTAAATCGATGCCCCAATCAGCAATGGGTCCAAGCTTGGGTGATATGCCAAGCAAGGGAAGCAGAGCGTCAAGGGACAGATCATGTGTTTGACCATTAAAGTCAGTGACCTCTAGACTGCTTAATTTTTCACCATTTGCTTTGAAGTTGGTGACTTGCCCGAGTTGAACCTTGATCAGGCCTTCGGCGCACAAGTTCTGGAAACGTTGAATCAAAAAATCTTCGGCTTTGAAAACATCGCGTCTGTGAACCAAAGTGATACTTTTGGCAATGCCAGTTAATGCAACAGCGGCCTCTAGGGCAGCAGTTTCTCCGCCATTGATGACCACATCTTGGCCGGCATATTGTTTGGCTTGACCCAATTTATAAAAGACTTGTTTACCTTCATAAGAGTCAATGTCAGGCAATGATAATTTGCGAGGTTTGAATGCGCCCACGCCCGCAGAGACAACAATCACTCTGCTGATGAATGTTTCTTGTGATGTTTGCACATCAAAGCGACCATCGGCACGTTTTTCTACCAGTGTCACTTCTTGATTGAAATGAAAAGGGGTTTTTAAAACTTTGATTTGTTCTTGCAGACGATCAATCAAATCTTGGCCGGTGCAAAAAGGAATGCCAGGGATATCGTAAATTGGCTTATCAGCATAGAGTTCAACGCATTGACCGCCAGCCTGAGGTAGGGCATCAATCACATGTGCCTTGATACCCAGTAAGCCCAGTTGAAAAACTTGATAAAGACCTACCGGTCCTGCGCCGATAACAATTGCATCTGTCTCAATGGGTGCTTGTTTTTCTGCCACAGGATCTTTCAAGAGATACTTTAGCGAATCAATTCTTTTGATTTATTTTTAACATCTTTCCAGTCGTCTGCATCAGCCAAGCCTTCTTTTGACTTGGTGATTGAAGGCCATTTGGCTGAAAGCTCAACGTTGAGTTTGATGTAAGCCTGTTGATCACCTGGCACATCATCTTCGGCATAAATTGCATTGACTGGGCATTCTGGAACGCAAACTGCGCAATCAATGCACTCATCTGGATCGATGACCAAAAAGTTAGGACCTTCACGGAAACAATCCACTGGACAAACATCTACGCAATCAGTGTACTTACAACGAATACAGGCTTCAGTTACAACATAAGTCATGGCATCAATCTCAAAGAAGATGAAAAACAATATTTTATCTTAGACAGGCCTTTAAATTGCAGATAGCCTTATTGTTAGGCGTGGCATCGGCGTTTCTAAATGATTTAAATCAATGACATACAATTAAGAAAATTCAATAAAACAAACAAAAATAGGAGACAAATATGTCGCAAACTGCCCAAAAACCAAAGATTTTGCTTGCTCGAGCTGTCTTCCCAGATCTTTTGGCTGAGTTGGAAAAGGTTGCCATTGTTCAATCAAACCAAAGCGACCATCTATGGAATGCGGTTGATTTAAAGGCAGCTTTGGCTGATAAAGATGCCGCGATCATCACTGGAAGTGAGCGCGTTGATGCCGATATGCTCAAAGCTTCCCCACAGTTAAAAATTGTTTCAAACATTGCTGTGGGTTATAACAATTTAGACATGCCAGCTTTTAAGGCTGCCAATGTGATGGCCACCAACACGCCGGACGTGTTGACGGACACCACGGCTGATTTCGGGTTCACATTGATGATGGCAACAGCGCGTCGCGTGACCGAAAGCGAGCATTGGTTAAGAGCAGGGCATTGGGGTAAGTTCTCAATTTGTGATGCGCCACTGTCCATGGACATCCATCACTCGACTTTGGGCATCATGGGCATGGGCCGCATTGGTCAGGCAATTGCTAAGCGTGCGCGCGGTTTTAATATGAATGTGACTTACTTTAATCGCTCGCGATTGCCACAGGATTTAGAGAAAGAATGCGGCGCCACTTATGTTGACCGTGAAACTTTACTCAAAGAATCTGATCACATTATTTTGGTCATGCCTTATACCCCAGAGAACCATCATCTCTTTGGTGAAAAAGAATTGAGTTTAATGAAACCGACTGCAACCCTTGTGAACATTGCGCGTGGCGGCATTGTCGATGAGTTAGCTCTGGCTAAGGCACTAAAAGAAAACAGAATTTTTGGCGCAGGCTTGGATGTGTTTGAGGGCGAGCCCAAGGTGATTCCAGAATTATTGGCATTAAAGAATGTGGTGTTAGCACCGCACATGGCAAGTGCCACGGAGAAAACCAGAAGAGCGATGATTCAGTTGGCGATCAAAAATTGCTTGGCTGGCTTGAATGGTCAAACGCCACCTAATTTATTGAAAGCTTAATCTTGAGAGGTGGGAGTTTTGGTGTCATTGATGGTGGTCTCTTTTACAGCCACCTCGATGCCACCAAATCTATCTGCTACCCAGTTATAAACTTTGCATGCTAACCACAGCAAGCTAAAGCCAATCAAAGCATTCAGAATCAATGCTGAAATCACTGTGAAGCCAGGCAACTCACCGTCTCTTACAAAAGCAACGAAGAGAGCCAATAAAACAATCGGCACTGAAAAACTCAAATACACCAACACCAATGTCTTCGCCGTATGAAGGGGGTCGACATAGACAATTTCTCTTTTGGTGTGCTTGGTGCTTGGCATTTTATTTTTCGTTGAAAAGGTAAGTGTTGGTTGATTTGCCTGCAATTCTAAACCAAATCTTTAATTCATGTTGCATTGCAATAAAGCCGCTTTATAGCCTTTTATGCTTTAAAGCCCTTACTCTAGGACTTGTTTAAACCAAGCCTTCGAATAAAACCACCCCAACGGTGTCACCTGCCTGGATATTTTCTTGATCATGAGCCAAAACAATGAAGCAATCTGCTTCACTCATGGAGCGCAGAACCCCTGATCCTTGGGCGCCGGTGATGCGCACCGTTCTATTACCTGTAGCATCGGTGGACAAGATGCCTCGTTGAAATTCAGTGCGACCTGGGCGTTTACGGATTGCTTCAACCGTTTTTGCTTGCATCATCGGTGGAGCTACTTGTGTGGCACCACTCATTGCCAAAAGAGCATTTCTGACAAATTGATAAAAAGTGACCATCACAGCAACAGGATTGCCGGGCAAACCAAATAAAACTGCACGATGTTGATCGCCTTGGATTGAACCAAAAGCCATCGGTCTGCCTGGGCGCATGGCAATTTTCCAAAAACTCACATCGCCTAGTTCGCGCATGATTTGCTTGGTGTAGTCAGCTTCTCCAACAGAGACGCCACCGGAGGTGATCACCGCATCACAAGTCGCTGCCGCTTTACTGAAGGTGGCACGCATCGCATCCGGATCATCTTTTACAACACCAAAATCGTGAAGTTCAACGTTCAAGCGATTCAACATGCCAAACAGGGTGTAGCGGTTGCTGTCATACACGCAGCCATCATCCAATGGCTGTCCAATTGAACGAAGCTCATCACCCGTTGAGAAAAACCCAACCTTGAGGCGACGTTTGACTAACACAGAGCCCATACCCAGAGATGCAATCAAACCCAAATCAGATGGTCTGATGATCTTGCCAGCAGATAAGGCTGCTTGACCAATGGCAAGATCTTCACCTTTCAAGCGGCGGTTATCACCGGCCTTGATCACAGATGATTGAAACTGAATCTGATCACCATCGACTTTGACTAACTCTTGAGGGATGGTGGTGTCACAACCAACAGGCATCACAGCACCCGTCATGATGCGAACGCATTGACCATGACTTACTTGGCCATCAAAAGCATTACCCGCAAAACCTTTGCCAATCATCGTTAAAGCGGTCACACCATCTTTAACGATGGATGCCCCACTGAAGGCATAACCATCCATGGCTGAGTTATCAGCAGAGGGAACATTGATAGGAGAGATGATGTCACCGGCTAAAACACGCCCCAATGAGTCATAAATAGAAACTGTTTCAGTCTCAAGTGCCAAAGATGCGGGTCTGACAAATTCATTAACAACTTGACTTGCTACCTCAACCCTTAATGATTCTGGGTCATAGTCAGACATGCAAGTGACAACTGAATCAAGGGTGGGCAATGAACTCATCTAGATATTTTTTGTTTTGGCTGATGGAAATATTTAGCCACCGATATAAGACATTTCAACTTTGCGCTTACCTTGCATTTCTGGAGAGCCGCGCAATTCAGAATATCGATCGGTGCGATGAGACCAAACCTGTGCAATGGCATTGCTGATCTCTAAATCTGTTTTGCCAGCACGAAGCAAAGATTTTAAATCATGGCCTTCTGTTGCAAACAAACACAAATACATTTTTCCCTCAGTTGACAAGCGAGCTCTTGAGCAGTCTTTGCAAAAAGCCTGAGTCACACTCGAAATCACGCCAACTTCACCAGAGCCATCGACATAGCGCCAGCGCTCAGCGACTTCACCAGGGTAATTAGGGTCAATATTTGTTAAGGGGAAGGCTTCATGAATTTTCGCAATCACAGCGGCAGATGGTAGAACTTCTGTCATATTCCAGCCATTGGATGCGCCCACGTCCATGAACTCAATGAAACGCAAAATCACATCGCTGCCCTTGAAATACTTGGCCATTGGAATGATCTCTTGCTCATTGGTGCCTTTTTTCACAACCATGTTGACTTTGATATTTTTAAAACCAACTTCTCTGGCTGCTTCAATGCCATCCAAGACATCACTAACCGGAAAGCCCACATCATTCATTTGCTGAAAAGTTGCATCTTCTAAGCCATCCAAACTGACGGTCATTCTGGTCAAACCCGCATCTTTCAAAGACTGGGCTTTTTTACGTAACAAGCTGCCGTTGGTGGTCAGTGTTAAATCCAATGGTTGGCCGCTCAAAGTTTTTAGTGGAGCCAACATCTCAATCAATTTTTCAATGTGCTTGCGAAGCAGGGGTTCGCCACCAGTTAAACGGATTTTTTCTACACCGTGCTCGATATAGATTTTGGCCAAACGAACGATCTCTTCAAAACTTAAAAGATCCCCATGAGACAAATAGGGGTAATCCTTGTCAAAGACCTCTTTGGGCATGCAATAAGTGCACCGAAAGTTACAGCGGTCGGTGACTGAAATTCTTAGATCATGAAGACGTCGCCCACGAGTGTCGGCGAGCAAGCCATTGGGATTCAACAGTTGTTCCGGAATAACCGGAACATGACTGTCAATTTTTCTTTGGCGCTCATCAATGAGGGGTATGACTCTTTCTGACATAACGCTCATTGTAGAACTAAGTTCACTTTTCGATGGTTTGTTCTTTTCCGCCAGTTTCTACTAGAACCATAGGACCTGTTGAAACTTCAACGGGTGGCTTTGGCTCACGTGGCGGCGTTGCTATCACTGGTTCAGCAGCAATTTGCACTCGAACTTCTTCTAATTTTTGATGATCGGTATTCACCCAAACCATTCCGGCAGACTCAATCACTGAAGTTAATTCAGACGTTTTTAATGGCTGAAACTCAACTTTTGGCATTGGCGCAGGCACAGGAGTTGGAGCAGGTGATGGGATTGAAATTGCCACAGGAGCCTCAACAGAAACATTCGCTGGTGCAACAACTGCTGGCGCAACAACTGCTGGTGCGGCAGCTGGTGTGGCAATTGCTGGAGCAGCAGTTGAAGACTCAACATTCATTGAAGTGTTGCTCAATGATTCAGTCGAAGCGCTAACAACAGATGCAGCAACAGCTACAGCAACAACTGGCGCTGAAGCATCAGAGCCATCAACGTTCGTATCTTGAGTATTCTCTGGGCGATCTGCACGATCGCGACCACGACTGCGACCACGACGATTGCGACCACGACGGCGATCATCACCCTCGCCAGCTTCAGCGTTGTTCGGAACTTCAGCATGAGTCAATAAATCTTTAGGCTGCTCCACTTTTTCATCAGGATTGGCTTCAGGTTTATTTTGACGTTGTTGGTTGCGACCATTGCGTTGATTTGGTTGACGCACTTCTTTGTTGTCAGCCTTCTCTTCACCATCGCGTGGTGTTTGATTGCGTTCGCCCGCTTCATTCTTGTTGCGGTTATTGCGATTGCGGTTATTGCGATTGCGGTTATTACGATCACCATTGCGATCGCCAACTTCACCACGACCACGACCATTGCTTGGACGCTTGTCAGTAGATTTAACTTCTTCTTGGCCACCGAAAAGTCTCTTGATAAAACCAATCAAGCCGCCTGAAGATTGTTTCTCACCAGCCGCTTTGCGCTCTGCGCGTGGAACGCTGGCAGGGGCGGGCTGGGTTGGTCTCACACCTTTGACAGCTGCTTCTTGACGTGGCTTGGCTTCTTCAGCTTTGCGGTTCAAGATGGTGTCAGACTCTAACTCTTTGCTGGCTTCATCAGCCATCGCATAACTTGCCTTTGGATCGTCTAAACGAGGATCGTCATGACGTAAACGCTCAAGCTTGTAATGCGGAGTTTCTAAATGCTTGTTTGGTAATAGTAAGACGTTTACTTTGAAACGACTTTCAATCTTGATCACTTCAGCGCGTTTCTCGTTGAGCAAGAAAGCTGCGACATCCACAGGCACTTGGCAGTGGATAGCGGCTGTATTTTCTTTCATTGCATCTTCTTGAATGATGCGCAAAACTTGAAGTGCTGAGGACTCTGTGTCACGGATGTGACCTGTACCATTACAACGTGGGCAGGTAACGTTGCTGCTTTCTGATAATGCAGGGCGCAAGCGTTGACGTGATAGTTCTAAAAGACCAAAGCGTGAGATCTTACCCATTTGCACGCGAGCGCGATCGTGGCGCAAAGCGTCTTTAAGGCGTTGCTCAACATCTTTTTGATTCTTGGACGACTCCATATCGATGAAGTCGATCACGATCAAACCACCCAAGTCACGCAAACGCATTTGGCGAGCCAATTCATCGGCGGCTTCTAAGTTTGTTCTAGCTGCTGTCTCTTCAATGTCTGAACCGCGAGTTGAGCGAGCAGAGTTGACGTCGACAGACACCAAAGCTTCTGTGTGGTCGATCACGATCGCACCACCAGAAGGCAAGGTCACTGTACGAGAGTAGGCGGTTTCAATTTGGTGTTCAATTTGAAAACGTGAGAACAAAGGCACATCGTCTTGATAGCGTTTTACGCGTGACATGTTGTCAGGCATCACCACGGACATGAATGAACTGGCTTGCTCATAAATTTCATCTGTATCGATTAGGATTTCACCGATATCAGGCTGGAAGTAGTCTCTGATGGCTCGGATCACCAAGCTTGACTCTAAGTAAATCAATAGTGGCGCTTGGTTGCCGCTGGCAGCTTCATCAATCGCTGTCCAAAGCTGCATCAAATAACTCAAATCCCATTGCAACTCTTCAGCACTTCTGCCAATTCCGGCAGTTCTGGCAATAATGCTCATGCCATCTGGAACCGTTAGCTGGCCCATGGCTTCACGCAATTCAGTGCGATCTTCGCCTTCAATGCGGCGAGAAACACCACCGCCCCTTGGATTATTAGGCATGAGAACCAAATAACGACCGGCTAAAGAGATGAAGCTGGTTAAAGCAGCGCCTTTATTGCCGCGCTCTTCTTTTTCCACCTGAACGATGATTTCTTGTCCCTCGCGCAAGGCATCTTTGATACCTGCAGAGCGAACGTCAATACCGTCCTTGAAATAAGCTCTTGAAACCTCTTTGAAAGGCAAAAAGCCGTGACGCTCTTCACCATAGTTCACGAAGCAAGCTTCTAATGAGGGTTCAATGCGTGTGATCACGCCTTTGTAGATATTGCCTTTACGTTGTTCACGTCCAGTTGTCTCAATATCAATGTCGATCAGTTTTTGACCATCAACAATGGCTACGCGCAGCTCTTCTTGCTGGGTAGCGTTAAATAACATTCGTTTCATTTAAATCTCCGTCCTGCAGCCAGGCAGCCATCGCGGTGAGCGAAACGGAATTGAAGGGATTGCGTGGGGCAATCTCTGTGATGACAAACTTCACTACACTCGCTGACTTGTTCTTCTTTGTGGGTCAGCGTGCGCTTAAATTCTTTTATCTGTTTCGCAGTTCGCGGCACTTTGCCAGCTAACTTTGCGTCTCATTACATCAGGGGAGAGGCGAACCCTGGAAATATTTTTGGTTATTTCAAACCCAACTTGGGGCGCTACCATGCAAACATTAAATTTGATGTTGCGCAGCAAGATAGGTCATTATATGTCATATGAACAGTAATTCGGTAACCCAACACATTGTTTTATTTGAGGAAGCTGGCCAAAGGCTGGATAATTTCCTATTTCGCATGGCAAAAGGGGTGCCAAAGACCCATATTTACCGAATTATTCGCTCTGGCGAGGTCAGAGTGAATAAAAAAAGGGCTGATGTGAGCCAAAAAATCCAAGAAGGTGATGTTTTACGTCTGCCCCCGCTGCGGGTTTCTGAGGTAAAGGCCCCGATCAATGACTTCATTTCGAAGAAGATAAATGAAGAAATAGTAATTTTGCATGAAGATGACAGCATTTTAGTGGTAGATAAGCCATCTGGGATTGCTGTGCATGGTGGCTCGGGGGTGTCCTTGGGCTTGATTGAGGCTATGAGAGCCCAAAGACCCGACGCTAAATTCTTAGAATTGGTTCACAGGCTCGATCGTGATACTTCTGGTATTTTGATGTTGGCCAAGAAGCGCAGCGCCTTGGTGCACCTTCATGAGCAAATTCGTGAGGGGAAGATGGAAAAGCGCTACTTATTAGTAGTGCATGGTCAATTGCCGGTCAGTGGAAAGTCAATTCCTCTTAAATACCCGCTACTCAAATACTTGCTTCCAAATGGGGAGCGTCGGGTCAGGGTGGCCGAAGATGGTGGTCAGCTAAGCCACACCAACATCCGTGTCAAAGCAAATTATCGCGATGGTTTATGCAGTTTGGTTGAGGCGCAGCTTAAAACAGGCCGTACCCATCAAATTCGCGTCCATTTACAAACCTATGGCCATCCTATTTTGGGTGATGACAAGTACGGTGATCAAGAATTGGATAAAGTGCTGAAACCGAAAAGACTATTACTGCACGCAAGACATTTATCATTCATTCATCCTAAAACAGAAGAAAAGATGACTTTCGAGGCCGATATCCCCGAAGCATTTGAAAAAATGGAGACAGCATGAAGTTAGCCGCTTACCAATACCAATCAGAACAATATGTGGGTCTCATTGCTTTGGATTTACAAACAGTCACGCCATATCAGCTGAGTAAAGAAGATGTTGCGCGTGGTGCATTGGCAATCATTGAATTGATGGCTGAGGGCAAATCTTTGCCAGCTTTGGGTTCTGCTGTTGCATTAAAGAATGTTTGTTTATTGGCTCCGATCCCTAAGCCTAAGAGAAATATTTTTTGTGTGGGTAAGAACTATTTGGATCACGTCAAAGAAATCAAAGATAGTAAATTGGGTGAAGCGCAGGGTGCCATGGCCAACTTGCCGAAGCACCCAGTGGTGTTCAGTAAGGTGCCTGAGTCTGTGATCGGCCCTCACGTTGCTATTGATAGCCATCCCCTGGCCACCCAAGAAATGGATTATGAGGCTGAGTTAGCGGTGGTAATCGCCAAAAAGGGTAAAGGTATCAGTCAAGCTGATGCCATGAGTTATATCTGGGGATACACCATCATCAATGACATCAGCGCTCGTGATGTGCAAGCCAAGCATGTGCAATTTCATTTGGGTAAGAGCTTTGACACATTCTGCCCCATGGGCCCATGGTTGGTATCGGCGGATGAACTGGATTCAAGCAAGGCATCTATCAAGTGTTGGGTGAATGGTGAGCTAAGGCAAGATGCCACCACTGAATTATTGATTTTCAATATCCCAACCATCATCGAGACAATTTCAAAAGGCATGACTTTATATCCGGGAGATGTGATTGCTACCGGTACGCCCAGTGGTGTAGGCATGGGATTCAAGCCTCCTCGTTTTTTAAAGAAGGGCGATACCGTCAAGATTGAAATTGATGGCATTGGCACTTTAGAAAATCCTGTGATTTAATTAATTAAATCAGAAGGTTAAATATTTTTTAATCATTGATTCAAGGTGTAAAATCCATCTAACTAATTTAGGAGAATATTGTGAAACCATCAATTGCCCTCAACAACAAACGTACAGCCGTACGAGAGGCGGTTGCTCGTTTTCAAATATCAAATCCACGGATCTTTGGTTCTGTTGTCGCTGGCACGGATCAAGATGGAAGTGACTTAGATCTATTGGTTGATGTCGGCCCTGGGGTTACTTTGTTTGATTTGGGTGGTTTGCAATATGAGCTTGAGAGCTTATTGGGCGTTCGAGTTGATGTACTAACCCCAAAAGACCTTCCAGAAAAATTCAGAACGCAAGTACTTTTACAAGCTCTACCAGTATGAATGAAAATCGACTTCCAGATTATTTGGAGCATATTTCACAAGCTGCAACTGAGGCCATCACTTTTATAGATGGTTTATCCAAAGACCAGTTTGTCATTGATAAAAAAACTCAAAATGCTGTTGTCATGAGTCTTTTAATTGTTGGTGAAGCTGCTGCAAAGGTAATGGATTTATACCCAGATTTTGCAGAAAAAATTCTCATGTTCAATGGAAAAGTATGAGAGGCATGCGAAATAGGATTGCCCATGGATATTTTGATATAAATCTTGATGTTGTTTGGGATACGGTTCAGATTGCGCTTCCAGATTTATTAAAAAAACTAAATCAAACTTCTCATTAGATATTTCCCTTGTCACTTCGTTATGAACTAATTGTGTGGGATTGGGATGGAACCTTGATGGATTCCACGCCCACAATTGTTAGATGTATTCAAAGTGCGTGCAGAGATTTATCCTTGCCGGTGCCTGAAGATTCGATGGCTAGTTTTGTGATTGGTTTAGGTATTCAAGAATCATTGCGCAAAGCTTGCCCAACAGTTTCAGTGGATGATCACTACAAATTGATTGATCGCTTCAGATTTCATTATTTGAGCAAAGATCACGAATTAAGTTTGTTTGAAGGTGTCAAAGATTTGTTATATCAACTAAAAGATCGAGGACATCTCTTGGCAGTAGCAACTGGTAAAAGTCGCAAGGGCCTAGATCGTTCTTTGGATTTTCATCAAATTGAAGATGTTTTTGCAGACAGTCGCACCCCGGATGAATCAAAATCCAAGCCTCATCCTGGCATGCTCTTAGACTTATCGGATGCTTTGCTGGTGCCGATGGAAAAAATCTTGATGATTGGTGACACAACGCATGATTTGGGTATGGCCAATGCGGCAGGAGCGGATGCCGTGGGCGTGACTTATGGCGCACACCCAGAGAGCTTATTGAGAACTGAAAATCCTTTGGCTTGTGTCAAGAATGTTCAGGAATTATCTGATTGGTTAGCAGGTAACGCATAAAAAGATTAAGCTCTCGTTTGTGCCATCAAATTTATTACATTAGTTAGATTAATTAAGAAAGCCATTCATGTCTGATGAAAAAGTCTGGGAAAAACAGGCCTTAGAACATTTATTGTTAGAGAACCTCAAAGAGCAACGTCGTGGTCGTCGCTGGAGAACGGCTGTGCGCATGATGACCTTGCTGGTGTTTGTCGGGGTTGCAATCAATTTGTTTGATATTGATATTGGCGGCAAATCAAGTTTAGGCAAGCACACTGCTTTGGTTGATTTGCAAGGTGAAATTGCACCAGACACAAAAGCCAGCGCAGACGCGATCAACGCATCATTGCAAGCAGCTTTTGAAAGCTCTGAGAGTGTTGGTGTCATTTTGCGCGTCAACAGCCCTGGTGGTTCACCAGTTCAAGCGGGAATCATTCATGATGAGATGTTGCGTTTGCGGGCTAAGTATCCTCAAAAATCATTGCATGTGGTGGTTGAAGAAATTTGCGCATCAGGTGGTTATTACGTGGCATCTGCTGCAGAAAATATTTATGTTGATAAAGCCAGTTTGGTGGGTTCCATCGGTGTGATCATGAACGGCTTTGGTGTGACTGGTTTGATGGAGAAGCTAGGGATTGAGCGTCGCGCCATCACAGCAGGGAAAAACAAAGCGTTGCTGGACCCATTCAGTAAACAAGATCCGAAGCAAAAGGAATTTGTTCAAGGAGTGATCAGCGAAGTACATGAGCAATTTATCAAGGTGGTGCGAACTGGGCGTGGCGATCGTTTGAAAGAAAATCCAGACATGTTCAGTGGTTTGGTGTGGAATGGTGCCAAGAGTGTTGAACTTGGTTTGAGTGATGGCTTGAGCAGTGTCGATGGCGTGGCACGCGATGTTTTCAAGGCACCAACGATTGTTGACTACACCATGAAAGATAATTTGGCTGAAAGAGTGGCCAAGCGTTTTGGTGCTGCAATGGGCGAGGGCGCTACCAGGGTATTGATGTACGGTGGTCAGTTACGCTGATTTAATTTAAGATCAAACCAAGACAAGTAAAGTAAAGACTAGGCCAAAATCAAGAACACAGCCGGTCGTTGATGAAGAGCTTGGAGTAATCCAGGCTCTTTTTTTATCTGTGCTTGCCAAGCGCTGACAGTTTTAGAGATCACCAAAGCATTGGGCAAACTCAAATCTGCAGCGACACACATTTGCGTATTGCCTTGCAATGATTGCAGCATGGCTTCAATCATGGCTGCATTGCGATAGGGTGTTTCAATCCACAATTGAGTCTGGTGCTTTCTCTTCGACTCTTGCTCTAATTGTTTGAGCGCAGCAGTTCTCTCTGGATCTTTCACGGCAATGTAACCATGAAAAGCAAAGCTTTGACCATTCATGCCAGATGACATCAATGCCAATAACAAAGAATTAGGCCCAATCAATGCGCACACCGGAATACCCATTTGATGAGCGGTGTTCACAACATCTGATCCCGGGTCGGCAATCGCAGGTAGACCAGCTTCAGACATCAATCCCATGTCGTGGCCATCGAGTAGTGGCTGAAGCATTGCTTTTAAATTGGTGGATCCTTGAGTAACTTCTTTTCCGGGGCCGCGCCACTCAGTCATGTGCATTTCTTGAATGGGGCAAATCAGCGGTGATTGCGATCCAACGGCTTTTAATAAAGCTCTGGCAGTTTTTGCGTTTTCAACAATCCAATAGCGAAGCTGTGAGGCTCGCTCGATCGTATCGCGAGGCAAGACATGATTGAGTTGAGACTCGCGGTCATCATCACCCAAAGTGTTTGGAATTAAATAAAGGGTGCCTGGCATTGTCAATTTATATTTATCTAGATGGGATGGAAAAGCCTGCATCTCGCAACAGCGTGCAAACTGTTATCAAGGGCAAACCAATCAAAGCAGTTGAATCGTCACTGCGGACATACTCTAAAAGACAAATACCCAAGCCTTCTGATTTGGCACTGCCCGCACAATCGTAGGGTGTCTCAGCTAAGAGATAAGCTTCTAAAACAGCATCTTCGAGTTGTCTGAATTTAACCTCAGTGATGACATTCATGGTTTTTGCTGATCCAGCATGAGCCAGACAAATAGCCGTGTGAAATTTCACGGTTTGACCGCGCAACTTTTGCAGTTGCGCCATGGCATTTGCATGGTCACCTGGCTTACCCATGGCAACCCCATTTAAATCAACCACCTGATCTGAGCCAATCACGTAGGCCGAGGGGTTGAAGAGCGACACCGCCAATGCTTTGGCTTGAGCTAAACGAATCGCCATTAATTCCGGGGTTTCTTTGGGTAAGGGCGCCTCATCAACTTCTGGAGAAATGGTCTCAAAAGCTAAACCCAAGCGACCCAATAATTCTTTCCTGTACCTAGAAGTAGAGGCCAAGATCAATTTTTTGCTTTGGCTGGCTGAGTGATTGGATAAATTACTTGGGTTCGGGGCGGCACTCATTTATGCTTTCGGTATGAATTCAAAAAATATGACACCCCACATTTTGCCGAATAATGCCAAAGACCTTCAATCCATCGATATGAGGTCTGGGCTGACATACATTGGCCAGGGGGTGCTCGAACTATCTAACTTTCCTAGATTGTTACAGGAAATGACAGTTGAGGCTAATTTCCAGCCTTCCGGACTGCATTGGGAGATGAGTACCTGGTTTGAGGAGCGTTTGGGAACAATTCCTATGCAATACATGCACTTACGCATTGCGCTTGATTTACCATTGACCTGTCAAGCCTGTTTGCAGCCTTATATGGAATCTTTGGATTCAGACCGGGATTACATCCTTTTTGAGACTGAAGAAGAGGCTGAAGCCTGGGATTTTGATGAGGAAAATCAAGATGCTGAAGATGCCTTGGTGTCCTCTGAGACCTTTAATCTATTGGAAACAATTGAAGAAGAACTGCTTCTGAACCTGCCTTTAATAGCCAAACACCCCTTGGACGAGTGCAAGCCAGAAGATCTGAAAAAAGTGACTAAAACCCTTAAATCGGGGTCAGAAGAGATTATTATCAAGAAGCCCAATCCATTTGCTATCCTAGAAAAGCTCAAGAAATAATGACTTTATGCTAGAATCTCGGATTCGTTTAGGAGTAAAAACATGGCTGTTCAGCAGAATAAAAAATCACCGTCAAAGCGTGGCATGCACCGTGCACACGACTTCTTGTCTGCACCTTCATTGGCAGTTGAGCCAACGACTGGTGAAGCTCACTTACGTCACCACATTAGCCCAAATGGCTACTACCGTGGTCGTAAGGTTGTTAAGACGAAGAACGACTAATTTCCACTCTGGAAAAGATCAAGCGGCACTTCCAGTGGCCGCTTTTTTCTAAAATAACAATTTCATGAGCGTCACGCTAGCTGTTGATGCGATGGGTGGGGACCACGGTTTGGTGGTCACGGTACCCGCCAGCACAGGCCTTCTGGCAGAGTTGCCAGATCTAAAGATAAGACTCGTTGGAAACGCTGATTTAATCAATCAGGCGTTAGTTCTTGTTTCGTCTGAAATAAAGAGCAGGATCACGGTTGTCCATGCTTCCGAAGTTGTCACGATGGATGACTCCATCGAGATTGCTTTGCGCAAGAAAAAAGACTCATCGATGCGCGTGGCCACCGAACAAGTCAAAGAAGGTCTTGCCCAGGCAGCTATTTCTGCAGGCAACACGGGCGCCTTGATGGCAATTTCTCGTTATGTTTTAAAAACCTTGGACGGGATTGATCGCCCAGCCATTGCTGCCATCATGCCAAATCAACTAGGTAGAGGCACAATCGTTTTAGATTTGGGCGCCAATGCTGATTGTGAAGCGATTCATTTATTGCAATTTGCGCAGATGGCTGATGTGATGGCCAGAGCTGTGGATGGTATCCCCAATCCTACGATTGGTCTTTTGAACATTGGCGAAGAAGTGATCAAAGGTAATCAGGTGGTCAAAGAGGCGGGTGAATTATTGCGCCAAAGTAACTTGAACTTCTACGGCAACGTTGAAGGCAATGACATATTCAAAGGCACCACCAATATTGTGGTGTGCGATGGTTTTGTTGGAAACGTGGCGCTTAAGACCACTGAAGGTTTGGCTTACATGATTTCTGGATTGATCAAAGAAGAATTTAGTCGTAATTGGATCAGTCGCTTGATGGCTTTAGCGGCCATGCCTGTTTTGATGCGCTTCAAAAAGCGCGTGGATCACCGTAATTACAATGGCGCAGTACTCTTAGGTTTGCGCGGTTTAGTATTAAAAAGTCATGGCGCAGCTGATAAAAAGGCATTCACAACTGCTTTGCGCAGAGCGTATGAAGGCGCTAAAAATAATATGGTTGGAAAAGTGGCTGATGCATTCTTGGTGACGCAGGCGACAAACTCTAGCAATGAGACCGCGGTGTAAGGGTTCAATTCAATGACTCACATGACTCAACAGACGCAGCGATACGCAAAGATACTTGGCACAGGCAGTTATTTGCCAGCCAATAAAGTGACCAATGCTCAAATTGCTGAAAGACTCGCCAAAGATGGTATTGAAACCAGTGACGAGTGGATTTTTTCAAGAAGCGGAATCAGTGCACGTCATTTCGCTGCGGCCAATCAGCTCACCAGTGACCTTGCTTTGGAGGCGTCGAAAAAAGCGATCGAAGCAGCAGGCATCATGGCAAATGACATCGATTTAATTATTTTGGCAACATCAACACCTGATAATTTGGGTGGATTTCCAAGTACTGCTTGCGTCCTTCAAGATAAATTAGGCATCACAAATCAATGCGCAGCTTTTGATGTGCAAGCTGTTTGCTCAGGGTTTGCATACTCTTTAGCAGTGGCTGATAGTTTTATTCGCAGCGGCATGCATCAAAAAGTGTTGATCGTTGGTGCTGAAACATTCTCAAGAATTTTAGATTTCAAAGATCGCGGAACTTGCGTGCTCTTCGGTGATGGTGCTGGAGCGGTGGTGGTGGGTGCAAGCGATGAGCCAGGTATTTTGGCTGCTGCCATGCATGCAGATGGAAGTCATCGTGAGATTTTGTGTGTGCCTGGAAGAAGTGAGCATGGCGCCATAGAAGGTTCTGCCTTTTTGAAAATGGATGGCCAAGCAGTATTTAAATTGGCTGTTAAAGTTTTAGAGCAAGTGGCTCAAGAAGTATTAACAGCTGCAAAACTAACGCCTGCAGATATTGATTGGTTGATTCCTCATCAAGCCAATATTCGCATCATGGAAGGCACCGCTAAAAAACTAGGCATTGCTTTGGACCATGTGGTCGTAACTGTTCAAGATCACGGCAACACATCAGCAGCATCAATTCCTTTGGCGCTTGACACAGCGATTCGTGCCGGTCAAATCAAGCGCGGACAATATCTGTTGATGGAAGGCGTGGGTGGTGGTTTCACCTGGGCTGCCGCAGTGGTTAAATACTGATGACATCATCAAAGAAATGAAGAAAAAAAATAAACAAGCAAAAAATTAAATAAGCTAAATCATTTAAAAAAATCACAGGAATTTTCATGAAATTTGCATTTGTATTTCCCGGTCAAGGTTCTCAAGCAGTCGGCATGCTGAATGCTTGGGGTGACAACGCTGAAGTCAAAAGAACTTTGGATGAAGCCTCAGAAGCTTTGGGTGAAGATATTGCAAAATTAATTGCAGAAGGTCCTGCTGAAGCACTTTCTTTGACCACCAATACACAGCCAGTGATGCTGACTGCAGGTGTTGCATGTTATCGCGCATGGATTGCTGCCGGTGGCCCCACTGCATCAGTGATGGCTGGCCATAGTTTGGGTGAATATGGAGCTTTGGTTGCTTCAGGTGTGATTGAATTCAAAGACGCTGTACCAATGGTGAGATTCCGTGCGCAAGCGATGCAAGATGCCGTGCCGGTTGGAACAGGTGGCATGGCGGCAATTTTAGGTTTGAATGATGATGCAGTTCGCAAAGCATGTGCTGATGCGCAATCAGCGACTGGTGAAGTGGTTGAAGCCGTCAACTACAACGCGCCGGCGCAAGTGGTGATTGCTGGTTCAAAAGTAGGCGTAGAAAAAGCATGTGAGCTTGCCAAAGAAGCAGGTGCAAAACGTGCTTTACCTTTGCCGGTATCCGCACCTTTCCATTCATCATTGTTAAAACCTGCTTCTGAAAAATTAGAAACCTATTTGACTGATAAAACATTTAAAGTGCCAAGCATCGATGTGATCAATAACGTGGATGTCAGCGTATTAAAAGACCCAGCAGCCATTAAGAGCGCCTTGGTAAGACAGGCAGCTTCACCAGTTCGTTGGGTTGAAACTGTTCAAGCAATTGCAGCACTTGGTATCACTCATGTTGTTGAGTGTGGCCCTGGAAAAGTATTAACAGGCATGACTAAACGCATCAATGGTGATTTAAATGGTTTGGCTGTTTATGATCCTGCCACCATGGCTGAAGTGATGACTGTCATCAAAGCGTAAAGATTCAAGATTAAAAATTAACAATCAGAGTCATCTATCTGATACAGCAGTGAACTTAGTTTGGGAGAAATTGTGAGTACATTAACTGGACAAATTGCCTTGGTGACTGGCGCCTCTCGCGGCATCGGCCGTGCCATTGCAATGGAATTGGCAAAGCAGGGTGCTGTAGTGATTGGTACTGCCACCAGCGAATCAGGTGCAAAAGACATTGATGCAGCATTAAAGCCAACTGGTGGTGCTGGCGCAGTTCTGAATGTGAATGATGCCGCTGCTTGTGAAGCTTTGATCGATAGCATTGTTAAAGAGCGTGGCGCTTTGAATATCTTGGTGAATAACGCTGGTATCACCCAAGATAATTTAGCGATGCGCATGAAAGACGAAGAATGGTCATCAGTGATTGATACCAATTTGAGCGCTGTTTTCCGCTTGGCCAGAGGCGTTTTACGCCCAATGATGAAGGCCAAAGGCGGTCGTATCATCAACATCACCTCCGTGGTGGGTAGCAGCGGTAACCCAGGTCAGGCCAATTATGCAGCTGCAAAAGCGGGCGTGGCTGGCATGAGCCGCGCTTTGGCCCGAGAAATCGGCAGCCGTAACATCACTGTTAACTGTGTGGCGCCAGGTTTTATTGATACAGATATGACCAAAGCCCTCTCAGAAGACCAACAAAATTCACTAAAAGCGAATATTCCCCTCCAACGCCTTGGAACACCTGAAGATATTGCCCATGCGGTAGCATTTTTGGCGTCTCCGGGGGCTGGATACATCACGGGAACGACACTTCATGTGAATGGCGGACTTTATTTGAGCTAATTTAGTCAAATAAGCTGATAAAATCTCTTTTCAATATTTTTACAACAACCCTTGGGGGATTAAATGGATAACATCGAACAACGCGTTAAGAAAATCGTAGCCGAGCAATTGGGCAAAGACGAAGCAGAAATCAAGAATGAGTCTTCTTTCGTTAATGACTTGGGCGCAGATTCTCTCGACACAGTTGAATTAGTAATGGCATTGGAAGATGAATTCGGCATCGAAATTCCTGACGAAGAAGCTGAAAAAATCACGACTGTGCAATTGGCTATCGATTTCGCCAAGTCCAAGCAAGGCTAATTAGCTGTGAGCCAGATCAAAGGGCAACGCCGAGTAGTTGTTACCGGCTTAGGCTTGGTTTCACCAGTGGGCAATACCGTTGGTGATGCTTGGGAAAATTTATTGGCGGGGCGGTCTGGTATCGCCACCATCACTAAGTTTGATCACTCTGGCTTAAGCGTGCATTTCGGCGGCGAAGTAAAGGGCTTCAATATTGAAGACTATATTTCTGCTAAAGAAGCTCGCCATATGGATACATTTATCCATTATGGAATTGCTGCAGGAACGCAAGCCTTCAAAGACTCTGGTTTGGAAGTAACAGAAGCCAATTCTGAAAGAATTGGTGTTTTAGTGGGTTCAGGCATTGGTGGTTTGCCAATGATTGAAGAAACCCATACCGAGTACACCGCCCGCGGTGCTCGCCGTATTTCTCCATTTTTTGTGCCAGGCTCCATCATCAATATGATTTCGGGTCACCTGAGCATTAATTTGAATCTCAAAGGTCCTAACGTTGCTGCTGTGACTGCCTGTACAACAGGTTTACACAGCATTGGTTTGGCGGCTCGTTTGATTCAGTATGGTGATGCGGATGTCATGATTGCTGGTGGCGCTGAATCCACGATTTCTCCTTTGGGCGTCGGTGGTTTTGCTGCAGCCAGGGCGCTATCAACCAGAAATGATGATCCAGCGACTGCTTCTCGTCCGTGGGACAAAGACCGTGACGGTTTTGTTCTCGGCGAGGGATCTGGCGTGATGATCCTCGAAGAATATGAGCATGCCAAAGCTCGCGGCGCAAAGATTTATGCCGAGTTAGCCGGCTTTGGTATGAGTGGTGACGCTTATCACATGACTGCTCCAAATATGGATGGTCCTCGTCGTTGCATGATCAATGCATTGAAAGATGCTGGAGTTAATCCTGATCAGGTCAACTATGTGAATGCCCACGGCACTTCAACGCCATTAGGCGACAAGAACGAAACAGATGCCTTGAAAGCAGCTTTGGGTGATGCTGCGAAGAAGGTGGTTGTGAACTCAACCAAATCAATGACTGGTCACTTATTGGGTGGCGCCGGTGGTTTGGAATCCGTTTTCACAGTATTGGCTTTGCATCATCAAAAATCTCCGCCAACCATCAATATCTTTAATCAAGATCCAGAATGCGATTTGGACTACTGTGCCAACTCTGCTAGAGATATGAAGATCGATATTGCTGTTAAAAACAATTTCGGTTTTGGCGGTACAAACGGCACAATTGTATTTCGCCGTATTTAAACAACCTAGCCAATATTCAGACTTTGCTGGGTTGTGCAGCAAATGAAGCCTCTTGATTCTTTCGGAGGCTTTATTTGCTTGAAGACCATTGAAAATAGACCAAAAATACTTATATAAAACCTTATTAATAACCATGCTCAGACAGTAATTAAAGGCTTTCCTGCAAATACTTCCTGAATGCTCTAAAGTGTCAACATCATGAA
>Ga0164292_10000899_pt1 | contig 23762 bp, 16 predicted proteins | sample GEODES117metaG_FD_111486 | JGI IMG/M metagenome (GOLD analysis project Ga0164292, IMG submission 111486) | Eutrophic lake water microbial communities from Lake Mendota, Wisconsin, USA - GEODES117 metaG | ecosystem: Environmental > Aquatic > Freshwater > Lake | place: USA: Lake Mendota...
AGAACGTTTCAAAAGGCGCAACGCCTGACTTACGGCTCCGGTTCCCCGGATGCTTGCGCGGCTCCCAGAGCAGCCCAGGCTTCGAGCAGGCCATCGCGGCTTCTGAGACCCATTTCGGGGAGCGCATGATTGACGACATAGGTCGATCCGGTGTGCCGGTTCTCCCACATCGCCTGATGCGCTTCGGGCAGCCCGTCCCACGCCACGACCTCGGGTTCGGTCACTTCGAGCAAGCCAGCGGCGATCATGTCGTTCATCCGCGCGACCTCGTAGGCGTTGCACAGGTGGGTGCCGAGGATGCTCGCGGTCGGCATCAGGATCTGGCGCTGGCGGGTCCAGACCTGCGGGGCGTAGAAGGTGAAACGGCAGCCGGTGAGGTCTTCGGCGAAGATCACCCGCCCGGTAAAGGGCTTCACCAGCGAAGTCGAAATGCCGAGCGTGTCCTGGCCTGCGCGTTCGAACACCAGATCGGGGCTGCCGCGCGGATTGTCGGGCGAGCGCAGGATCTTGCCCACCGCCGAACCGAACGGCTTCATCACCCGGTCCTGATAGTCGCGCACCGCCGCCTTGAAGACCTCGATATCCACCTTGGCATCGGGCAGGCGCGGCATGGTGCCGGGCCAGTAGAAGTTCGCGCCCTCGCGCCGGCGGATGGATTCGAGGCTGACGATGCCCTCGATCGCGTCCTCAAGGCCGAGCGATTGCAGGAATTCGCGCTGGCCATCGGTGGTGGTGGCGATCACCGAGCGCGCGTTGAAGCGGCGCGCGGCCTCGATCATTTCGAGCCCGGTTTCGTCGAGCAATTCGGACGAGCCCGGTCCGTAGAAGATCAGCACCGCCTCGCCGCCGCGCAACGCCGCGCGGCGGAGCATTTCTTCGGGCGAAGCCGTCCCCGGCTTGCCCATGAAGCTGAAGTGATAGCCTGACGAAGCGCCGTAGAACGCCAGCGTGCCATGTTCGGCGAGCAGCTGGAACGAGCGCGGGAACGCCGTCTCGCCCGCGTGGCTGACGACGTAATCGGCCAGCTTGCCGCCGTTGAGTGCCTTGTATTCGGCGACCAGTGCCGCGCCTGCAGCTTCCCATGCGATAGCTTCGGCTTTGTCTTCCGGGACCACCGAATAGAGATCGGCAAAGCGCGTATCCTTGCGGTTGATCGCCCCGACCGCGCCCTGCACGCCGGTGATAAAGCCTGCGCGCTCCTCCGAGGAGACAAGCCCTGTCACCTGCAAGCCCGTCCGCACCGAGGAACGCAGCGCATCCAACCCCGTCCCCGTCGCCGCACCCTCCACGAACAGCGTCCGCCCCGGTGCGATTTGCAAGGTGGTGAACAGGCAGCGCGCAATCGTGCCGAGGTTGAGCACATAGCTCCCCGCCTGCTCCAGCGTGAGGTCAGGCGGCAGCTTGTGCATTTGCGGCGCCTGCACCGTCAGGAACTGCGCGTGGCTGCCCGTCTCGGTCTCGTAGCCCTGAATGCTAAAATCGGCATACATCGGATCATTGCCGACCAGCGGGCTGAGCAGGTCATTGGTGCCCGAATAGACCGTCACCAGATCGCCGACCTTGATCCGGCCTTGCGCGCGCGTCTCTGACCCAAGCGCCGCGACCAGCGCGATCCCGCCCGATCCGGTGATCTGAACGTCTTCCTCGTGGCTATCGAAGGGCGAGACCGGGATGCCGGTCAGCGCCCAGATGTCGTTGAAGTTGACCTCGCTGGTCAGCATGTAGAGCAGCGCCTCGTTGGGCGCAGGCTCGGGCACCTTGACGATCAGCTCCTTCTCGTGGCTCGCAGGCGGGCCAAACCGCGGGGCGCCGGTATCGGGATCGCGGGCGATGCCGAAGGCGTATTGGTGACCCGGGATCGGGGTAACGCCGGGATAGAACGGCGCGCCCACGGGCAGCAGATCGCCCGCCGCCTCCAAGGCTTGACCGCGCATTTCATGCTCGGCATCGATCCACACGCCATCGCGCCGGACGGGCAGCGGCGGAGCGACCTTGTCCATGAACTGGCGGATGCCGGTCTTGCCGCCTTCGGGATCGACGATCGCTTCGGAGAACAGCTGGGCCTCGCGCGCCAGCCCGGCAGTGATGCCTTGTTCGAGGCCCACGCGCACGGCTTCGAGCGCCCGCGCGCCCGCTGGTCCGCGCCCGGCCCAATCGAGCTGCCGCAGGATGCGCTGGAGGAAATCATCCGCCATCACGCTGTCGAGACTCACGTCCGCGGCAGTATCCCAACGCTCTGCCGCCGCAGGACGCTCGGCAAAAGCGGCGCCCAAGGGGCTGTCCTCGCCGTGCTTCACATAGTCGCGCACTGCCGCATGCGCCGCTGCCAGCGCGTCCGCCGATCCGCCTACCAGCTCATCGACAAAGCCAATCGCTTCTGCCGCTTCGGCATCAATGCTGCGCCCGCCAAGGATCAGGTCCATCGCATCGCGCAGGCCTTCATCCCCGCGCCGGTCCAGCAACAAGCGCGGCAGGCGCTGGGTGCCACCATAGCCGGGCATCAACCGCAGGCGGATCTCTGGCTGGCCGAAGCGCGCCACCGGTTCGGCGATGCGGTAATGGCAGGCGAGCGCGAACTCCATCCCCCCGCCCAGCGCCACGCCCTGCACCGCCGCGACGCAGGGCTTGCCCATCTGCTCGATCGTGCGGAAGGCGAGGTGCGCATTGTTGGGCAGCACCATCGCCTCTTCGACCGTGTGGATTTCCTCGAGCATCTGGCGGATATCCGCGCCCGCGACGAAGGACGATGTGCCCTCGCCGGTGAACACCACCGCCACGACATTATCGTCGCGCGCCAAGGTCGAGGTGACCATCACCAGCTCGTCAATCGCGCGTTCGTTGAGTGCATTGACCGGCGGGTTGGTGACGGTGACGGTCGCGACCTGCTTGCCGGGGGCGACGCTGTTGTACTGCACGAGGAAATAGCGGTGGCGATCGAACAGCGCCTGCTCGTCGCTCATCCGCTGCTTGCGCTGCCAGTCAGCGATCACGGTGCGCAATTCGTCCAGCGCCTCGGGGTTGCGCAACGTTGTGACGTCGCCGACATCCTCGCCCACCACCAACGCGCGGACCATGCGGCGCATATATTTGCCGCTGCGGGTCTCGGGGAATTGCGAGACTTCGATGAAGTCGGCGGGCACGGCGACCGCGCCCTTCTCGGTGCGCACGAGATCGAACAGCCGGCGCTTGTCCTCGATGGTCAGCTTGCGGCCGGGGGCCGGGACCACGAAGGCGAGCGGGGTCAGGCCCTTCTCGCGGTGCGGCGCGCCGACCACCAGCACATTGCCGACCGGCGAGTCCGGCGCGAGCGCCTTGTCGCGCAGCACCGCGCCTTCGATCTCTTCGGTCCCCATGCGGTGGCCCGAGACATTGATGACGTCATCGCTGCGCCCGTGGAGCGAGAACGAGCCGTCCTCATGCGCAATCGCGAAATCGCCCTGGGTATAGGCCCAAGCGCCCTTCCAACGGCGCCAATAACCATCCTCCCAGCGGGCGGCATCGCCGCGCCATGCGGGATCGACACTGCCATCGGAAACCTTGAAGCCTTCGATATCGCCCCAGATGGTGCGTGCGAGATAGGGATAGGGCGCGGCGATGACGATTTCGCCCTTCTCGCCCATTTCCGCACGCCGCCACGGCAGGCCGCCTGCATCGGCGCGAGCGAAGGGCGCATCGGCAGGCACGCCGTCCTCGTCCTCGACCCACACATCGCCGACAATCCACGGCAGCGGATAGGCGTGCGCATCAGGGCGCAGCGGGAAGTCGTCATTGCCGAACATATGCGTCCAGGCGATCCCGCCGTGCTCGGTCGCCCAGTAGGAGTTGATGTAGCGCGGCGTCACGTGCTCCATCCCGAAGGCCTGCACGGATGGCGAGACCGGCTCGGCGCAGAAGGTCGCGACGCGCAAGCCGCTCATGTCGTAGCGGTCGAGCTCGGCCAAGTTCGCCGGATCGGACATGATCGCCTTGAGGAAGGTCACGCCCGCCTTGAAGATGCGGACATTGTGCCGCTCGATCATCGAAGCGAAGCGGCCTGCGTGCGGGAACACCGGCGAGCCTTCGGAGACGAGGCTGGTCACCCGCGTCATCAGCGGCGCGCAAATCAGGTAGCTCTGCCCGGTAATCCAGCCCGGATCGGCGACCACGAACAGCGTATCGCCCGGACGCGCATCAAAACTCGCCGCCATCGTCTCGGCCACGCCCGCGGCATAGCCGTGCGAATGGACAATGCCCTTGGGCTTGCCGGTGCTACCCGAGGTGTAAATGAAAAACATCGGGTAATCAGCATCGACCGGCAGGGGCTTCGACGAGGCCCAGATCGCTCGGACGAAATCGCTGTCGGAGAGCGCCAGCAGGTCGTCTTCGTTCGTTACCGCGAACCCGGCCCCGTGCGCCTTCTCCAGCACGGTGACCAGCGCCGCATCGGTCAGCTCATGGCTCCAGCGGTCGCGTTCCTCGCGCCAGATCACGTCGGGCTGCGCGGTGTGGCGCACCACGATCACCGCTTCGACGCGCGGCGGCAGGGTGACGAGGCTGGAGGCAATCGCGATCCGCACCCGCGCCGCATCAGCGGTGCTGATCCGGCCTTCCGCGCCCAGATTAATCAACGCCCGGCCCACGCCGCGCATCACGTCCGAACGGTCAACCGTGATCTCGCCGCCCAGCGCCTCGCGCACCGTATCGACGATGGTGGCCGCGTCAGCATCGGGTAGACCCATGTCGAGGTCCGAGAGGATCGCGAGCGCCGTCGTGACGGGCACGAAATTGTCGAGCGCGGGATCGGTATAGGCGTTCTTGAACCCGGCAACCTGTGCGTTGCGATAAGAACCGTCGGACGTCACGATCACCCGCGCGCCGGTGTCGGCGATCCGGTCGGACAGGGTCTTGTCGGAAAAGCCGCCGAACACGGCGGTGTAGACCACGCCCATCCGCTTGGCGGCCTCGGTCCAGTAAATCTGCGGTACGATGCTCGGCATGTTCAATGCCATGCGATCGCCCGGCTTCAGTCCCAGCGTCTCGAGCGCGACCGCGCATTTCGCCACTTCGAGCAGCAGGCGCTTGCGGCTGACCGTGAAGCAATCGAGCGGCGCGCCCTTCCCGCCGTCGGCCGACATGTCCCAGCGGTCGCCCTCGAACACCAGCGCGGCCTCATCGCCGTGGCCCGAGAGCACGTGGCGATCCAGTTCGGAGAAGGCCGCATTGGTGCGCCCGCCCACGAACCAGCGCCAATGCGGCGCGACAGAGCCGTCAAAACCGGTGTGCCACGGCGTGAAATCAGCAGGCAGATCGGGGCTGACCGGCAGCGCGGTGGCCGCGTCCCAGCCGTGCCAGCGGCCATCCGCGCCGCGCGCCAGCCACGCGCCGGAAGCACCGCAATCGGCCACGAACCAGTGCATGCCCCGCCCGGCAATCTCGCCATGGAACGCGCCCGGATCAGCCAGCGCGGCAGCGCGCATGGCATCCCAATCGGCGCGGGAGCGCACGCGATTGACCTGCACGACACTCCCGCCAGCGCCTGCACCGGATTCAGGCATCATTGCTTCCCCAAGATAGTCCGCCAACCGCTGGCGCTGATCCCCAGGCGCACAGCGGCATGCAAAAAAATTTCACCACAAAAAGCTTGAGGGTGATATTATCTTCCTCAAGGCTTGAGCGGCGATAACGCGCGTTGGCTGAGGATGTTCCGGTTACCTGAACACCTTGTGCGAAAAATACACCGCCAGCCGGTCGTAACGGTTTTTCAACTGCCTTTGGTTAGATGCCATGGAGTTAAACCGGGGGCACCTCCAAATGCCTATCGAGACGCTCCGCACCGCTCTCCGGGTCGCACATCGAATGCTCGCATAAGGACAGTTAATGCCATTGGATTTTCTCAAGTCAGTCAAGGAACAGGCGGGCAAGAAGATTGCGAGCGCCCGGCCTTCGGCTGCCGGCACGAAAGCGCATTCGGCCGTCCTGCCCGCGCGCGCCAGCGTGCTTAATGATGTCGAGGATCTCGGCATCGGCATGTTCTGGGCCACCGATGCCGAGGGACGGCTGACCTTCCTGTCGCAACGCGCCTTTGGGGATCTCGGCACGGGCAGCGAGGAGCTGATCGGCAAGCCGGTGCTGCAGGTGTTCACCGACATCGAGGTCGAGGCCGGGTCGCTGCATCAGCGCGCGCTCAGCTTCAAGCTCAAGGCCCATTCGAAGATCGAAGAACACGTCATCGCCGTTAGCGCCGCCAAGGGAAGCAATAGCGAGCAGGGCACGCGCTGGTGGCGGCTTAACGGCCGTCCGCTGATCGATGCGACGGGCAGGTTCTTCGGCTATCGCGGCAGCGCGGTCGACATCACCAGCCAGTATGCGCACGAAATGCAGGCCGCCCGCCAATCGCAGGTCGACGAGCTCACTGGCCTGATCAACCGCCGAAAGCTGGGCGAACGCCTTACCGCGACCCTCGGCGCCTTCCGCGCCAGTAAGCGCAGCTGCGCGCTTATGATGCTCGATCTTGATCGCTTCAAGCACGTCAACGACACGCTGGGCCACCTCGCGGGCGACGAATTGCTGAAGCAGGTGGCCGAGCGGATCAAGAGCATCGTCAAGGACAAGGGCGAGGTCGGCCGGCTGGGGGGCGACGAATTCCAGGTGCTGCTGCCCGATCTCGATGATCGCGGCACATTGGGCGAGTTGGCCAACCGAATTATCCAGTCGCTTTCCCAGCCCTATCAGATCAATGGCCGCCAGGCGATCATCGGCACCTCGGTCGGGATCGCGATCGCGCCCTATGACGGGCTCTTCGCCGACGAGCTTACCCGCGCCGCCGACATGGCGCTTTACGCCGCCAAGGAATCGCGCGGGGGCACCTTCTGTTTCTTCAGCACCGACCTGCGCGATGCCGCTTCCAAGACCGCCGAGCTTGGCGACCGGCTGCGCGACGCGGTCGAACATGGCGATCTCAAGCTGGCTTACCAGCCGCTGGTCGATCCGGTCACCAACGAGGTGCGCTGCTTCGAGGCCTTGCTGCGCTGGCACGATGAGGAGGAAGGCGCGATTTCGCCGGCTGACTTCATCTCGATCGCCGAGAATGAAGAATTGGTCGTCCGGATCGGCGAAGACGCGCTGCGCCAGGCCTGCACTGATGCAATGCAGTGGCCCGAGAGCATCAAGGTGGCCGTCAACGTTTCGGCCAAGCAATTCCTGCGCCCCGGTTTCCGCAAGGCGGTCGCCTACGCTCTGGACCTATCGGGGCTCGAGCCCTCGCGGCTGGAACTGGAAATCTCCGAAAGCGCGTTCGTCGGCGATCTCGAGGCGGTCGACGCGATCTTCCGCGAGGTCAAGCAGCTCGGCGTGCGGCTCGCGATCGACGATTTCGGCACGGGCTACTCCTCGCTCGCCTATTTGAAGCACGGCCATTTCGACAAGCTCAAGATCGACCAGAGCTTCGTGCGCGGCTGCACCGAAAACGGCGATATCAACCCGGCGATCATCACCGCAATCGTCGCGCTGGCCAAGGCGCTGGGGATGGAGACCGTCGCCGAGGGTGTCGAGGCGATGGACGAGCTCGAACTGGTGCGCGCGCGCGGCGCGGATCTGGTGCAGGGCTATGTCTATTCGCCCGCGATCTTTCAGGATGCGGTGCTCGCGCAGATGGCTGACGGATCAATGCTGGTCAAGCCGAGCGGCCCGCCGCGCTACCGTGCCGAACGCATCACGATCTTCCGCAGGGTCGGCCTGATCCATGAGGATCACTATTACGACGTGATCCTGCGCAATATTTCCAAAACCGGCGCGCGCATCAATGGCCTGGCCGGGGTGCCGGTCGGCACCGAAGTGGTGCTCGATCTGGGCCACGGCCAGCTGGTGGTGAGCAAGGTGGTGAACGCGACCGAATCAAGCCAGGGTCTGAAGTTCGAAACCTCGCTGATCAGCGACGGCAGCGGCGGTTTCATGACCCGCCACCGCATCTCGCCCTACGCGCTGGCCGAAGCCGGCATTCCGCTTGCAGCGCTTGACGCAGGCTCCTTCCCGCTCGCCAAGTGGCGCGAGGGGCAGAAGAGCTCGCCGCGCTTTGTCCAGCTTGAACTCGGCTCCTGACTAGCCGCGCCCGCGGTAGGACGCGACGCCCTGATCAGGCAGCCACAGGCCTTCGGGCGGCGTGCCCGATTGCCAGAATACGTCGATCGGGATCCCGCCACGCGGATACCAGTAGCCGCCGATGCGCAGCCATTGCGGGCGCATCTCCTCGAACAATCGCACCCCGATACCTACCGTCACATCCTCGTGAAAGCCGTTGTGGTTACGGAACGACCCGAGGAACAGCTTGAGGCTCTTGCTCTCGACAATGGTTTCGCCCGGCACGTAGTCGATCACCAGATGCGCAAAGTCAGGCTGGTTGGTGACCGGGCAGAGCGAGGTGAACTCGGGCGAGACGAAGCGCACCAGATAGGTGAGGCCGGGGCGCGGATTGGGGACGTAATCAAGCACCGCTTCCTTGGGCGAGGAGGGCAACGGCGTGTCCTTGCCGAGGAACTGCGGCTTGCCGCCGGGCTGTGTAGGTGCGGTGTTCATGCCGCGCTGTTGCCTTGAATGGGGGACGGGCGCAACCCGGGAACTGGACGCGCGGCTGCGGGGCTGCCTATGGGACACAGCAATTGTTCAGCTGCCTTGCGCCAGCATTGCTCATACGATTGCCATGACCCGCTTTTTGTCTCTCCCGCTCCGCTCCTTTGCCGCGCTGCTCGCGCTGGCGGCTGCCATACCGCTGGCCGCGCAGGGCGCGCCGGGCGGTTTCTCATTGCCGCAGCCGACCCCGACCCCGACACCCGCCCCGGCTGGCCCGGCGGACGAGCGTGCCGGAGTGGCGATCCCGCCGCGCAACGCGACACCCGCGCCGCGGATCGCCCCTGCTCCGGTGCCGAGCGACGAGACGGCATCGAGCCCATCCCCGTCGCCCTCTCGCCCGCGACAGCCGCAACCCGCACCGCGCGCGGCCGTCACCCCGCTGCCAGCCACGCGTGCTGTGCCGCCCGCGCCAACCGCCACACCGCTCGCGCCGGAGGTGAGCGGTGCCGGCATCCCCGCGTTCGAGCAACCCGTCCCCGCAGCTTCTGCGCCAAGCGCGCCTGCCGCAGCCCCCATGACTACGCCCACGATAACGATAGCGCCTCCATTTGCGCCTTCTGACGCACCGGACGCGCCCGCGTTCGACTGGCGCTGGCTGGCGGCGGGCGCGGCGCTGCTGGCGAGCCTGCTTGGCGCGCTGCTGCTGTGGCGGCGGCGCAAGCCCAAAGTACTGCGGCTTGCCGCGGCCCCAACAATACCGGATCCCAATGCAGAGCCGGTGCTGCCGCGGATCGACCTTGCCCTCGAGATTCCGGGCGCGACCCGCAGCTTGCGGATGTTCACCTTGCGCTATCGCCTCACCCTCGCCAACCGGTCAGACCGCGCGGTCAATGATCTTGTCGTCACTGTGCAGCTCGCCTGCGCCAAGCGCGGGGCGAGCAATGCGGTGCCGCTGGCCGCAGCGCAGAATATCCAGCCGGTGGAGCGGATCGGTCCGCACCAGAGCCGCACCATCAGCGGCGAGGTGGTGCTGCCACTGACCGCGATCACGCCGGTGATGCATGGCCAGGCGCCGCTGTTCATCCCCCTGCTGAATGTCACGATCGCGGGCGAGGGCCAGCAGGCGGTGGTGAAGAGCTTCGTGATCGGCACGCCGGGCAGCGGCGGCGAGGGCCGCGTCCAGCCACTGGTGATGACCGGCCCGCCCGGCGCACTGCCCGAGCTGACGGCGCGCCCAATCGATCCGCCGCCCACGGTTTGACGCCAGCGCGCCCTTGGCGGCGGGGCGCTCGCGCGCTAGGCGCTCAGTCATGATGGAACCCGTCCCAAGCCTTGTTTCGAGCGACTGGCTGGAAGCCCGACTGGGCACGCCCGGCATCGCGGTGCTCGATGCCTCGTACCACCTTCCCGCCGCGACGCGCGATGCGGCAAGCGAATTTGCCGCCGCGCATATTCCCGGCGCGCGGTTTCTGGGGCTTGCAAGCCTGTTCGACGCCGAATCGATCGTGCCCTATGCCATGCCGACGCCTGCGCAGCTGGCCGAGCGGCTGGCGAGCCTCGGGATCGCACCGGATGACGCCATCATCCTCTATGACGACAGCGCCATCCGCACCGCCGCGCGCGCGTGGTTCGTGCTGGCCGCGCTTGGCCGACACAACGTCGCGATCCTTGACGGCGGCTTTGGCAAGTGGCGCAGCGAAGGACGCGCGCTCGAAGCGGGCGCGCCTGCGACTGCCCGTGCCGCGCCTTCCACCCTTGCCCCGGCGCAGCGCGTGCGTAGCAAGGCGGATATGCTCGCCAATCTCGATAGCCATGCCGAGCAAGTGCTCGACGCGCGCTCGGTCGACCGGGTCTATGGCAGCGGCATCGATCCGGTGCATGGCGGACCCAACGGACGCATTCCCGGCGCGCTCAACCTGCCCTTTACCGACGTGCTGAACGCCGATGGCACCTACAAATCGCCCGATGCGCTGAGCGCAGCCTTCACTGCCGCCGGGATCGACCTTGCCCAGCCGATCACAACCACTTGCGGCAGCGGCGTTACCGCGAGCGTGCTATTGTTCGCGCTGCACCTCATCGGGGTCGAGACGGCCGCGCTCTATGATGGCAGCTGGAGCGAATGGAGCGCCGATCCGGCAACCCCCAAAGCGCAAGGTTCGGAACAAGAAGGCCCCGAAGCATGAGCGGCGGCGGCGGCGACAAGCCGATGAAGCCCGCCACTAGGCTGGTGCGCGGCGGACGGCGCAAGGAATGGACGGGCCCGGTGGTCAACCCGCCAGTGTGGCGCGCCTCGACCCACCTCTACGACACCGATGCACAGCGGCGCGAGGCGGGCAAGACCAACACCGATGGCCAGTTCTTCTACGGGCGCCGCGGCTCGCCGACCCAGTGGGCGCTGGCCGATGCGCTGACCGGGCTTGAATCCGGCGCGCATGGCACGGTGCTCTATCCCAGCGGGGTGGCGGCGATTGCCGGATGTCTGCTCGCCGTGCTCAAACCCGGTGACCGGCTGCTGATGGCCGACAACGCCTATGACCCGACGCGCAGCATGGCGACCGGCCTGCTGGCGCGGCTGGGGGTGACGACGGCCTTCTTCGACCCGCAGGATGTGGACGCCTACCGCGCCCTGTTCGCCCAGCGCGTGCAAGCCGTGTGGCTCGAAAGCCCGGGCAGCCTTACCTTCGAGATGTGCGACATCCCCGCCCTCGCCGCCATCGCCCGCGAACATGGTGCGGTCAGCCTGGTCGACAACACCTGGGCGAGCCCCCTCGGGTTCTCCGCGCTCACGCACGGCGGCGATATCGTGATGATGAGCCTGTCGAAGCATGTCGGCGGCCATTCCGATCTGATGATGGGCGCGGCGAGCGCTGGCAAGCGCTGGTATACCGCGCTCCGCCGCACCGCGCAGGAACTCGGGCAGGTGGTCTCGCCCGATGATGCAGCGCTCGCCTCGCGGGGCCTGCGCACCATGGGCCTCAGGCTCGAGGCGCAGTCCCGCTCGGCGCTGGCCATTGCCGAATGGCTCGAAGCCCAACCGCAAGTCGCGCGCGTGATGTGCCCGATGCTGCCGTCCGATCCCGGCCACGCGCTGTGGCGGCGCGATTTCACCGGCGGCTGCGGCCTGTTCGGCTTCGTGCTCGCCAGCGCCGACCGCGCAGCGGCAGCGCGAGTGGTCGATGCGCTGGAGTTGTTCGGGATCGGCTATAGCTGGGGCGGTTTCGAGAGCCTCGCGCTCGTCATCACCCCCCAGGATTACCGCTGTGTCATGCCCTGCCCGGACAAGAGTGGCCCCGCGATCCGGCTTGCCATCGGGCTCGAAGACACCGACGATCTGATCGCCGATCTGGCGCAGGCGCTGGCGGCCGCATAGCCACAATTTGCCGGGCCAATAGCTGGGCTTGCAGCCGGGCAATGCATTCTCGCTGGAACGCTCGGGCGGCTTCGCCCATTTGCCCCCCATGCAAGCACTCGGCACCATCTATCTCGTCGGCGCGGGGCCGGGTCCGGTGGACCTTCTGACCCTGCGCGCCGCCCGCCTGATCGAGCGCGCCGAGATCATCGTCCATGACGGACTGATCGGCCGCGATATCCTCGGGATTGCGCGCAGCGACGTGCGGCTGATCTCGGTCGCCAAGCAGCGCGCCCGCCACACCCTGCCGCAGGAAGAGATCAACGCTCTGCTGGTGCGCGAGGCGGTGGCCGGACGCGATGTGGTGCGCCTCAAAGGGGGCGATCCCTTCATCTTCGGGCGTGGCGGCGAGGAAGCCGAGGCTGCGCGCGCCGCTGGCGTGCCGGTCGAAGTCGTCCCCGGCATTACGGCCGCCAATGGAGCCGCAGCGGCAGCGCAGATCGCGCTCACCCACCGCGATGCTTCGAGCATCGTCAGCTTCGTCGCCGGCCAGTGCAAGGGTCTGGCCGAACAGGACTGGTCGGGCCTCGCAGGCAAGGGCCGCACGCTGGTGATCTACATGGGCGTCTCCACCGCCGCGCAGATCGCTGACAAGCTGATGGCGGATGGCCTCGCCCCCGACATGGCGGTTGCCGTGATCGAGAACGCCGCGCGGCCTGAAATGCGGGTGCTGCGCGGCTTGCTCGCGGGCCTGCCCGAGCTGGTCGAGCGCGAGGCCGTGCAAAGCCCTGCGCTCATTGTTATCGGCGAGGTCACCGCGCGCGAGGACATGGCCGTGGTCGCGCTTGCACAGGAGGCTGCGCAATGAAAATCCTCACCGGCAATGATCTGCGCTCGGGCGCTGTCACCTGGTGGAACGGCACCGGCTGGTCGCTGTTTGTCGATGATGCGGTCGATGCGGGCGAAGAGGCCGAGGAAATCCTCGCCCGCGAGGAAGCCGCGCGCCGGGTCAACGTTCCTTACGCCATTGAAGCCAGCATCGACGCTGAAGGCCATGTCCGCCCGGCGCATATCAAGGACCGGGTGCGCGCGCTCGGCCCGACCGTGCGGCGCGACCTCGCCGTGCCGACTGCCGACAAGACCGGCTGGGACTGGGTGATCTGAGATGTACCAATATGATTCATACGATCAGACGATGGTCGATGCCCGCGTCGAGGAATTCCGCGATCAGGCCCGCCGCCGCTTGGAAGGCAAGCTGACCGAAGACCAGTTCAAGCCGCTGCGGCTGATGAACGGGCTTTATCTCCAGCTTCACGCCTACATGCTGCGCGTCGCCATCCCCTATGGCACGCTCAATGCGCGCCAGATGGAGGCGCTGGCCGACATCGCCGAGAAGTATGATCGCGGCTACGGCCACTTCACCACCCGCCAGAACATCCAGTACAACTGGATCAAGCTGGAGGACGCTGCCGACATCCTCGCCGACCTTTCAAGAGTCGAGATGCACGCGATCCAGACCAGCGGCAATTGCATCCGCAACATCTCGTCAGATCACTTTGCCGGCGCTGCCGCGGACGAGGTGGCTGACCCGCGCCCCTATGCCGAGCTGATGCGCCAGTGGTCGAGCTTCCATCCGGAATTCAGCTACCTGCCGCGCAAGTTCAAGATCGCGGTGATCGCGTCCGAAAAAGACCGCGCGGCGATGCGGCTGCACGATATCGGCATCCGCATCGTGAAGCGGGACGGTGAAGTGGGCGCGCAGTTCTATGCGGGCGGGGGCATGGGCCGCACCCCGATGATCGCCCCGCTGATCCGCGACTTCGTTCCGCTCGATCAGCTGATCACCTATGCCGAGGCCGCCTTGCGCGTCTACAACCGCTACGGCCGGCGCGACAACAAGTACAAGGCGCGGATCAAGATCCTCGTCCACGAGCTGGGCGCCGCAGAATACACCCGCCAGGTCGAGGAGGAATTCGCCCACCTGCTGAGTGTCGGGGTCGAACCCCCGCGCGAGGAACTGGCGCGGATTGCGGAATATTTTGCCGATCCGGCCTTCACGGACGGCCCCAAGACCATCGACCGGTCGGACCCGGATTTCGCCTTATGGGTGGATCGCAACACCCACCGCCACAAGCACGATGCCTATGTCTCAGCCGTCATCAGCTTGAAGCCCGCAGGCGGCATTCCCGGCGATGCCACCGCCGCGCAGATGCGCGTCGTGGCGAGGCTCGCGCGCGATTACAGCTTTGACGAGCTGCGCGTAATGCACACCCAGAACCTGCTGCTGCCGCATGTCCGCATCGCCGACCTTCATGCCGTGTGGGGCGCGCTCGATGCGGCGGGCATGGGCGCGCCCAACATGGACACGATCGAGGACATCATCGCCTGCCCCGGCCTTGATTACTGCAGCCTCGCCAACGCGCGCTCGATCCCGCTCGCCCAGCGCATTTCGGAACGCTTTGCCGCCAATGGTCGCACCGGCGAGCTGGGCGAGTTGAAGCTCAAGATTTCGGGCTGCATCAATGCCTGCGGGCACCACCACGCGGGTCATATCGGCATCCTTGGCGTCGACAAGAAGGGCAAGGAGAACTTCCAGCTCTCGCTTGGCGGGTCGGAGGCCGAGGACGTCAGCCTCGCCAAGATCACCGGCCCCGGCTTTGACGAAGACGGCGTGATCGCCGCGGTCGAAAAGGTCACCGATGTCTATCTCGCAAGCCGCACCGACGGCGAGCGTTTCCTCGACACCTATCGCCGCATCGGCATGGAGCCTTTCAAGGAGGCGCTTTATGGGTAATGCCCGCGATCTCGGCACCTCGCCCGACGAGGTGCAGTTCCGTTTCCGCGATGACGAGCCGGCCGATCACGCGACCGTTACCGTCGATGCCTGCTGCGACCAGACCAACGCGACCGCCGTCCGGATCGAACCGGGCGATGATGCGCGGGTGCTGCTACCCTTCTTGGGCCGCCTGGCGCTGGTCGAGGTCAACTTCCCCACCTTCGGCGACGGGCGCGGCTACTCTGCTGCGCGGATCCTGCGCGAGGCGGGCTACGCCGGCGAATTGCGCGCGGTGGGCGCGGTGCTGATCGATCAGCTCAGCCACATGCGCCGCTGCGGATTCGACTCCTTCGCCCCGGACAAGCGCCTCGACGCGGACGACGCCGCGCGCGCCTTTGCCACCTGGGACAATGTCTACCAAAGCGCGGCGGACGCTATGCAGTCCGGGCGCCGGACCATCGCAGAGAAGCGCCATGAAGCCTGACATCACCGGTGCCGCGACCTCGGGCGATCGCACCCGCGACACGCTCGATCTCGCCCCGCGCTTCACCGAGCATGACGCCGTTCGCCTCAACCGCATGTTCCGCGGTTCCTCGACGCGGGAAATGCTCGAAGGTGTGATCCGCGACGGGCTGGCAGGCGATCTTGCCGTGGTCTCGAGCTTCGGCGCGGAAAGCGCAGTGCTGCTGCATCTGGTCGCCAGCGTCGACCCGAACGTGCCGGTGCTGTTCCTCGACACCGGCAAGCACTTCGCCGAAACGCTGGCCTATCGCGACACACTCGTGGAGCGGCTGGGCCTCAACCTCGTGGTGCTGACCCCCGATCCCGACGATCTCGCCAAGAAGGACGAGACCGGCCTCAGATGGTCCTATGATCCCGATGGCTGCTGCGAGATCCGCAAGGTGCGCCCGCTGGAGAAGGCCATGGCCGGTTTCGACGCCAGCTTCACCGGCCGCAAGTCGTTCCAGTCCTCGACCCGCGCCAACCTGCCGCGCTTCGAGGTGGATACCTCGGACGTGCAGGGGCGGCTCAAGATCAACCCGCTGATCGACTGGGATGCGAGCCAGATCGAGGGCTATTTCATCCAGCACGATCTGCCGCGTCACCCGCTGATCGCGCAAGGCTACCCCTCGATCGGTTGCTCGCCCTGCACCACCCAGGTCGCCCTGGGCGAAGACCCGCGCTCGGGCCGCTGGAAGGGCTGGGACAAGACCGAATGCGGCATCCACAAGCCGGGCGAAGAGCCGTTTCTGTAAGGCTTGTCTAGAGCCAGCCTTCGCGCTTGTACCACTCCGCCGTCGCCTTCAGCCCCGCCTCTCCCACAATCTGCGGCTGCCAGATGCCCGGTGGTACGCGGCGGTCGGAGCGGGCGACCCAGTTGGGGTGGCTCATATAGCCGACCCGGTCGGCCGTGAGTTTTGCCCGGTCTCCGCGCAGCAGGCGGTCGGCGGCAGCGGCAGCATCAAGCACGGCGCGCGGCAGATGCGGCGCGAATACGCTCCGCTTGCCGACAGCCTGCCCGATCGTCTGCGCGAGTTCCTTGTGGCTCCACCCGCCCTCGCGGCCATCGTCCGGCTCATACACCTGCTTGCGCGTCGGCGCGGCATTCCCTGACAGCGCCACCAGAAGATCCGCCAGATCTTCGGCATGGATGATCGAGGTCGCGCCCCCCGGCGGTAGCGGCACCACGCCCCATTTCGCCGCGCGGAACAGATCGAGCATGTCGATATCGCGCGGGCCATAGACCGCGGGCGGGCGCACGATCGTCCAGTCGAGCCCCGAGGCTTCGACCACTTGCTCGGCCCGCGCCTTCGACGCACCATAGGCCGACAGCTCGGGCTTGCGCGCCGAGAGTGAGGAGACGAACACCAGCCGCCTCACGCCGCCCGAACGCATCGCTGCGATCACTGCGATGGTGCCGGTGACATTGGCGACCTCGAATTCCGCCGGATCGGGCGTGTTGGTGAGCCCCGCGACATGGATCACCGCGTCCACGCCCTCGCACAAGTCGGCCAGCGCCGCCTTGTCAGCAAGATCGCCGCTGACCCATTCAACCCGTGCCCGCTCGCGCTGCGGGCGGCGGGTCAGCGCGCGCACCTGATGCCCCTGCGCCAGCGCCGCATCGAGCACCGCGCTGCCGACAAAGCCGGTCGCGCCGGTGATCGCCAAAAGGCTCACAGCAGCACCAGATGATCGCGGTGGATCACGCAGGAACGCGGCGCATAGCCCAGCCGCGCTTCCTGATCCTCGGCGCGGCGGCCTGCGATCAGCTGCATTTCGGCGGCGTCATATTCGGCCAATCCCTGCGCCAGCCGCTCGCCCTTGGTGCTGAGCACGCTGACGAGATCGCCGCGCCGGAAGGTGCCCGAAACGCCGACCACGCCTGCCGCCAAAAGGCTCGCGCCGCCGCGCAGCGCCTCGGCGCAGCCCTTGTCCACGCGCAATTCGCCCGCCGGCGCCAGCCGCCCGCCGAGCCACGCCTTGCGCGCATTATCGGCGCGCACCGCGAGGAACAGCGTGCCGCGCGCCTCAGCAATGGCCTTTGTGATCGGGGCATCGTGCGTGCCGTTGAGGATCGCCAGCGCAATTCCGGCGCGCGAGGCAATCTGCGCGGCCTGCAATTTCGACACCATCCCGCCCGAGCCGAGGCCGGACGAGGATGCTCCGCTTGCCATCGCCATCACCTCGGGCGTCACAGCGTCAACCACCGGCACCAGCGCCGCGCCATCCTCGCGCGGGTCACGATCATACAGCCCGTCGACATCCGAGAGCAGCAGCACGAGGTCAGCATTGGCCGCCTGCGCCACCCGCGCAGCCAGGCGATCATTGTCGCCGAAGCGGATTTCCTCGGTCGCGACAGAATCGTTCTCGTTGACCACCGGGATCACGCCCGCCTCCAGCAGGCGGTCGAGCGTGGCCGAGGCGTTGAGATAGCGGCGCCGATCCTCAAGATCGCCGAGCGTCAGCAACATCTGCGCCGCCGTTATGCCCTCACCCCCGAGCGCGCGGCTCCACAAATCCGCCAGCGCGATCTGGCCTACAGCAGCCGCCGCTTGCGCATCGGCAAGGCTGCCGCGCCCGCCCTTGGGCAAGGCCAGCCGCGCCGCACCCAGAGCAATCGCGCCCGAGCTCACCACGATCACCTGCGCGCCCGCCTGCCGCAGCAGCGCCAGATCGCCCGCCATGCGCGCCAGCCATGCCTCGCGCGCCTGCCCCCCGCCGACCAGCAACGCGCTCCCGATCTTGACCACGATCCGCCGCGCAGCAGTGATGTCAGCAAGGCGCGTCAGCATCGTCGGTTACAGGGGCGACCAGTCGCTGGCCTCGTCCTCGTTCTCGATCTCGACCGTCTTGGTCTCGGTCGAGGTGCGATCGGGCAGATAGCCGAGCACGGCATCGAGCAGTTCGGGGATCCCCGCACCGGTCGCGCCGGAGACGGCAAACACCTGATCCGCGCCTGCCGCCAGAAGCTCTTTGCTGAAAACCTCGACCAGTTCTGCGTCCGCCAGATCAAGCTTGTTAAGCACCACCAGCCGCGCCTTGTCCTCGAGGCCTTCGCCATAAGCGGCCAGCTCTTCCTCGACGATACGCATCGCCTCGGCCGGGTCGGCATCTTCGGTGCCGGTGATGTCGATGAGGTGAATCAGCACGCGGCAACGCTCGATATGGCCAAGGAAACGGTCGCCGATCCCGACGCCTTCCGCAGCCCCTTCAATCAGGCCCGGAATGTCGGCGAGCACGAATTCGCGCCCCCGGTGGCGCACCACGCCAAGCTTGGGAACCAGTGTGGTGAAGGCATAGTCGCCGACCTTGGCCTGCGCGTTCGAGACCGCATTGATGAAGGTCGATTTGCCCGCATTGGGCAGGCCGACGAGGCCCACGTCCGCGAGCAGCTTCAGCCGCAGCCACACCCACATCTCCTCGCCCGGAAGGCCCGGCTGGTGCTGGCGCGGGGCGCGGTTGGTCGAGGTCTTGTACGAGGCATTTCCGCGCCCGCCCATCCCGCCTTCGAGGAAGGTAATGCGCTGGCCGACCATGGTGAAGTCGGCGAGCACCTCCTCCTTGTCCTCGGAGAGGATCTGCGTGCCGACCGGCACCTTGATCACGAGCGGCTTGGCCGAAGCGCCGGTGCGGTCCTTGCCCATCCCGTGCCCGCCACGCGGCGCCTTGAAGTGCTGCGAATAGCGGAAGTCGATCAGCGTGTTGAGGCCCGCGACGGCTTCGAACACGATATCGCCGCCGTTCCCGCCGTTTCCGCCGTCAGGGCCGCCGTATTCGACGTACATCTCGCGCCGGAAAGAGACGGCCCCGGGCCCGCCTCCGCCGGATTTCAGATAGATCTTGGCTTGGTCGAGAAAATGCATGGCGCCCCTTAAGCATTTCCTCTCGCAATTGCGAGAGCTGTGTTGGACAGAACAGGCCATGGCCAGAAGGGCCGCAAGGACGACTGGCCGCCCGCAGCGTGGCGACCTTCAGGTCGCATGAGCGAGGATTTCGCACCCCGGACGGGGCGCGGACCTCAAAAACGCGCTTCGATACCGATGGTCGCGCTGCGCCCCGGCGAGACGAAGCTGAACACCTGTTCGTAGCCCTCGCCGAGCAGGTTCTCGACCCGCGCAAAACCGCTGATCGCCTCGCTGATCGTCACGCGTGCGTTGAAATTGACCAGCGTATAGCCGTCCAGCGTCACCCGCACCGGCACGAAGCCGGGATCGGTGAAGGCCACATCGGGCGTCGCTCCGTTGTGCCGCACCACCAGTGTCGCCGAAGCGGCATCATCGGGCGCGGTCCATGTGAGCGCGGCGCTGGCAATATGCTTGGGCCGGCGCACTTCCTCGACCCTATCTTCCTCGGCATCGAGATAGGAATAGGCCGCATCGAGGCTCCATTGCTCGGCGAAGCGGGCAGAGAGAGCGAATTCAACCCCGCGCTGCTCGCTTACCGTAGTGCGATTGGCGGGGGTGGCGATGAAATTCGGCGGCGGGAAGGTGGTGAAGATCTCGCCCTCGAGCTCGCTGTCGAAATAGGTGACCGAGAGCCGCGCGCTTGTCCCCAGGTCCTGATCCACGCCCGCTTCCCAGCCAGTGGACTTCTCGGGCCGCAGCGCGTCATTGCCAATGAAACGCCCGTCGACAAAACCGAACAGCTCGAAGAAGCCGGGGTTCTTGACCCCCGAGCCTGCTGCCGCCCGCAGCCGGGTGGTGTCGGTGAGGCGGTAGCCTGCGCCCACGCGGAAGGTGGTCGCATCGCGGAAGCGGTCATTAATGTCATGGCGGATCGCCGCTGACAGATCGAAGGCCTCACCGGAATAGCGATATTCGCCGACAAAGCCGAGTTGCTCGATCTCGCGCTGGCCATTGAAGGCAAAGCCGCCCGGTGTGGTGTTGCGGAAGCCCTCCACCTCGTAATCGGCAGCGACAGTGAGGTTGTGCTCGTCCGCCATCCGGAAGGCGCTGACATAGGAGGCCTTGATCCGGTCGCCCTCGCTGCTGTTCGAGCGTCCGAACGGCCCGAAGGTGTCGCGGGTGATATCGGCGATCTGGGCCGAGAGATCATGCGTCCAACGCCCCTCCAGCGTCTCGGCCCGCGCGCCGACAAGTGCGTAAATTGCCTCGCTGGTGAAGCGGGTGCCGGGGCTATCGATCACGAAACCGAAGGTGGGGCTGGTGCTGTCAAAATCCTGATCGTTGAACCGGCCCTCGGTGCGGATGAAACGGGCGGCGGCGCGAAGTTGGAAGGCGCCGGCCACATCCACGCTGCCCTTGCCCGAAAGCGTGTAGCTGTCGCGGCCGATGTCGCGGGTGCCGCCCCTGGAGTTGGGCTGGCCATCGGTGCTGACCACCACCGCCGAGAGCGCCGCGTCCCAGCTGTTGCCCGCCGCGCCATAACGCAGCGCGCCGTTGACCGTGCCTTGCGTGCCGCCCTCGACCCGCGCGGCAAAGCCCGGAACGCTGCGTCCGCTCGCGCTTTCATAAGCGACCACACCGCCGATCGCGTCGGAGCCATAAAGCGCCGACTGCGCTCCCCGCAGCACCTCGACCCGCGCGCCAACTTCGGCTTGCAGGGTGCCGATATCGAACTCGCCGGCGAAGGGGTCGGAGACCTCGATCCCGTCGACCAGCACCAGGACGTGATTGGCCTCGGAGCCGCGCAGGCGGATCTGGGTCTGCCCCGCTACACCTGCGACTGCGATGCCGGGAACATCACGCAGCACATCGGCAACGTCGCGGGCCTGGCGCTGTTCGAGCATTCGGGCTTCGATAACCGTGGCGGAACCCGTGTAGTTCTCGGAGTATATCGCCTCGCGGGAGCGACTTGCATTGACAAGGATGCCGTCCTCGCGCTTGCGTTCGATCAGGGTGATGACGCTGTCGCTCGCGGCGGTCTCGCCATCACTTTCGCGATCAGCCTGCTGCGCATGGCCCACGCCATGCACCATCAGCGCCGCCCCCGCGACGCTGCAAAAAAACACAAAATTTCTCACGGATTCCTCCCGTCATCAGCAACATGGTGGCCGCGAGAGGTTGCCATCCCCCAGCCCAGCGATGTCGCTCACAACAGAAGTGTTTTTCCGCGCCTGGCCAATCCCTGAGCCAAGCAAAGAGCGACACGCCCCGGTCGGTCTCCTGGCTCACGGATCATCATATCCGGTGCTCACCTTCCCAGAACGTCGCCGCTCCAGTGGCTGCCCCCTGCAAGAGAGGGCGCGCGAACTGATACTCACCGCTTACAGTTGCAGGGACAGCTGCGGAATCAAACCGCATTCCCGTTACCTTGGCGCTTCTTGTTGTTAAGCGCTCGCCTCCGCGAGCGCAATACGCGCCCTAAGGCGCGGCGCGCGGTCGCGCTTGCGGCGCTGCGCGCCGTTAAAGAGCCAATTCGCAAGGTTGGTTGGATGTTCCTCGGCCCGAAGGGCCGCAAGCGCGACCGCATGTCGCCGCTTATGCGGCGAAGCCAAGGCGAACGGACGTCCGCCGCCCGGCGTCTGAGGGCGAAAACAAAAAACACCTGGTGGAGCCGAGGGGGATCGAACCCCTGACCTCGTCATTGCGAACGACGCGCTCTCCCATCTGAGCTACGGCCCCGTTCCAGGTTTCCGCGCCCCGCACACGGGACGAACCCCGGCGAGGCGAGCGCGCGCATTAGCGAGAAGCGCGGGCCCATGCAACGGCCTTTTGGCCGTGCTGGCCCCCTCGCCTCAGGGCTTCGGCTTGCGCGGGGTCTGCGCCTTGATCGGCTGCACCACCGGCTGCGAAGTGACGTTCTCGTTCACCGGAACCACCGGCACCGCGGCCCCCGTGACGGGGTCGATCACGGTGGTCATCTCGACCCCCTGCCCGGTCAGATCGCCAATGCCCGGCACCGGCGCACCGCTGGCACGAGCCTGTTGCACCACCACCCAGCCGGGCTGCGAGGCGCCATATTGCGCGCCCCACTTCGCGTCCCATTCGGCCGAAGCGCGCTGATAGGCTTCGTAGTCATCGAAGAAGGTTTCGAACGGCACCAGCAGCCCGTCAAAATTGGCGCGGGCAAAGGCCAGCGGATCGGTCGGCGGGGAGGCCAGCGCGCGGTTCGACATGTCGAGCGCAGCGCGGCAGAAGCCCGATCGCGCGGCTGGCAGCGCGAAGAAGTTGTAGACTTGCGTCACCGTCCCGTCGCGCGCGACATAGGCTGCGCGCTTGGTCTTGTGCTTCTTGGCATATTCCGCCTCGATCCGGTCGTTGGTGGCCTTCAAGGAGCGGGCGTTCTTGGTCAGAAAGCCGCGATAGGCCTCGAGGATCGGCTCGTATTCGGGCGCGAGGCAATTGAGCGCGGCGACATTCCAGGCCGAGCGCAGGTGCCACACGAGTTGATCGTCGGAGATGCCGGTGTTGACCGTCACACGCTTGCCGTCAGGCCCGCGTGTAGGGATGTCCATCACGTAATGCGCTCCGCCCGGCGGGAGCGGGCGATAGGGCACCGCTTCGACCACCGGCGGAGGCGGCGGAGGCGGGGGCGGCGCCGGAGTGGCGCAGGCAGCCAGCAACGCCGAGCCGAGCGCGACAGTAGTGATGACAAGGCCGAACGGCGTGCGCCGGGTACGGGTAGATGACAAAGCGTGCTGCGGGGTCTCGGACATTGGCTTCAACCTCTCCTGCTGCCATTTTCTGCCAAGGTGGCAGCGTGCGGCTTGCTCCAGCCTTAAGGCCTCGCGATAGCCGCACCGGCTTACAAAGCAAATGCCCGGAGCCTACCGAAAGGCCCCGGGCATCCGACATTTCAACAACTGCGTTAGGCCTGTGGCCCGCAACTGCGCACGCGGATTACTCGCGAGTGCCGAGGAAGCGCAGCAAGTACGTGAACATATTGATGAAGTCGAGATACAGGTTCAGCGCGCCCATGATCACGGCCTTACCGATATACTCGGTGCCGCGCAGGTGGGCATACTCCTCCTTCAGCCGCTGCGTGTCATAGGCGGTTAGCCCCGCGAAGATCAGTACGCCGAGGCCGCTGATCACGAGGGACATCGTGCTTGACTGCAGGAACAGGTTGACGAGGCCGGCGATGATCAGGCCGACCACCCCCATGATGAGGAAGCTGCCGAAGCCCGACAGATCCTTCTTGGTGGTGTAGCCAAACAGGCTGAGGCCGGCAAAGGCGCCGGCGGTCGCGAAGAACGTCACCGCGATCGATTCGCCCGTGTAGACGAGGAAGATCGTCGACAGCGACAGACCCATCACCGTGGCATAGGCCCAGAACAGGATGTTCAGCGTGCTCTTGCTCATCTTGTTGAGGCCGAAGCTCATCGCCAGCACGAAGGCGAGCGGGGCGAGCATCACCACCCACATCAGCGGGGTACCAGCAATCGCGAGCGTAAGGCCGCTGCTGGCAGAAACCAGCGCGACAATCCCGGTAAGCAGCACGGCCGACGCCATATAGTTGTAGATCGAGAGCATGTGCTTGCGCAGGCCCTCGTCATAACGGCCAGCGACATCGCCACCGGCGCGCGGCACCGAGCCGAGGCGCTGCGCATCGCGCGAAGTGTCATTCCAGTCAACCATTGCGAAACCCTTTGGTCCTAGCATCGGAGCGCGAAACGCCGCGCCCTCCATG
>Ga0164292_10000900_pt1 | contig 23756 bp, 15 predicted proteins | sample GEODES117metaG_FD_111486 | JGI IMG/M metagenome (GOLD analysis project Ga0164292, IMG submission 111486) | Eutrophic lake water microbial communities from Lake Mendota, Wisconsin, USA - GEODES117 metaG | ecosystem: Environmental > Aquatic > Freshwater > Lake | place: USA: Lake Mendota...
GCCAAACAACCAGGCGTCATTGCGCATGCCGCTTAGGGTGCAGATATCAAAGCCAAGTTTACCTGCCATGGCGCTTTCCAGCGCTGCCACAAACAATCCGCCTTCGCTTATATCGTGGGCGCTTTGCAATAACCCGTTGGTTATAGCGCCATAAACGGCCATCTGAACGGCATATTCCTCATCCAGTTCGAAATGGGGACAAGGGCTGTATTCTACCCCTTTCAGCTTTGCCAGATACTGGCTGCTGCCTAAGTCATTGTGGGCTTTACCTACCAGATAAATTAAATCACCGGCGGCTTTAAAATCCAGGCTCATTCTGTGTTCCGGTTTTTCAATGATTCCCACCATACCGATGGTTGGGGTTGGATACACCGCATTGCCATTGGTGCTTTGGTTATAGAAACTCACATTGCCTCCGGTAACCGGCGTATCAAACTTGCGGCAGGCCTTACCCATGCCATCAATGGCATGTTTGAATTGGTAATATACCTCAGTATTGTAGGGATTGCCAAAATTAAGACAATTGGTAACACCTGTTGGCACACCACCCGTAACGCGGATGTTTCTGGCGGCTTCAGCCACAGCTATCTGCGTACCTTTATCGGGATCGGCGAAAATGTAGCGGCTGTTGCAATCCACGGTTAGTGCCAGACTCTTGTTGGTACCTTTCACCATCACCACTGCGGCATCGCTGGGTTTGTTGGTGCTTTGGTTTACGGTTCCCACCATGCTGTCGTATTGTTCATACACCCAGCGCTTGCTGGCAATGTTGGGTTCAGCGCAAAGTTTCAGGGCTGCTTCGCGGGCTTGTTCCAAGGAAATATCACTAATAGAATCCAAAGAAAATTTACTAATCTCCGCAAAATATGCGGGGATTGACCAATCTCTTTTATACACCGGAGCACCACCGCCCAGCACAAGACTCTCAGCAGGAATATCGCCTTCCAACACTCCATTCATATAATAACGAACCCTGCCGGAATCAGTAACTTCACCAATATGCGAATAGGAAATTTCCCATTTTTCAAAAACATCAATGGCCTTTTGCTCCATACCTTTCTGCACCACCACCAGCATACGTTCCTGGCTCTCGCTCAGCAGCAATTCCCAGGCCTTCATATCGGCCTGACGCATGGGGACTTTATCCAGCCATACGTCCATGCCCACGCCGCTTTTGGCACTCATTTCACTGGTTGAACAGGTAATACCCGCCGCACCCATATCCTGCATGCCTACCACAGCCCCGGTTTCAATGAGTTCCATGGTGGCTTCCAGAATCAGCTTTTCCCAGAATGGATCACCCACCTGCACGCTGGGCAAATCCTGAATGCTGTCTTCACTCATATCCTTGCTGGCGAATGCGGCACCGTGAATACCGTCTTTTCCGGTAGCCGAACCAAAAATATACACAGGATTACCCGGAGGGCCTGCCGCCGCAGAAATGCTTTTGCCTACGGGTACAATCCCCACACTCATGGCATTCACGAGGTTATTCTGCTCGTAGCAATCATCAAAGTAAACCTCACCCCCTACGGTAGGAATGCCAAAAGCATTGCCATAATCACCAATACCTTTTACCACGCCTTTCATCAGCCACTTGGTGCGATCGGTTTTTAGATTTCCAAATCGCAGACTGTTAAGCTGAGCAATAGGCCTGGCCCCCATAGAAAAAATATCGCGGTTGATACCGCCCACACCGGTGGCTGCACCCTGATAGGGCTCAATGGCGCTTGGATGGTTATGGCTTTCTATTTTAAAACAACAGGCAAGACCATCTCCAATATCCACCAGACCGGCATTTTCTTCGCCGGCAGCGGCCAGCATCTTGCTGCCTTCACGGGGTAGCGTTTTCAGCCAGGTGATGGAATTTTTGTAACTGCAATGTTCACTCCACATCACGGAATAAACGCTGATTTCAGTAAAATTGGGTTCACGCCCAAGGATCTGACATATTTTGTGAAATTCTTCTTCCAAAAGGCCTAGCTGTTTGGCCTGTTCAATGGTTGCGGCTTGCATTGGGTACAAATTTAGTGCAGATTTAAGCCACACTATCCTCAATTTACTGACACTTTTTGCCCGAAAAATTCAACGCAAAAGCACAACACTGCCTTTTATGGCATTGCGCCTAACTCGGCTGCCAACAGGCATCTCATACTGAAATACGTAATGATAAACCCCTTCTATGCAATCCTGTTCGGCAGATTTACCATTCCATTGATAAATTCCTTTATCCCTGCTATCAAATACTTTTCCGCCCCAACGATCATAAATCAACATGAGCAATGGTTTTCCGCCCCTGACAAAGATCTGAAAGTCATTATTCTTATCATCATTATTGGGGGTAAAAGCGGTAGGAATGAATAAGTCGCACAACTCTTCCTGATAACGAACGGTTACCGCATCCGAAGCTACACCACAAGGATTGGTTACAGTAACGCTGTAATTCCCTCCCTTGGTTACATAAATTACCGAATCCGTTTGACCGTTGCTCCATTGATAGCGGCTTTGGGGCCAATTAGCTGTTAGTTTGAGCATACCACCTTTACATAGCAACGTATCTGCGGGAAGCTGAACAAGAGGTGCGTCTCCTAGAAAAATTCTCAGTGAATCTGCCCAAATACAACCAAGGTCATCCACACTGGCCCGAAATATTCCTCCGGAATTAACCAAAATGGAATTACCCGCCTGACCCGTATTCCATGTAACCGTGCCGGGAGCGGTAACCGTAAGATTAAGACTACTTCCGTTGCAAAGACTGGTATCCCTTCCAAGATTAAAGCGGGGCAAAGGGTGCACAGTGATAGGTGCTGTTGCAGAATCAGGGCAATCCGCATCGGGAATGGTATATTTTACCGTATAATTTCCAGGAGGAGAACAAGAGAAGGAGTTGCCTGAAATGGGGCCACCCGAGAAAACTCCACCGGGTGTAACTGGCGATAATGAGATGGATGGGGAATTTTCACATACAAAAGCGGGAAGACCGGTGAATGCCGCTGAAACATTGGCCCTCACACGCACAAAAACGGTATCTGTACTAGAACATCCCTCTTTGCTTCTGGCACTGTGAATCACCCTAAAAGTCCCCGTATCCTTGTAGGAATGAGTGGCGTTTTGCAACACAGAAGAATCGCCATCCCCAAAATACCAACGGTAAAAGACCAGGCCTGAAGTGGAATTCTGGAAGGCAAAACTGTTGTTTTTAAGACACTGAATTGAATCGTTGATTTTGAGTCCGCTGCTGGGATCAGCAATTACGCGCACAAAAATGGCTGCAGTGTCCGTGCAACCCGTATTGAACACATTTCCATTCAAACCATAGGTAGTTTCGCTTCTAAAAAATATCCTGTATTTTCCAGGTGAAGTGTAGAAACGGTCCGGATTAGGAAAAGTGGTACTGTCTGCTCCGCCTAGATACCACATAACCCGCTTTCCGCAACGTGGGATTGCAGGAATGGTTGTTTTATCCTCAAAGTAAAAATGGTTCCCATTCAGGCACTGAGCGGTATCCCAGTTTCTTACAGTCGGGCTGCTTTTGGGTCGGGGAACGATGAATACACTGGTCGGACTGGTGAAATTATTGTTACATCCCAGCGAGGGTGAAGCAATGAGCTGAACGGCATAATTACCTCCTGCATTGTAAGTGTAAGAGGCGTTTACACCTGTGTCTTTGTTACCATCTCGGTAAAGCCAGGTATAAGTTATCCATCCAAAACTGGCCTGAGATTTATTGGTAAAGGTGACTTTATTGGTTTTTTCACAACTGTCTGTGCGACTAAAACTAAAGTCTAACTTCAGTGAATGGGTAGTAAACGATAAACTGGATGACTTCGATGTCAGGTAATCAGGGGCAATTCCATCGTGTTCAAAAACAGTAAAATGATAAGTGGTGCCCGGCTGTAACCCGGTAATGGTAACGCTATTTCCGATATTGTCATAGACCACATAGTTACCCGAACCCAGGTGCGATCCTGCTCCGAAAGCTGAAAAAGCCGTGTATTTTGTGCCATCCGAAGGCATCACATCAACCAGACTGCCCTCTTTCATCACCACAGTCCTCCAGGCACCGTCTCCTTTGGTAAAAGTTAAATTTACCGCTATACATGTAAGGCCTCCAAACTGAAGATTGCTTGCCGGTACAGTAGGTTCAGCAGCTTTTACACTCCAAAAAAAGGAAAGGAATATGGAGGTAAAAAGAAGAGGGCGCATGGGTAAGTTTTGGCAAATATAACGCCTACGGACTGCCTTATTCAGACCTATAGGTTAAATCTATGACAGCTTTCAACTCCCCATGGTTGCCTCAATAGAGAAATAGTTTATTAAATCGTTGATTTTCAGGCATAAATCACATCCTCATCGGATATGTTTTTTTCGCCCCTGAATTTCAGAAAAACCCTTGCCAACGTTAATACATCCTTGCAACAATAGCGTGCGATGCGATCTAAGTCATGGTCTTGCCAGTAAACAGAACCCACCATTGAGCCATCTATGTCATCTTTTGGGGTAGGAATTTCAAATAAATGTGCCAGTAAATTTAATGAGGTAAAACTTTTCCTGTCGCCAAATTTCCAAAGTTCCAACGTATCTAAATGGGGAACTTCCCATGGTTTTTTACCTTGAATATCCAACAGTTTGGGCAGCGCTATTCCTTGCACCATCATTCTTCTGGCCAGATAGGGGAAATCGAATTCTTTGCCATTGTGAGCGCACAGCAAATAAGTAGCGCCGTTAAAACTTTTATTGAGCAAATTGGCAAATTCCTGGAGAACGGTACGTTCATCATCCCCATAGTAGGATTTAACCCGAAACTGCGTGCCATCTTTACCTCTTCGAATCAATCCTACCCCTATACATATCACCTTACCAAATTCGGCATAGATACTGGCCTGATCATAAATATCGGCCTCCGTTTGTTGTTCCTTTAGCAGATTTCTGGCCTTCCGCTTCCACAAATCCTGCCAATCTGAATTTAAATCTTCAAAGCTCCTGTGTGCCGATACCGTCTCAATGTCCAGAAAAACGATGTTTTCCAGCTGAACCTGTTTGAGGTTTATACCATCCATAAGAAATTACGAATATACGAATTTTTTCTTATTTTTACAAGTCACCTCCTCAATACCGATTTCTCAAGGAAAAAAGTTCCGAATGGCAAAAAAGAGAGCAATAAAGACCAGACGGCCTGCGAAAAAGTAAGCTGCTTTTTGATAAGCATAAACAATATCAGAAGCGAAAAAGCAACAAACAGCACACCATGAATACCACCGATATAAGTTACGGCCGGAGGCCAGTGAAATAAGTACTTCAGTGGCATGGCAACACCCAAAAGCAACAAATAACTCACACCCTCCAGGTGCCCAACCTGAATCAATCTTTTTTCAATCTTTTGTGCAGATCTATTTTGCATACGACAAAAATAGCAGTTTATGGAGCTATGCACAATTGCGGATAACTTAATCAATTGAGTTATTGGGATTATGGTGAAATTCGCACTGCATGTCGCATGAAATTGAGAATAAAACCAAAAGGCGCAGGCCAAGTGCCCTGCCCGGCATTACAAGCCTGGCTTTGGTTATGTTCATGTTGGGGTTACTCTCAGTCAGCTACCTTGGCTTTCAGGGACTGAGTAAAAGTCTGGTCGAAAGCAGCAGCCTGGATATTTACTTCAAGGATTCCTGCACAGAGCCGGCTGTGAATGCACTGGACCAGAAATTAAAGCAGGAAAAATGGTTTAAATCATCGCGTTTTGTAAGTCGTGAGGCCGGCATGAAAGAGATGGCGGAGACACAGGATCCCGCATTTATGCAATATGTAGAACTGAATGCACTGCCCCTGAGTCTTGAACTTTATTTCAAGGCAGAATTTGCCACGGCAAATCAATTGGAGCGGGTTGCTGCAGAACTGCGATCCCTGGATATCGTTGAAAGTGTAATTTACCAAAAAAACCTATTGGAATCCGTTAACGATAATGTGACTAAAATTCAGCTCTCTATTTTGGGTTTAACCCTAGTATTCGTAATCATTGCCATTGGCCTCATTCACAATTCCACACGTTTGAACATCTTCTCCAATCGATTTATCATCAAGAGTATGCAGCTGGTTGGCGCCACGCACGGTTTCATCATCAGGCCCATCATGGGAAAATTTATCCTCTATGCAATCATTGCATTTCCCATTTCACTGATTCTGTTGGCCGCAACACTCAAGGGCATTCAGTATATATGGAGTGGCTTTGGTTCTATTGCCGAATTCACAGCATTCATAGACCCGGTAAAGGCCGCAATTTGCATGGCAAGCACAGCAGTATGCGGAATTTTAATTGCGGCAGGTAGTGCATGGTTCAGTACACGTAAGTATCTTCGTAGCAAAATTGAAAACCTATACTAATGAGTACGAAAAAAAATATCCCTCAGGAAATTGAAAAAAACACTCAATCCAAGCAGAATCCCATGGTTTTTGGAGCGCTAAACTACCTGCTTTTAGGTGGTTCATTGGTGGTGTTGGTGATTGGATTCGCGCTGATGAGCGGCACCACCGACATATATAACAGCACAAAAATCACCATTGCTCCTATCGTTGTTATGCTTGGATTTGCACTGGGTATTGTTTCCATTTTTTACAAAGGCAAATCAAATTCCGGTGAATGACCTGGGTTGAAAACCTCATTCTATCCGTTATAGAAGGGATTTCTGAGTACTTACCCATCAGCAGCACAGGCCATTTGATGATGGCAGGTGAGGTAATGAAACTCGACCCCACCAAAATAGATACGTACATTATCAGTATACAGTTTGGTGCCATTCTTGCCGTTGTCGCTGCATATCCGGGCAGATTTTTTTCGTTTAAGGATACATCATTTTATCTCAAACTTTTTGCAGGTTTCCTGCCTGCAGCGCTACTTGGACTGATGTTTGACGAATTCCTGGAGAAATTGCTTCAAACCCCTTACATCGTTGGCTTCACGCTCATCATCATTGGTTTCTTTCTGCTGTTTATGGAAAAACTTTTACCCGAAGGGAAAAAAACGGTGGATGAAGTTACCTACAAAGACGCATTGAAAATAGGGCTGGTACAAAGCTTTGCCATGATACCCGGAGTAAGCCGAAGTGCTGCCTCCATTGCAGGTGCACTGGGCTGTAAACTCAGCAGGGTCGCAGCTACCGAATTCAGTTTTTTTCTGGCCGTGCCAACCCTGTCTGCAGCAGGTTTGTACAAACTCATGAAGAACTGGGATAAGTTGACTACAACACAACTGGAAGACATCGCGCTGGGTAATATCTTCAGCTTTGTTACTGCATTAATTGCCATCCGCTTTTTTATACAACTCGTCAAAAACAAAGGATTTGCATGGTTTGGCTACTATCGTATTGCGGTAGGTCTGGCATTTCTGTTGTATCTTTACCTTTAAATTTTTTATAATGTGGGCAATTCAAAGAATCTCACGGGCGTTGGCATTTTCAGCCATAATGATTGGCATGAGTGCATTCACCGGGCATCCAACCGGATATTCTGTAAAACTGGGCCGACTCAAATATAGCGGTGGCGGAGATTGGTACAGCTCAAAAACAGCTCTTGGTAACCTTGCCAGATTCTGCAATACCAAACTGGCTATGAGTATTGATCCCGTAGAAAACATTGTAGACATAGGCGGTCCTGATCTTTTTAACTACCCCTATGTTTTTATGACCGGCCATGGCAATGTGGTTTTTAGCGATGCTGATGCCGGTAACCTCAGAAAATATTTAGAGAGTGGTGGATTTTTGCACATTTGTGATAACTACGGCATGGACAAATTTGTGCGGACCCAAATGAAAAAAGTATTCCCTGAACTTGAATTCAAGGAACTCCCCCACCGACATCCAATCTATTCAGCTCCATTTTTATTTAACACAGGCCTTCCCAAAATACATCAGCATGATGGAAAATCTCCGCAGGGATTTGGTTTGATACATAAAGGCCGACTGGTTTGTTTTTATGATTATGAATGCGACCTTGGTAATGGCTGGGAAGACCCGGAAGTTCACAATGATCCCGAACCTACCAGGCAAAAAGCATTGCAAATGGGTGCCAATATTTTACATTACGTATTCAGAAACTGATGCCCGACGATAGTAAAAAAATTGCATTTCTTATCAATCCTGTATCAGGAAGTGCTGCAGTTCGCAAAAAGGGAGTTGCAATGGTGGAAGCATTGAAATCAATGAGCGGTTATTCTGTTTTCGAAACTCAATCAGCTGCGGAACTGCTGGAAATCACAAAACACCTGGCTCAGAAAAATTATCGCGCCGTATTTGCCTGCGGCGGAGACGGTACATTGAATCTCGTGAGCAGCCAGTTGGTGGCAACTGAAACCGGTATGGGCATCATTCCAATGGGTTCGGGCAATGGCTATGCGAGACATCACCACATATCATTAAAATGGCAGGAAGCGCTGCAGGCAGCAGAAAACCCTAAAATATCGGTACGGGATACCGCACTTTTTAATGGTTACCACTTTCTCAATATCGCAGGGATTGGTTATGCCGCTAAAATCAGCCATGAATTTAAAAGAGAAGAGCACAGAGGTCTAAAAGGTTACGTAAAAACCGTGTTCAAAAACCTAAAAATGGATGCTTTCAATGTCAGAATCAACAATGAACACAGCTCATGGGAAGGGAAAGTATGGATGGTTGATTTTTGCAATGGCAGCCAGTGGGGTAATAATTTCAGGGTTGATCCGGCCGCCAGGGATGATGACGGTGCTTTATCGGCAGTCATTTTTCGTAAAGCCAACCCCTTAAAAATCCCGGCCATCGGTTTCCGACTGGCTACCGGCAGTGTCAGCACAAGTCCTGATGTCTATAGAATTTCAGGGAGCCGATTCAGTATACAGTTTGAAGGGAAAAGACCATTGCACCTTGATGGGGAAGCTGCCGACATTATAGTAAATAGCGCTGTTATTGAGGTTGTTCCCAAAAGTTTGATTGTATGGACCCCGGGATAAAAATCCTGTCCTCTGCCCAAAACAAACAGTGTGACGCCCTTACCACTGCCGAAGAAGGGATGAATAATCACGACCTGATGGACAGGGCCACCGCCCGCATTTTTCAGTACCTCCAACATCAATTATCCGGAAACATTCCGGTCACATTTATATGCGGCCCCGGCAATAATGGTGCCGATGGACTTTGCCTTGCCTTGATGTCTGCAACCAAAGGGTATTCGGTAGAAACCAAAATCTGCTTGCTGGGGAAGCCCCCATCCGCCGAGCTTGATTTTCGCATGAAACTATATGCATCACAACGGCAATTAAACTTGCAGGTGATTCAACATGTGGATGAACTTACCCTACAAGAGAATTCGGTCATCATTGATGCCCTTTTTGGGACAGGGCTCTCCACACCGCTACAACACCAATGGGCATCGCTTATTCATTCCATCAATAATCAAAACAGACATATCATTTCCATAGATATGCCCAGCGGTTTAACCGATGAGTCCAACGAAGTAAATTCTCCGTATATAAGTTCCAAAAAGGTAATTGCGATTCAGACGGCAAAACCATCGCTATTGTATGCTGAAAACCAGGTTGATTTTGACATTGTGGATTGTGGCATTCACACAGATCACTTAGTGTCAAACCGCTTTTTTCTTGATCCTAAAAACCCAATGGTGGCCACGCAAATGCAGGAATTATTGCCTCAAAGGCCCAGACACAGCCACAAAGGCACTTATGGCCACACCTTGCTGATTGGGGGCAATTACGGGATGCATGGAGCCATTGCAATGGCTGCAAAATCTTGCTATGAAGCCGGCAGCGGATTAACAACCGTGCTTACAACAGAACTTTCAATCCCGTACTTTTCCGGCATCCCGGAGATTATGTTGTATGCGCAGGAACTCAATGCTGAAGCCGTTTTACGGCTTCCAATGGCTAAATTTCAATCTTTGGCTATTGGTCCCGGCTTGGGTGTTACGGCTGAAACTGTCGATTTGCTTAAAACAGTTCTTACCAATCACAAGTCACCCATGATTCTAGATGCGGATGCATTGAATATTCTGGCTCAAAACAAAGACCTGATGAAGCTTATCCCTGCAGGATCGCTGCTTACGCCGCATCCCGGAGAATTTGATCGGCTGTTTGGTGCAACTTCCAATGGACAGGATAAGGAAAATATAGCACTGAAAACATCCACTGAACTGGGCTTATTTATTCTCGCCAAGAATACCTACAGTTTTTTGAGCTGCCCGGATGGCAAGGTCTTTTATAATGGCACGGGCAGTTCTGGTTTGGCCAGAGGAGGTAGCGGCGATAAATTGACCGGTATGATTGCCGGACTTTATGCCCAAAACCAACGAATGAGAGATGCAGCCCTTGCGGGCATGTATTATTCGGGAATCGGAAAACCGATTATTTAACTTCCCTTACCCAGGACTGTGTGAGGCCAACCTCAGAACTTAGCAGAAATCTGTCAGCTTCGTTACGCGTTTTGAAATACTTCACATACACGTAGAAGCTGTTATTCTTGCGATCAAAATACTTGTATGAAAACTGATCGTTCATATACAAATTCTTGATCATTTTATTGGCCTTAGATTCATCTGAACTCACGCCGGTTACGATATAAAAACCGGGAGCTGCCTTGGCATTACTATCGAGCTTGGCTATGGTTATACCTGCTGTATCTATGCCCTGTCCTGCCTCAATAAATCCTGGCAAACTTGAAACCGTAATTTGAACTTTGCGCCTTTCATCGGATTTAGTCTCGGATGGAGCAGTCGGCTCGACAGGAGCAGCTGCAGCTCCCCTACCCAGACCAATGGTAAAGAAAAATTCATGTCCGTTGCCCAGTACCTCCCGCGATTTGCCTGTAGGGTAGATGAAGGCATATCCAAAACGAGTTCCTCCGCCCAAATTCACACCCACATTGCCCCCAAACTGAGCGGCATCGTTGCCCGAAAATCCAAACCAGAATTTATCCTTATAGCTCATGTTCAGGTTCATCTGACCTCTGTAATTTTCAAAATCCCAAAGGGTCACATTGGCCATGGGTTGAATCTTTACGTTTTCGCCTACCTCAAATGAATAACCTAAAATCACATTTGATACACTCTGAAGATTGTATTTGGCAGCATAATTGAAATAAGAGTAATCAAAACGAGGTTTGGGAAGACGGCTGGTAGAAACTCCAAACATCAAACCTTTGTTGGTATACAATGCTGATGCTCTGAGGTCTGCGCGGGTTACTGCCGGACTGAATATCAAAGAATTGATAACAGGATCATTGGCATGGATGTAAACCGCCTTGCCGGCATCAAAACTCTGGTTCATGAAACCCAAAGAAAGGCCTAAACTGAGTTTACTATTTTCATTGAAAGGAATGGCATACGCATAAGAGAGGTATGCATTCTGAAGATTTGAAAAACCTGCGCTCTCTTTCAGATAGAAGACACCAAATGAAGTCCGCTCATTGGGCAATGGCAGCACTACATTAGCCAATACATTCTGGGGTGTTCCCTGCACTGCCGAATAAACCCGATTAAAGAAAAGGGACGCTGTGGCTGTCTTTTGCAAAGACATGGCAGCGGGGTTAATGATGGAAGGATCCAGAAAAAACTGATCTATGCGTGAACTCATCTGAGCACCGGACTTGCCGGAAAAACCCAGGAACGCAAGAATGAAGATATATTTTGTAATTTTCACAGGATTAGCGGATTACGTGAATGAAACCTTTTAATTCAGAATGATTGCCACGATGGTGCAGTAGGTAGTAATAAATACCGTCCGGCAATTCCTTGTTATTTTTATCAACGGCATTCCAGTCATTCAGATAGTTGTTACTCTCATAAATAACTTTGCCGGAATAATCTACAATGGTGAGATCGTACTGATCCAGCTCATTAAGGTCGCTTATATTCCATACATCATTATCTCCATCTGCATTGGGGGTGATGATATTAGGAATGCGGGTGAAGGGAGGATCAATAACGGTTACGGTAACTGTGTCATCATCTATACAACCGTTTGCATTGGTTCCCGTTACAATGTAACTACGTGTCTGTACTGTGGTAGATTTTACAGTAGCACCGGTAGTAGCATTAAGACCGGCAGCAGGACTCCAGCTGTAGGTCGTGGCGCCTGTCGCAAACAAGGTAGCGGTGCCACCTCTGTAAATGGTCGTATCAGAGAATGCTGTAACAGTTGCATTGGGGTAAACCAGCACCGTATCATCATCTTCTACAAAGCACAATGGCCCGTTGAAAGCACGCACTCTGTAACGGATGGCAGAATAGAACACTTTCGTTCTGTTGGTATCATTGTCATTCAACCAAACCACATTGGTACCTCCATTTGCTCGTACCGTTAGACTGTCACCCGAACAGAAAGGTGAAGTACCGGTGAGATTGAAAGTAAGGTTGGGATAGGTAGTAAATGTGTAGTTCTTGGTGATGGAATCTGTGCAACCCTCGGCTGTTGTTACTAAATAGGTAATAGTGTAGGGTCCTGCACTATTGAGGAACAGTTTTGCCGGGCTCACAGCAGATACATTGGCGCCATTCGCTTTCCACATTCTGCTGGCAATGGCTGAACTGGCAGTGAGGGCAGAATCAGAGAAGACAATACTGTCAGGTACACAATTGCCTGCTTTTGAAAAATTCACATTGAGTGTACCTCTTACCGAATAAAGCTGACTAACACTGTCGGCACACCCTTTATCTGTAATCGCCACCAATGTAGCGTTGTAGTTGCCTACTGCAGCGTATGTGTGTGTGCTGTCTGCCAGCAAATCTGTAGTTCCATCATCCCATTTCCAAAAGGCAGTAACAATGGACTGAGACTGTGAAGTTGACAATGTAGGAGAGGAAGTGAATTTATTACCCTTCAGACACTGTGTTTGTGTGTTTCCGGCAATTGACGGATCCAGAACGAACCCTAACAGCGGCAGACCATACACGGTAAACGTTTTGGTTATGCTATCTCTGCAGCCATTAACTGTTGTTCCATACAATGAAGCAGTATGCGAACCGATAGAAGCGTACTTAGCTTTGGCCATTGTATCACCGGAAATGCTGTTCCCGTCTGCCTTCCATGACCATGTTATCTGATTTTCAGGCGGATTGGTATTGGCAATTCTGTTGAATACGGCGGTATCAGAAATACAGATATCTTTCACGGTGAAATTCGGTACTGGCAATGGATAAACGGTAACTGATTTGCTGATACTGTCTTTACAACCCTGCAAAGAAGTGCCCTTAAGCTGCACCACATGCGGACCGTCGGTACTGAACTTGTATTTGAATGAGGTGTCTGAACTTACCAGCACTCCATCCACTTTCCAGCGCCATGATAATTGTGCATCAGGGGGTGTTGTGTTTCTTACGCGAAGAAAATAAGCACTATCCGAGATACAAAGAGACGGTGCAGTAAAGTTGGGCACAGGAAGACTTTGAATATTGAACGTTTTTAGGGTACTGTCCGCACATCCGTTAATGGACACAGCCACCATGTTGGCACTGTGGGAGCCAGGCGTGGTAAATTTATATTTTACCATGGTATCCGTATTCTGGAAAACCCCATCAATAGACCATGAATAGCTTACCTGATTATCAGGCGGATTGGTATTTCTGAAACGTACAAATACTGCAGTATCATTTACACATCCGGAAGGCGTAGGAAAATCTACATAAGGTTTGGCAAAAACACGAACGGTTTTGTCTGTAGAATCGGTGCAACCAGCATTGGATGAAATGATTAACCTTACATTGTAATTGCCGGATGCAGCATACAAATGATTTACATTAGAACCGGAACCAGATCCGCCATCACCAAAGAACCAGGTTCTCGCTACGATGGTTGCGGGAGCTGTGATAACCGAAGAGTCTGAAAAATCTGTCGATAAGCTTTCGCAAACCTCTGTGAAACCAAAGTTAACATCAGGCAGACCCAGCACCCTAACGGTGGTAAATGCGGAATCTTCATAACCTGCACTGTTCATTACCTTTAATTTCACGGTGAATAAACCTGTATCACCATAGGTATAGCTGGGATATTGAGATGAAGATGTATCGGTAGTTAGAAGTGCATCACCAAAGTCCCAGAAATAGGTTGTGATTGGGAAACGCAGACTAAGTGAGGCCTCATTAAAATTGGTTGATGTTCCCAGGCAGTTTACGTAAGTATCGGGCAACACGGCAAAAACTTCATCAGATCCTAAAACATTATGGCCCAGACTGTCATTTGCGTAGGTGAAATAAGCCAGGGTATCAGCAGCAGACACATTGTATAAAGTGCCGGAATTATTGGCAGAACCATTGCCCCCAAGGGAAACCCAGTTGCCTGTACCCCTGTGCATGACCAAACGCAAACGGGCTGAATCTTTTACTTCATCATCTATATTTTGGTAATCATAACCCGGCTCAAGATAAAAGTTGCTGATGGTAGTGAAGCTATCGGCAAACAATTGAAAATACCTCACTGTACTAACGTTGCGAATGCCTGCGGGCAAAGCACCGGAAACAGGCGCTGCTCCATAAAGCATCTGGCTTCGAACATAGGTTGTATCCGATGCGGACTTGGTAAAGGTTAAGCGGATTTTTCGGTAATCATAAGAAGCATATTCTCCCAGGTGATATGAAACATCTGCTGTTCCTGCAATAGCCGACCCAATTAGATAAGGACCATCCACAAAAGAGTTTGAACTTCCTCCCAACTGTACGGCTCCGGGAGCCAGTTTAAATGCAGCACCATTGATATCCGTTTTGAGGTAACCGGCGCTCATGTCAAACGTATCGGTTACGGTCAGGGACTTTCCAGTTGTTCCGATGATATTGGCAACAATACCTGAGCCATTCAGGGTGAATGCCTTGAGTGCAGTGTTCCCCACATGGATCGAAATATCTTTCGTTGTCAGGGTGAAATGCTCTGCAAAAAATCCATCGCCCATGTAGATTGTATCCCCTGCAGCGGCCGAATCATAGGCAGCCGACAGGGTTTTCAGGGGGCCGTTGTTCCCGGCAACAAACACGGGGGATTTACCATCGTACGTATTGTCACCGGCCGTATCCACATACCAAATGGCTGAAAAGGCAAATTGACAAATAAAGAATGAGAATCCTAACAAAGTGAATTTTTTCACTGCGAGGAGAGGCTTTATGAAAGCTATTTTCATAATTAATATAGGGCAAAAATAGTGAAAAAAAATGACATTTCCTTGCTGAGGAAAATACCGATTTTTAGTTTTGATAAATTAATATTTAAAAATCAGCCAAAGCGATTGGGCTTGACCTTGAAAGGCAGGAGCATACCCTCAACCTTATCAATAATTTCTTTGGCTTGTAACACAATCTTTTCTCCTTCAGGAGTCAACTTTACCGGTAGACTTTTTCTATCGAAAATTAGCACTCCCAGTCGGTCTTCCAATACCCTAATTTGCTGACTTACGGTACTTTGCTCAGCAGACACCACATCTGCGGCTTTGCTAAAGCTGCCGGTCTCTGATACTGCAATAATGTACTGCAACTGTCTGAGCGTTACAAGCATTTTGTTTCAGCAATTAAAAGGGCAGATCCTCACCACCGGCAGAAGGGTCAGTGGCAATATCCGGGTTAAGTAACATGCTATCCACATCCGCGGGGGTTTCAGTCATCGACATTGAGGCGGGCGAACTTCCTGTGGCAGGGGCATTTCCCTTGCGCTGCACGTTCCATGCTTTTATATCATTGTACCAGCGACCGTTATACTCACGACAGTCAATATCAAAACTAACCGTTACGTCTTCTCCCTTTTGAACCTGAAACTGATCCACTTTATCTCCCCATATGGCCATGAGTGCACGTTTGGGGTATTGGCCGCCCTGAACTTCAAGAATAAACTCCTGTTTCTGCCAGGGATTACCGCTTTTGTTGGTGCCCGTCACTTTGGGCAATACTTCGAAAACTTTTCCTGTGATTTCCATAAATATAAGGCAAAAATATCAGATTTCCAAATGGGGTAATACACGCTCTATCCACGAAGTAAAAATCACTTGGATCGGATTGCGTCTACGGGATTGAGTCTTGCACCGGATGAAGCGGGCAAGAGACCGGCCAGCAAGCCTACAAGCACGGAAACACCCATACCCAGCAGTACATCGTAAGGCATCAGATAAAGGGTGAATGTACTATCCAATTGTTTTTCAAGCAAAAAATTTAGCAGCTGAAGGGTTGCCCAAACCATGCCCAGCCCAATCAATCCGCCCAACATACAAAGGATAACAGACTCGGTAAGAAACTGGGCTAGAATAAAACTTCTTTTAGCTCCCAGGGCTTTTTGTATCCCGATTTCCTGTGTTCTCTCCTTTACGGAAACAAACATGATGTTGGCCACCCCAAAGCACCCTACCAACATAGAGAAACCGCCAATAATTACCCCTATAACTTTAATGGTTCCAAACAGTTCGCTTACGGCATTGGTAATCATGCTCATCCGGTTGACTGAAAATGTAGGTTCCTGATAGGGACCTATTCTTCGGTAACGCTTCATTAGCTGCGCTGTTTCAAAAGATAAATCGTCCAACAACACACCCGGTGCCGCCTTTAGTAAAATTTGGGTTCCTTCAGAATTTTCTTTATAATTCATGATGGACATGCCTAATTTCAGTGGAATCATCACACGTTCATCCGCACTGGCATTGATAATACTCTGACCTTCCTTGCGGAAAACACCGATGATCCTGCAAACCTGATTTTTAACCCGAATTTCTTTACCCAAAGGGTCAGCCCCCTGAAACAGATTTTCAGCGACATTGGCCCCTATAATACACACAGATCTGCCTGCTGCACTCTCATCTTCGGTAAAATAGCGTCCCATTTCCACATCGGCTTTCTGCACCTCATTATATCGATGAGACACACAATTGATTGGCGCCTGGGTCAATGAAATACCCTTATGTTCGATTTTACCGGTTGAACTAAACGCAAAGGCAACTGCACTGGCCCACCTGGCATCTATATTATCTTCCAGGAATCTTGCCTCATCTAAACTTGTTTCAGGCCTCTTCAGATACTTCCACCATGGGTAATTGCCTCCAAACTCATCCCAGGGCCATTTCTGAACAAACAACACATCCGTGCCAAATGAAGAAAAGTTATCATTGATATTTTTTTCCATGGAATGCACAAGGGCATACACTACAATAATGCAATAAATACCAATGGTGATACCCAATACAGAAAGCACTGACCTGAGCTTGTTTTTTCGCAGCGCGTCCATGGCCATACTCAGACTTTCCCATAGAAATGCACCGGCTTTCATTATGGCAAATTTAGGTTTTTATTCCCATTAAATCAGGGCTTTTTGCGGAGTCGGAGGGAATTAAACTCCCTGCGATAAATCAATCCCCCACCCAGTGTATTGCCGCTCACTCCATTGGTAATGGTGCTGTTATTTTGCTGCAACAATAAATTATTACTTCTGCTAAAAGCTTTCACACGCCAGTTTTCATTCCTGGTCATATATTCCAGGTTAAAATTCAGCGGCAGTGCCACATTGCTAACCAGCATTGCTACAGTAGGATCATAATTCACATCGAGTCTCAGACGCTCGGTTAAAAACCATTCACTGTTAATAAATACCTTCGTGTTGGTGCCGGTGGCACTTCTCACATCGTCTATATTTACCTGAATACGGGTAGGGATGCCCAGTCTTGAAAAAATATCATTGACCACGGTACTTGCCACTCCTGAAAGACTGCTGCCTGCCACACCACTGCCACTCACCCCTCCGGTACCACTGCCTGTGGCAAAGGAAGGAGGAATGAAATTGCCAAAAAGTAACAGTGCAACTGCCTGCCTCATGGTTTCATCTTTATCTGATCGAATACGCTGAATTACAGAATACACATCGCCGGAAGCACCGCCAGCTGCCTGTAAATCGGGTGCCTGTAAATCAAATGCTATCTCCGGTGCAAACAGATTGCCTTTCATCTGCAACTGACTGATGATGCGGGTGGCCGGATAATCCTTATTGGTCGAAGATACAGCAGACATGAGTGCCGAAGGAGACAGCTTCTTTTCAAAACTGCCCGTCATGCTAATATTAACATTGTACGGATCGCCATCCCAGGCAATTACCCCTCCTTTATCCAGTGCAATTTTCCGGGTAATAACATTAATTCCGGGAAGGGAGAATACGTAATCCCCCTCTGATACTATATAATTTCCGTAAAGTGAGAAACGCTCATTTTCATCATACAACATTCTTAATGTTCCGGTACCCCTTCCCCGTATTACATCTCCCAATTTTTTATCGATTACAAACTGTGCTTCCGCATCCGGAGTTGCTTCCAGAAATAAATTAATTCTGTGTATGGCATCACCTCCATCCGGCTTTACCCTGTTTAACGCCGTCCTTGAACCCTTTACCCTGAATTTAACATGACCACCACCAAAAGATGTTTCCTCTACGGATGAATACATTAGGTTTATCAACGTGTTTTTTCTCGTTTTAAGGTTGATATCCATTGAAATCTGATCCAGAGGCCCGAAAATCCTGCAATTTCCATCTGCATAACCTAACCCATAATACAGACTGTTATCCTTTTCAGTCGTATTGAGGACTTTCAAATTCCTTGCACTATCTATTTTCAGATCCAAAAACCAGTTCTTAAAGTAATCATGTTTTACAGCGACTTTCGCCCAGGCGAAATTCTTTCCGGTTTCATCTACCAGCTTTGCGGGCTTGAAGGTATAAAAGCCGGTTTCGTCAGCCATAATTGAAGCATTAAGTTTGTAATAGGTATTGAGATAATCAATTTTAAAATACGCTCCGGCAATATTAGCGCTGCCTGTAAGTTCCGGCTTGTCTGCATTGCCTCCCAAATGAAAATTGCCGGAAATTTTACCTTCCTGCAGTGTAACCACATCCCCCAAGAAAGGCTGCATGCATTTCAATGAAACATTGGCAGGAATATTCAGCTTTACATCAAACTGTTCCCCTATTTTTCTTTTTTCGTAGGCAATACTACCCTTGGCCGAGACACCGTCAAGCGGTCCGTTTACAAAACCGGCTATAAGCCCCAAGCGACCGGGCTCCCCATTGTCATTTAAACCCACATCCAGATCGCCATATTCAACTCCCATATATTCAAGATTTCGGGCAGAAAAATCGCCCCATATCCTGGGTTTTTTAAATGCAGACGAAATGTGTATTCCGGCGTTTATTCGGCCGTTGAGACTATCCAGTCCTCCCCCCGGAAATAAAGGATTTAAATTTTGCAGTGAAAAATTGCCCGCATCAATATTGAGGGTATCGGAATGGAGGTCAGACATCACCCCATTTACCTCAAAGAATGCATCCCTGCTTTCGAAATACATATTATTTACTTTGATTCTGCCTTTGGGTAAAAAAGTTATGCCGGCATTTCCCGATACCTGCCACTCATTATGCATAAGCTCCAGCCGACTATTGGCCAGATGCATGGCCACTGAATCTTTGAAAACTTCACTGTGGGTGATAAAATCTATTTCCTCGTTCCAGCGGGAATCTTTCATTTTCAGCTCCATATTCACATCTGAAAGACAGGCGGTTCCGGTAATGTCGATGTTGTTAAACCAGCTCGAATCGTGATGACTAAGACTGGCTGCCGATATATTAAAATCAAGATGATTGCTGTCTGCTTTTCTGGCGTTACAGCTTAACTGCTTCGCGGAAATCTGGCCAAAACAAACATCCATGGGATCGACTTTCAATGACATAGTTTCCGATTTCCCATTGAACATACCTGAAGCAGCAAAGGCAGTGGTATTGAAAGAAGGGTGAAGAAATCCGGTCAGCAAACCTGTTTGTGGAATTTGAACTGAAAATGAAAATGAGTCCGCATATTTGGCATCGGTATGTCTAAATCGCCTGGAAAGTATGGTTGCTACCTCATTCTGCAACACTGGAACAATATTCGCGATGTTAAAATTGCCCTTAACCTCGGCTGTAATGGCTTCCCCGTATGCTAACAAGACACTTTGTCCTGCCTGATTCCGCTTTTCGACTACCTGATTGGCATAACTGTAAACCCTTCCGGTTCTGTGTACAGAAACATCATTCAGTGATATCCGACCCTGAAGATCCCGGGAATTGAAACCTTCAGCATTGACCGTTGCTACACCAAAAAATAGGGTTTGTGCCGTATCTAAACCCAGGGATGACAAATCGGTACCCCGTGCATTTACCGTAAAATTCCAGTGTGGATCTTTTGGGGTGAAATTGGCTATTCCTTTAAAATCAATGTTTAGCGCCGGATCGTCAAAATTGGCCTCCCCTTCAAACTTGTCTGAATTTAAAACACCATTAATGCGTGCCCGGGTGAACGTTTTGCCCATGATCTGGTACAATGGAATGTCGCCATTTAAACGCATATTAAATCTTTCAGTCGTGAGTCCTTCCCCTTCCAAATCCAGCTGAAAAGCAAAATCACCGAGTTCCTTTTCCAACGATAACAACTGGCCTAAAGCAAGACTTTCAGAAGAGAAACGCCCGGCAAACTGGGCATTTTCCATCCCTTCTTCAAAGTTCATAAATCCGTTGGCCTGAATATTCCCAATATCTGCCTGTAAGTTTCCGTTTAAATTAAAATCCAGCAGCTGCCCATTAAAGTCGCCTACGTAACTAATTGCACCTGCTTTAAAGACAACTTCGGGCAGTGCTATACCGGGCATCAGTCGCTCCAAATCTGCAGCATCTGTTTTCAGGGATTCAATATCAAATTCGCAGTACATGGTTCGCCATTCAGGTAAACCATCAAAAAACAAGTCACCTTCAAAAGCAGTTTGACCGGCAGTGGTCAGCCTTGTGTTTTTCAATGTTAATCGGTCAAAAGTGCCTGAAATATCGGTGGTCACTTTTAGCAATTCCTGATGCCCTTTGAGGGATTCATCAAAAATGGATAACTCATCTAAACAAATACGGCTTTGGCTTACATGGGCTTTCCATTGCGTGTTGCTAATGAATTTGTCCAGATACTTATAACCGGGATATAGGAAATGCAAATCGCCTTCAATCAATGAGCAAGGCATTTTCAGTGTCAACTTATCAAAATCCATCCCTTTATTATGGATATTACAGACCGCATTAAAAGCATCAATATGCAGACCGCTTCTCTCTTTGGTTTTTAGATCCACTGCCGTAAAGTGGAGGGAATCATCAATCAGCCAAAAATCCTTGCAGGTTCCTGAAATATCGTTAAATTCAAGATGATACTCATCAATTTTACCCGGAATAGAGGGATTATGTCGTTCATCAAAATAATGAAACCGGGTGTCCTTGATACGTGCATTTGCCCAATAAACAGCCCAGGGTTTGGATCGGATTTTATTTTTTTTGGGTGGACCGTTAATGTAATCCACCAGAAAATCGATGTTTTGCCCTTTGACCCCTTTGTGGTGCCCAACCCTGATGTACCCCCCAACTATATCACCATCAATAAAATCAATCTTTTTACTCAACCGATCCCATTTTCTGAGATTAAGCTCTAATACCCGAACAAAAATCATGCTGTCCCCTTGCTGGTCGCTCATAAACAGACCCTCAGCGTGGAGGTTTTGCACAAGGTCAAATTCAATGGATTTGATAGAAACTGAGCAACCCAACTGCTTTTCCAAATGATTGGCCACACGGTTTGCCAGATAGGTTTGTACGGCCCTGCTACGCAACAAAATACCCAGCAAGCCCGCAGATAAAAGCAGAAACAGCAAAAACCTGAGTATAAACTTTCGTAATTTTGTCCGCCGCTTTTTCAACCGTTTCGAAATTAGGGTAACTAAAGGGGCTCGCTATCCACCAACCATGCTATATTCCACTATATTGGGCATAGAAAGCAGTTGCGACGACACCGCCGTAGCTATATGGCACAGAGGCAAAATCCTTGCCAATATCACCGCAAGCCAGGCCATTCACCGGGAATATGGTGGTGTTGTGCCTGAACTGGCTTCCCGTGCCCATCAGAGCAATATCATCCCCACGCTTCAACATGCCTTAAAAAAAGCCCAAATGGAAGTTGCAGATATCGATGCCATCGCTGTAACCCAGGGACCGGGACTGATGGGGAGTTTACTGGTTGGTTTAAACACTGCGAAAGGGCTTTCCTTAGCCCTCAAAAAACCCTTGGTGGGCGTAAATCACCTGCAGGCCCATGTGGCAGCATTATACCTGGAAGAACCCCAACCTGCTTTCCCGATTTTGGTATTGCTGGTAAGCGGCGGACATACACAATTGATTTTGGTGAGTGATTACAGCGAAATGAAGATTGTGGGCACCACCCTGGATGATGCAGCCGGCGAGGCATTCGATAAGGCGGCCAAACTCATGGGGCTCCCCTATCCCGGAGGCCCTCAGATTGAAAAATGCGCTTCGTTGGGTGATCCAAATACATTTACATTTCCTAAAGCCAAAGTACCCGGCTTTAACATGAGCTTTTCAGGAATTAAAACAGCCCTTCTGTATTTTCTGCGCAACGAGACAGAAAAGAACCCGAATTTTCTGGAACATCACCTGTCGGATGTCTGCGCTTCTTTCCAGCAAAGTATTGCAGACTACGTAGCTGATAAAACCCGAAAAGCCATTGAGGCATACAAACCACGGTCCATCGCGATTGTTGGCGGTGTATCTGCCAACACATCACTGAGAATACGCTGGCAGGAACTGGCACGGGAATACTCCTTACAATGTCTGATTCCCTCCTTTGAATACTGCACCGACAATGCCGCTATGATTTGCATGGCAGGGCACTTTTTACTGGAAAAAGAACAGTTGCTTCCACTGGGTGCACTCCCCTTCTCAAAAAGCTAAAAGCCGTATAATTTTTGTTATATTCGCCGTAAATTCTGCGGAGAATGGGATACATACATCAATTACCGGAATGGCCTTCCTTCCACTATCAATATACCAAAATTTCCGGATTGCTGGAAAGGGTTAATTTTCTTCAGGGGCAGCTGCATGGCCGAATGGAAGGTTTTTCACCAGACCTCAGAAAACAGGCCATTATACATGCTTTAACACTGGAAACACTGGCCAGCAATGCCATAGAAGATTCCATATTCGATTATGGTGAGGTAGAATCCGCCATTGCCAGATGCATGAAAATCCGGATGCCGTCAATGGTCGCTTCCGGAGGTATGGCCAAAGGCGCTGCCGAAGCGCTGGTATCAGGTATATCACATCATGATAAAAAGCTCACCATTGAAAATTTATGCCAATGGCATACCCAACTTTATCCCGGAATTTCAGCCAATAAAATGGGGGCATGGCGAGATACAGGGCTGGAAATCTGGGACACTGCCAAGCAACGAATCCGTTTTGAGGCACCGGCTCCGAAAAAATTGGCTGAGGAAATGAAAAAATGGGTGTTGTGGATGAATCAGGATACACAGGAAAGCAGCGTAATAAAAGCCGCCATTGCCCAGTTCTGGCTATTGACCCTTCACCCCTTTGCGGATGGTAACGGCCCGGTTTCAAGGGTGGTTTCGCTTATGCTCATGGCCCGGTCAGAAAACGGATTACCCAGATATTATGCCCCCTCTGTGCAAATGCTGAAAGACAAAGACGTCTATTTCCAAATATTGGAAAACTCCCAAAAGGGCAACCTGAATTTGACTGACTGGATTGAATGGTATCTGGGAATAATTGAAAAATCTATCCTTGAAGTGAAATCGACTCAGGCATTCGTCATCAGCCGTCAAAAACTGGAAGACAAAATGTCAGCCCTGGGTCTTTCCGGCAGGCAAAAAAGAATATTGCAGAAGCTATCTACACTTGA
>Ga0164292_10000901_pt1 | contig 23736 bp, 18 predicted proteins | sample GEODES117metaG_FD_111486 | JGI IMG/M metagenome (GOLD analysis project Ga0164292, IMG submission 111486) | Eutrophic lake water microbial communities from Lake Mendota, Wisconsin, USA - GEODES117 metaG | ecosystem: Environmental > Aquatic > Freshwater > Lake | place: USA: Lake Mendota...
CCCGAAGGTTCAACATGGCAGATTATTGAAAAAACAAGTACTAACAATAAACCGGTTACTGAGTTAAAAACCATTATTAGTTATTAGTTATTGATTATAGGTTATTAAGTTTTAACTTTTAAACTGATAACTAATCAAAACTGTTAACTTAATAACAGATAACCAAACAAGAGTTATTAGTAAATAAAATATAGTAAAATGAAAAGAATCTTAACAGCTGCGGCGCTATTGATTGTTATTATCGCAAATGCACAAAAAAAACCTGCATTCGATTTAAGCAATCCAAAAGACAATATGGATGCCTATGTAAAAATGCGTGCTTCATTAGACCCTAAAGAAGAAGTAATCTTTTATGCTAAGGGAGCCATCTATGCTTACGACCCAGATAAACCATGGAAGCATGTTTTTAATTTTGAAATGTACAATATTGGTAGAGTAGAAAAAATGGCCGGAGATAGTGGATGGAAATTAATCACTAGAGAAATGTTGGTATACCAAGATCCTAAAACCAATGAAATTTTAAAGACTTGGAAAAACCCATGGACCAACGAAGAAGTAGAAGTAGTGCATGTTTGGAACGATCCAGTGAATCAAAATTTTAAATATGGAGCATTCAAAGTGCCTTTTGAAAAACTAGGCAATGACCGTATTTGTTTATACAACGATGTACCCCTTTCTTATCCTTCTCCATTAAGAAAAGCAGATTGGCCAGAGAATACTCGCAGTGATGTTTATCAAGGTGCAGAATTATTCAATTTCTTTTTGAGTGAAAAAGACTTGATGAATCCAAAAACAAATAATGCATCTGCCGATATTTCTTGGACCCGATTCAGTGATTTTTTACCTTGGATGAAAATGTCGAGTAGACCAGGTAACTTATTATATCAAAGCCGTGGCTACAAATTAAAAGATGGCTGGAAAGATTTGCCTCAACCAATCAGGGATTTTGTAATGGCCAATTATCAAGAATATCAACATGCTCCAGATACATTCACAGCACCCAATATGACCAGTTGGAAATACTATAAAAAAATAATGGAAGAGAAAAAGAAGAAAGGGAATTGATCAAAACAAGACTGCCCTCTTTACAGAAGGCAGTCTTTCTTGTACTTGTTTATCAAAACTAAAAATCAAAAGCGATATAAGCTATCCATCTTCTTGGAAGCTGTAAATAACCTTGAGACCAAATAGGAACTCCTGCATTAGAGAATTGAGGAGTAGTTTGTAACTGACCCATTGCCGTTGTGTTTTCTGCTAAACCAGCAATGTTCTGAACTCCTTCTCTATTGCCAATATTTTTACATTGTAATCCAATTCTAACTTCTTGTTTACCCTTCATAGCAACTCTTACATAACCGCCAGCATTTAATACTGTAAGGCCTCCCAAATTAATTAAATTGGTTGCATCTGCGTAACGCTTGCCTCCAATTATATTAGAAGAAAAATCCAAACCAAACCATTTACCTTGATATAATGCTGTGCTGTTCCAAATAAAATCTGGAACACCAGGTAATTTATTACCAATAACATTGATTGAAGTTTGATTATTTCCTTCATTGATAACTTTTAATCCGAAAGTATTTCCATTAATGTCTACATCTGGTAGATTTGATTGACGACCAATGATACCTCCCGATGCACCATTCGATACTTTAAAGTCGGTAAACTTAGCACTTTGTAATGTTAAGCTAGAACGGATACTTAATCCACGCAATACAGTAGAAGGAGCATAAGATACTGAAAGTTCAGCTCCTTGAATTCTGTTAGATCCAAATGGTTTAGAAACCAACAATCCATTTTCGAAAACAGCAGCCAATCTATTTTTTATATTGTTATTATATAAGGCAACATCTACTCCAAAATCTCCCATTTGCTTTCTAAAACCAACTTCAAAAGAAGTAATAATTTCATTAGACCCTAAACCGTTGGGCAAGCGAGAAAGTGTGCTTGCTGTAGCATTATTGGCAGTTGGACCAACATATTCAAGAGAAGTAAATGCAGAATAATCTGGCATTCTGTATGCACGATTCATATTGAAATATGCCGAAGTGGTTCTATTGAATAGATAATTAAATCCTGCAGATGCAGAATAATCACCAAAGTTCAATACACGCTTAATAGCAGAATCAAAAGGTGCTTTGGTTTCTTGTAAATCCATAAACAACCAATCATAACGTGCTCCTAAATTCATGGTAAACTTATCATTGAATTTTACTTCATATCCTCCAAAAATCGCATTTACCTGCTCTGTATAAATACCTCTTCTGGTGATAGAACCTCTTTGCGGATTTGCTGCAGCACTTGCAATGGTGATATTTAATGGAATACTTGATACCGGTGATGTAGCCAACCTTGCAGGGATTACGCCGTCAATTAATCTAAGATCCCAGGCATTTTGAGGATTCACAAAATGAGAATAACTATAGGTTGTTGGGCGTAAATTGGTATTAGAGAAATAATAACCTAACTGAAAGGTTTTTTGGGTAGTTCCTTTGCTCCAAGTTTTTTTAATTCGCATTTCATTCATCAAATCATCATCAGCAGCATCTCCATCCAACATCAAGCGGAAAGCACCTCCGCTAGCACTATACACTGTTCCTGGCACCAATGGCGTTGGTAAAGTTGCAGCAGAATATCTTCCATTGCTATTATAGAATGAAGGAATAGAGAAAGGGTACTTGGTTCCGCTTTGTAAAGACTGGTAGCGGAATTTATTTTCAAAATACCAATTGTTGCCTAAATCTCTTTCAATAGAAAAATTAATTTGTAAGTTTTTAGAGGTATTGTTATTTGCCAACTCATTACCCACATTACGAGTAATCTGAGCTCCATCAGAACCAGGAACTGGGCGTCCACCTGGTCTTGGAAGAGTAGCACTACTTTGCGTTCCAAAAACTGAATAACCAATATTGGTAAATGCGGGGAAAATATATGTATTTATATTTCTCCAATTTGATGGCAATTTCATAGTAACCGGATCAACAGGCACATCTGTTAAATTTTGGAAACTGTAATCAGCCAATATAAAGCCTAAACGAATTTTTCCTTTTTTATCTGGATTGATAAAATCAAAATTTCCGCGCAATTGATAACCATTATCATTGAATCCGGTTTTTCTGAATCCACGATCATCCATAAACCAACCTCCAATATTGTATCTAACCATTTTATCTTTGGTAATTGATCCATTTACATTCCAATCAACTCTATAGTTGAAGTAATTATTATCGGTATGTATGTTATCGTACCTACTTAATTTAACAGAACCCCTTGTTTCTTCTCCTCCAGTTTTACTAATTACATTGATTACACCAGCTGCAGCTGAACGACCGTACACAGTTGCTGTACTTCCTCGCACCACTTCCACTTTTTCTACGTTATCATCAAAACCAAAACCTGCATCTGGCAATCTTCCTGCACTACCAAATGCTGGAAGCCCGTCTATTAAAATACTGGTATATACCAATCCACCCAATGGGTTGCCATCAGGAAAACCACGAAGTACTACTCCACCTCTTCTTCCCTGAGAGTTATTGGCAAATACACCAGGCGTAAGCGTTACTGCTTCTGCAAAACTTTCTGGTTTTATAGATTTTAATACTTTATTACTAATGATATCAACGGCCTGAGTGGTTTCTAATTTACGCACCGGCTGACGACCAGCGGTAACACTCACCTCGTTTAATTGATTTGTTTCTTCTTGTAAGGCAACATCAATAGTTGTTCTTCCATTAATGGAGATTTTTTGTTCTCCATAATTAATGGCACTTACATTCAAAAAAGCATTGGCTGATTTTACTTTAATCATGTATTTACCATCACGATCGGTAATTACGCCATTTTTAACTCCCTTTTCTGTAACTGAAGCTCCTTCAATTGGCTTCTTATCAGCAGAAGTAACTTTTCCCATTATGGTAACCTGAGCAATTGCAACCTGTGCAAATAGCAGCGTAACAGATAAACATACAAATCGTAGAAATTTGTTCATAGCAATAAATTTGGTTTACAAAACAGTTAACGTGGTTAATCAATTTTAAAAATAACACTTTTTTGTTATTAAGTCTAATTTTAAAAAAATTTTATTAATTCGCTAAAATGGTTAACTTAGTTAACTAATTTTCATTTCAACATTTATTTTATGAACTTACGATTGTTTCCTAAACACACTGGCATTTGGGAGGGGGTATACACGCGTATTGATGCTAAAGGCAATAAATACGACCAGTGGAAAAGCAAACTAACCATAAAGCTTTATGATGGTAATAAGTATCATCAAGTAAACGAATATTTTTGGGAAGATGGACATCATGAATTGCATGATTTCGGAGTTTGTGAATTTAATGTGGACGGTATACTGATTTTCAATAACCCAAGAATTTTAGGAAAATCATGGGAAACCCACGATAGCGTATGTTTAATATGGTCATATAAAAACCGTCCAGGATCTAACTTATATGAGATGATCGACCTTATTGGAGACGGCACGCATAGAATTAGAACCTGGAAATGGAGCCAGGGTGATGAGTTCCAGGGAAATACCATGATTGAAGAGAGAAGAACAGCTACTCAGGATCAAATAGACCCTGCATTCTGGGTTGATTTGGCTTCAAGGCGTTTTACTGGTGCCTCTCGCTCTGATCATTAATGAATGTTTCGATTAGAATTAAACTCGATTAGAATAAACTCAATTTAATTTTTTGAAATGGCGATGACGATTACAGAAAAGATTATGGCATTTAATAGTGGAAGAGAATCTGTTGTTCCAGGACAATTGGTATGGGTAGATGTACATAGTGTGATGACCATGGATTATTTAGGTAAGCAATGTTTTAAAGCATTTGAAAGCCTTGGAGCAAAAACTTTGTTTGATAAAGAAAGGGTGATCTGTGTGAGCGACCATTTGGCACCTCCTCCTTCTCAAGAATATGCAACCATGCTCAATGAATGGCGAGAAATCGTGAAAAGCTATGAGATTCCTTATTTCTATGATTTAGGCAGGCAAGGTATTGCGCATCAGGTAATGGTAGAACAAGGTCATGTATTGCCAGGTAAAATATCCATTGGTACCGATTCTCATGCCAACACATATGGAGCAGTTGGAGCAGTTGGAAATGCAATTGGAGTAACAGATGCGGCTATTGCTATGGCAACTGGCAAATGTTGGTTCAGGGTTCCAGAATCGGTGAAATTTCACATAACCGGTACTTGGCAACCTTGGGTTATGGCAAAAGATTTGAGTTTGCATATTATGGGAATGATGCATTGGAATGGCCATTTGATTTATAAAGCATTAGAATTTACAGGTCCAGCAATAGATGCATTAGAAGTTGCTGGTAGAATGACCTTATGCAATATGACTGTTGATTTAGGTGCTAAAAATGGCATCATAGCTCCAGATGCTAAAACAGCAGCATATTTAAAGCCTGTACAAAAAGGAAACTGGCAAATGATTGCCAGTGATGCTGATGCGCATTATGAAGCAGTTTATGAAGTTGATGTAACTAATCTAGGTCCAACAGTTTCTAAACCAGATAAATTGGATGATACGGTTCCCGTTGAAGAACTTGTTGGCACAAAATTCAATAAAGCATTTGTTGGTACTTGTACCAACGGAAGAACGGAAGATTTTGCAATGATGGCAAAAATTTTAGATGGAAAACAAATTCATCGCGATGTAAATATGATTTGTATTCCAGCAAGTCAGGCAGTTTATCTAGAATGTATTCAAAAAGGTTATTTTGAAATATTGGTAAAAGCAGGGGCAGCAATTGAAACACCAAGTTGTGGGCCATGTGCGGGAATCCATACTGGTGTTGCAGGAGATGGGGATGTTGTTTTAAGTGCTGGTAATAGAAATATGAAGGGCAGAATGGGAAGTAAAAATGCACAGATTTATTTAACCTCACCAGCTGTAGTTGCCGCAAGTGCAATCAAAGGAGAAATTACCGATCCTCGTTCTGAAAAATGGTAAACATTTTAAATTAATCACATGGCAATAATAACAGGAAAAGCTTGGGTTGCTAAAACCTATGTAATGAGCTTCGACATGATCATTCAAAAATATTGGACATCGCCTATTGATAAAGAAGAAAATAGCAAATGGGTGATGGCAGGTGTTGCTGAAGAATTTAATAAAGAAAATGGTTTCAAAGATTGTGGCTATACATTCATTGTTGCAGGTCATAATTTTGCAGGTGGTGGAAAAAGCATAGAGCACTGTGTTACTGGCTTAATGGGCGCCAATATCAAAGCGGTTTTTGCTACTAGTTTTGCACGATTACAATTTAGAAATGCCATCAATTATGGGATGCCGTTTATTACTAGTAAAGACATGAACCTCGAATGCGAAACTGGTGATGAGTTATCATACAATACCGACAATGGAGAGATTACCAATCTCACCAATGGAAAAATTTTTAACAGTGTTCCTGTAGCCCCATTTGTTGCAGAAGTTGGAGCAGCAGGGGGTTTAATGAATTTTATCAGAGCTAAAATTGCAGATGGTTCAATTGCCCATCTTCATTAAAATAATTTTTTAACCTTGTTATGAGAGAAAATAGTTTACGCAAAAGATTACTAGAAAATAAAACTTCTTATGGAGTAATTTCTCCAACAACAGATCCAATTGTTTGTGAATACATTGGCTTAAGTGGAATGGATTTTTATATAATGGATGCAGAACATGGTCCATTAACGATGAGTGATGTAGCACATATGATTCGCGCATGTGAATCTGCTTGTATTACTCCATTGGCAAGAATTAATTCTTTGGATGATAAAATGATTTTACAATATTTCGATGCGGGTATTATGGGTGTAATGATGCCAGGAACCAATACGGTAGCAGATTGTAAGCGATTGGTAAATGCAGTAAAATATTTTCCTCAAGGAGATAGAGGCCTTGGCCCAGTGCGTGCTTCTGATTATATGGCAGGCAAAATGAATCAACAACAATACATTGAATTTGCCAATGAACAAACTCTGGTATTTCCAATGATTGAAACAGTTGAGTGTTTAGAAAATCTTGAAGCCATGTGCGAAGTAGAAGGTGTTGATGGATTAATTTTAGGACCACGTGATTTATCGCTGAGTATGGGATTTGTGGATGGACCTGCTCATCCAGAAGTAAAAGCGGCTATTGATAAAGCTATTCAAACAGTTACTTCAAAAGGAAAAGTTTTTGGAACCGTTGCAGCAACAACTGAACAGGCAAAAGAGCTGAGCGATAAAGGAGTTCGTTTATTACTAAATAGTGTTCAGGGTTTATTAGGTAGTAGCATCAAACAATTCATGAGCAACAGACCTCAATGACCAACAACCAACAACCAACAACCAATAACCAATAACTAATAACTAATCAAATGCCAACGGTACTTGTACTCTTCAACTTAAAAGCCAACGCTTCAATTAGTGATTATGAATCATGGGCAAAAGCAAAAGATATTCCTACAGTGAAATCTTTGGACTCTATCAATGATTTTAGGGTACTAAAATTGGGTATGCTCTTAGGTTCAGACAAACCATCACCCTATCAATATGCCGAATTGCTTGAGATCAAGAATATGGATTCTTTTTTTGCAGATCTTGGTAAGGAAGAAATACAAGCTGGAGCAAAACAATTCAATGAATTTGCAGATAATCCTATATTTATTGTAGCGGAATCCCTCTAATACTCCCCATACACGGAACAAGCGCTGATCTAATTAATTTGTTTATGCAAGAAATGAACGCACAAAATACGGCAACTCAAGTTTCCTCTTTAAGGAGGTTTGATGGGCAAGTTGCCATCATAACTGGCTCGGGGCGCCACAAAGGAATTGGTGAAGCGATTGCATTAAAGCTTGCATCGGAAGGTTGTAATTTAGTTATTAGTGATATTGGCGAAGCAAAGGGTGAAGCTTTTGCAGATGAACATATTGGAGCAACAGCAGAAATGGAAGAAATAGCATCTGCTTGTAAATCATTTGGGGTTAAAGTAATTACTGTACCATGCGATGTTAGAAATGAAAGTGAGTGCGCTAATTTGATGAGCCAAGCCTTAAAAGCATTTGGTAAAATTGATATTTTGGTGAACAATGCAGGAGTAGGATATATTATGGAGCCTTTCACTGAATTTAAAGAAACAAGTTGGGATGCAGTGTTAGGTGTAAATCTAAAAGGAGCATTTTTGTGTAGCAAACATGCGGCCATTCAAATGCAGCAACAAGCCACTGGCGGTAGTATTGTAAATATTGCTTCTCAAGCTGCAAAATCTGGTTTTCCTTTTGCTGCAGCATATACTGCAAGTAAACATGGCCTCGTTGGATTAACCAGAAGCAATGCTGTTGAATTAGGTAAATTCAAGATCAGGGTTAACGCTGTTTGCCCCAATCATATCACCACAGGGTTAGGCCATTGGCAAAATAAGTTCTTCAGCGAAAAACTCGGCATGAATTATGATGATTATCTACAGGCCATTGTAGATAAAAACCCCCTTGGAAGAACTGGAATCACCGAAGATATTGCCAAAGCTGTGGCGTTTTTGTGCAGTGAAGAAGCAGCATATATTACCGGTGAGGCCATGAATGTAAGTGGTGGAGAAGAATACCATTAATTGGAGCATTACTTCTATCTTTATAAGCGGCTAACTTAAAATAGTAAAGTCGTTTAAAAATTGCGTCATCTATTTACTATATCATTTTTGATATTATTGCTTTTAGGCAATGGTGTAATTGCTCAAAAATGTGCCACTAATATAGATTTTGAAAACGCCGATCTTTTATTTTGGAATTGTGATACAGGAAGGTCTACTATTAATGGCAATTCTTTTTTTTCTTCAACCAATATACCCAACCGGCATACAGTTATCAGAAACAATCCGCTGGGTTTAGATCCTTATGGTCAATTTCCAATAAGCTGCCCAAATGGAAGTGGGTATTCTTTGATGTTGGGTAATAATGGAACAGGGGCTCAAACAGAAAGAGTAAGTTATACTTTTACCATTCCTGCAAATCTCAGTACTTATAGTATGGTGTATTGGTATGCAGTGGTATTACAAAATCCCAACCATGCACCTCAGGAACAACCAAAGTTCAATGTAAATGTTACCGATCTAACTAAAGGAGAAGTAATTACTTGTGCTTCGTTTGAATATGTTGTTACTAGGAACTTGCCGGGTTTTCAAACATCTACTACACAAGCAAATGTAGAATTTAAACCATGGACCCCTGTTACCGTTAATTTATCAAACAGAAATGGTCATACTATAAAAATTGATTTTTCTACTTCAGACTGTACAAGAGGTGGTCATTTTGGTTATGCTTATTTAGATATAGACAGCGATTGTGGCTTACCACTAAAAGGTGCCGGATATTGCAATGATGTAGACAGTGTAGAATTGGTTGCTCCATTTGGATACAAAGCATATCAATGGTATACCAATAATTTTCAAAACTTAGTAAGTAGTGATTATAGAGTAGTATTAAGACCGCCGCCAGCATTGGGTACAAAATATTCGGTTATACTTTCTCCCTATGATGGATATGGGTGTATAGATACTTTAACCTCTGTTGTTAAATCTGGGTATATACCTCCATTTGTTGTTTCAAATAAAACAGTTTGTGAAGGCGACAGCACGGTAATAGATGTTGGCTTAAACACTCCTGGTTTAAGTTTTAACTGGTTACCAGTTATTGGCATTCGAGACCCCGATGCCAGCAGAACTATTGTAGTTCCTAAAGAAACGATTTTATATAAACTAAAAGTGATTGATACCGCATCAGGGTGCACCAAAGAGCAAGCTGTTAATATAGAAGTAATTAAACAGAATCCAATAGTAGTTATACGTGGCGATACTATTGCTTGTGGCGCCAAACCATATAACACTCAACTAAATATTAGTTCTGGAGGATTAACACAATGGTTTTTAAATGGAGTGCCTATTGCTGGCGCAAACGGTTCTAGTATTTTTCCTAATGCTGCTGGCTTATACAATGCAACTTTACAAACAGCAGGTTGCTTGGTAAGTTCGCGCAATATTCGTTTGAGAAATAGTCCGGCACCAATAGCTTCATTTATTACCAATAGCGATGCACAATGTTTAACTGGAAACAATTTTATTGCAACAGCCGGAAACGCAGGCGTATACCCTATTCAAAGGGAATGGAATTGGGGCAATGGTAGAATTGATACAGATAGTGTAAGATCTTATAGTTATCCTCAAGCAGGCGTATACAGATTGTTATTAAAGTACACCACTGCAGATAATTGTACTGATTCGATTGGTAAAACAATTCATGTGTATGATCCTCCGAAACCCAGTTTTAATGTAGAATATCCATGTGAAAACGCCAATACAAAATTCATTAACACAACGCCAGCAATTGCAGGATCTGTGATAGGCTTTACTTGGAATTTAGGAAATTCATCAGCCCCATTTAATTCAATCAATGCATCAACCATTTTTTCTAAATCTGGGCCTTACTATATTAGCTTAAAAGCAGTAACAAGGGAATGCCCAACTCCTATCCAAATTGAAAAAAGAGTTACCATTTTAGCCCCACCACCAGGAAGAAAAAATACCATAAGAACAGCTATTTCGGTTCCAACTAAGCTTAATACCATAAACAATGGAACCAACTTCAAATGGTCTCCAACAGTTAATATTGATGATCCTTTTGTAAGCACACCGATTTTTACTGGGGCAACCAATGCTAGGTATTTTGTAGAGATCATTAATCAAATTGGATGCAATATGGTTGATACGGTGGATGTTCAATTATTCGATCAAATTTCCATTTTGGTACCAACAGCATTTACTCCTAATAGCGATGGTAAAAATGATCGGCTCTCTCCTGTTTTAATTGGCATTGAAGAATTAACCTATTTCCGCATTTGGAATAGATGGGGCGTTTTGATTTTTGAATCAAAAACTGCAAAGCCAGGTTGGGATGGAACATTCAACGGTGTTCGTCAAGAAACTGGTTCTTATGTTTGGGAAGCAGCTGGTTTAGGTATTGGGGGTGCATTGATTAGAAAACAAGGATTGTTTACTTTGATTAGATAAGTATCCAATTAATATAGGTTCTATAGATAAAATTAGTTAATATTGTTAACTAATTTTATTTTGTATAATATGCATAAATTAGGAATAGATATAGGTGGAACTTTTACTGATTTAGTTTTACTTGATGAAGCAAATAGCATGCTTTATTTTGGTAAAACCTTAACCACTTACCCCAACCCTACTTTAGGAATTTTAAACGGAGTAAACGAATTAATACAACAACACGGAAAATCAATTAGCGATGTAACTACATTGGTTCATGGAACTACATTGGTTACCAATGCTGTCATCGAAAGAAAAGGAGCAAAAACAGCTTTACTAACAACCAAAGGTTTTGAAGATGTTTTAGAAATAGGCAGAGAAATGCGTTATGATATTTATGATGTATTTATCACTATGCCAAAACCATTGGTGCCAAAAGAATTAAGAAAAGGAATTGCTGAACGAACAGATAAATCAGGAAAAATTTTAACCAAACTCGATTTAGCAGCTACCGAAAAAACTATTCTTCAATTACAAAAAAAGGGAGCTCAATCTGTTGCTGTTGCTTTATTACATTCATATGCCAATACCAAGCATGAACAAGCTATTGGCGAATTGCTTCGTAAAAAATTCCCTGCCCTCACTTATTCACTCAGTAGCGAAGTAATGCCTGAGATAAGAGAATATGAGCGTAGTAGTGCAACGGTAATGAACGCCTATGTTCAACCCCTAACCGATCAATATTTAAAAAACCTTCGCTCTCAATTAAACGTATTGGGTTTTGAAGGTATTATACATATAATGAACTCAGCAGGTAGGCTTACTACCATTGAGGGAGCAAGAAAAACGCCGGTTCAATTATTAGAAAGCGGACCGGCAGGTGGAACAATGGCAGGTGTGTTTTTTGGAAACCTTGTGGGCAAAAAAGATTTAGTGGCTTTTGATATGGGTGGCACAACTGCTAAAGCCTCGATGATAAAAAATGGAGCTCCAGAAATTACCAATCATTTTGAAGCTGGTAGAGAAAAAAGATTTAAGAAAGGTAGTGGATTGCCAGTGCGTATTCCTGTAATTGATATGATTGAAATTGGTGCTGGCGGTGGAAGTATTGCCCATCTAAATCATTTGGGATTACTTACGGTAGGTCCAGAGAGTGCATCTTCTACTCCAGGCCCTGCTTGTTATAACAGAGGAGGAGAAAATCCAACAGTAACAGATGCCGATTTAATATTGGGATTTTTAAATGAAGATTATTTTTTAGGTGGCACTATGAAGCTGCATAAGGATAAAGCAATTGCTGCAATGAAAAAAAAGATTGCCGATCCATTAAAAATTTCTGTAGAAGCGGCAGCTTGGGGTATTCATAGAATTGTGAATGAGAATATGGCAAATGCAGCTCGTGTTCATATAATTGAAAAAGGATTAGATCCTCGCTTTTTTAGTATGCTTGCTTTTGGTGGTGCCGGTCCTGTGCATGCTTTCAATGTTGCCCGATTAATGAATGCGCCTCAATTAATTGTACCTAGTGGTGCTGGGGTATTGAGTGCATTAGGCTTTTTAGTAAGCCCAGTTGCAACAGAAGAAATTACCAGTTATATCTGCAGGATAGATCAAATGGATTGGAAAAAAATCAATGCCATCATTAAAGAAATGGAAGCTAAAGGGAGGGCCTTCATTGATAAAGCTGGGATCAAACAGAAAAATGCAACTACAACTATTGTTGCAGACATGCGTTATGCTGGTCAAGGACATGAGATTACTGTTGCCATTCCATCCGGAAAATTATCGAATGAATCTATAACAACCATAGAAGCCAATTTCAAAAAAGAATATTTATTAAAGTATGGAAGAGATATCATTAACATACCAATTGAAACAGTTACTTGGAGGGTATTGGTTAGCGGCCCTTCTCCTCAATTAATTCCCAATCAAGCTGTTGTAGGAAAACACAAAAAAGCTTTAAAAGGAACACGTAAAGTATATTGGGGCAAACACTATGAAGACACACCTGTTTATGATCGTTACAGCATGCCAATGAATAAAACAATTAATGGGCCATGCATTATTGAAGAGTTTGAAAGCACTACTGTAGTAGGCCATGCTAGCACAGTTATGATTGATCGATTTAAGAATATTATTATCAACATGAAGTATTAGGTATGAAAAAGATAATATACTTTTTATTTTTTATTCCATTCTTGTTAAATGCTCAATCAAATTTAACTGGCAGAGAAATATTGCAAAAACTAACCATCGCAGCTGGAGGCGATTTATGGCAACAACCTCAAACTCTTCAACTAAGTGGAAATGCCACTTGGTCTCCATTTGGCAAAACAGACCCAAAAGAATTGATACATTTTGATACTTATAAAATGTATCGAGTTTTCCCTTCACAAAATCTTGCTGCGCATTCAGCTAATGGAAAAATTCGTTTTGATGCCAAATTTGCCAACAATAAATATATGCAATTGATATTCGATGGACAAAAAACCGTAAACTACTTAAGCGAAAAAGCAAAGCCCTATCAAAAATATTTTTCTTGGAGCAATAATTTTGGCTTTGGAATTATTCGATTTGCAGACAGAGATTCATTTTCAGTTGATAGATTAGTTGATGATCAAATTGAAGGATTTCCATGTTATGTTGTTCAAATAACCGATCCAAAAAAAATGGTTACTACTTTTAGTATCGATCAACAATCATTTTATATAAGAGGGGTAAGTTTCATTACAGATATCGGATTTCACAATCGAATTTATTCCGATTTTGAAAAACTAAAACCAGAAAACAAATCAGGTGGTTATTTTATTCAAGCAAGAAGAATTCGTTTGTACTTTGATGGAATAAAATGGATGGATATAAACTGGACCAATAATAAAGTGAATGGGATTATCCAAGATGAAGTATTTGTAAAATAAAACTGGCAATGAAAAAACAATTTGATGCGATAGAATTAAGTGTGCTTTGGAGCAGACTCATTTCTATTGTGGATGAATCTGGTACTACTTTACAAAGAACTGCATTTTCTTCGGTTACAAGAGAGAGCGCAGATTTTGCCGTAGTGCTAATGGATACTAAAGGGCAATCATTGGCACAAAGCAGTGTAAGTGTACCTTCGTTTTTAGGTGTACTTCCATTTCTAGTAAAAGCATTAATAAAAGATTTCTTTCCCCTCAATACTTGGAGAGAAGGTGATGTGGTAATTACCAATGATCCCTGGCTTTGTGCAGGTCATAAACCAGACATCGGAATTGTTACACCCATCTTCCATCAAAAAAAACTAATCGGATTTATCGGTTGTATTGCACACTCTCCGGATATTGGCGGAACACTTTGGGGAGCTGGTGCCAAAGATTATTACGAAGAAGGATTGTATATTCCTCCATCTAAATTATATGACCAAGGCAAAAAGAATGAAACACTTTTTCAAATCATAGAAACCAATGTTAGAGCAGCCAGACAAACCATTGGCGATATCATTGCTCAGGTGGCTGCAAACGATCAGGGCATTCGTTCCTTGCATCGAATGATGCAAGAAAATCATTTAACAGAAATTGATGCACTAGGAAAACAAATTATTGATGCCAGTGAAAAAGCTATGAGAGCCGCTATTAAAGCAGCACCAAATGGAACTTATCGTTCGGAATACAATGCTGATGGAGATGGATTAAAAGAACCAGTTCATTTTAAATGTGCAGTTACTATTAAAGATGATGAAATCTTTGTTGATTATGCAGGAACATCTGCAGCACATTCATTGGCCATTAATGCAGTATTGAATTATGTATTTGCATATACTGCTTACCCTATTAAATGTGTGTTTAGTCCCGAAGTACCAAATAATGAAGGTAGTTTCAGGCCTATTCATGTAACTGCACCTGAAGGCAGTTTATTGAATGCAAAAAAACCTTCTCCATTAGGAGCAAGAAATGTAACCGGAAATTTATTGCATGGGCCGATAATGATAGCATTGTCTAAAGCTGTACCTGATAAAGTACAAGCCGATTGCGGAGCGGCAGTTTGGGTAATGGTGCTGAGTGGTAAAAAAGAAAATGGCGGTGAATTTGTAGAATATATTTTTTTAGCAGGAGGATATGGCGGAAGAAAAGGATTGGATGGACCCCCTACACTTTGTTATCCAACCAATGTTGCCAATGTGCCCATTGAAGTTTTTGAAAATTCAGCTCCTGTTTTAGTAACTGAAAAAAGTTTAATTGCCAATAGCGGAGGTGCAGGAAAATACAAAGGTGGATCGGGTCAACGATTTGCTTATAAAAATATTGGTAAATTGCCTATACAGATTAGCAATGTAACTGAGAAAATCAATAATCAAGCGTATGGATTATTTGGAGGAAAAGAAGGAAGAAAAGGTGCGCTATATATCCGAACTTCAACAGGTAAAAAACGTTTCACACCTCCTAAGGGTCACGACAAATTATTACCTGGAGAAGAGTTGGTAATGGAATTGCCAGGAGGCGGGGGGTATGGAAAAATTATGAATTAAGAATTATGAATTAAGAGATAAGAATTATGAGATATGAGATACAATTTATGAATTTATCAAAACCTAATAACTAATAAATAGTTCATGTCATACCAATTACCACCCGTTTGGACAAAATTGCAACAGCATGCCGTTTTTCCTGAATTCAATCACGATGAGAGAGCCAGGTATAATTTCTTGGCAAATCTTAATCGATTTGTAAGCACCGTAATTGCACCAGGTAATAAAACAGCTTATGATCAACGAGTTGAGCCTGCATTTAAAAAAGAAAATGGAAGAACTTTCAAAGACCGTTTTGAAGTTGGTGAAGCAATGAAGAAGGATCCTGTTTATCAGATGTGGGCAGCATTAAGAAGAAGTACAATGGAAATGCGACAACAAAACGGAAGAGCAACTGTACTTCGTCAAGCAAGCGCTTTAGCAAATAAGGCTGCAGCACAATTAAAAGTTCATAATAACCTGCAATTAAAAGATGGTTTTGCAGTTCCACCCTATTTAACGCATGTAGACAATCATTTAATGCCGGGTAGTTATCATACCGAATATTTTAAAGGCGATGTTGCCAACGCTGCTAATTATGATAGTGGGCTCTTTGTAACAAGTGGTGGAATGTTGGGTAGTTTAACTGATGGTGGTGGAAGAGCCATTGCAAAATGGGTGAAAGAAACTTATCCTGATTTTAAACCAAAAAGAATTTTAGATATTGGGTGTGGTTTAGGACATAATATGTTACCCATCGCTCAAGCATTTCCAGAAGCAACGGTAATAGGAATAGATGCTGGCGCACCAATGTTAAGATATGGTGCTGCAAGGGCCAATGCATTGGGCATAAAAAATGTTGAATTTATTCAAGCAGACGCAGCTTCGATGAATGAGTTTGCTGATGCTGACTTTGATTGGGTGCAAACCACTATGTTTTTACATGAAACAGGAGGCAAAGCAATTCATAAAATATTTAAAGAAATCAATCGGGTGTTAAAACCAAAAGGATTGAATCTGCATATTGAGCAACCTCAGTATACTCCAGAGATGAGCATGTACGAGCAATTCATGCGTGATTGGGATGCTTATTATAATGCCGAACCTTATTGGGGACATATGCATGATCTGGAGCCTATTGATTTAATGGAAGAAGCTGGTGTATCTAAAGAAAGTTTTATGCAAGTAGGCGTAAAAGCAGTGAATGATTTAGACAAGAAAAAACAGGATGGAAAAGTAAAAGAAGATTATGGTCGAAGCCCAATATGGAATGTTTTCGGAGGATGGAAATCTTAACCCCAGGAACCAATAACTAATAACTTAATAACTAATCGATGGCAACAGAACTAAGCGGCTCACATTCAAGCGGTCAATTGAATGAAGCTATAGATGCAAGTGCAGTGAATGATATTTTAATGGCAGGAGACAAAAGCAAAGGAGCAAGACCCTATTTTTTTGAAGATCCAGCAGTAGAAAGAGTACTTAATATTGCAATGGCTGTTGCTACAGAAGTAGCTGTAGTTAGAGAAAGAATGGACACCATAGAAAGATTATTAGAAAGCAAAGGTGTTTTATTTCAAAGTGAAATAGAAAACTTTGTTCCTACAGATGAACAGGCAGAAGAAAGACAATTATGGCATGCAAGATTTGCTGCCAGAATAATGCGGATTGTTCAGCAAGAAGTAGATGCAATAGCTAAGCCCGAGAACAATGTACCAATGCGTAAAATTGCTGATGATATTAATGAAATGTAAATGAATGCAATTCAACAAATTAATGATCACTATCAAGTAATCATCGATAAAAACCTAGATGGTATCTGTAGCAAATATGTAGTATCGGAAGATACTTATGTAATATTGGAAGGTCCAAGATTAACTACCATTGGATTTGAAAAAATAAAAAAGGGTTGGACAGATTTTTGTGCTTCTTCACTTCAATTAAATTCAATCGAATGGATCGAAGGGCCATTTGTAGAAGAATCAACCGATATGGCCTGGGTTGCAGGAATTATTAAACTTTCGATTAAAGTAAAAGACCGCAGTTTCGAAAATATTTTTCGTTCATCCTTTGTGTTGGTTAAGATAGAAGGAATTTGGAAAATTAAACACGAACATGTTTCAGTGGTTCATCCCGATCCATACGGAATTGGTGATTGGTTAAAATAATAAATGAATATGCAAAAAGAAGCTATACCAAAAGCTGCTATAATCGGTGTAATTGTTGCTGCACTTGGCTTTTTTGTTGATCTCTATGATATTATTATTTTCAGTGCAGTAAGATTAAATAGTTTTATCGATTTAAGAATTCCGATCAACGAATGGCCAATTCATACCCGTAATATTCTCAATGCACAAATGTTTGGGATGTTATTAGGAGGATTTATTTGGGGTACAATTGGCGATAAATTCGGCAGACTAAAAGTATTATTTGGTTCTATATTTATGTACAGCGTTTTTACATTGCTCAATGCATTTGTAAAAGATGTAGATGCATATATGTGGTGCAGGTTTTTTGCTGGTATTGGTTTGGCTGGCGAATTAGGGGCAGGCATTACATTGGTAAGCGAACAAATAGACAAAAAATACAGAGGTGTTGCCGTAGCATTGGTTGGTGGACTCGGTATGTTTGGAGCTGTAACTGCAGGTACTGTGGCTTCATTTTTTAGCTGGCAAACCTGTTATATTATCGGCGCAGGTTTGGGATTTGTTTTATTGATTTTAAGATTCAGCGTTATAGAAAGTGGATTGTTTAATGTGATGAAAGTAGAAGGAATCAGCAAAGGAAATTTTATGCTGATATTGAAAGATAAAAAACGGCTTTGGAAATTTATTTGCATTTTATTGGTAGGAATGCCAGGATGGTTTGCAACAGGTATTTTAATTACGTTTACAAAAGAGATAGCAACTAGCATGGGCATGCAACAACTTCCATCTGCTGCAACTGTGATCTCACTCAATTTTTTCGGATTTGCATTTGGTGATCCGCTTTGTGGATTACTCAGTCAAAAACTACAAAGTAGAAAAAAAGCGATCTATGTATTTTTAATTGGCTATACTTTTTTTATAGCCCTATTTTTTCTATTTGCAAAAGAATCCATTTATATCTACAACGGTTTATTTGTGTTAATGGGTTTGGGAGTAGGATTCACTATCATGTTATTTACACTTGCGGCAGAACAGTTCGGTACTAATATCAGAACCCTGGTAACCAGTACTTCCTTAAACCTTGTTCGAGGATGGGTTATACCATTGAGCTTTGCCTTTCAATGGCTGGCCAGTTTATATGCTGGCAACTATTATTATAGTGCTGTTACTATAGCTTCTATTGCATTGTGCCTTGCTTTTTACGCTATGACTCAGTTAGAAGAAACCTATCACAAGGATTTGGATTTTTATGAGGAATAATAAAACGCTTCGAAGAGTGCACTATTATTTTCACTTCAGTATTTTGAGAAAAAGAAACTAGCATCAACCCTTACTTCATCAAGATCTTATAAAATTTTTCAACTTCTGCTTTCTCCGTTGGAGTAAGGAGTTCGTTTTTAGTATACTTAGCAAACAAGAAAACTACACGTTTGTGTTGAGGATAGTTTTGGAGAATGGTTTGCATTTTTTGACCAATGGCTTCATCTTTTTCAAACAGCGGTGTATTGATGGTTGCGGGCGCTTTTTCTCTGGTATGCATTTTATTAATGGTGGCCTGTAAAGTAGCCAACCAGTTGGGGGGCATATCAGGAATAAGTGCTGCTTTGAGGTATAAGCCTTCTAATTGTTTTTTACTTAAACTTCCTCTGTCTTCGTATTGATGCATCAAGCTCATCACAAACAATGCATCAGGGTTATGTTTATAGCAAGCTTCCAAAATTTTATCAATAATATCTAACTTTCCCTTTGCGTACATAAGCAAATATAAAACTACATTCATCAAAAGACTCAACTGTTGCAACACTCCAATTTAGATAATAATATTTATGGCTTTTTTATCGTTCTAATTTAAACCTTGGTAAATAGATCTATTGCCGATATTTTTCATAAAATAAAATAAAATGAAGATCAAATTTAAACTGTCTCTAATTTATGATTTATATTTCAGTATAAATCGCTTTTACATGATAAAATCAATACTTATTGCTGTATCAATTGGGGTGCTCAGTTTTAATGCAAGCGCGCAAACAACTAAAGATTCTGCCAATAATGAATTCAATCAATATTTCGAACCCCTGAAATGGCGCAGTATTGGGCCTTTCAGAGGGGGGCGCTCTGTAACATCAACAGGAGTAGTAGGTAATATCAACACCTATTATATGGGCACTACAGGAGGTGGATTATGGAAAACCCAAGACATGGGTATTACTTGGAACAATATTTCCGATGGGTATTTTAAAACAGGTTCTGTTGGTGCCATAACTGTTGCAGAATCTGACCCCAATGTAGTGTATGTGGGCATGGGTGAGCATGCTGTTCGCGGGGTAATGACGCATCATGGAGATGGGATGTATAAAAGTACAGATGCCGGAAAAACTTGGAAGAAAATAGGACTCGATCTTACCCAACATATTGCTCGAATTGTAGTTGATCCAAAAGATCCCAATACCCTTTTGGTGGCTGTTCAAGGCCCCTTGTATAGCAAATCTGCAGAAAGAGGTATTTATAAATCCACTGATGGCGGAACTACTTGGAAAAAAGTATTGTACATCAACGATAAAACGGGTTGTTCTGAAATCTCCATGGACATGAATAACCCCCGAATTATTTATGCTGCCATGTGGGAACATGGTCGTTTACCTTGGAAAATAATTAGCGGTGGGCCTGGTAGTGGATTGTATAAATCAACCGACGGTGGAGAACATTGGGAAAAAATGCAAGATGGTTTACCAAAAGAAATGGGTAAGATGTCGATTGCAGTTTGCCGTACTAATTCCGAAAAAGTATATGCACTTATAGAAAGTGATTTTGATAAAGAAGCAGGCGGACTATATGTTTCTAACGATGCAGGTAAAAACTGGAATCAGGTAACCAACGATCATCGACTTATTCAGAGAGCTTGGTATTATATAGAATTATTTACCGATCCACAAAATGATAATACCCTTTATGTATTGAGTGCCCCTGCATTAAAATCTACCGATGGAGGAAAAAATTGGAGCAATATGAGCACCATGCATGGAGATCATCATGATTTATGGATCAATCCTTCCAATTCAAACAATATGGTTATCTCCGATGATGGAGGCGCCAGCATTAGTTTCAACAAAGGAAAATCATGGAGTACGCAACAGAATATGCCAACGGCTCAATTCTACCGAATCAATGTAGACAATCAATTTCCTTATCGCATTTATGGTGGGCAACAAGACAATTCTTCTGTAAGCATTGCTAGCCGGGTATTATCTGGAGGAAGTATTGGCGTTTCCGATTGGACCAGTTCTGCAGGAGGTGAAAGTGCTTTCTTGGCATTCAATCCAGATGAACCTAGATACGTTATGGGTGGAAGTTATCAAGGTACTATTGAAGTACTTGATACCAAAACAAAAACTTCTTACAATGTAATGGCAGCGCCTATTCAATACCTGAGTATGGATGCCAAAGACATGAAATATCGATACAATTGGAATGCGCCAATTATTTGGAGCAAGCACGAACCTGGTACTTTTTACCATGGCAGCCAACTACTTTTGAAAACTACTGATATGGGCAGAACATGGACAGAAGTTTCTCCAGATCTAACTCGTAACGAAAAAGAAAAACAAGGAAAACCAGGTGTACCGTTTACCAACGAAGCAGTAGGCGCAGAAAATTATGGAACATTGAGTTATGTGATTGAACATCCAAAAGAAAAAGGGGTAATCTATACGGGCAGTGATGATGGTGTGGTTTCCTTAACCAGAGATGGAGGTAAAACCTGGAAGAATATTACTCCTGCTGGATTAGCCGAGTGTTTGATCAATGCCATTGAGGTTTCTCCTTTTGACAATGCTACCGCATACATTGCTACTACTCGTTATAAATTCAATGACCATAAACCAGGCTTGTATAAAACAACAGATTACGGAAAAACATGGACTAAAATTGATACAGGTATCCCTGAAGGAGCATTCACCAGAGTTGTTCGCGAAGATCAAGTAATTAAAGATTTATTATTTGCCGGAACCGAAACAGGTGTTTACATTTCATGGAATGGCGGAAAAAATTGGAAACCATTTCAATTGAATTTACCGCTTACTCCTATCACCGATTTAAAAATTCATCAAGGCAATTTAATTGCTGCAACATCGGGCAGATCGTTTTGGATTTTAGACGATTTAAGCATGATTCGCCAATACAAAAAAGACAGCAGCTTTATGGTATTTACGCCTGCGCCAAATTATATTACCAATAGTTATTCCGATTTAGATGAATCAGACTCCGAGTTCACAGGAGCCAATCAATTCAGGGGAGTGAATGCAGCTTCTGGTATTGTATTGTATTATCAATTACCCACTTTAAAAGATTCAATAGATATAACATTAACCATAACTGATAGCAAAGGCAATTTGGTTAGGTCGTTTAGTTCTGCTGAAGATAAAAACTATAAAAGATACGATGGCGCTCCGCCTGCAGATCCAACATTGAATAAATCAAAAGGATTGAATCGTTTTGTGTGGAATATGCTATACCCTACTATGAAAGGTGTTACCAATGTATATGTAGAAGCTGGTTACAGAGCGCATGAAGCATCGCCTGGAAAATATACATTTACACTGCAAGCAGGTAATCAAAAGCAACAAACTACTGCAGAAATTTTACCCAATCCTTTATACAATTTCAGCGCAGCTGATTATGAGCTATATCACCAAACCCTTAATAGCGTTGAAACAGAATTGTCTACCATGCATACTATGGTTAGTTTATTAGAAGGTAAAAGAGCGCAGATAGAAATGATGCTTAAAAACATTTCAACCGAAGAAAAATATAAATCAGTAAAAAATGCTGGTGAAGCCTTGGTTAAAAAAATGAAAGCTTGGGATGAAGACATGGTGCAACGAAAAACAAAAGCTTATGATGATGCAGAAAATTTTCCGAATAAGTTTACCGCCAATTATTTATTCTTGATCAATCAAATGCAACACGATTTACCTATTGTAACTCAATCTGCATTAAATAGAACAAAAGAAATGAATGAGGAGTGGGCGCAGTTAAAAGCAAAAGCTGATGCAATGAATACTGTTGAGATTCCAGCATTCAACAAATTATGCTGGGAGGCAGGTATTGGGGCTGTTTGGAAAAATTAATCTGCGGATCTTTATACTCAATGCTTTTTTCTAAAAAGCTGAAATTATGATATGCGGCTGGGGGTTGCATAAAATTATTGATAACATTGTCAATCGACTCTGTTTTAATAATATTGTATAGATTATCAACTAGTTCCAATGAAAAAAATATTCCGTTTTTTGGGTTATGCTTTATTATCCATTCTTGTTATTGCTGTTCTGGCTTTTGTGTTTTTCTATCAACCCGATAGATCTTTGGTTGATATGAGGTTATTGTATGCCAATGCAAATTCTCAATTCATGCCCTTGATGGGAATGAATGTGCATTATAGAGATGAGGGCAATAATCAAGATTCTGTACCATTGGTTTTAATACATGGCACCTCTTCTTCGCTCAATACTTTTGACAGTGTTGTACTCAATTTAAAAGAAAAAAGAAGGATTATAACCGTTGATATGCCCGCATTTGGTATGACGGGCCCTAATCCAGAAAACGATTATAGCTTTGATTATTACAGTCAATTTTTAGACTCTTTTTTAACCAGATTGAATGTTACACAATGCGATATAGGAGGCAATTCTTTAGGCGGTGGTATATCTTGGGAATTTGCTGTGGCTCATCCCGAAAAAGTGAGAAAATTGATTCTTATAGATGCAACAGGTTACCCTATAAAAAATGCCAAAGGATCCATTGGATTTAAATTAGCATCTACCCCAATTATCAATAATTTGCTATTGTATATCACCCCAAAAGCTTTGGTGAGAGCTAGTTTACAGTCTATTTATTTTGATTCGTCTAGGGTTACACAAGCGCAAGTAGATCGATACCATGATATGGCCATTAGTAAGGGAAATCGTGCTGCATTATTAAGTATGTTTAAAAGTGGAAGAAAACACAATGAGCAACTAATCGGCACAATTAACAAGCCAACTTTAATCATCTGGGGAGATCACGATAATTTAATTCCGGTTGAA
>Ga0164292_10000903_pt1 | contig 23708 bp, 21 predicted proteins | sample GEODES117metaG_FD_111486 | JGI IMG/M metagenome (GOLD analysis project Ga0164292, IMG submission 111486) | Eutrophic lake water microbial communities from Lake Mendota, Wisconsin, USA - GEODES117 metaG | ecosystem: Environmental > Aquatic > Freshwater > Lake | place: USA: Lake Mendota...
ACCTGGGCGATGCGGCGCAGCAATCCCTGCACTTCTGGTTTCGGTTGCAGCGGCTGCCTTCCGGGCTGGGGCACCGACTGGGGTGCAGCGCTCACGGCAATCAGGTCGGCGGGATCGAGTCCGGGGCCACAGCGTTGGCGCAGGAGGCTCAGCAGTCTCTCCTCCTCGCGCTCACCGCGCAGGTCGCACTTGTTGAGCACCAGCAGCAGGCGCTTGCCCAGTCCTCCCAGGGCCACAAACACCTCCTGTTCGGCGGCGCGCAGGTCGCCATCGACCACCAGCACCAGCAGGTCCGCCTGGGCAGCCTGTTCCCGGGCCAGCCGCTCGCGGCTGCGGCCATCGCCACCGGCCTCCAGGATCCCCGGGGTGTCGACCAGCCACACACAGCGCTGCAGGCCCTGGATGCGCAGCCGGTAACGCTCACTGCGGTCGGTGGAGCCCATTGGGGCCCCCACAGTGCCCACCAGCTGGCGCAGCAGCGCGCGGATCAGGGAGGTCTTGCCCACCGAGCCGCTTCCAAACACCACCACCACCAGATCGCCTCGCTCCAGCTGCTCCGCCATGCGCTGACGCTGCTGGCGCAGGCCCTCGCGGGCCACCGCATCGCGCACCTGCTCCAGGGTGCGATCAATCGCTTCCAGGTTGCGTGCCGCAGCCTCCCGGCGGTTGGGGAGTTGGGGCGGGGATCCCTTGCTCTTCTGTGAACTGACCCGATGCCGCCGCCAGCCGCGGATCCAGGGCCATAGCAGCTGGGCCAGTCCTGCTCCCACCAGCGCCAGCAGCAGCAGCAGCACCGGCCCCACCAATCCGTAGGGCAACACGGCGCTGAGCTGCCACACCAGCTGGTTGAAGAGCTGCAGCAACAAGCTGAGCAGAAGCAGGGCGCCAAGGCCGGCGGCCCCGACCAGCCAGAGCCGGGCCGGCAGTTTCACGGACCCTGGCGCTCCTGCAGCAGCAATTCGATCAGAAAGCAGACCACCGCGGCGTTGATGGCTACATCGGCCAGGTTGAACACGGGGAAACGGATCGGCACCAGGGCCAGGAAATCCACCACAGCGCCAAGGCGCCAGCGGTCGATCCCATTGCCGAGTGCACCACCCAGCAGCAGGCCCACGGCCCAGGCCCGCCAGAGGCCGAGCTGACGCTGGCGTTGCAGCCACACCACCACTGCTGCTGCCACGATCAGGCTCACCAGCGCCAGTGGCCTGGTGGAGCCCGTGAACAGGCTGAACGCTGCGCCGGTGTTGAAGGTGAGGTGGAGATCCAGCAGGCCCGGCAGCAGCGGCTTCACCGCTGGCCCCTGCAGGTGCTGCACGGCCCAGGCCTTGCTCAACTGATCAACCAGCAGTACCCCGAACCCGATGCCATAGCTCAGCCAGCGGCGGCGCGCGCCGGATGCTCGACCGGCTGGAGGCCGCACGGTCACGACTCCACCAGCAGCAGTCGACGCAGTCCCAGTGCCACCAGGGCGACGGCACAACAAAGCAGCAGCTGGGAGGGCAACGGAGCCAGGCTGTAGGTGAACAGCAAAGCCAGCAGCCCTGGACCCCAGCGACCTGCCACTGAGCCCAGAACAAGGTTGAGCACGCCACAGAGTTGCAGCACGGCAAGCCCGACCAGGGCGGCAGCGAGCAGTCTCAGCAGATCGTTCATGCCGGTCTGCCGCGCCAGCTTGCCGCTCAGCCAGGCTGCTGGCACAAAACCGGCCAGGAACCCAAAGCCCGGATCGAGCAGATAGGCCGCCCCCCCACCGCCGTGGAACACCGGCAGTTGCCAGAGGCCAAGGCTCAGGTAGCCCACGCTGGCGAGCATGGCGCTGCGCGGTCCGCAGACCAAGGCCGTGAGCAACAGCGCCGGAACCTGCAGGGTGATTGGCAGCGGAGCAATGGCCCATGGATCCGTTTGGGCCGGCCAGGGCACTGCCGCCTGAATCAGTCCTCCAACCAGGATCAGCAGAAGGCCGGCAATGGCGCCGCTCCAGGTGGCAAGGGCCCTCACCCGATCCTCGGTTCACTGGGCCCAGTTTGCCGTCCAGTGGCGTGCTGGCGCTACGGTCCAGCGGGTGGCAGGGATTCCAGTGGACACCAGGGCAGTAGATCCGGCCGAAGCTGCGACGTCGTCCTTTGAGCTGGGAGCCTCGGTGTGTCTGGTCGCCCGGCTGCCCTATCTCAAGACGGCCGACCCCATGCCGATGCTGCGCCCCCCTGACCTGGTGGATGAAGGGGAAGTGGGCCAGGTGGTGGCCCTCCGTGCCCAGAACACCCTGGCGGTGCGGTTTCGCCGCGGCACATTCCTGATCGTCGCCATGGCATTGCGGTGCGCCAACGACAGTGACGGCCCCGCCGGCTAGGCAGCCACCAGTGGGTGGTTCTGCCAGGCGGCCGCAGCGCTGGCAAGCGCTTCCTGCGGTCCACAGAGGCTCAGATGGGGACGGTGAAGGTGCTTCTGGGCCACCGCCAGCAACGCATCGGCGCTGAGGCTGCGTGCCCGCTCCAGACTCGTTGCCACAAACTCCTGGGGCAGCCCGTGCCCCATAACCAGGGCCTGCCGATCAGCGACCTGGCTGCAGGTCTGGCGCCCCATGGCGTCCTGGCCCAGAAACTTGGCCTTGGCCAGGTCCAGCTCCTGCGGGGAAAGCGGTTGCTGGAGCAGCCGCTGCCATTCGTCGAGCAGGCAGTGGCAGGCCTGGGCTGCCCGCTCGCTGGAGCTGGAGAGGTGCCACACGAATGGCGTCGCACCGCGTCGCGCCGGCAGGTGCACCCCCACGTCGTAGGCGAGGCCGTACTCCTCTCGCATCACGACAAACAGGCGGCTTGACATGCCCAGACCCAGGTGGGCCTGGAGCAGTCGCAGGGCCACTCCATCGGCATGGCCCAGGGGCACCGTGGCGGCACCGAGCATCAACACCAGTTGTTCAGTGTCCTGACAGCAGCCCTCCAGCCGGGAGCCAGCCGTGGCGCCCGGGCCAGGGGCCGCGGTCGGTGGCGCCACCGTCCAGGGGGTCGCCGTGAGGGCTGCCTCCAGGGATGCCAGAGCTGGCGTCTCCACGGCTCCGCAGAGCACCAGCACAGCTCCGGCCTCGCCCAGCGTGGGTTGCACAGCCTCGAGCTGGGCGGGTCCAAGCTGGTCAAGTTCACTGTCCACCCCCAGCGGATCGTGGCCGTAGGGTCCATGGCCGAACAGCTGAACGCGTAGCTGGTCGTGGGCCAGCTGGAAGGGGTCCTCACGCTGGCGTTGCAGGGTCTGCAGGTTGAGCTGGCGCTCCAGCTCAACCTGGCTTGCCTCCAGGTGCGGCCGGCGCACCATGGCGATCAGCAGCGGCAGAAGTTCAGACGCATCCTCCGCTGCGCACTTGAGGCTCAGCACCAGACCGTCCTCGCTGGCCTCGCAGCGCAGGGCGGCACCACGGCCCTCCACCAGATCGGCCAGCGCCTCGGCGTCCAGATCGCCGCAGCCGCGGCTGAGCACGCCGGCCAGCAACTGGTGCAGGCCGCGCTGGCCGGCTGGATCGCTGCCGCTGCCGCCGCGGATCCACAGCCGTGCCGCCAGCACCGCTGGCCCGGTGCGTTGCTGCACAAACAGCGGCAGTCCGCCTGGCAGCTGGTGCCGATTCCACACGCCGCTCATGCCGGTACTGCCTCCAGAACAGAGGCGAGTTCGGGATCCAGCCAGGCCAGTGCCTCGGACTGCAGCCGCTGCGCGCTCCACTGCTCGAGTGCGGCAAGAGGTGCGCCGAGTGTCAGGGAGCGCTTCCAGAGACTGTTGTTGCCGATCAGCCCCGCGATTCCGGCTGGGGCTTCGAGGCCGAAGCGATAGCTGTTGGCCACAAGGTGTCGGCAGCGGCGCCACTCGTCTTCGCTGATCGGTTCAGCTTCCAGCTCCCGCCAAACCTGCCGGATCGCCTGGCGCACCTGGGGCAATTCATCCGGCTCGCAGATCGCCTCCAGCAAGGCCAGACTGCCGCTCTCCATCACGTGGAGGTCGAGATCCACGGCCTCCACGATCCGCAGCTCTTCCCGCAGCCGCTCCACCAGACGGCTGCGCCGGCCCTCCGCCAGGAGGCTGGTGATCAGATCGGCCCCCATCACCCCATCGAGATCGCTGGCCGGGGGCAGGGCCCAGGCCATCAGCAGCCGAGCCGATTCCAGGCGCGGCAGCACCAGCCGCTCCTCGCCAGGCTGCACCTGCAGCTGGGCCGAGGCCTGGGGCTCGGCCACCGCCTCCAGACGGGCCAGGGCGCTGCTGCTCACCACGCCATTGAGACCGGCTTCGCCAAGCGCGCCGCTGAGGGCCAGCACGCAGCGATTGGCCCCATACAGACGGCGGTGGAAAGCCGCCATCGCCTCGCTCGTGTGGCACAGCAGGGCCTCGCGACGCCCCAGGATCGGCAGGCCATAGGGGTGATCGGGGCAGGCCAGGGTCAGCAGCCGCTGCAGTGCCACCTCATCGGGCTGGTCTTCACTCTGGGCCAGCTCCTCCAGCACCACCTGGCGCTCCAGGTCGAAGTCCTGCGGATCGAAGCGTGGCTGCAGCACCAGGTCCAGCAGCAGTTCCAGCCCTTCAGGCGCCGCCGCCGGGGGGATCAGAAGCTGGTAGTGCACGTCGTCGAAGCCGGTGGCGGCATTGCTGCTGCCGCCCAAAGCCTCCACCCTTCGGTCGAATTCACCTGCAGGGAGCGTGTTGCTGCCCTTGAACACCATGTGCTCGAGAAAGTGGGCCAGTCCACTTTCACCGGCCGTTTCAAAGGCGCTGCCTGCCCGGCACCAGAACTCGATGCAGACCAGGGGCGCCTCCTCCAGCTCCAGGCTCACCATTGCCGCCCCGTTGGGGAGCTGGAGCAGCTGGGGGTCGGCCAATCCGGCCAGTGCGTTGAGGCTGGGATCCGGAGTAGAAGCCGGGGGCAAGGAATCAGATGCGTGGCAGGATCTGCATTCTGCTGGCTGTCGCCGCCCCGTGAGCCTCGACCCCGCCGCTTTCACGCCTGCCGCCGCCGCCGCGCCCTCCGCAGGCGGTATTCACCCGTTGGTGGATGCACTGGCCGAGCGAATCCGTCAGAGCTGGCTGCAGCTCCCCGATCTGGCTCCACTGGCGGTAGACCCTGAATTGGAGGCGATCAGCGGCAGCCTTGATGGTGAGTCGCTGTTCATCCGCAACGAACTGCGCCAGTGCCGGGGCCTGCGCAAGCTGCACCTGGAGACGGCGCGCCTCGGGGCCGGGTTGCAGATCCTGCACTGCGTGCTGTTCCCCGACGCTCGCTTTGACCTGCCAGTTTTCGGCGCCGACATCGTGGCCGGCCCTGCCGGGGTTTCAGCCGCGATCGTGGACCTCTCGCCAGTGACTGATGCCCTGCCCGCGACGGTGACCGAGCACCTGGCGGCCCGGCAGCCACGCCACTACAGCCAGGAGCGGGAATTGCCGCCCTGGGGCACCATTTTTTCCCCATTTGTGCGGTTCGTCCGGCCCAGCGCCGGGGCCGAGGAGCAGCTGTTCATTGATGAGGTGGGGGAATTCCTGGAGGTGCTGGGCGCCGCAATCCGCAGCACCGAGCCGCAACCCTCAGACCACCCGGCTACGGTTGAACGCTGGCAGGGACAGCTCCGCTATTGCAGGCACCAGAAACGCAACGACAAGACGCGCCGGGTGCTCGAGAAAGCGTTCAACCCGGCCTGGGCCGATCGCTACATCGAAGAGCTCCTTTTCGACGATCCGCCCGCACCTTGAGCCGGCGCATGACCCGTCGCTCGGTGGTTCTGATCGGAGCTGGGGCCCTCGGCCTTGCCCTTCTCGGCCTAGTCGCTCTTCGCTCTCGCCCCACCCCCAGGCCCACAGCGGCACCCGCTGCCCAGGCGAGTGTGGCCAGCAGCTCCAGGGCCGTTGCGGCCCTGGGTCGGCTTGAGCCGAGCGGCGATGTGCGCCGGCTGGCGGCGCCGATCAGCGGCATTGGCGGCAGCCCCCGCATCACCGAGCTGTTGGTGCAGGAGGGTGATCGGGTGCGGGCCGGCCAGCTGCTGGTGCGCTTCGATACGGCTCCTACCCTCCAGGCCCAGCTCCGCCTGTTGGACACCCGCATCGCCAACCTGCGCCGGCGGGTCAGCCTGCAGACCCGTGACATCAACCGCTACCGCCAGCTCGGCCGTACCGGTGTGATTCCCAGTGGCGACCTCGACGAGCGCGAAACCGAGCTGTTGGCGCTCCAGGGAGAGCTGGATGAAGCAATCGCCGAGCGCACCAGGACCCTGCGCGATCTGGAGCTCACCGAGCTGCGGTCTCCGATTGATGGTCAGGTGTTGCGGCTCCACGCCCGAGTTGGTGAGCGGCCCGGCGACAAGGGTGTGCTGGAGCTGGGCAACAGTGACCAGATGCAGGCACTGGTGGAGGTCTACGAGAGCGACATCGACCGTGTCCGCCTGGGCCAGTCAGTGATCCTCACCAGTGAGAACGGCGGTTTCAGCGGCAGCCTGCGTGGTCAGGTGGTGCGCATCAGTCCCCAGGTGCGCCAGCGCGAGGTGCTGAGCACCGACCCCACCGGAGATGCCGACGCCCGCATCGTTGAGGTTCGCGTGGCCCTCGATCCGGCCGATGCGCAGCGGGTCCGGGAACTCACCGGTCTCAAGGTGATCGCCCGACTGGCCAGCTGATGCTGCGGGCTTTCTGGCAACGGCGCGGGATTCCCCTGGCCTGGCTGCTGCTGGCGCGTCAGCCGGCGCGGCTGCTGGTGGCGCTGGCTGGCATCGCCTTCGCCGGCATCCTGATGTTCATGCAGCTGGGCTTCCGCGACGGGCTGTTTGAAGCCAGCGTCACGGTGCACAAATTGTTTGATGCCGATCTGGTGCTGATGAGCCCGCGCTCGATGAGCTCGATCGGCATGGCGGGCTTCCCGCAGCGCCGGCTGGTGCAGGCCATGGCCGACCCGGAGGTGGTTGACACCACCCCGGTGCACTGGAACTTCGTGCTCTGGCGCAACCCCCAGACGCGCTCCACACGCTCGATCCTCGCGCTGGGCTTCGAGCCCGGTCACCGGCTGTTCACGGATCCCTCGTTGGAGGCGAAGGCCCAGGCCCTCACCCAGAGTGGTCGGGTTCTGTTCGACGAGCGCTCGCGGCCGGAATTCGGGCCGGTGGTGGAGTGGCTCAAGCAGGGCCGCACGGTGGAAACCGAGGTGGCTGGGGTGCGGGTGCGGGTGGCGGATCTGGTGAGTCTCGGCCCCTCCTTCGGCGCCGATGGCAACCTGCTCACCAGCCGGGAAACCTTTCAGCGTCTGTTGCCGTCGATCCCGGCCGGCAGCATCGAGCTGGGGCTGATCCGCCTGCTGCCCGGCAGTGATCCGGCGGCCGTGGCAACCCGGCTCGAGCGCATCTTGCCCAAGGATGTGCGGGTGTTCAGCAAGCAGGGCTTCGAGGAGTTTGAAAAGACCTACTGGCGCACCAGCACCTCTATTGGCTTCATCTTCACCCTGGGCGCGGTGATGGGCTTTGTGGTGGGCTGCGTGATCGTCTACCAGATCCTTTATTCCGATGTGAGTGATCACCTGCCGGAATACGCCACCTTGATGGCCATGGGCTATCGGCTCCCCACCCTGCTGGGAGTGGTGGCGCGGGAGGGGCTGCTGCTGGCTGTGCTCGGCTACCTGCCCGCCTACGCGGCTGCTCAGGGGCTCTATGCCCTGGTGCGCAGCGGCACCAACCTGCCGGTTTCGATGGATGCATCCCGCTCCCTGGTGGTTTTTGCGATGATCCTGGTGATGTGCATGGGGTCTGCAGCCCTGGCGATGCGTCGGCTCGCCGAAGCCGATCCGGCGGAGATCTTCTGATGCCTCAGTTGGTGCCGCAGTTGATGCCGCAGTCCCGCAGTCAGTCCAGCACTCAACCCAGCAGTCAACCCACCGTGCGGGTTCAGGACCTGAACCACTGGTTTGGCAGTGGCACCATGCAGCGCCAGGTGTTGCAGGGCATCAACCTCAGCATTGCCCCGGGGGAGGTGGTGCTGCTGACCGGGCCCTCGGGCTGCGGCAAGACCACCCTGCTCACCCTGGTGGGTGCCCTGCGCCAGGTGCAGGAGGGCTCGGTGGCGGTGTTCGGCGAAGAGCTCCATGGCGCTGGTCGCGCCGCCCGCCAGCGGCTGCGTCAGCGCATCGGCATGATTTTTCAGGGGCACAATCTGCTCCGCTGCCTCACCGCTGAGCAGAACGTGCAGATGGGAGCGGATCTGCTCGACGACCTCAGTTATCGGGTCCGAAGGGATCGGGCCCGGGAGTGGCTGCGGGCCGTGGGCCTGGCGGATCACCTCACCAAGCTCCCCCACGACCTCTCCGGCGGCCAGAAGCAGCGTGTCGCCATCGCCAGGGCCCTGGCGGCCCAGCCCAGCCTGCTGCTGGCCGACGAGCCCACTGCTGCCCTCGACTCCCGCAGCGGCCGCGAGGTGGTGGAGCTGCTGCAGCGGCTGGCGCGTGATCAGCGCTGTGCCGTGTTGATGGTGACCCACGATCCCCGCATCCTCGATGTGGCGGATCGGATCGTGCAGATGGAAGATGGCCGCCTGCAGGTCCGACCTGCACAGGCCATTGAGTAGGGTGAGAACAAGGACATTCACTCCACAATCGCCGCATGGCCAAGCGCAGGAATCTGAAGAAGGAAAAGCAGGAGCGCAACCGCGCCTACGCCCGTAAGTTCAAGAAGCGCAAGCTCCGCAACGATGGCCGTGGTGAAGGCGCTGGCAACGGTGTGACCGGCACCGCCAACAACGGCGGCGCCGCCGACTGAGGCCTGCCGGCCATTGCAGCAAGGCCATCAGCTGACGGCCAAGACCAGGGATCCCGCGGGATCCCTTTTTTTCTGCTCGCCCAGAGGCTGGCTCAGCCCATGTTCATCAGCGTCGTCATTCCCACCTACAACCGCTTGCCGATCCTGCAGCAGTGCCTGCGGGCCCTGGAGCAGCAGCAGCTGGGTGAGCCGATCAGCGGCTATGAGGTGGTGCTGGTCGACGACGGCTCCACCGATGCCTCGGTGGAGTGGGTTGAACAGCAGGCATCCGCCCTGCCCCACGTGCGCCTGATCCGCCAGGAGCATGGCGGTCCGGCCGAGGGGCGGAACCGGGGAGTGCTGGCGGCCCGGGGTGATGTGATCGTGTTCATCGACAGCGATCTGGTGGTGACCCCGGGGTTTCTGCTCCGTCATGCCCGCGCGCTGCAGCGCGACTGGCAGCGCCACGGCGATCGGCTCTGTTTCACCTACGGAGCGGTGGTCAACACCGCCAATTTCGAGGCTCCCACCAGCGAGCCCCATAAGTTGCGCGATCTTTCCTGGGCCTATTTCGCCACCGGCAACGTGGCGATTGATCGGCAGTTGCTCGAACAGGCGGGTCTGTTTGACACCGCCTTCCGCCTCTACGGCTGGGAAGACCTGGAACTGGGCGAGCGGCTGCGGCGCCTGGGCACGCGTCTGGTGCGCTGCCCGGAGGCAGCTGGCTACCACTGGCATCCGGCCCTCAGCCTTGACCAGATTCCCGACCTGATCAGGGTGGAGCGGGAGCGGGCGCGGATGGGCCTGGTGTTCTTCCGCAAGCACCCCACCCGACGGGTGCGGCTGATCATTCAGTTCACCTGGTTGCATCGCCTGCTCTGGGAACTGCTGTGCCTCGGTGGTCTGATCAATGAGCGCTCCCTTCGGCCGCTGCTGGCCTGGCTGATCCGCCATGGCAAGCCTGGCCTGGCCATGGAGCTGCTCCGCCTGCCGCTCAATCGCATCGGTGTGCGTGCTCTGTTCGCCGAGGCTCGCCAGGCAGGCCTGGCCTGAGGGCCGCTGCCAGCTGAGGGCCGCTCCCACCCTTTTGATAGGGTGCGCTTGTAAACCTTCACTCCGCACACCTGCACGTTTCGGGTGCCGCTGAGCGCAGTCGCTCCTCCGCAGGGGGACTGCTGCCCGTGGTTCCTGGCAGGTGGAGGCGAACCCGAAACCCCAACTGACATGGCTGTTGTAACCCTTGCCGAAATGATGGAGGCGGGTGCCCACTTCGGGCACCAGACGCGCCGCTGGAATCCCAAGATGTCGCGCTACATCTACTGCGCGCGCAACGGGGTTCATATCATTGATCTCGTGCAGACCGCCGTCTGCATGAACAACGCCTACAAGTGGGTCCGCAGTGCCGCGCGCAGCGGCAAGCGCTTCCTGTTCGTGGGCACCAAGAAGCAGGCCTCCGAGGTGATTGCCCAGGAAGCCACCCGCTGCGGTGCCGCTTACGTGAATCAGCGCTGGCTGGGCGGCATGCTCACCAACTGGACCACGATGCGAGCTCGAATCGATCGCCTCAAGGATCTGGAGCGGATGGAGTCGTCCGGTGCCATCGCCATGCGTCCCAAGAAGGAGGCGGCCGTGCTCCGCCGAGAGCTGGAGCGTCTGCAGAAGTACCTGGGCGGTCTGAAGAACATGCGCCGCCTGCCCGACGTGGTGGTGCTGGTGGACCAGCGTCGCGAGACCAACGCCGTGCTGGAAGCCCGCAAGCTGGACATTCCCCTGGTGTCGATGCTCGACACCAACTGTGATCCCGACCTCTGCGACGTGCCCATTCCCTGCAACGACGACGCGGTCCGCTCGGTGCAGCTGGTGCTCGGTCGTCTTGCCGATGCCATCAACGAAGGCCGCCACGGTGCCAATGACCAGGGCCGTGACGACGAGGCCTGATCGCCAGAGGCGATTCTGAGCCCCAACACGCATTCAATCCTCTTTTCAATCAAACGTCATGGCTGAGATTTCAGCGAAGCTCGTTAAAGACCTGCGCGACAAGACCGGCGCGGGGATGATGGACTGCAAGAAGGCCCTCGCCGAGACCAACGGCGATACCGAGAAGGCGATCGAGTGGCTGCGCCAGAAGGGCATCGCGAGTGCCGAGAAGAAGTCCGGTCGCACCGCCGCTGAGGGCGCCATCGGCTCTTACATTCACACCGGCGCCCGCGTCGGTGTGCTGGTGGAGGTCAACTGTGAGACCGACTTCGTGGCTCGCGGCGAGATCTTCCAGGAGCTGCTGCGCAACGTGGCCATGCAGATCGCTGCTTGCCCTTCGGTCGACTATGTGACCGTGGAGGAGATCCCCTCTGAGGTGGCCGATCGCGAGAAGCAGATCGAGATGGGACGCGACGACCTGGCTGGCAAGCCCGATCAGATGAAGGAGAAGATTGTGGCGGGTCGTATCGGCAAGCGCCTCAAGGAGATGGCTCTGATGGATCAGCCCTTCATCAAGGACAGCTCCATGACCGTTGGCGAGATGGTCAAGCAGGTGGCTGGCAAGGTGGGTGAAAATATCCAGGTGCGCCGCTTCGTGCGCTTCAACCTCGGCGAGGGCATCGAGGTTGAGAAGATGGATTTCGCCGCTGAAGTGGCTGCCATGCAGGCGGCCTGATCGGCCTCGCCCCCTTCCCTGTCAGCGCGATGGTCGACAGCCTTCGGGATGCTCAGCAGCAGCTCGAACGGCTGCGTCAGCAGCGCTCCACGAGTAATCCGGAGCTCTATCGCGATCTTGCCCTCTATCTCCAGGTGCTGCGTGATGGCCTGCTGAACACTGTTCAGCAGGCCTGTTTTGTGCTGGCCACCGAGGTGTATCCCGATCGCTACCAGGCGATGGAACCGCACCAGCGACACCAGTTGCATCGGCGCCTGCGCACGCTGGTACGCCGGGCCTGCAGTCTGCTCACCGTGGAGCAGGTGGCTCAGCTCGCAGCCCAGCAGGCTCGCGAACGGATTGCCGAGCGCCACCACCATCGCCGGCAATGGCTGGAAGGCCTGGGCGCCGATTTGCCCAGCGCCGGGGATGGGGAAGGGGAGCCTGCCGGCTCGATCCATCTGGGCCTGCACCCGCCGATCAACCTTGTTGCGGGCGATTCCCCGCTGATGGCTCAGCTGATGGTGGGCGAGGGCGAGGAGCAGCGCCCCGGCTCGGTCGACCACTCCACTGCCACTGACAAGGACCAGTTGTCATCCGGATTGATCGAGGCGTTCAACGCCGTGGTGGAGCACCTGGAGGAGCTTCCAGACGACACCGCGGACGGAAGGACCGAGCCAGCTACCCCAGCCCCCTGGGATCAGGGCCAGTTGCCGCGCGAACCCGGGGCCCTGCTCGTGTGGCTGGATGGTTTTGAAGGGGCGCTTGCCCGTCGGCTGCGCAATCTTTCGCACGCCATCAACGTGGAGTTGCTGCGCCTGGGGCTGAGTCGCAGTCTGCTGCCCCTGAGCCTGCTGGAAGCCGCATGCCAGGGCAGGCTTGAGCTCCAGCAGGCTCCCGCCAATCTGATCCGGCTACCGGTGATGGGTCTGGAGGCCTTAGCCGTGTTGCTGCGACCCACCGACCTGGAGCAGGTGCTGCCTCCGCTGCGCACCTGCCGCAGTCGCTGGCGCCAGCACCGCCAGGAGGTACGCAGAATGGCGGAGCTCAGCCGCCGCTTGCAGCGGCGCGTTCAGGTGCTTGAGGCGGAACAGCTGTGGCTGCAGGACATCGCCAGCACACCGAGCTGAGTGCGGGGCCAGCGGCTCTGGCCAGCCTGGAGACCTGGGTCCGCACCCTTCAGCAGGCTCTGCAACTCGAGGTCGATCGTGGTTTTGTCGACCTGCTCGGCCGGCAGGAACGCTTCAGTGCCTTCCTCGCCCGCAGCCTGCGCCAGCCCCCTGAGGCAGCCCTGCAATTGCCTGGCGCGGTGGTGCTGGAGGGAGATGCCCAACAGCGGTTGGCGGCAGCCTTTGCCGGCTACGGCGAGCTGAACACGAGCCAGCGTCAGAACCTGGTGCGGCAGTGCAGGCAGCACCTTCACGACGTGCGCCGGCGGCTGCAGCCTCCAGCGCCGCCTCCACCGCCGCGCCTGCGGTTGCTGAACAGCCCGATTCCCCCCGCTGGCGACACCGGCACGCCCAGCGCCGCAGTGCCCCATGGCCAGCGGCACGTGCCCAGCCTTGAACCCGACACGCCGCTCTCGGAGATCAAAGGCGTGGGCCCGCGCACCGCCACGCGCTTGGCCCAGCTCGGCCTCTTTGTGGTGCGGGATCTGGTGCATTACTACCCGCGTGACTACCTCGACTACGCCAACCTGGTGCGGATCAGCGGCCTGGAAGTGGGCCGCACCGCCACAATCGTGGCCGCTGTGCGGCGTTGCCATGCCTTCACAAGTCCCCGCAATCCCAACCTCTCGATCCTGGAGCTGCAGCTGGCCGACAGCACCGGCCGGATCCGGGTGAGTCGTTTTTTCGCGGGTAAGCGCTTCGCCAGCCCGGCCTGGCTCAAGACCCAGCAGCGCCAGTTTCCTGCAGGTGCCACCGTGGCTGTGAGTGGCCTGGTGAAGGAGAGCCCCTATGGCCCCGCTTTTCAGGATCCCCTGATCGAGGTGCTGGAGAGTCCGCAGGCACCGGTGCGCTCCCAGCAGATCGGCCGGCTGATCCCGGTGTATGGGCTGACGGAAGGGCTGGGTGCCGATCGCCTCCGCCAGGCCGTGGCGGCGGTGCTGCCCATGGTGCAGCGCTGGGGGGATCCCTTGCCCGAAGCCGTACGGCGGGAACAGGAGCTGCTGGAGCGCCCGGTTGCCCTCAGCCAAATTCACGCTCCAGCCAACGCCGACCAGCTCCGCCGCAGCCGTCAGCGGCTGGTGTTCGATGAATTTCTGATGCTGCAGCTGGGCCTGCTGCAGCGCCGCCGTGAGCTCACCAGTCGCCAGGCGCCGCCGCTTGCACCGGTGGCCGGCGATGGACTGGTGGCACGCTTCCTGGCGCTGTTGCCCTTCGGGTTCACCGGAGCCCAGCAGAGGGTGCTGGAAGAGATCCGGGCCGATCTTGCCCGTGATCAGCCGATGGCACGGCTGGTTCAGGGGGATGTGGGCAGTGGCAAGACCGTGGTGGCCATTGCCGCGCTGCTCACGGCCATTGATGCGGGGTGCCAGGGCGCCTTGATGGCGCCCACCGAGGTGCTGGCCGAACAGCACTACGCCAAGCTGTGCGCCTGGTTGCCCCAGCTGCATGTGAGCTGTGCCCTGCTCACCGGCTCCACCCCGGCACGGCGGCGCCGCGAACTGCTGACCGATCTGGCCAATGGCCATCTCCACCTGCTCGTGGGCACCCATGCCCTGCTCGAAGACCCGGTGCAGTTTGCGCGGCTGGGTCTGGTGGTGGTGGATGAGCAGCACCGTTTTGGGGTTCAGCAGCGCGACCGGTTGCTGAGCAAGGGACTCCAGCCCCACCTGCTCACGATGACGGCCACCCCGATTCCGCGCACCCTGGCCCTGTCGCTGCATGGTGATCTGGAGGTGAGTCAGATCGATGAACTGCCGCCAGGGCGCACCCCCATTCGCACCCAACTGCTCACGGGTGGTCAGCGGCAGGAGGCCTATGCCCTGATCCGAGAAGAGGTGGCCAAGGGCCAGCGCGCCTATGTGGTGCTGCCGCTTGTGGAGGAGTCGGAAAAGCTTGATCTGCGTTCGGCGGTGGAGGTACACCGCCAGCTGGACGAGGAGGTGTTTCCGGATCTAGCGGTGGGTCTCCTGCACGGCCGCCTGAGCAGTGCCGACAAGCAATCCGCCATCAGCGCCTTTGCCATGGGGATGACCCAGGTGCTGGTGAGCACCACCGTGGTGGAGGTTGGGGTCGATGTGCCGGAGGCCAGCGCGATGGTGATCGAGCACGCCGATCGCTTCGGCCTCGCCCAGCTCCACCAACTCAGGGGCCGGGTGGGCCGCGGTGCTGCCGCCTCCCATTGCCTGCTGATCAACGACGGTCGCAATGCCCAGGCGCGCCAGCGACTGGAGGTGCTGGTGCGCTCCACCGACGGCTTCGAGATCGCTGAGATGGACTTGCGCCTGCGAGGCCCCGGTCAGGTGCTGGGCACCCGGCAAAGCGGCCTGCCGGATCTGGCCTTGGCCAGCCTCACCGAGGATGGTGAGGTGCTGGAGCGTGCCCGGTCTGTCGCCCAGGCGATCACCGCCGACGATCCAACCCTCAGCCGCCACCCCGGCCTGCGCCAGGCCCTGGCCGACAGCCGCCGCCGGCTGAGTGGCCAGACCGGCAGGCTCAACTGAGCTCTGGCCCCTGATCTGCTCGACACAACCCTGGGAGCCGTCATCACCGTCTCGACATCACCGTCTCAACATCACCGTCTCGACGTCACTCTCCCGACGTCCCTTACCCGCAGCCACAGTCGCGCCGAAATTGATGCCTCTGCGCCCCTGGAACCACCTGCCGATCGCCGATTGCGGTGAGCCCCTTGTGGTTCTGCCACCAGCGTTGCTGCGGCTGGAGCCCCATCCCTATCAAGCCCTCGGGGCACCCTATGGCTCTGGGGGGGGCGGCCCGTTCCAGTTGCGCCAACAGGTGGTGAACCGCCTGCTGCAGGCTCAGCACCATCTGCAACAACAGCGTCCCGGGTTGAGGCTGGCGATCTTTGATGGCTGGCGGCCTCTGGCGGTTCAGGCCTTCATGGTCGAGCACGCGATTGTTGAAACCTGCCGCGAGCGAGGAATCGATCCGGCTCAGCAGGGACCGCAACGCGACGCGGTGGTGGCTGAGGTGGGCCGGTTTTGGGCACCGCCTAACGCCGACCTTGGTGCGCCACCGCCGCACAGCACCGGCGGCGCCGTGGACCTCACCCTCGCTGATCAAGCCAGCGGCCAGCTGCTGGCGATGGGTTCAGCCATCGACACGATCGGCCCGGTCTCAGAACCTGACCACTGGCTGGTGCAGGCCGAGGCCAGCGTGGATGAGAGGGCACGCGAGCGCTTCCTGCAGTGGCATCAGCACCGCTGCTGGTTGCGGGAGGCGATGGCTCATGCGGGGTTCAACCAGCACCCCAATGAGTGGTGGCATTTCAGCTGGGGGGATCAACTCTGGGCCTGGAGGCAGGGGCAGAGCCAAGCCCACTATGGGCGGATAGACGTGCCTGGGACCTGATCTCCCAGCAGCTCAGCGGCCAGGGCCCTGGCTGTGGCCTCATCCATCAGTCCCTTGGCCACACAACGCTGCAGGCTGGCCACCGTGAGCTGGAGCTGAACCTTGCGCAAGTGCTGCAGCACGGTTTCGGGCTGGTCGGCAAAGGGCTCAAGCTGGCGGGCAAAGGCCTTGCGGATGTTGTCTGCCTGGCAGGTTGTGGGGGCTGGGTCGTAGACGGTCGGCCTCGAAGCGGGACCTGGTGGCTGGTTGCGAGCCTGGGCGGCGTGGTTGCCCCAGCCCAGGCCGATGAATGGCAGCACCAGCAGGGGCAACCAGGAGCGTGCAGGGCATGTGCCGCGGCCAGTGCTGGGCTGTCCAGGGTCTGATCTTTGCGGTCTGTGGGGGGTGCGCCCGGCCATCAGGCTGCGCTGAGCAGTGCCTCCACGGCTGGGCGGCCGCTCTTCACCACAAAATCCCCCAGGCTGCGTCGCCCTCCTGCCTCCTGCCAGGCCCGCAGCAGTGGTTCCAACGTGGCCTCCAGCTCCTCCAGGGGCATCTTCTCGAGATAGGGCTCGGCCAGGCGGCTCAGGTTGGGGGTGCCGCCGAGCCAGAGCTGGTACTGATCGACCCCACTGCCCACCAGACCGATCTCGGCCATGTAGGGCCGGGCGCAGCCATTCGGGCAGCCGGTCATGCGCACCAGCACCGGTTTGGAGATGCTCAGCCGCTGCAGCAGGGTGTCGAGCCGATCGAGCACCGCCGGGAGAATCCGCTCGGCTTCGGTGACGGCCAGGCCGCAGAGCGGCAGGGCCGGGCAGGCGATGGCATGGCGTGCCAGGAGAGGCGGTGCCTCAGGCGTGTCAAAGCCCAGGGCACTGAGTTCAGCGCGGATCGTGCTGCGTTGGGCTGTGCCGATGTTGCAGAGCAGCAGGTCCTGATTGGGCGTGAGGCGCACCTCCAGCTTGTAGGTGTCCACCAATCGCCGCAGGCCTGTCTTCAGCTCCCCTGCCAGTCGACCGCACAGCACTGGCAGTCCCACGAACCAGAGGCCCGTGCTCTGGCGATGCCAGCCCAGATAGTCCTCCAGTCTGGCCTTGGGCTCATTGCGCAGGCCCTTGATCGGATGGGCGAAATACGACTGCTGCAACTCCTGGCGGAACCAGGCGATGCCACGGTCGTGGATCAAGTACTTCATCCGTGCGTGGCGGCGCTGCTGGCGGTCGCCGTGATCACGTTGCAGGGCCACGATCGCCTGCATCAGGTCGAGGATGTGCTCGTGGGCCACGTAGCCGAGCGGGTCGGCGGTGCGGGCGAAGGTCTCCTCCTTGTTGTGGGTGCGGCCCATGCCGCCGCCCACATAGACATTGGCGCCCTGGGGCCGGCCCTGGGGATCGCAGAACAGCACCAGGCCGATGTCCTGGGTGAGCAGATCCACCGAGTTGTCGCCCGGCACGGTCACCGCCACCTTGAATTTGCGGGGGAGATAGGTGCCGCCGTACAGCGGCTCAGCCCCATCGCCGCTGAACACCTTGCCCTCACTCTGGCGCGCCTTCACCGCTTTCACAGGGGCGCTGGGCTTGATGCGATAGCTGAGATCTCCGTCTACCCAGAGATCGAGGTAGGAGCCTTCGGCGGCCTGGGGTGCCAGCAGATCGGCGATGTCGTCGGCGAGCTGGCGGGCGGCGGGATAGGCGCCGCGGCTGAACGGGGCCGCCGGGGCCATCACGTTGCGGTTGATATCGCCACAGGCCGCCAGGGTGGAACCCATGCAGCGCACGATCGTGCCGATCACCTCCTTGAGGTTCTCCTTGCGCACTCCGTGCATCTGAAAGGCCTGGCGGGTGGTGGCCCGAAGGGTGCCGTTGCCGAGCCGATCGGCAAGCTCGTCGATGGCCAGATAGAGCTCGGCTGGAATGCGGCCGCCGGGGTTGCGCAGGCGCAGCATCATCTGCCAGTCCTTGTCCTGGCCCTTCTGGCGGTTGTCGCGGTTGTCCTGTTGGTAGCTGCCGTGAAACTTGAGGATCTGGACGGCCGGCTCAGTGAAGTTGGGGGCGTCGTTGCCGAGCTCGCTCAGCAGCGGTTCGCGCAGGTGGCCGCTGCCGGCCTTGAGCTTTTCAAACTTGGTGGGCTCAACCGGCTTGCTGTTCTCGGCCTGAATGTTCACGGCGCTGACGCTCACGGCAACCCTTGAGTCGTCCCCGACCGTAGCGAACGGCAGTGGGGCAAGGGCGTACCTCCAGCGGCTCCATAAAGTTGTCGGCTCCCGCCTGCTGTTCCGTGTCGACCTTTCTGTTGGAGATCGGAACCGAGGAACTGCCTGCCGACTTCGCCCGCCTGGCGCTGCCCCAGCTCGATGCGGCCGTGCGGCGCGATCTGGAAGAGCAGCGGCTGAGCTTTGACCAGGTGCAGTGCACCAGCACGCCACGGCGGTTGGTGGTCCTCATTGCCGGTTTGCCGGAAGCCCAGCCCGACCTCGCCGATGAGCGCAAGGGCCCACCGGCGGGTCAGGCCTTCAACGCAGGCACACCCACCCAGGCGGCCATCGGGTTTGCCAGCCGCTGCGGTGTGTCGGTGGAGGCACTGGAGGTGCGTGACACCCCCAAGGGTCCGTTCGTCTTCGCCCTCGTGCGTCAGCAGGGTCTGGCCACGGCCGAGGTGCTGGCCGCTCTGGTGCCCGCCTGGATCAGTGGCCTGCAGGGTCGGCGCTTCATGCGCTGGGGGTCTGGTGAGTGTCGTTTCTCCCGTCCGGTGCGCTGGCTAGTGGCGCTGCTCGATGGCCAGGTGGTGCCGGTGCAACTGCCCGGCAGCGACCCGCTCGTGCAGGCCGGGCGCCTGAGCCGCGGCCACCGGTTGCATGACGAGCCTGTGGAGATCAGCACGGCCAGCGGCTACGCCCAGGAGCTCGCCGCTGCAGGAGTTGTTGTGGATCGCCAGGCCCGCGCAACGGCCATCACCAGTGCCATTGCCGCCCAGGCTGAGCGCCTCGGCGCCGAGCCCGATCTGCCGGAGGCTCTCATCGAGGAACTCACCGACCTGGTGGAAGCGCCCCTTCTGATCGAGGGTGCCGTGGCTGACCGCTACCTGGCTTTGCCTCCGGAGGTGCTCAGCACCGTCATGCGGGCCCACCAGCGCTATGTGCCGCTGATGAGCCATCTGGCCGGTGCCGATCCCCTTGCCCTGGAGGCCCGCGGCATCCTGCTGCCGCGCTTCCTCTGCGTGGGCAATGGCCGGCCTGAAGCTTCCGACACGGTGCGACGTGGCAACGAGCGCGTGCTCAAGGCCCGTCTGGCTGACGCTGAATTTTTTGTGCAGGCCGATCTGGCCGTGCCCAGCATTGACCGGCGCGACCAGCTGGCGCGCGTCACCTTCGCGCAAGGCCTGGGCTCCCTGCTGGATCGGGTGGAGCGGTTGGAGTGGTGCGTCGATGTGCTGTTGCAGCAACTCGGCATCGGTGCTGCCGAAGCCGAGCACACCCGCCGCGCCGCCCACCTCTGCAAGCACGACCTGGTGAGTCAGATGGTGGGCGAATTTCCCGAGCTCCAGGGATCGATGGGCGGCAAGTACCTGCTGGCCGAGGGCGAGCCGCGGGCCGTGGCCCTGGCTGTGCTGGAGCACTACCAGCCCAAGGGTGCAGGCGACGCGCTGCCCAGCTCGGTGGCGGGGGCGGTGCTGGCCCTGGCCGAGCGACTGGAGTTGCTGCTGAGCATCTTTGCCAAGGGTGAGCGCCCCAGCGGCTCCTCGGATCCCTATGCCCTGAGGCGAGCAGGCAATGGTCTGCTGCAGATCCTCTGGCAGCGGGGCTGGCGTCTCAACCTCGAAGCCCTGCTGCTGCGATGCACCACTCACTGGTCCGAGTTGTTCCCCCACTTCCAGGTGAATGGGGAGGCCCTGGCCGTCGAACTCGGGGCCTTCCTGCGTCAGCGCATCGCCTCGTTGCTGGAGGAGCAGCAGGTGCCGATTGATCTGGTGCAGGCGGTGGCAGGCGACACGGTGGATCAGGCGCGCCTGCTGCGGGATCCAGCCGATGCGCGTCAGCGGGCTGATCTGCTGGTGCAGCTGCGCCGCAGTGGCGAGCTGGATGCCGTGCAGGCGGTCGTGACCCGTGCTGCCCGTCTCGCCATCAAGGGTGATCTGGATCAGGCTGTGCTCAGCCCTGCCGGGGTTGTGGATCAGGCGCTCTTTGAGCAGCCCAGTGAGGCCGCCATGCTCCAGGTGTTGGAGCGCCTTGAGCCGCTGGCCAGCGGCTCTGCCGCCAGCGAAGAGCGCTACGCCGCCCTGGCGGCGGCCTTGGCGGAGAGTGCCCCGGCCCTGGCCGCCTTCTTCGATGGCGACCAGAGCGTGATGGTGATGGCCAACGATCCTGCCGTGCGGCGCAATCGTCTCAACCTGCTGGCGGTGCTGCGCAACCAGTCTTCAGTGCTGGCTGATTTCAGCCGTATCAGCGGCTGAGCGCCCCAGCATCGGACCACAACAAAAAAAGCCCCCGCACAGCGGGGGCCTGCTGGGAGGGGGCGTGGGGTCTTCAGCCCTTGCTCGCCAGCACCGGCTCCCGCCCGGGTTCAGCGGCCTTGGACCTGGCTTCTGATTTCTGGGCGCCAACGCGGATGCCGCCTTTGATTGTGCTCACCGCGAGCATGGCGTTCACTTCACTGTCCTCGCGCACCGCGCTGTCCACAGGCTTGTAGCCCGATGGGGCAAGGGCGTTGCCACGCAGGACTGCCCCCAGCGTGAGGAAGGTGAGTTTCAGCTGCTGCCAGGGATTCATCGCCACCACCCGCTTGTAGAGGTAGCTGTCGAAGGTGAGTCTCTGCACATCCTTGTCATCGCACATCTCCACGAACGCTTCGCGGGCTGCGTCGTTGCGGTAGAAGATGTTTTGCAGGATCTCCAGCACCTTGTAGGTCGCGCCGTACTGGCGGTCCCACTTCTTCAGATACTTCTTGAGGTCGGCCTCGCTGGGCACTTTGGTGCCGCCGGCACTGGCCTCCACGATCTGCTCGGCGCACATGCGGCCGCTCTTGGCTGCGAAGTAGATGCCTTCGCCCGAGCTCTTGGTCACATATCCGGCTGCGTCTCCCACCAGGGCCATGCGACCCACCACCCGGCGGGGGCGAGGGTGCTCCGGGATGGGGTGGGCTTCCACCTTGATCACTTCGCCGTTGACCAGGCGCTTCTTGGCCCGCTCGCGGATGCCCTCCTGCAGTCCTTTGATCAGGGCCTGGTTTTCCTGCATGGTGCCGGTGCCCACGGCCACGTGGTCGTACTTGGGGAACACCCAGGCGTAGAAGTCGGGGGACACATCGGTGCCCACGTACATCTCGGCCAGGCTCTCGTAGTACTTCATCTCCTCGGGCGGCAGCTTGATCCGCTCCTGGAAAGCGATGGCCACGTTGTAGTCGCCGGCATCCATGGCCTTGGCCACGCGGCTGTTGGCGCCGTCGGCGCCGATGATCAGATCCACCTCCAGGGTCCTGGTCTCACCGGTGGCCTCCCCGGAGGCGTAGTCGGAGTAGGTGAGGGTGTAGGGGCCCTGGCGGTTCACGCCGGTGTCGATCTTGGTGACGAGGCCGTTCACGAGGTGGGCTCCCAGCTCAGCGGCGCGGTTGCGCAGGAAGGCATCCATCACCTCCCGGCGGCACATGCCGATGTACTCGTTCTCGTTCTCGAGATTGATGTCCACCTCGCGGTTGGAGGGGGAGATCATCTTCATGTTGCGTACCTTGCGGTCGATGATCGACTCGGGCAGGTCGAACTCGGCCACCATGCAGAGGGGAATCGCCCCGCCACAGGGTTTGGCATTGTCGAGCTTGCGCTCGAAGATCCAGGTTTCGATGCCTGCCTTGGCCAGCACCTCGGCGGCGCAGGAACCGCTCGGACCGCCGCCCACCACCGCGACACGCAACATCGAAAACCGCTCCGCCAGTCAGGAAGTGGGCTGGAAGCTAACACCGATGATTGGGGTGCTGCTGGTCAATCCTGGCTCCCCGCCTAGGATCTTCACGGGTTTTGTATTGGCCGTGGGGGCAAGGGGTTGATCGGGGCAAAACGATCGCAGCAGCGCTCCCTGCGTGGAACCAGGCCCCAACGCCTGTCGATTGCCCCATCTCCTGCCGACGAGATCCCCGAAGCCCGGCGGGTCGTGGCCCTGCGCCCGGCACGGCCCCTCTGGCGTCAGCGCCTGCTGTTCGCTGCCGCCGGCAGCGGCCTGGTGGCAGTGGCTCTGGCGCTGGTGTTCCAGCAGCCCCTGCGGCGCTGGCTGGCGCCACCACCGGTGGCCGGCCTGAATGCCCGACTCAGTGCTGATGGCCGTTTGCTGGGTCACTTCGCCTTCGCCGAAGCCACCAGCGCCGATCTGGTCACGATCGCTCCGGGCCTGAAGCTGCATCGCGAGGCTGCCGAGGCCTTGCTGGCCATGCAGCGGGCTGCCGCCGCCGATGGGGTGGATCTCGTGGTGCTGAGTGCCTTCCGCTCGATCGCACTGCAGAAACAGCTCTTCTTCGACGTCAAATCGGAACGGGCCCAGAGTGCCCGTCAGCGTGCTCGGGTGAGCGCACCTCCCGGTTTCTCCGAGCACAGCACCGGCTACGCGGTGGATCTTGGCGACGGCAGGGCTCCCGCCACCAACCTTTCACCGGACTTTGCCGCCACCCCGGCCTTTCGTTGGCTGCAGGCCCATGCAGCCCGCCATCACTTCGTGCTCTCCTTTCCCGAGAACAACCCCCAGGGTGTGAGTTACGAGCCCTGGCACTGGCGCTTTGAGGGCACTGCCGAGGCTCTTCAGACCTTTGAGCCTGCCCAGCGACTGCAGCCATGAAGGCGGGTGTGCCCGAGCTTCTGGCCCCCGCCGGCCACTGGCCGGCCATGGAGGCCGCCGCGGCCAACGGGGCGGATGCGGTGTACTTCGGCGTGGATGGCTTCAACGCCCGCATGCGGGCTGCCAATTTCCAGCGTTCGGAGCTGCCCGCAATCGCCGACTGGCTTCACCGCCGCGGGATCAAGGCCTACCTCACCCTCAACGTGCTCGTGTTTCCTGCTGAACTGCAGGAGGCGGCTGAGCTGGTGTGTGCCGCAGCCGCTGCGGGAATCGATGCCCTGATCGTTCAGGACATCGGTGTGGCCCTCCTGGCCCGGGAACTGGCCCCGGAGCTTGCGATCCACGCCTCCACGCAGATGTCGATCACGAGCACGGCCGGCGTGGCTCAGGCCGCTGCCCTGGGCTGCAGGCAGGTGGTGCTCGCCCGGGAGCTGAGCCTCAAGGATTTCGGCCGTATCCAGAGCCAGCTCAGGGAGCGCCACCTGGCCATGCCCCTGGAGGTGTTTGTGCATGGCGCCCTGTGTGTGGCCTATTCGGGCCAGTGCCTCACCAGTGAGGCCCTTGGCCAGCGCAGCGCCAACCGCGGTGAGTGTGCCCAGGCTTGCCGGCTGCCCTACCAGCTGATCGTGGATGGCCAGGAGCGTGATCTCGGAGAGCAGCGTTATCTGCTCTCCCCCCAGGATCTGGCTGCCTGGGAGCTGCTGCCGCAGCTGGCCGACCTGGGAATCGCCAGCCTCAAGATCGAGGGCCGGCTCAAGGAGGCGACGTACGTCGCCGCGGTCACGCAGGCCTATCGCCAGACCCTCGATCGGCTGGAGGGGGGCAGCGTTGGTTCTGCTGCACCATCTATCGACGATGTGCAGCCGGCTGAAGAGCAACGCCGCAGCCTGGAACTGGCCTTTTCGCGTGGACTGTCCAGCGGTTGGCTTGAGGGCGTGGACCATCGGCGCCTGGTTCATGGCCGCTGGAGCAAAAAGAGGGGTCCCCAGATCGGGCGACTGGAGGCG
>Ga0164292_10000905_pt1 | contig 23690 bp, 14 predicted proteins | sample GEODES117metaG_FD_111486 | JGI IMG/M metagenome (GOLD analysis project Ga0164292, IMG submission 111486) | Eutrophic lake water microbial communities from Lake Mendota, Wisconsin, USA - GEODES117 metaG | ecosystem: Environmental > Aquatic > Freshwater > Lake | place: USA: Lake Mendota...
ACGACTGGCCTGTCGTCCGCCTTTTGTTTTATTTAATTAAGCTGATGGATCTTCTGATGAAGCGATAATGAAGTCGATTGGAAGGTCTGCGTTATAGCTCTGCTGACCAGGTACGTTGTAGGCTGTTGTAGAACCTTGTGAGGTAAAGTCTGTAACTGCCTTGTATCCACGTTGACGAACTGCTGAACCAACTGGGCTAACTGCCGCACTTGATACGTTAGTTGCTGTCTTAGCGTATGTAAATGTAGTAGTAGACGGAACTCCAGTAATTGTAAATGTACCATTGAAGGTTGAATCAACATCTGCTACAACAACGCTCTGACCTACTTCAAACCCGTGAGCTGAAGCGGTTGTAAGAGTTGCTACGTTACTACTTAGAGCCTTATTGTTTACAACTGCTGAACTATTATCAAACCATTGGTAGAATCCCTTAAGACCTGTAGGGGCCCAGTCATCACGTGCATAAGCATATGGACGCTCTGTAGCAACTGGGAACTCCCAGCGGCCATCTAGACCTGTACCGAATTCTACGTTTCCAAGGCCGTAACCTTCGAATGTGTTAGCAAGAAGACCGTTTTCAATAACACGGTCACCTGACTGACGAAGCTTTGCGTATGGGAAAATCCAGTAGAAGTATGGAAGTGATGTTGCACGCTTGCCATCCTTAACTGCGAATGACCAGCATTCAATAGCAACACCGTTGCCTGAAGGGTCATCGCCAACTCCTGGAGCAGCCCAACCAATAGACTTGTTGTCTGTTGATGCGTATGTTCCAAAGTTCTTGCGAAGAAGCAAGCCACCTGAAAGAAGTGCTGTTAATTCTGGGTCTGGATCGCAGATTGCGAGTTCCATAGTGATGCGCTTAAGAGTGTCTGGCGCCTTGTAAGAAACGCAAATGACACCACTTGCAGACTTCTCGATGATTTCATCGCCTTCTTCATACTCTGGTGTAAATGATGTACGTAAGAACGCCGAGGTTGTATAACTATCACCAGGTTCGGTGAGTAGGTTTCCTGAGGCGTCCAGTCTAGTGACTCGGATCGCCACACCTTGGACGCTTGCTGCGTAGTCCTGAGTGGCCATACCAGTATTCTCCTTAGTTTGTTTTTACTTATACAGTTGCAGGTACTGCTACCCGCACTGCAAAATGAATTGATGGGTCGAAATAAACAGCCGCAGAGCGAACTGCCTTGATAACCATGTCGTTAATGTTAGCATTAATTCCTTGGCTCAATGATTCGTTTACGATTTCTGACTTACTTAGGTGTACTTCTACTGGACCTGTTGCATACATCCAACGATTTGTTGCAGATGGTGCAGCTCCAGTTACGCTGTATGGACCAATTCCGCTATAGCCTGAGCCAATAGCAACTTCTGTTCCTAAACGTGTCATTGCCTTACCTGTTTTTCCACCATCTGTTGAGGCGTAGACAATCTTTGACCCAAGGATTGAGGCTACATCACGAGTCATATGAATAACTCCCGATGCACCTGTAGGTGAACTTGCTATTGCTTGCTCTAAATGAAACAGAGCGTTAGAGGCAGTGTGTGCTCCAGAAGCAGGGACAGTTGCAGCGCCTTCTTTTGATAAAAATACATTTGAATTGGTGGCTGCTGTAGCAGCAACCCCACTCCATAATTCTAATTCGACTGCCTTTTGTGTTGCTGCCTCAAGTTGCTTAAGTGCGATAGCAAAACGGTCCTGTGCAGGTAGACCAAATGTTGAACGTGCAATCTCTACTTCAATGAAGAATGGAGAGTAATCTCTATAGTACTGCTCATCAGATGCGTCATACAGTTCCCCACCTGTGACGTCATCATCATTAGTTGTAAGAATACGTGTTGTAGCAAGCGAGTCAAACTCATAAGAAAACCCACGCACCCAGCGCTCATCATAATCGCTGGATGTGTGTGTTTTGACAGTAGCAACGCTCAAGAGACCGCAAGGAGTAGGTTTCAGTTCTGGAGCTGTATAAACCCCACGAAATGCTGCCATTTTTTATCTCCTCTTGATCTCTTGAGCGTTAACTATTGTTATCTAATCTTTACTGTATTAAATACTTTTTAGTATTCAATCGCAGCAGCAGTTGCGCCACCAGTTGTGTCGCGGAGGGCAGCAGCCACACCGTTAACAGAAATGGTTGAAGTAATCTTCAAGGCTTCAACTCCGATGAAAGCAATTCCTTCGAATGTTTCAACGAACATCTTGTAGTCGTTGGTGCCAACAAGGCTTGAGTCACGGATAATTCCGAGGTCAAGTGTGCCACCATCAAGGAACAAGAATGAGCCCTCTGAGAACATGTACCATACGAATGAATCTGCGAACTCATTAAGAGCACCACCAGATTGTGCGCCAGATACAGTTGCATCTAGTGAAGCAGTTAGGTTTACGTTGCGTGATGCTACGTATCCATCAATCTCGCCGTATGCATTGAGAAGTGAATCTCCAGGCATTGATAGAGCGAGGTCAGCAGCCATTGCATCCTTAACCCAAGCAGGAATGATTGCACGAAGTGGTGCATCAGCCTCTAGGCGATGACGTGAACGGTAAGCAGAAGCAGCGCGGCCTAGTTGAACTAGGAAGTCACGACCAAATCCGATTAGGGAAGTAGTTGTAACTGCTGTTGAAGCCTCACCAATCTTTGTAAGAAGGTTCTGCTCTGCTTCACGTGCATGCTGAATCAGACCCAACTCGTTGTGACGAGCGATGAGTTCTGGGTAAGCACGTGTCATCAAGTTACCAAACTGTAGCTGAAGAGTTACAGCGTCTGTTGCGACGGTGTTCTCTGAAGCAGCAGTAATAGTAAGGCTTGACTTTGTAGCTGGGTCTGGTGAGCTTGCTGCATCATTAGCAGCAGTCCATAGGCCAACAGCATTTCCGTAGTCAGAAAGCTTTGGAGGAGTGATGAAGCGGATACCACCACGGTCAGCCTGGAAACGAGGAAGAGCATCACGTACTGGACGTGCTGTTGTTCCCATTCCAAAGATGTCGTACTTAACTGCGAATGGTGTTGAGTGACCACCAGATGCAACGAGTGCCTCTGGACCTGTCACTGCTTGAATCTTGTTCCAGTTTGACTCTGCATCTTGTGTAAGAGTGCGAGCTTCTGGGAATGCTGTGGATACAGAAGCAACAATGTGCTGCTCGCCATCTCCACCGTTTACACGGCGTAGGCCATGTAGACGCTTTGCCATTGCCTCAGCAACGACGTTCATGTTGTCTAGAGAAGAGCCTGCTGTGTAACCAGGAATGTCAGCACCTGCAGTGATTGCCACTGCCGCTACTGATGCCTGTGCTACAGGGCGGTGGCTCGCTGGTACCTCAATGTTGAGGTTGTCTGCGTTATCTGCAGCGGCGGTCACGGGTGCCTCCATAATTTCTTGTGCCATTGGCACAGCTGATTCGGTTGTTTGAATTGATGCTTCTGAGCCATCAACTGCATCTGCAACGGCTGCGTCTGCTGCGGCATCATCGACTGATGCTTCTGCTTCTGCTGCTGGTGCTTCTTCAGCTACTGGTGCTTCTTCGGCTGGTACTTCTGCTGCTGCTTCTGTTGTTTCAACAGATGCAACAACTGTCTCCTCGATAGCAGCAGGTGCTGCTTCTGGAGTCACTTCTGTGGTTGAGAACTCGGTTTCTGTTCCCGCTGTAGTAGACGCTTCAGTCATGGTCTTTTCCTTTTCCTTTTCTTCTTCTGTTTTTTCAACAGGAGATGTTTTATCTTCAGTTTCTGGCTTTGGAGTTTCTGTAGGAGCAACTGGCATTGCGCCTGCTGCTTCTGGTTTCTTTTCCTCTTCCAGTACTGGGACAGGAGTTTCGGAAATAGGTGCTTCAGCCATTGGAGCTTCAGCCATTGGGGCAACTGGTGCCTCTTCTGCTGGAGCAGGTGCTGGTGCAGCATCCATGTTTTCTTCTGCTGGTTCGTCATCTTGTCCATAAACGCGGGAAGCGGCCTCAGAGGCTCGCTGAGCGAGTTCTACGGCTGCGGCCTCGCGGCGCTTGACTTCGTTTCTAACTCCATCGAGCATATCGGCAAGCGACGTCATCGCGTCAACTGTCTGCGGGGTAGGATCTTCTTTCTCAACCGATTCAAATGCACTAAGGATTTCATTTTGGAGTTCAGTAACTTGATCGTCACCTAGCTCGGCAAGTTGGTCCACTTGTTCTTTAATTCGGTCCACGAACTGTCCTTTCCTACGGCCAGTCTAAATAGGTCTTATTACCCATTTCGCTAATCAATCGGGGCCGAGGGACTCCAGGACGCATTTAATCTGCGGGAGGCACTCCACCTATTAACAGATACTACATTAGTTCAAATAGTGTGATTTTTAATTTTGTACGATTTTTATCTGATTAGGTAAGTAACCGAAGCAACTTAGACATTTGACTAGATATCTCGCTTTGGCTATAGTAGTCAGAGCCAGACATAAAACCCTTCAAATCTTTAGTTGCTATGTTGGCATCCTTTTTTCCAATTTTAGCTTCCACGCGGGTAATCATCTTGTCCATCAAATCCTGTAGCGCAGGGGGGATATCGCTAAAACGGATTTTTTGAGCATCTTGACCAAAGGCAAAAGGAAGGTTAGCAATAACCGAACCTAGCTGCCCCGCTGAGAGTCTTACATTTTCTAAAGACTCTGCATTGAGTGCTCCAGTGTCTAACCTATCAATTACGCCTAATAAATCTCCAGCAGCATTGGCTGCACCAGCGTAATCTCCTGCGTTATCGAGATTTTCTGCTTCTTTAATCTTTTTCAACGCCTCATCTGAGCCAGAATCACCTAAATTAACTTTCAACCGAGCAAGCACTTGTCGAAACTTCCCCTTGGTATCACGGGGTTGTGTTTTAGGTGTATAGGTTCCTGACTTTTCTTCGGCCTTCTGCTTGCTCTTAACTTCTTTTTTTAGTAGGTCCAACTCTTCATCGGTAAGACCTTCTAGGTCCTTCTCTGAAATCTCTATAGCAAAAGCCTCTTCAGTGTCTCCACCATTGAGTATTACAATTTCTTCATCTAAAGGCCCTGCTTTTGGCTTAAATACGCCTTTTTCTTCTTGATAAATCTTGGTTCCAAAAGTGCTTTTATTTTCAGTAGAAGCGACCACAGATTCAACGATTGCGATGCGCTCTCTCAGGCTAGCAACCATGGACTCTGAATCAGACGCTTCTTTCCAACTAGCTGGAATAAGTTCTTTCTTATCAAGTTGGCGAGCCATCTTCGCAATGTGACGACGAACAACTCCACGCTTTCCTGGCTTAGAACGTCCGTATGCCTGAATAGCATTACGAAGGTCATTAGCGTTACGAATTGGGAATGAGCCATCTGGAAGAGCCTTCTTCGACTCTGCAAGTTTCATGCGTTCTTTGCGTGTGATAACAGCAAGTTCTGCATCTGAATCATCAAGCATTTGAAGCATGTATGCAGAGTCTTCATTTCTTGCTGCCTTAACTTTATTTGAAAGTTCTTCTGCCTTAATTGCTGCAGTCATTGCTTGCATACGAGTTCTAGCATCTCCTGCGGCAGCAACTAATGGTGCTTCTAACTTATCAATTCTGCTATGAAGTTCTGCGAGAGGGTCGTGCTTTAGTTGAGCAAGAACACTTGCTCCAGCAGCAACAAGTGCCATTACCTGACCTGAAGCAACGCGAGCGCGAGCAATAGGGAATCCAGGAACGTTTACCTGACACACAGCAACAAGTTCTAGAGCACCCTTGATAGGTCTCCAGTCACCTGATGGTGCTGATGCACGAAGTGAGCGAATCTGTTCTGGACTAGTTCCAGGGCGAAGTGCTCCTGATACCCAGATGCCATAAGCATCTTCTCCTGCATGAACATCAGCAACTGCGGATGCTGTGTCGTCGTAGTGACGAACTGCTTCCTGAGCAGATGCTTCAAGTCCTGCGTGACCTCCAGCAAGAGTTAATTGACCTACAGGCATATCTACACCTTCTTCAGTGCGAACAACTCCTGTATGGAAGAATGCATAATTACTCTTACTGCGAGGAGGGCGAGTACCAAACGCCATTCCAATATGGTCCACATGCCAAGCGGCAATGTGACCAAAAACTTTTCCATCATCGGTTACAGTAAGAGCAGTTGGTTTTTTCAAACCAGGGTTGTTAAACCACTCTTTAGGTGGGGTTACTGGGATTGCTCCAGCTACCATTCCGCAAGCGATGAGTGCTGAAGCATCGAGAGGATTTACTCCTTCGACGTACACTCCATCTTGAATCACTTCTTCCTCCTGCTCTAGTCCCATCTCGTCAACAAGTTCTACCTTGCATTCTTGATATGCGGGCTTGGGTACAAGAGTTACAGCCATAACTCTTGCCTTTGTTATCTTCATTTTACCTGCTCCAACTTTGCCGTCAGCATCGTCTTTAGCAGCATTCTCATGCTCTTTTGCTTCGAACATATCTAAGTCAGCAGAAACTCCACGAATGAAGCCTCCACGGACCAATCTTTCCGCTTCTTTTCCATACTCTCCAGTGTCAAAATGCCCGTAAGCATTTCCAATACCATTTTCAACTCTTTCCATCTTTGTAATTATTCCAACTACAACTGATCCTGAATGACCTTCTCCAGTCTTGATTTGCCATAAAAATGGAAGAGGGAGGTCACGAATAGTGATTGCGCCAGCATCAAACTTGCGACCATCTCCTGATTCAGTTCCTTCTGGAATTACTAGAGGGATAAAGAAACTTGCTCCCTGATTTTCTGAAACAGGTTCCTCACCAAATACTCTTATTCGAGCATCTTCTGCTCTTGCTCTAATAGTTGCTGAAGCAATCATCGCTTCTGAAGAAACAACAAAGTCGCTACTAAAAGCATTCCTTGCCTTACCCTTCTTTCCGAAGAGTTGTTTATGTTCTTTGTCACCAGTCCAAAGACCAGTTGCTTCCTTGTGACGAAGTGCGCAATAGCCTTTTGCTCGAGGACCCATGTACTTCGAGAGTTGACGAACGCATCGTGTCCAATCACCACCAGTTCCCCAACGAATCTTTGCTGCGCCTTTACCAGTTAACCAATATTGACGTAACTCTTCAGCGTTTCCTTTATTTCTATCAGCACCGCCTGCTGCAATCATTGCAGCAACAATCCTCATATCTGATTCATCGTAGCCAGAAGATGTCATTGGTTTGATTGAATCAACTTGCTCTAAAACAGTTGCTAGTGTTTCATCATCTAGTACAACAACTGGTGGAGGTGTAGGACTGTTGAGGTCATTAAGAACTTGTTCGTTCTTCTCCCACTTCCCAGGCTTACGAATAAATGTCATAGGACTAGTAGAGTTTGTTGATGCAGGAATGAGTGAAACTAAATCCATAACAGCCTGAGGGTCATCAGGAGAAACAATTGCCATATAAATTGGTGGAACATCTGAAGTATCTGGAGTTAATTCTTTTCCTGCTTCAGCAGCAGCAATAAGAGCAGAAGCTCGTACTGGCTTAACTCTTGCCCATGAACCATCTTCTTGCATAACAAAACCTTTAGCAACAACTCTATTCTTTGAGCCGTACCAAATTGATTTACCGTCTGAATACTTTGTACGAACTTGACCAGTAAAGGGGTCTGTAAATGTTTTTAAAACCTTACCTACTTGACCATTAGGGCCAGTCTTAGAACTATCGTAAGAACCTGAAGGTGGGTTTTTAGGGTCATTAGGTCCTATAGAACCGTCTTCGTAAAGTTTGAATCCCTTAGGAACAACTGTTCCCCTCTGTCCAAACCAAGTTTCTCCGTAAGCACCTCTATACTCTGTAGTTTCTTTTCCAGAAGCATCTTTAAACCTCTGTACAGCAGTGCCAAATTCTCCCTTGTCGTTAATTGCATCAGTAGACTCGCCAGGATAGATTGTTGCTCCTCCAATAGAGAATCCTGTAGAAGGTACGTATACGTACTTAGGTTCAGGTGCCTTGCGTTCAGTCGTACCTGGCTCTCCGCCAGAAGCTGGGTCATCACTTGGAGCTTTTCCAGTTCCTTTTGAACCAGGTGCTTTTCCTGTTCCACTACTTGGAGCACCACCAGAGGATGGATTACTTGGGGGGTTACCAGAAGATGGACTACTTGGATTTGTTGAAGAAGGTTTTGGAGCAAACCCTGCTGCTGGCTGTTGTAGCCAACTTTCAGGGTTCTTTCCAGGAGATGGAGTTAACTCGCTGGATGGTTTTGCACCTTCCACATCTCCTGGTTTAACTCCGCGTAAATCTGGACGATACCAAATTGCATTTGGATAAAGTGTTTCTCCGTTAGGAGCCTTAGATGACTTTTCTAGAAATGAACGAAGCGATGGGTCGTTGTAAGCATTAGGACTCTTGCTGTCCATTATCTGCTGAATAAGAGCAGAGCGTTCTGTAGGAGCAGCACCAGTATTTAATTTAGCTGTTCTAGCATCAGTAGCCCATGGAGAGAAGTCAGCAAGGATTGTATTTACTTGATTACTTCTCAACTGAGGAAGTTTTCCAGGAGTGTTAGCAACAGGGCTGTCAATAGGTGTGCGAGGCTGTCCTAAAATATTACGAGTAATTTCTTTTGTAGAAGATGCTGATTGAATTTGAGGCAGAGGTACAAAAGTATCTGCAGGTTCTGTTGTGTTTCCTGGAACATCTACAAATGTTCCGTTATCAAGTTTAATTTTTAATGTTTGTGTATCTGAGTTTGCAGATTCAACTGTTCCTGAGTACTTAGCGTTTCCACCAATAACTACACGGCCACCAGCTTTAGCAAATTCTCCATTTTTATTACGAACCTGACCACGAGCCTTAGATGAACGCTCTTCTGGTGTGTAGTTTCCATCTTGGTCTGTAATAGTGGACTTTAAAGTTACAGAGTCTCCCTTTTCAGGAACGGCTGCGGTAATTGAACTACCTGAGTAATCTTCAAAACTTACATAGTTATCAGTGTTATCAAACAAGACTGCATCAATAAGTCCCCAGTCGACACCACTTACTTGGTCAACAAAAAGTTGAGCCTCTTCAGGAGCTAGTTGGGAGATTGATACTGGTTCAAATGGGTTAGAGTCAAACATTCCGCAAAGAATGATTGATGTTTGAACATCTACAGGTACATGCATTTTCATAGTTCTGTCATATGGGTCATCTAGTGAACGATCATATGTTTCAAAATCGTGATTTACATTTCCTAAGTCTTCCCACATACCGTCATCCCAAACAAAACAAGCACCATCTGGAATTACTTTATAAATACGGTCAACTTTTCCAGAGTCCAAACGGATTCGGATATAAAACTGAGGAGCACTCTCTATAGGAAGTGTTTCTGATTCTATAAACGCATCGAACTCAATTCGACCAGGGCTTTCGTAGCCGCCCATGATGTGGTTGTAGGAGGCAGTAATTGAATTTGACTGAGCCTTCTTATTTTCACGGTCAACAATTGCTGATGCCCAACGCTCTGCGGCATCTCCACCCCAAAGTGCCCAAGCAATACGACCATTTGATGGGTAGTTAGGTTCCCCTGGCTCGTAGCCCTTACCCTTTTTATCTACCTGATGGCGTGGAAAGTATTTAGCAATGTGGCGAACCTTGCGGATTCCAATTTGTCCACCTTTAGCAAGAGTGCGAGCAGTATTTAAACCAACAGGTGTTCCGCCACGTTTTTCTTTTTTGCGCCACTCTAAAGCACGCTTTGCTTCTGCCTGAACTGCTTTTGGAATTGTATAAAGACGGTCATTATTTGAAAAAACCTTGACGTCTAAGTCTGTTGTAGCCGCTACTGCTAATTCGAAAGGTATGGAGTCTGGTGCTTTTTGGTCGCCAGAGGGAGTGAAAGAGGCAACTAGAACCTCTGAACTACCTACGGAAGAAACTAATTTTCTTTTCTCGTTGACAACTACCGCTAATTCCCCTGCGGAAAATAAGACTTCATCGCCACTACGACCAATAAATAGCATTTTTACGCTTTACTCCGTCTCTTTAGGCGCAGACTCGTACTCGGCAACCAATTCGATAGGAACAGCATAGTTTTCCATGTCTGCTGAATCGTATACAGGTATGAAGGCGGGGTCTACGTAGAAACTAATTGTCCCATCTAAATCAAACTCCCAATCGTCTTCTGGAGTGATTTCTTTCCACTGACCTTTGTCACGATAAAACAATCCATCAGCAGAGTCGTAAAAAATAGTGATTGCTTGGTCGATATCAGGGTTGCAAACACAAATCAAGTCCTGAGGTCTTTCGGGTTTATTTGGACTAAATGCCATTTTTACTTCTCCTCTGTCTTATTGTCATTGCTTGGGGACTCGGGGAAGGTAGGTTCGTGAAGTTTAAACTCCCAGCCAGTGACTCCATTAGAAAATGCTGATAAATATGTCTTTGCATAATCAACAGCTTCTTCCCAAGAATCATATATATCATCTTCCGCATCTGCATCAATAAACATCATATTATAAATAATAAAATTAAGAACTTCGCCTGGTGATACAGATTTTTTATTTTCAGTTACTGCTTTAATACGTGCCCCGATTGCTGCACTCATCGGAATTATAGACTCCTCATTCATCCCGTCGGCATAGGCAATTCCATACTTGCTACCATCCGTAATCACAATAAATGCAGGTGTCTCGTTACGACCATCTAGATGTGTATCAGAGTATAACTTATAATATGTTTTCATTTATCTATATCTCCTTTATCGGAAAGTTAACAAAGTATCAACGAATTTTTCAGGGTTTTTAAGAATGTAATCTGCTCTTGCAATAAGATATTCGTTTGCTCTAGCGTCTCTAAACTTCATAGCCTCTGCACGCTCTCGCATACGAGTAGCAAACTCGACCACCTTAGCAACTGCAGCAGGTTTCTGCTCGCCATTTGCAATTTGATCTGGCGTATATCCTTGGTTAATAAACTGCTTAGCAAGTCTTCCTACCTGATTAAAGTTTCCATAATTACCCAGAACCACCTTGTTTGGGTCTAGGTGTAACGGATTATTTATGTTCTTCTCTGGCTCACCGAATGCGCCGTTAAACATTGCAAGTCCATTATCAATAGGTACAAGTCTTGCTTTTCCTGTCGCAGGATCATTTCCCCACATAAAGTTTCCTCCATGTCGGTCCGTGTTTCCGATAATTGCATTGGCAACTAGGAAGTGGAGCAACTCTTCACGATGTGCAGCACTAACTTGGTCTAGACTATATACAGCAGATTTATTATGGACTTCAATGTTTACAAGACCAAAGAATCCTGCATCAGCATATTGCATAACGCCAACTCCTCCAATATCTGGAGTAAGGTTGTCAGGATTGATTACAGCAACTGCAGGCTGAGCAAACCCTAAATCTCTATAAAGTTCCGCAACCATTTCTTCAGCTTTAATTCCATTTCCTTTGAAATCTCCTCTATTGCCGTCATTATCGTATTTAATAACGATTCTTTCGCCTGTAAGAGCATTTCTTAGTAAAAATACAGTGTTAAGGTTGTTTGCTGCGCTAAGTTTCTTTTCAAACTTCCAGTTACCGTAGCCATTTAGTAAGTCTTTATATCCAAGACCTTCAAACTCTCTAGCAATATCTGCTAAATGGTTCGCCATATCATCGTTTGGTACTTCGCGGGAAGGTACTTTTGGAAGGTCTCCAACGGCATCAAAACGTTTCTTAAGGTCTTTCAATCTGTCTATAACTACAGCATCTGCTGGTACAGGGTTAGGTCTATCAATTGAAGCAAGAATTGCATCAATATCTCCACGACCCCTAACTATGGCAGCTCTAAAGTTAGGGTTGTAGACATCTGGATTTACAAGTAAGTCGTTATAAGCATTCATAAGAGAGTCAACTCTTCTTCTGCCATTATAGTCAAGTCTTTTTGCTAACTCTAACTCCATATTATTACCAAAGAACTCGGGATGCATCTCTCTAAGGTCTGCAATTTTATTATTAAAATCTTCTCCGCCATCACGGATAGGAAGCTTGTCTACTCTCTTTTGTAGAGCAGCAATTTTCTGAGCCTCCTCAAACCAGCCAAGGACTACTGCATAACGATAGGCCACACCAAGATCGCTATTAAATCTTGCATTTTGACGACGGTCTACTCCTCCTAGTGCATCAGCACCATTACCAACTGCTAAACGTAGCTCGATAGACCTTCTTAGTCTTTGTTGCTGATCTGGTGTTAAGTCTTTTCGAGCATCTCCAGGCAACTCTTTATCTCGGAGAGCGACAGCTAGGTCCATAGCGCGAGCTTTTGCTTCTTTGAGTTGAATTGCTTTTACTGCAGGAAGTGGAGGTACATCTGGTGTATCAACAGTTAATACAGGTTGCTCTACTGGATCTGGGAAACCTCCATAAGCTCGAAGAACTTTTTCTCCATCATTAGAGTCAGCAACTTCTCCAATAAACTGTCCAATAACTCCTTGAACTTCACCTAAGGATATGTTTTTGGCGATAACTGCATTGAGGTCGCCATTCTCATTAAATACAGCAGCCTCATACATATCATCAATTTTTACTACACTAATTTTAAATTTGTTACCTTTTTGGTCCTCAACCTCTGCTTTATAAATAGGCTTAGGCATGCCTGGAGCAACGGGTGCGGCAGGCTTACCTTCAGGAGTATCTAAAAGTCTTCCTTGTTCTGGAGCAGGAGGTACTGGACGCTCTCCTCTTACATCTTCTGGGAATAAGTTAGCATCACGATCACCAGATTGTGGAGGACTTGCAGGAGCAGGATTTGCTGGAGCATTAGGAATCATAGCCCCACCTCTGAATCTAGGGTCTAAGACTAAGTCGTCGTAGTTACCCTCATATAACTCTAGGTATCCAGCTTTAACATCACGACCAGCGTTGCCTAGAACCCAGTCAAGGTTACCGCCTTCAAACTGAACTAATAACTTATTAGCCTGAACTTTTCCAGCACGTACTTGGCCTCCAGCTTTTTTACCTTCTCTAACTTGTGCACCAATACGATTCTTTACAACTCCACGTCCCCATTCAGGGTGTTTTGGATGTATAACAACATCTCCTGGCTTAATTGGGACACCATTTTTATCTTTAAATAATCCTTCTTCTTCTTTCTGTCTTGCTACAGGTCTTCCTGTTTTTGCTCTAACTTGCTCAGAGAGAGGGGCACGCTCAATTAATCCACGCTTTCCTCCGCGAGGCGCTGCCTTTACGGGTGGAATTGTCTCTGCTTGGTCTTCAATACCAAGACGACGAACATTGCGAAGTGGAGAATCCATTACAAAGAATCGATCTTCTTCTTGGTTATTGTAAACATTGAAGACTCTAAACTCTATACGTCCTAAATCTGCTGGTTTCATTTCAAGAATTTGTTCGTAGCGATCATAGAATGCATTGTACAAAAAGTCACCAACCTGAAGGTCTTTTGCTTCGGTTGGTAGAAGAACTCCAGCATTTGCTATTACATACTCGTTATTCTTGATAACGGCTATATCGGCTTCACTAAGGTCTTTAGGCTTAGTTTCAGGAGCAGGAGGTGGTGTAGTGCTCTTTGCCATTTCCATCTTATCCAAGGTAAAGACCTTGAATACTCCATCAGGACCGTCTTCTATAGCACGAAGATTTACATTGCCGTTCTTTGGATTAGTCCAGATACTCTGTGGAGTGACAACTCTGTTCTTTCCATTGTAAGAGAAAGCAATTTTCTGACCCTTATCAATTGCAGATTGAATCTCTTCTTGAAGGTTAGGACTGTTTACATCAACAGCAACAACAGATTCTGCTTGTGAAGATGGTGCAGAAATATCCTTCTCTTCTTGATCAACAAAATTAAATGGCTTTTGTTCTCTCTCTTCAAGAACTTTTAATCCTTCTTCACGAGGGAGCTCATTGAGTGCCTCCATAGCAGTCTTGCCATACATGCGCTTCATATCGGCTTCGGCAACAGCCTGAGCATCACCGCGATCCATATCTTCTTCTGCTTGATACTTGTCTGCTAGTGCCTCTTCTTGATCTAAAAACTCTTTTACATACTCTCTCTTAAATTTGGCAATTAGTTCTTTGTTGTCAGTCGTATCTAAGCCCTTAGGTGTTGGCGCATCGATATCCATACTGACATTTGCTCTATCCCAACCTTCGAACCAATCTTTCATCAATTGATTTCTCTCTGCAGAAGATTTACCTTCCATCAGATTTACAAGGTCTGGGTCAGCCGCTGCATTGCGCTCCTTTCCTTTAGCAAATGCATTTTTGCCAATTTCTTTAGGATCAGACGGAAGTGTTCCTGAGTCCAAACCGTTTAGTGCTTCATCCATATCTTTGGCATACTTATCAAACTGAGCGTCACTCTCCCAATCGATTCCACCATCCATATCAATACGAGCAACAACAGGGTCTCCTGGCTCCCAATTATCTGGGATTACCTCAATGTTTTCAGCTTTAGCACCAAATGCTCCTCTATTAATTACAAAGTTAAGACCGTTAGCCTTATACCCATCTCTCTCGTTTTTATTAATCTCTGCAACAAGGTTATCTAAGACAGGCTTTTCAATCAAAGGATTTTCTGGTGTCGCATCCTTTGGTGGGTCAACAATAGTTTGTTCTGTAGAGTCACCAGAAGGAGCGTCTCCTGCCTGTGCAAGAATCTTTTCATTCTTACCAAACTCTGACCAGCGTGCTTTTTGTTGAGGGCTAGGTAGGTCCACTGCAAATGAGTTAACCCAATCAACAAGTGCGTCAGCATAGGCAGGTGTGTGATTATCTGGGTTAGCAAAGAAGTCAGCAAGTTCTTGCTGGGACATTGAATCAAATGAAGCAATCTGCTCATCGGAGTATCCGTATTGTTTTGCAATCTCTGCTACACGCGCACGAGCAGCAGAAGAGTATTCTGCTCTTTGGTTTTCTAGGTCTGCCTTTAAATCGTCCCAGTTATCATAAGATTTATCTGGAGTAAGCTCATTGCGGTCTCTAACAGTAATCTTTCCATCTTTATCAACTGTTGCTTCAAAAGTGTTGTTTCCATAAACGTTATAGAAGTTATCTGGATCAGCGTCTAGTCCCCTTCTCCGATACTCAGCGCCCCAACCTTCAGGAATAGTGCGTCCCAGATCGTCAACGCCGTCTTCGGCATCTTTCTTAAGCTTTGCTACACGCTCATCAACTGCGTCTCTTTCTGCCTTCTTCTCTGCCATCAAACGCTCGTAAGCATTCATAGGCTTCGGTTCGGCAGGGGTGTCTAGAGGAAGTTCCGCCTGTGGGTCTGCTTCCTTACCAAACTTCATTGGTGGGTCCATGATCATGCCAGGGTCATCTTTACCTTCAAGAGAACGTGCGTAATCGGCTTCGAGTCGTCGGACTTCTAGGCGAGTAAGGCCAAGGTCTTCTGCAACCTTGTCCAATGAGTCACCTGTTGCAATGCGACGTTCATAAATTTCTTTACCTAGTGACTTGTCATCTTTATCTGGACCAAAGTTCATTGGAGGGTCCATGATCATGCCAGAATCATTTTCTTCTAAACGAGTCATTAACTTATCTACAACGTCTGCAGCTTCAGCAGAGTTCTTGCCGTTAGGGAAGATGCCTTCTCCTGGACTTTCTAAGCCGTCCATTATTTCATAGGCAGTACCAAGAGATGAAAGAGCAGATTTTGTATCTCCTGCTTCAAGATACTCTTTTGCTTCCTTGAGGTGGCGTTGTGCTTCAGAGATACCCATAGCTCTGTCTTCAGTAGTGCCTTCTTCATCCATGTGCTTATCTAAGAAATCTAATGCCTTATTTACATCTTTAGCATCTTGATCACCTGGCTTAACAAATTGACCTTCAGGTAGAAACTTCGCGGGTTCAAATCTCTCGCCTCTAGGGTCCTTTGGAGGGTCCATAATGATTTCATCTACAGATTTTTTATCTTTATCTGGACCAAAGTTCATTGGAGGGTCCATAATCATTTCATTATTCTGACCAGCAAAACCTTCATCAGAAATTTTCTTGATAAATTCATTTGTATCTACACCTTGAAGTTGTAGCGCATCACGTACTGCTTCTCCTGGAATGTTAGCAACAAACTCTTCGCCATCTTCATCTTGAAGTGAGATGTTTGCATATCCTGGTGTTGCAGAATCTGGTTCGATTGAACGGCGAAGCTCTGCTTCTAGGCTCTGCTTATCAATTGACTGAGCAAGGAATACTGGGTTATCACTAAAGCCTTCTGGAAGAACTGCATCAGGTGTATCAGCAGTTACTTCACGCCAAGAAGAAAAAGGAGATGGGTCAAGAGTGCTATAGCCCTCTGGCATATCGATTGATTCGTTCTCTGGAAGATAAGGAGTATGGTCCCCTGTCTCTATAAACTGTCTCATCTCCGCGTCTGATAAACCTTCAAGAACTGGAGGAAGGTCCATCTCTGCTTCACTAAACTTTGGTACTTCAGTTGCTGGGACCTCATCTGGGTTCATAGCAACAGTGCGTTCAAATGATTCTGCAACATCTGGCTTTGATTGGTCAAGGCGTGCTATGCCCTTACGGTTATCCTTAAGAGCGTTCTCGTTGTTGTTGCTGCCTAAACCTTTGTCATAAATACGTGCGAGTTCTAGAGCAGCATCTTCTCCTGCTTCATCAAGTGCGTTATAAAGTGCTTGTACAGGAACATACTCATCTCCACCGTTAAAACGAAGAACACCATAACCAACAGCATTGTCTCCCTTATTTTCAGGAAGAACACCTTGCTCTAAAGCTTGAATTAAATCTCTAGGGTCAAACTTTTGACCAAGTTCTACAGGGTCATCTGTAAAATCTGGACTCTCTTCATCGACACGACCTTCAGGGTCGTATGACTCATCAATTTTAATTTTAACTGCGCCTTGAGGATATTTAAACTCGAAAGGTTTTGGAGTCTTAGGTCCTCCTCCGTCACCACCACGTCCGCCTCCACCCTTACCATCTTTTGGTGGGTCCATGATGATTTCTTCTACAAACTTATCATCTGAAGGAAGGACAGCTTTCTTTCCTTCTTTCTTTTCTGCAATGTTATCTAGAGCATCTTCCCAGTCGCCACTGCTAGTGCCTACTGTTTTTCCAGCAGGGTCTTTAATCTCATATTGATAGTAGCCATTTTTATCTCTACCTTTTTCAATACCCCAGCCATCCTCGGAGTTCCAAGTGTTGGTGCCAGTCTTACTCCACCCCTGAGGTGCATCTACATAGACTAAATCTTCTTCGTTAATGATGTTCTTAGTTGTTGCTGTCTTTGCAGTGTTTTTACTATATCCATCTGAAGTAGGATTAATAACAGCCTTGATAAACATACCTTTTGATGCGGGAATGTTTACAATTTTTCCATCAGGAAGTTCCATCTGAATGTCATCGCCATTAGGTCCATCAATGATTGGGCGACCTACAAGGTTATAAACTCTGCCATTACTTTTACGAACGAGGGCACTAAGTCCTCCACCCATAAATGCGAATTTACCTTCACGGTCACGACGCTGCAAGCGAGCACGAAGTGAGCGCTCTGCACTTGAGTTTCCACCTGAGAATGGATTACTAGCAGCAACAATAACCTCTGCAGGAACTACGCCCTGAGGAAGGCTAGAAAGAATAGAGTTGTAGTAGACATGTTCTACAGATGCGTACTTGGATGTAAGAGCAGAAGCAATAATTGTTTTTGCATATCCATCAACAATGCGAGGGTCATCAGCAACCCAACGTGCACGAGCTTCGGTAAGAGCAGAAGCAGTCATTGAGTGGTTGCGGGTAGAACGTGGATGTGAGACTGGTAGAAGGTCTGTATTAGAAAGAGTAAGAGAAGTAGACTTATCACTTTGAGCAAGAGTGATGTACTGAGAAAGTTCTCTGATAGCCATGTGCTCACGGAGTGAGAATGGAAGATTGCGTGTTGACTGTAGTGAGCGAAGTACAACTGTGAAAGCAGCCTTCTTTGTAATCTTACGACTCGTAGACGCGTTTAAGTTTGCTTGGTCGACAATTCCAAAAGCGGTGTCACGAATACGTGATGCCTGCTGAGATGCCAGTGCGCGGCGACCCTCTTCAGAAATTACTTGGCTTAAGCGGCGAATACGGCTCATTAGTTGTCATCCTCTTCTTCTTCTGAACTTGGTAGTAAATCTGCGTCAAGACTGAGTTCTCCGTGTAGTGCTAATAGAGACGCTCTTCTAAACGGGTCTCCACCTGCACGAACTGCACGAAGCCAAGATGCTCTAATTGCATCTTCTGCTTCATACCCTGCTCCAGAAAACTCTGCCATAGCAAGGATGGCATCCTCTGGAGAATTATAGTCCTCTTTACTTCCTAGAGATATTGATAATTCTCTATCAAAGCGATACTCCTGCAGAATGTCTTCTGTTAGCTTGTTTTCGTTTCCGAGTTTTTCGCCTTCGAGAACTCCGACATCAACGACCCCATCTGGAATAACCGCGAAACGACACTTACCTTCGTCTTCGACTTCTTGTTCGATGATTCTGCACGATCCATTACCCATGTATAGAACGCAAGAAGAGCACTTGACTCCGATTCCCTTGTATTTATTTTCTTCGGCTGAGGCGTATCCTGCCCAAATTCCTGTGGCATCTTCATTAAACTTTCCATACTTCTCAGCGATTTCGACGAGAGCATTAGCTAGGTCTGACTCTTCTGGAACTAAACCAGCAGCGGCAGTAATTGAGTTATCTCTTTTTGTTGAACGAGGGTGTTTAGCTGGGAGTAAATCATTATCTGTTGTGTAAGCAGAGTTTGTTGGCTTACCTGATTTGAGAAGTTTAAGGAAAGCGTTGACACGGCCCATAGCCCACTGATTACGATTCATACCAGGACGGTGAGATGTAGAAAATGCTCCTGCGCCACGGCGATATACAGCCTTAAGCATTCCTAGAGAGGCTTTTCTACCTTCTGGTGCTTTTTCATTGTGTTCTTTGACTTTGGTAGAGAGGGTGTTTTCTGTTGCCTTACTAAATACAACTTTTCTAGTTCCAGATGCTGAACCTTTTTTATTTTTGCTAGAGCCTTTTATTTTATCTTTTTTAGGAGCAGGAGTCTGAGCGATAGTTCTTTTTCCTGCAGCAGTCACTGGGCCGCCAGCAACCCACGCACGGCAGGTGCGTGCTGATGCGCATTTGAAGTCGAAGATTTCGCAGTAGCCAAGTTCGCCAGCCTCGTTGATTGAATCAAACTCATCTGCGTTATCTGTTAATCCTGTTTCAATACAAGAAAGCATCTCTGGAGTCTGAATAAAGACAGCGCAATTACCGCAAGTTTGTTTCTTTGCAGTTTCAGCATCTACATTCCACTCTTGACCAAGTGCGTTCCAATACTCTTCGTTTGGTTCCGCAGGATTAAGCGGTCCATACATAGCAGTATCAATTGCCTTCTTACGATTAGTAAGATTAAGTGCAATGTCCTGTGTAGCAGGAGGGCAGCCGTTAATTTCAGCCATTACTGCTCTGTTTCTGGGGCTGGCTCTGCTGGAGCTGCTGTCTCAGGGGTTGCTATGGCTCCCTTAAGAATGTCTTCAAGCCCTGGTGGAAGCGGAGCAACGGAGGCTGCTTGTTGAGCACTGCGAACTGCTTCCATCATCTCTGGGGCAACAGTTGCAAGCATTGATTCTGTAAGTTCTGGAGTGATTGCACCCTTTTCAAACAACATACGAATTGCGATTTCATTTGATGTAGGAGCATCTGCGTTTGAGAAACCATGAGCGCGACGCCATGTCTCGTAAGAAACAGCGCCACGGTCAAATCCTGAATCTGCATCCGTTGCGCGGTCATTGCGAGTAGCAACTGCTGATGGGTCATACCAAACAACAATGCGGTCAACATCTGAAGGAGAATAGCCTTGAGCAATTAAGTATGGACGCAGGTAAACAATTGTTAGAGCATCAACAATAAGAAGCATCAAAGGCTCAATGTGCGCCTTGTAGAGTCCTTCGTCAATCTGTAAAGCGTTTGAATACTTAACATTTGCTAAGCCAGTAACAACATCTTTAGGAACATCTAGTCCCTGAAGGATGCGCTCTAGAACACGGTCTGCGCGTTGTGCAAGTGCTGGGTCGAATGAACGCTCAAACTTAAACTGCTTAATCTTGTCACCAAGTTCAGCAGGTCCGCGAATAATAAGTGGAACAACAGCGGATGCAGACTCTTCATCACGAATCGGAGTTGTCATCGCATCGATGAGTTGGTCTTCAAACTCGTCTTCTGCTTCTTCTGCTGTGAAACCAGGATCTGTTTGACCATCTCCATCTTCATACGGATAGTCTGGGTCGCCTTGTGCAGCAACTGACAAACCATCTGGAAGATAAAGTGCGCCAGCGTTTAGGCGAGAGCGTGCTGTTGCACGGAACGTTCTGTTAAGAAGAAGTAGTTCTGCGCAAAGGTCTAGCAGACCGCGTATTGAAGAATCTGATTCATCAGAAAAGCGTGGATGTGAACGCCAGATGCGACCAACAAATGCGCTGGTACCTAAATGAGTTGTTGGGCCAGTATTTCCGCCACCACTTGTTTGCTCACGGCGACTTACTACGTTGTATCCGCCACGAGCATCTATAACTACTTCATCTACAGAACGAATATCCCAAGACTCTGGAATACCTGAGCCCTTACGCTCTGGCATCTGCACTAGATAACATTCGCCAGCCACCGAAAGGTTGAGTGCAGCATCTCGGAGGAGACCAGCTTGTCCACCGTATGCAGAATCAAGACGAGAAAGTGCTCGCTCTGCTGCAGCAGATAGTTGTTTATCTAAAGTTGTTGAAGAACGTACTGATGTTGGAGCCTGAGAAGGGTCATCAATTACTGCTGGAAAAATTCTGATTCGTGATACAACTGATGCAACAAGATTGAATGCATATTTGATTTCACCAATTGCGTCGTAGTACTCCCATGCTTCTGCTTGCCATGCACTTGAAGCAGCAGAGCGGCGATTTCTAAATTGCTCTGATTCACCTTTGTCATTTAGCTTTACCTGTACCGCTGCTGCTGTAAGAGAGCGAGGTTGGTTATATGGAACTGCTTGCGCTTGATTTGTTTGAGATAGGAATACAGATGCGGCTCCACTGATTATCGGAGCAGCTTGAGGAATTCTAGATTGTGTGCGAGAACGAGTTGTCTGCTTCGACTGTGTTTTTTTCTTAGGAGCAGATTTCTTTTTTGGCACGGAGACGGGAGTAGAGTCATTGTTTGGTTCGCTGCGCTTAAATACGCTCACTGATTTAACTCCTCGTCGTTGTTACGGAACATGAGGGGCTACCGCTCTTCATGTGCAGTTAACAGGCCAGCGATTGCAGATAGAGCAAAAATTATCTCGACTACATACGTGGCTTCTGGATTAATGATACTAGATATTTGAAGAATTGATGCGACCCAAATGCTTATACACCAAGGGCAAGTCAGGAGATATCCTAATAAAGACTTCTCTGGAGGGAATTTCTTCCAGAAGAAATTACGAGGTCTTGCTAGTAGTTCATCACGAATAATTAGCCTAGTGATTCTGTATGTAGCCAATCCCATAATTAAAAACTCTAGCGTTGTCATTATTCTCCGTCCGTTTGTGACATTAAAATGCTTCCATATGGGCTCCAACTGCGTAGGCGTGAGCCACATCCGCAATTCTCGTCCTTTCGGAAAGCAATCATCTTTCCAGATTCAGTAATCACCCTATGAACCTTTTCTTCCTTAGAGTAGAAGGTTATATTTTCACTAAAGATAAGTTTTGGGCCAGAAGGGTCGTCAACAACAACCATAATCTTTTCCTCGGTAGCAATAATCCTACATCTGTCTAACTTTCTAGAGCCTTTCGGCGCACCGCCTCGTGGAAGTAGTTCATTTATATCCTCTAACGAGCCTGGCTCAGCAATGGTAAGTACTGCTGGGAAGACATCTGCTCTGATTCTCACTTATTCTCCGCATGTATCGGTGAAACATAGAATTCTTGCCAACCCAGATAGGACTTGGCTAAAGATATCGGAATGAGGATAGGATTTTCTCTATTAGATATCTCTGGAGTCAACAAAAAGTCTATTTCTATAGAAGTTGTTGCTACTGGACAGCTTTTCCAAGATTGAATTGCTTTCAAAGAGGCTAAAGACATCGCAATAGGATGAATTGATGCTTCAGATATCAAAGTCTCAAGCGTGCGAGCGTTAGGGCGTCCCTTTTGCTTCTTTGGATTAGCCCAAACTGCTACAACAAGGTCTTCACTGCTTGTGGGTTTAACCATTAGCGATCCTTCTTGCCATAGCACGATAAGTAACTCCTGCGGCTTGAGCAATAGAGGCTGCGGGGACTCCTCGGTGATAAAGGTCTAGAGCAATCTCTGTAAGTTCTCTATTTGCCTGTGCTAGGGGGCTGGAAGAAGGTGTTTTAGACCTATAACGCTTCGACAACTCTGCCAACTGGCCAATATGAGCAACCATATCAAGAGGAACTTCTGGAGAAATGCTACGCATGCGAGGGGAAGACGCAAGCGGTGCGGAGGAGGTCAATGATTTAGCTGGAGGAGAGGGAATTGTTCGTGTTTGCTCCTGATTAGCAGCGTTCTTGACCCAGAAGTGAACTGTGGACTTTGGGCGAACAGGTTTGAGGGATTTAGCAATAACTCCCAAAGACCAACCTGCTTCCCAAAGGGCGCGGAGGCGTCCTGGAATAAGTTCTGGAGACATGGCAGAGATAAAACGAACTTCGTCGTCTGGTAATTTCTGGCTATGTTTCACTGACCTATCGTACAGTCTTTTTCAGAAGCGTACAGTGAGTGTTGAAGCAGCGGAAGCATTGGACGAATCGTTAAAATATATGAACATTACCGTTTTTTGCTTTTGGCCTGCGAGACGGCTTTGCATGGGCGCGGGGCTTTTCCAAATCGTTTCCGGATAATTTATTTTATTTTTGCTTAATTTTTATTTTCCTGAGAACTGGCTGAGAGTCTAGTACCTTAAAGTTTCCTGAGAATTACTCCTATAATCCAATCCTGAGAGTTATCTGAGAGGTATAAAGAGTAAGTTACTAGTGAGTAACATAGGAAATGAGTAAGTTACTAGTGAGTAACATAGATACATAGTTAAGTTACTGGTGAGTAACATAGATACATAGTTAAGTTACTAGTGAGTAACATAGAGAGTAGTAGTGAGTGAGTTACTAGTGAGTAACATAGGTCTTGGTTGATAGGTAGTAGGTCTATGAACTACAGACAACTTCCCTTAGATGACTGGTTATGACTGGTCATGACTGGTCATGACTGGTCAGGTAGTTATGACTGGTCATGACTGGTCATGACTGGTCAGGTCTATCTACAGGCTAGGGGGTGACTAGGTAGGTGTTATAGACATTACATAAAATAATAGTAAAGTAGTTTGACTTAGGTGTAGGGGGGTGTAGTGTCTTTACTTGTAGTCACAAGGACTACGAACAATTTCATGAACTTCTATTAGGTGCTACCGCATCAATCGAGAGGGTAGTAGTTATGAAAGAAACAAATACAGGGGCTACCGCATTGTGAGGGACATCACAAAAGAATTGGTTGATAATACTTGACACTAGCCTACAGTCTGGTATTCTTATCTCATAAGCACAAAGGGTGCTTAGAAAACAGGGGGAATAAAATGTTATCAACACTACTTCAGATTATTGCAGGTGCTCTACTTCTAAATACACCAATCATTATCATGTGGGTATTGGAAGCCCGCAAGACAAACCGCAAGGCGTTCAAGGCTGAGAACTACGCAGTAGAAGATTTCTGGGCAACTAACTAAAAACAACAGACAAGCCCCCGCGAAAGCGGG